>Ga0207641_10005330_pt1 | contig 10985 bp, 11 predicted proteins | sample KBSSwiS62_FD_184306 | JGI IMG/M metagenome (GOLD analysis project Ga0207641, IMG submission 184306) | Switchgrass rhizosphere microbial communities from Kellogg Biological Station, Michigan, USA - KBS Switchgrass S6-2 (SPAdes) (version 2) | ecosystem: Host-associated > Plants > Roots >... | reverse complement strand
GAAAAAGAGGCAAGGGCGGCAGAAGAAGATGAAAGCCTTGATAAATACATTCCGCCTTTTAAGGTTTCCTGATACATAAACGGCCTTAAAAAAATAACGTTCAATAATCAACGCACAATGATCAATGCTCAGTTTGGATGCCGCGCTGTGATTATTGAAAATTGATAGTTGATCATTGTTTATTTTCTCATGAATCACAGTACCCACTCAATCTCCCCGAATTCAAAATATTCGTCCAAGCCTGTATCCAGCACCAGTTCTCCCAACCCGTTTACTGCTTTAACCTTTGCTTCAAAAACGCGGTTGCCTTTTCTGAATTTCACGGTCTGATCTTTTTTATATAAGCGATCGTTGTATTCCTGTAACCAATCGCTGTCTGTTTGCATTTTTTCATGCCGTTGCATCACCCGTTCACATAACTCCTTTGCCAGTTCAACTACTTCCCAGTCTCTACCGGTAATCTGCTTTAATGAAACAACGTTGCGTATTTCATCCGGAAAAACAGTTTGATTGATATTAATGCCGATGCCGACGATCGCCCAGCGGGAATTAGGCGGGAGTCCCGAGTCTGGAGTCTGAACTCGCTTTGCTTCGGTATTGACTCCCGACTCGCGGCTCCCAACTATCGACTCAATGAGAATTCCCCCTGCCTTTCTGTCACGCCAATAGATATCATTGGGCCATTTAACATAAGTTTCATCGCCGGCATATCCTGCGAAAAAATCGTAGGCTGCAAGCGCGACTGCCGCGCTGAACGCAAATTGCTGCTGCAGAAACAGTCCCTGCGGCTTCATTACAAGCGTAATAATAATATTTGTTCCGCGTTCTGTTAACCAACGTTTACCCCGCTGACCTTTCCCCCTGAGTTGTGCCATTGCAAAAAAGGCGTCGCCGTGTTTTGCCAATCCGGTACGTACCCTTGCCATGGCATAGTTGTTGGTACTGTCAACTGATTCTAAAACGGTTAGGTGTCCGCCGGCATAATCATGAGATGGTAAATCATTAAACATTTGTATTTTTGGCAACAACGAAAATAAGAATTGAACAGGATGCAGGTAAATAAATATAAAGCGTTATTTTGTCACCGTCATCGGCTGCTACAGGCATCTTCTTTCTTAACGGCTTCATTAAACTATTATAATTTATTCATTTAAACGTTTTGACTATTTGGAACAACTGAGCATGTTAGCTAACCGGAAACCGAACAGCGGAACCAGACTAACGAGGAATTCGAAAATTTTTAAAACCATCATCCACGCCATTCAGCAAAAAAAGGGGGACAACATCGTTTCATTGGACCTGCGGAAAATACCCGAAGCAGTGACTGATTTTTTTATCATTTGTCATGCTTCCAGTACAACGCAGGTAAAAGCCATTTCTGATCATGTAGAAGCATTGGTGAAAGACGAATGTGCGGAAGCGCCATTCAGGCACGAGGGACAGCATGCAGCCCAATGGGTACTGGTAGATTATATCAACGTGGTGGTGCATGTAATGCACGAAGATGCACGTAAATTCTATAAGCTGGAAGAAATGTGGAGCGATGCGCAGGTAACAGAACACTAACCAACCTCTTTAATAAAAGTTTATAACCCCTATTTCGAACAAAGATGCTATAAAAGCATTTATTTAGTACGATACATAAAATTTATGGCACAGGAAGACTTGAAACCGAACGAAAAAGGAAACAGAATACGGCCGCAGGGCAGCAACGAAGACCCTAAACGGGGTCCGAGGTTTAATATTTACTGGATCTGGGCTGCTATTGCAGTCATACTGATAGGCTTTAATTTATTTCACGGCAATTTTACGCCTACCGCCGAAGATATCAGCCAGCAGGAATTTCAAACGATGGTACAGGGTGGTGATGTTGACAAGATTGAGATCATCAGCAATAAAAACCTGGTCAGGGTATATATCAAACCAGATAGCCTGAACACCGAATTGGTCCGCAGCAAGCTTGCAAAAAAGACTACTCCGCCCACAAAAGAAGGTCCGCACTTCCAGTTCGGGATTTCAAAACCGGAAATTTTTGCAATCGATATGCGGGCTTTTTATTTAAAGCACCCTGAATTAAAAGAAGTAGATACAAAAAATGATACCGAGGGCGATTGGGTAGCACCTGCTCTTAATATTTTATTACCCATTATTGCTATTATCCTGATATGCGTAGTGATGATGCGCAAAATGGGCAGCGGTGGCGGCGGAGCCGGTGGTCCAGGTGGTATTTTCAATATCGGCAAATCAAAAGCAACCTTATTTGACAAGGGTACCCGTGTAAATATTACTTTTAACGATGTAGCCGGCCTGGATGAAGCCAAAGTGGAAGTGATGGAGATCGTCGACTTCCTGAAGAATCCCAAGAAATATACCGCGTTGGGCGGTAAGATTCCCAAGGGCGCATTACTGGTAGGTCCTCCCGGCACGGGTAAAACCCTGTTGGCAAAAGCCATGGCGGGTGAGGCCCAGGTCCCATTTTTTTCTATGAGCGGTTCAGATTTTGTTGAATTGTTTGTAGGTGTGGGCGCCAGCCGCGTACGAGATTTGTTTAAACAGGCGAGAGAAAAATCGCCCTGCATTATCTTTATAGATGAAATTGATGCTATCGGCCGCGCCAGGGGCAAGAATGCGGTGATGAGCAACGACGAACGTGAAAGCACACTGAATCAATTACTGGTGGAAATGGATGGCTTTAGCGGCGAAAGCGGCATCATCGTACTGGCTGCAACCAACCGCCCCGATGTACTGGATACAGCATTATTGCGCCCGGGTCGTTTCGATCGGCAGATAGAAATTGATAAGCCTGATTTAAAAGGCCGCGAACATATCTTCAAGGTTCACCTGAAGCCAATCAAAATCTCTCAGACACTGGATATTTTCAAACTGGCCGAACAGACACCAGGTTTTGCAGGCGCCGATATTGCTAATGTCTGCAACGAAGCGGCATTGATCGCCGCCAGGAAAGGAAAAGAAGCAGTAGACATGTCGGATTTCCAGGATGCGATTGACCGCGTTATTGGTGGATTGGAGAAAAAGAACAAAATCATTTCCCCCGACGAAAAAAGAATTATTGCTTACCACGAAGCAGGCCATGCTATCTGCGGCTGGTTCCTTGAGCACGCTTACCCGCTGCTGAAAGTAACCATTGTACCAAGAGGCACTGCCGCCCTGGGTTATGCGCAGTATACACCCAAAGAACAATATCTCTACAATACGGACCAGTTATTGGATCAGATCTGTATGACCCTGGGTGGAAGAGCCAGTGAAGATTTGTTTTTTAATAAAATATCTACCGGCGCGCAAAACGATCTGCAACAGATTACCCGTACTGCCTATGCCATGGTAACGGTATATGGCATGAATGATAAAGTGGGAAATGTAAGTTTCTATGATCCCCAGCAGGAGAATGCTTTCACAAAACCTTACTCTGAGGAGACTTCAAAAATCATTGACCAGGAAGTAAGGAAACTGATCGATGAGGCGTTTGAAAGAACAAAATTACTACTGAAAGAAAAAAGAGGCGAAGTAGTGAAACTGGCTGAAGCATTGCTGGAAAAAGAAGTCTTGTTCCAGAGCGATGTGGAAGCACTGATTGGTAAACGGCCTTTTGAAGAAAAGAAATTGCTGGATGTGGATCATAAAGAGCCGCATGCGTCAGATGGCACCATCAGCGAGGGCGTACCACCTTACGACAGCGGTATTACCAATAAGGCGCACAATTAATAATCCAAATAGCAGAATGGATATTTCTTCTTCCAAAGAAGTTATTCTAAAGAAAATAAGAAAGGCGTTGAGTGAATCAACGCCTCTTCCTTTTCCGCAAAGTGAAGGAAATAGTTTTCTATATCAGCCGTCGCAACAGGAGCTGGCGATACAGTTTGCGGAAGAATTCAGCAAGCTGCAGGGCAAATTTGCATTCTGCCTTACTATTGAAGAATTGGCGGCACAAATCGCCGCATTGCTGCAGGAAAAAAGCTGGACGCGTGTATTTTGCAAAGAACAAGGCATCCGTGAAATGTTGGGTACCGCAATTAACGGGGAGATGTATAATACCACCCTGGCTGATTGCGATGCAAGCATTACCACCTGCGAAAACCTGGTAGCACGTACCGGCAGTATTGTATTGAGTACGGGCAATGCCAGCGGCCGCACGGTAAGCGTATATGCTCCTGTTCATATCTGTATTGCTTTCACCGCTCAACTGGTATATGATATTAAAGACTGTTTACAGGCAATAAAAGAAAAATACCAGGAGCAAATGCCTTCACTCATCAGTTTTGCCTCCGGACCCAGCCGTACTGCCGATATTGAGAAAACCCTGGTAACAGGCGTACACGGCCCCAAAGAAGTATACCTTTTCCTGGTTGATCGCTCATAATACGTTCCTCGTAAATTTGCACATTTCCATATTTTCACATTTCCACACTCGATATATTATCTTTACGCTCTTATGGAACCCATCCATCATCAATTATTTGTTTATGGCTCGTTGCGCAGCGGTTTCAATCATCCCGCTTATGCCTATATCAGCAATCATTTTGAACTGGTGGGCAGCGCAAAGGTAAAAGGTAAGTTATACGATCTGGGGGCTTATCCCGCCGCCCTTCCCACCACCGAAGAGTATTTCATATTAGGCGAGCTTTACCGTTTGAAAGAGGAACAGGAATTTGAATGGGCCATTGCCCAGGTAGATGATTATGAAGGCGTGAACCCTGAACCCGGCGAAACGGCATTGTATGTACGGGACCAAACCACTGTTTACATAAACGACCGGGTTACCAATGCCTGGATATACTGGTACAACAATGATGTATCCGGCAAACCATTGATTGCATCCGGCGATGTGCTGGAATACCTGCAGCAAAAGAAATCCTGACCCGATGGAATGGCAACCCGGTAAAAAAATATATTTTCTCTCCGACTTCCACCTCGGCGCGCCCGATTACCAGTCAAGCCTTGAACGCGAAAAAAAAATCGTACAATTTCTCGACAGTATCGTGCAGGATGCTTCCTGCATTTTTGTTGTAGGCGACTTATTTGATTTCTGGTACGAGTACAGAACGGTGGTGCCAAAAGGCTACGTGCGCATATTAGGCAAAATGGCGGCCATTACAGACAGTGGCATTCCTATGCATTTCTTTGTAGGCAATCATGATATGTGGATGAAAGGTTATTTTCAAAAAGAATTAAACATACCTGTATACTTTGAACCTCGGACTTTTGAGTTCAATCAAAAAAAGTTTTATATCGGGCATGGCGATGGACTTGGACCCGGTGATCATGGTTATAAAATGCTGAAGAAGATTTTTCGCAACCCCGCCTGCCAGTGGTTATTTGGCATTTTACCACCGGCGATCGGGGTGGGCATTGCCAATTACATGAGCCGCAGCAGCAGGGCTGCTACCGGGCAAACAGATGCTGTTTTCCTGGGAGAAGATAATGAATGGCTGATCACTTATTGCAAAGAAATATTACAACAACAATTTTTTGATTATTTTATTTTCGGTCACCGGCATCTGCCCATTGATTTTGCTTTACCGGGTAATAGCCGGTATATTAACCTGGGCGATTGGATCCGTTATAATTCCTATGCTGTTTTTGATGGAACTAACCTCGAATTAAAATACCATACCGTTTGAAATACGCATTCCTCATATTTTCCATTTGTTCTGCAGCCAGCGGCTTTTCCCAAAAAGACAGCTCATTACAACTGGTACTAACCATTAACGGCGGGTACACAGATTTTACAGTTGACAACCTGGGCAATATTTTTTTACTGGACAGCAATAACCAATTGAAAAAACTGTCCCCCGCCGGCGATTCCATTGCTATATTTAATGATGTTCGCAATTACGGAAAAGTATATTCCATAGATGCAGGAAACCCTTTGAAAATTTTGCTGTACTACCGCGACTTTGGAACCATCCTGGTGCTCGATCGCCTGCTGAACACCCGTACTACGATTAACCTGCGGAAACAGAATATTTTCCAGGCAAAAGCCATTTGCCAGTCTTACGACAATGCCATCTGGGTATACGACGAAGGAGAAGCGAAACTAAAACGTATTGGCGACGATGGCAATCTCATTGATCAATCGGGTGATTTTCGTTTGCAATTGGAAGAAGCTCCCTCACCATCTTTTATTGAAGACCATGACCGGCTGGTGTACCTGTACGATAGCAGCAAGGGCCTGCTGGTATTTGATTATTTTGGAACGCTTAAAAATAAATTGCCATTTACCGGCTGGCAGGATTTTCAACTGGCCGGCAAATACATCGTGGGAAGAAAAGGGATCTTATTGGAAAAATACCAATTATCTACTTTACTCGTAGAAGAGAAAACCTTGCCCGGCATATTAAGAAATACAGATAAAATAAAAATTGCCATGGACCGCTTGTATTGCCTGCGCAACGGAAGGCTTTACATTTATTCGTTATAAGCCCATTAATTTTGAACTTCAATGAACAGCGCGCATGAACGATTTTCTGCATACCGTTATACTCGATAATAGCATTTTAAGTTATATCATTTGCTTTGGCACCATTCTGCTGGCACTGTTGCTGAAGAAATATCTCTCACAGCATATCGCTGGATTGCTTTTCAGTTTATTAAAGCGAACCTCCTGGAATATTGAGAAAAAAAGTTTTACGGAATTGTTACTGGCCCCGTTACAGGGGTTTTTGATTGTGCTGATTGCGTTTATTGCGCTTGATAAACTGCATTTTCCAAAAGCTTTTATTTTCGATATTCACCGGATTACTTCCAAGGAAATTACAGACAGCATTGGTACCGCATTTATTATTTCTGCCTTTATCTGGCTTTTACTCCGCACGATTGATTTTGCCGCTTTTATTCTTGAACAAAAAACAGCCGTTGCTGAAGACCCACGTGACAACCAACTGATCGTTTTTTTCAGGGATTTTTTAAAAGTGATCATCGGCATCTTTGGTATCCTGCTGATCATCCATTTTTCGTTTAATAAAGATATTGGCGCGTTGCTGGCCGGGTTCGGGCTCATTGGCGCAGCGCTGGCATTGGCAGCAAAAGAAAGCCTGGAAAACCTGATAGCCTCATTTATCATTTTTTTTGATAAACCGTTCAATGTGGGCGACCTGGTAAAAGTGCAGGGCTATACCGGCACCGTAGAAAGAATTGGCTTGCGGAGTACCCGCATTCGCACCGATTCAAAAACATATGTAACCGTACCCAATAAGCAAATGGTAGACAGTGTTATGGACAACCTGACCCTGCGCACGCAACGCCGGGTGGATTTGCGGCTCGAACTAAGCCTTGGCAGTTCGCCGGAACAATTGGAGCAATTGCTGGCCGAAATAAAACGCATCACCACCCAGCCTTTAATCATTAACAGGATAATACAGTTGAACGATATAGCCTCCAATGCCTATATTGTTACCGTTGAATATTATACCGGCGCCATCCCCTTCGCTGATTTTGTCAACGTAAAACAACAGGTCAATTTTGCTATTATTAAAGCAATGGCCGCATTAAAAATGGAACTGGCCGGCCTCAATACGGAAATCAGGTTAACCGGCGAGCCCTTACAGCACTAAAGCTTATTCCCCCGTTTCATTTTTGGAACAAAACTCCCACTGCCGGAACGCACTTCCGGGATACCCCTTCTATCTTCTTGGTTTTGAACGGCTATTGTTCTGGCATACTTATTAACCCTTACCAGCAAATCTGTACCATGAAATCTTATATTAAAATCCTTGTGTTGTTGATACTGCTGGCGCCCATAGGGTCTTCGGCGCAATCTGTGGTAAATGTATATGCACGGGTAACGGCTGTTTCCGGTACATCTTTAACGGTAAGCAATGCAACCGGAACATTTACAACGGGCGCAGCTATTGTTATGCAGATGCAGGATAGTACAATCGGAACCAACACTGGTAATAACGGCAGCTTTGGTAATCTCTCCGGCATTCAGTCTGCAGGTATTTACGAAATAGTGGCCATTACCGCTGCAACTTCTTCAAGCATTACATTAAGCGGTTCACTTATACATAGTTTTCATTTCGGTATCAATAGCCGCGTACAAATTATATCTTATCCAACCTTAGGTAGTGGAAACTATACCTTGAATACGGCTGTAACAGCGCCCTCCTGGAACGGAGTTACCGGCGGTGTAGTTGCTTTCAAAGTAGATGGTGCATTAACCCTCAACAGCGATATAAAAGTGGATGGTGCAGGATTCAGGGGCGGTGCTGTGGGTAGTAATGCGCCTGCCGACTATAGCTGTGACCCAACAACCATGTTTGATAATGCCGGCGGCGTATCTACTTCCTGGTATGGTTATAAGGGAGAAGGCATTTATAATCCTAATGGAGTGTATAACGTTGCAAGAGGAAAAATATTAAACGGCGGCGGCGGTGGAAACCTAAACAACGCAGGTGGTGGTGGCGGCGGCAATTTTACGGCGGGTGGTACGGGCGGACAGGGTTGGTCATGTTCTGCTTCAACAACCGGTGGTGGTGCAGGCGGTATTGATTTAAGTACCTATGCCAGTGGATCGCGCATCTTTATGGGTGGTGGTGGCGGCGGCGGCCAGCAAAACAATGGTGTGGGCAGTGCTGGCGGCAATGGCGGAGGTATCATTCTTATTAGTGCAACGAGTGTAAAGACAAACGGTGGTTGTAATAGCGGCGCAGGATATGTTGCCATATCAGCAAAAGGTAATGCGGCGGCTAATTCAGGTAATGATGGCGCCGGTGGTGCAGGTGCAGGTGGCAGTGTTATCATTCAGACATCTTCTTATAGCCTCAATGGCAGCTGCCCCATCAACGTCAATACAAGTGGTGGCGATGGCGGAGATGTAAACAACAGCGGAGCACATGGCGGCGGTGGTGGTGGTGGTAAAGGTATCGTTGTTTTATCCGGCGTAGTGGGCATACCAACCGGCGTTGCAGTGGCCGATACAGTAGGCACCGGCGGTTCTAATGATAATACTTCTTCAGCAGTAACTGCCGGCAGCGGGAGCAGTGTTGCTATCAGTGGTGGTTCAGGCATTATGTTTACCCCAAGTTCCTTATTGCCGGTTCAGTTAACAGCATTTGATGCGTTTGGCATTAACGCCAATGCAGTCATCAAATGGCAGGCTTCTGCAGAAAATGGTTTCGACTATTACCTCGTAGAACGGTCAGTTAACAACGGTGTAAGCTTTACAACAGCAGGAAAAGTAACGGCAACCGGCAGCAATTCAGTGTATAGTTTTTCAGATAATGTAAGCGCTTTAATTGCCAGCAACCCAAAAATTTACTATCGTTTGAAAATGGTTGATAAAGACGGAAGCTTCGAATATTCATCTGTTCGTGCGGTTTCTTTTAACCAGCAGTCAGCTACAAATATTATCAAATCTTTCCCCAATCCCGCTACGGCTACGGTATACATCAGCAGCGCCGGTATCAGCAATGCAACTGCCGTGCATGCTACTATTCATGATATGCAGGGGCGGATAGTAAAATCTTACAGCAATGCAAGCTTCAGCGGTGCTAATACAGTGGCAATTTCACTGGATGGCATTTCAAAAGGCCAGTATATTATTACGATTGACGGAACAATGGGGCAGGAACATACGGTGATTACGAAGCAATAGTTATTTTGAATTGGAAATTTTGAATTTTAAATTGGTTTGCGGAAAAAAGTATCGGACTGTGAATTCAAAATAATAGAATTCAAAATTTAAAATAATCAAAGCGAAGCTTTAATCTCCAGCAATTATAATTATTTTAAATTGTATATTTTGAATTTTAAATTGTTGTCCAAGGCAAATGTGAGAAGTCAGAATAGATTATCCGGCGGTCAACCAGCATCATCCAACATTAAAATAATAGCGGGTGCCGGGGCAGTCAATTCAAAATAATAAAATTCAAAATTCAAAATAATCAGAGCGAAGCTTTAATCTCCAGCAAAAAGCTCTTAATCTTCTGCATGGATTGAATAACCGTAAAGCGCTCGTCGGCATTCTTATTTTTTTTGAGAAAGTCGCGGGCGCCCTGGGTGGTAAACTTGCGCTGGCGCAGCAGGTGATGAATCAATTCAAGGGTCTTCACATCTTCCGGGCGGAAATAACGATCTCCTTTTTTATTTTTCTTTGTTTGCAGGTAATCATCAAATTCGTTGGCCCACATGCGAATCAGCGAATGATTAACATGAAACATTTCTGCTACTTGTCCAATGGAATAGTATCTTTTTTCAAAAAGAATTTCATCGGCCGGAATTTCAATAGCAATATCTGCTTCTCCATTGTCTTTTAACGAGAGCCGGCCTCTTTTTGAAGCCTGTTTGGGAACCAGCGGTGCAGGCTTGGGTTTACGACCCCGCTTTTTTGGCGGCAGCGGTGCTTCGGGTATTGATTCTTTTTCCGGAACAACCGGTTCCGGAGTTTCATCAAATGCCAGTGTTATCTGTTTGAGTTCCTGCATAGCAATAGTAGTACAGCAAAGATACTGCCGTTGAAGGGTGCGACGCAAGGATGCCGGGCTTTGTGGAAAAGTAGGGCTGAAAACAGTTCTTAGTTCGGGGTTTTAAGTTCTGAGTCCTTTTAACGCTGTAGTCCCAACTTTCTTAGGCCGGACTACGACTAAGAACTAAGAACTGTGAACTCGGAACTGGTACTCTAATCAAAGCTCTGGTTTGGTGAAGCCGCCATCTTCAGCAGGCGATCAAATTGTTCAGGTGTAAGATCGTTATAGAAGAAATATACCGGGTCTACGTGCTGCCCGTTTTTATGTACTTCATAATGGCAATGCGGGCCGGTGCTTTTCCCGGTACTGCCCACCCATCCAATGATTTCGCCGCGTTTTACTTTTTGTCCGGCGTGCACTTTCACGCGCACCATATGTCCGTACAGGGTTTCATATCCATATCCGTGATTGATCACTACATGGTTGCCATAGCCGTTACCGGTATTACCGCCAACACTAACGGTACCATTGGCCGTAGCATAAATGGGCGTGCCCTGGGGC
>Ga0207641_10005328_pt1 | contig 10985 bp, 8 predicted proteins | sample KBSSwiS62_FD_184306 | JGI IMG/M metagenome (GOLD analysis project Ga0207641, IMG submission 184306) | Switchgrass rhizosphere microbial communities from Kellogg Biological Station, Michigan, USA - KBS Switchgrass S6-2 (SPAdes) (version 2) | ecosystem: Host-associated > Plants > Roots >... | reverse complement strand
GCCACCGTCGCGGGCGGGATCGACCGGGACGGCGATCCGGTGCCGCTCGCGGCCGCGAGCGACGTGCTGGTCGACTTCTCCTCGCCCGCCGGGCTCGAGGCGACGCTCGACGCCGCCGTCGCCGCCGGCGTGCCGATCGTCGTGGGCACCACCGGCCTCGAGGAACGCCACCACTTCCTGCTCGATCACGCGGCCGAGCACATCGCCGTGCTCCAGACCGGCAACACCTCGCTCGGCGTCACCCTGCTCGCCCACCTGGTGCGCGAAGCGGCGGCGCGGCTGGGCGAGGACTGGGACATCGAGATCGTCGAGACCCATCACCGCATGAAGGTGGACGCGCCCTCGGGCACCTCGCTCCTCCTGGGCGAGGCCGCCGCCGCGGGGCGCGGGATCGAGCTTGCCGATCATGCCGAGCGCGGGCGGGACGGCCTCACCGGCAAGCGCGCGCCGGGCGCGATCGGCTTTGCGGCACTGCGGGGCGGGACTGTCGCCGGTGACCACTCGGTGCTGTTCCTGGGCCGGGACGAGCGCCTCTCGCTCAGCCACCTCGCCGAGAACCGCACGATCTTCGCCAAGGGCGCGGTGCGCGCCTGCCTGTGGCTGCTGAACCAGCCCGCCGGCCGCTACACGATGCCGCAAGTGCTGGGCCTGTAAGCGCCGGCATGAACAAGGCCCAGACCTTCGAGTTCTTCCGCCGTCTCGCCGAGCTCAACCCGGACCCGCAGACCGAGCTGGAATACGGCAACGACTACCAGTTGCTCGTCGCCGTCGTGCTCTCGGCCCAGTCGACCGACGTCGGCGTCAACAAGGCGACCCGCGTGCTGTTTCGCGAGGTTCACACGCCCGCGCAGATGGTCGCGCTGGGCGAGGCGGCGCTCAAGGACCACATCAAGACCATCGGCCTGTTCAATTCCAAGGCCAAGCACGTCATCGCCCTGTCCGAGCTGCTCGTGCGCGACCACGGCGGGCAAGTTCCGGCCGACCGCGACGCCCTGACCGCCCTGCCCGGCGTCGGCCGCAAGACCGCCAACGTCGTGCTCAACTCCGCCCACGGGGCCGAGACTTTCGCGGTCGACACCCACATCTTCCGCGTCTGCAACCGCACCGGCCTCGCCAAGGGCAAGACCCCGCTGGCGGTCGAGCTGGGGCTGGAGAAGAAAGTCCCGCAGCCGTTCCGGGTCGGCGCGCACCACTGGCTGATCCTGCACGGCCGCTACACCTGCAAGGCCCGCACCCCCGAGTGCTGGCGCTGCCCGGTGGTGGACTTGTGCGCCTACAAGGCGAAGGTGCTGGAAAAGCCCGGGCGGAAGTAAGATTTCACGCGGAGGCGCGGAGTTCGCGAAGAAGGAAGGAATGGGCTCGCGCAAAGGCGCAGAGGCGCAAAGAGAAAGAAGGGAGGAATGTAGCTGTGGCCCAATGGCCCCTCATCAACTCCCACGGGGCGCCACCCGCAGCGGTAGAAACGAAGGCGGCTGCGCCGCGAACACCACGTCTTTGCGCCTTTGCGCCTCCGCGCGCGCCAACTTTCCTTTTTCTTCCGCGACCTCCGCGCCTCCGCGTGAACCGTAAAAACCCCGCTTCTAAGCCCCTCCCGCTTGCGGGAGGGGTTGGTGGTGGGCTTGCTCCCCGCTCACCGCCGAGATTACCGTCGCGCACACCAGGTCGCCGATCACGTTGAGCGTCGTGCGGCACATGTCGAGCAGCCGGTCGACGCCCAGGATCAGGCCGATCCCCTCGGGCGGCACGCCGACTCCGCCCAGGATCAGCGCGATCACCGGCAGCGATCCGGCCGGCACACCCGCGGTGCCCACGCCCGCCAGGATGCAGATCAGCATCACGAAGATCTGCTGCCCGAGGTCGAGGTGCACGCCGAAGAACTGGGCGAGGAACAGCACCGTCACGCCCTCGAACATGGCGGTGCCGTTCTGGTTGGCGGTCGCGCCGATCGTCAGCACGAAGCGCGCGACCTTGGGCGGCAGCTTCAGCTCGGTGTCCGCCACCCGCAGCGAGGTCGGCAGCGTCGCGTTCGAGCTGGCGGTGGAGAACGCCATCACGCTCGCCTCGCGCGTCTCGCGGAAGAACGCGACCGGGCTCTTCCTTGCCACGAACGCCAGCAGCGCCGAGTAGACGCCGAACATCTGCAGCGCCAAAGCCAGCAGCACGACGCCCACGTAGGCCGCGAGCTTGATCAGCAGGTCCCAGCCGAACTGGGCCGAGAGGTTGAACATGAAGCAGAAGATCGCGATCGGGGCGAGCTGGATCACGAGCCCGATCAGCTTCATCGCCACCTCGAACACGCCCTCCATCGCGTTGCGCACAGTTTCGGTTTGCGGCGTTCGCACCAGCAGCAGGCCGATGCCGAAGAACAGCGCGAAGAACATCACTGCCAGGATGTCGTTCTCGCCCATCGCCGCGATCACGTTGGTCGGCACCAGGCCGAGCACCGCCTCGACCCCGCTCTTGCTGCCTTGCGCGCTGGCGATGATGCCGGAGGCCGCCTTGCCCCCTTGCGCCAGCAGCGCCCGCGCCGCCTCGCGATCGACCCCAGCGCCAGGCTGCAGCAGGTTGACCAGCGCGATCGAGAGCGCGACCGCGATGCCCGAGACGATCAGCGTGTAGAGCAGCGTCGCCAAGCCAACGCGGCGCAGCGCCTTGATCTCCTCCATGTCGGCGATGCCGATGACGAGCGCGCTGAACAGCAGCGGCAGCACCAGCATGAACAGCAGCCGCAGGAACACCTGCCCGATCGGCCCGGTGACATACGTGACCACGCTGGTGACCCAGCCTGCCCCCGGCGCGAAGGTATAGACCAGGAGCCCCGCCACCAGCCCGCCCACGAACCCTGCCAGGATGCGCCACTGCAACCCGGAGGAATGCGCTTCGGGCGCGGCGTCGGGAGCGGGCGGTGCGGTATCGGTCATGCGGGGGATGGGCTTTCGGTCTGGTGAAGCCCGGAACGGAGCAGGAAGGCGCGGCCGATGCAAGTGGCGGGCATGCGGGACCGGCCGGTCCATCCGTAGCAACACTTTGTTGCAATGCGGCACCACCTCCGCGGCAATCGGACACCCGCCGGAAGTTTGTCACCAATGTCACATCGATCGCGCCTAGGGGCCCGCCAACGCCGTCGTTTTCGACGCGTGAATGGTGGGAACAAGGGACATTCGCATGACATCGTACAAGCCGCGCCGGGCGCTCGTTCTCGGCCTTCTGAGCCTGGGCGCCAGCGCGCTGCCGGGCATCGCCATGGCGCAAGGCACGGCTCCCTCGGCCGCCGCCGACGCCCGCACCGCCGCGAGCACGGCCGACAGCGAAGTGGGCGGCGACATCGTCGTGACCGCACAGCGCCGCCAGGAGCGCCTGACCGACGTGCCCGTGTCCGTGGGCGTGCTGCGTGGCGACGACTACCGCACCTTCACCTCGGGCGGCGACGACACGCTGCTCGCGCTTTCGGGCCGCGTGCCCGGGCTCTATGCCGAGTCCACCACCGGCCGCATCTTCCCGCGCTTCTACATCCGGGGCCTGGGCAACGTCGACTTCTACCTTGGCGCCTCGCAGCCGGTCTCGATCATCCAGGACGACGTCGTGCTCGAGCACGTGATCCTGAAGTCGAACCCGGCGTACGACATCGCCCAGGTCGAGGTGCTGCGCGGCCCTCAAGGCTCGCTGTTCGGCCGCAACACGACCGCCGGCATCATCAAGTTCGACACCATGCGCCCGACGATGGACCTGAACGGCCAGGCCGCCATCAGCGTCGGCAGCTACGGCACCGTCAACCTCGACGCCGGCATCGGCGGCCCGATCGTGGCCGACAAGATCGCCGTGCGCGCCTCGTTCCTGGTCCAGCACCGCGACGACTACGTCGACAACACTTATGCCGGTCCGAGCGCCGATGGCACCGCCACGCCGCGGAAGAACGCCATGGGCGGCTTCGACGACCGCAACGCCCGCCTCCAGGTGCTGCTGACGCCGACCGAGAACTTCTCGATCCTGCTCTCGGGCCACTATCGCGATTACGACGGCACCTCGACGCTGTTCCATCGCGGCGCGCTGGTGAAGGGCTCGAACGATCCCGTCGGCCCCCGCAACTCGGTCGCCTACGACGAGGCGCAGGACAACCCGCAGGCCTACACGACCAAGGGCGCCTCGGCCCACGTCACCTGGGACCTGGGCGGCGCGGCGCTGACCTCGATCACCGCCTACGAGACCACCAAGGGCTACAGCCGTGGCGACACCGACGGCGGATCAAGCCAGTTCGGCTACAATCCGTCGGGCCCCGCTGCTTGCACCGATTGCGGCCAGTCTCAGGGCCAAATTCGCGACCTTGATCAGTGGACGCAGGAACTGCGCCTCGCCAGCACGAGCAAGGGTCCGCTGCGTTGGCAGGTCGGCGGCTACTACTTCGACAGCCGCGACACGACGGACTTTTACCAGCGGCGCTATTTCTTGACGCGAACCGCGCCGATTTCACCGCTCGATACGGCTAACTTCAGGAACCCCAACAACTGGGTGCGCTTGCACGACGTCAACACCTCGTGGGCGATCTTCGGCCAGGGCAGCTACGACCTGACCGACCAGCTCACCCTCACCGCCGGCGCGCGCTACACCAGCGACAAGAAGACGACGACGCTGCTCAAGGCGAACAACAACCCCACCACCTGCGTCTCGACCGCGGCGTTCCCGTGCCGCGTGCGCCTCAAGGACGAGAAGCCCAGCTGGGACGTGAGCCTGCTCTACAAGGCGGCGCCGGACTTCAGCCTCTACGCCCGCATCGCCCGCGGCTTCCGTGGCCCCACGATCCAGGGCCGCTCGGCGGTGTTCAGCACGCCGTTCACGACGGCCGATTCCGAGACGATCACCTCGTACGAAGCCGGCTTCAAGAGCCAGCTGCTCGACAACACGCTGCGCTTCAATGCCACCGCGTTCTACTGGAACCTCAAGAACATCCAGCTGAACGGCAACGACGCCAACGGCAACGGCGTGCTGTTCAACGCCGACAAGGCGCAGGCCTACGGGCTCGAGGCCGACCTCGAGTATCGTCCGGTCGAGAACCTGTCGATCACGCTGGGCGGCAGCCTGCTGCACACCGAGATCAAGGACAAGCGCGTCTACGCGCAGGCCTGCGCCTTGAACGGCGTGCTGGTGTGCACCGTCAACGATCCGATCGTCCAGCGCACCATCTTCGGCGCGCCGGCCTACCTGGCGCAGATCGACGTCAACCCGCTGCCCAACGCTCCCAAGTGGACGCTCAACGCCACCGCGCGCTATGACATCCCGACGGGCGAGCGCTCCAGGCTGTTCATCGCCACCGACTGGAACGTGCAGGGCTACACCAACTTCGTGCTCTACAAGACCGACGAGTTCTACTCGAAGGGCAACTTCGAGGGCGGCCTGAAAGTCGGCTACGACACCGGCGACTTCGAGGTCGCCGCTTTCGCGCGCAACATCACGAACGAGAAGAACTTGAAGGGCGTGATCGAGAACTACATGGCCGCGGTCTACAACGAACCGCGCATCATCGGCCTCTCGCTGAGCGGCAAGATCCGCTAAGCGGCGGGTTGATCCGGCTCACAGGAAAGGGCGCAGCGGGAGACCGCTGCTCCCTTTCGCTCGCGAAGCGACCATCGCGGGTATCCTAACCTACAAGTCAGCTGATTTCTGCCCCCGAACCCGGCCACGATGCGCCACTGCTAACTGTGTGCCCGGGTCTTGTCGGCGTCTGGCTCGGAGCGGTTTGCGTCGTCGGTAGGTTCATCCTGGCGAGCGAGAACGATGCAGGGTGAGGAAAGCAAAGCAGTACGACGAGCGCCAGGCGGAGTCGGGAGAACGGACGGCAAGTTGTTGCATCACCGCAACAAGTTCTCGCTCCGTAGCAGCGCATACATCAATTGACCGATGATTGCCGCTGCGAACTCGCGGAAGGGCTGCGCGTCAGGGCGGCATTGGGGCGCCCCGATCATCGCTTAACGGGGACATTGTAGCACTATGAATACCAAGCTGATCCTGATCGCCTGCGGTTTCGCCGCAGCGCTGCCGAGCGCCGCTCTCGCGCAGGACAACGCCGACCAGAAGGGCGTGTACGTATCGCTCCAGGCTGGTGTGGCCAAGGTAAACGATGTCGACCTGACCTACTTTGACGAAGGCGGCACCTTCGGCGGCACCGGCGCGCAGGACAACGCGCGGTTCAAGACCGACCTCAAGAGCGCCTTCGCCATCAACGGCGCCATCGGCTACGACTTCGGCCTGATCCGCGCCGACATCGAAGTTGCCTACTCGCGCAACAAGGTGAAGGGGCTGGCGATCAAGAGCATCAACGGCACCGCGATCACGCTGTCGCCTGCCGACCGCGAAGAGGTCTGCGATTACCTCGAGACCGATTCCTGCGGCGGTTCGGGCAACAGCTTCGACGTCGACGGCGGCAAGCTGCGCCAGGCGAGCGTGATGGGTAACCTCTGGGTGGATATCCCCACCGGCTCGCCCGTGACGCCTTATGTCGGTGGCGGCCTGGGTATCTCCGGCTTCGAGTTCGATGGCGAGGGCAAGGGCCGCTTCGCGTGGCAGCTGGGCGCCGGCGTCGCGTTCGAGCTGTCGCCTTCGGCCGCGATCACCCTCGACTATCGTCACCGCCAGGCGAAGGGCGCTACGATCACCGACGACGAGTTCGAGGATTACGCGGTCCGCGTCGGCAAGATCCGCACCAACACCTTCTCGGCCGGCGTGCGCTTCCGCTTCTGATCATCCCCGCCAGCCCCTCCCTGCGTCATTCGACTTGGGGAGATCTGCCGGGGAGCGAAGCTTTCGCATGGGGAGATGGGGCTACCCCATGCGGAAAAGGCGGGCGGACCGGGTTTCCGGGCTGCCCGCCACCCGCGTTTAGGCAGAAAGCCGCGTCACCAGCCGCATAAGCTCGGGTTGGCCGCGCGTGTCGGTCTTGGCGTAGACACTGGCAAGCTGGGTGCGCACGGTTGCATAAGTGATGCCCAGCCGATCGGCGGCTTCGCGCAAGTCGAAGCCGTTCTCCACCACGACTTGAACCAGCCGCACTTCGGCCGGGGTCAGCCGCCACAGCTTGGTCAACTGAGCAAAGAGCGGCGTCGGCATGGTTTCGGGATCGATGATCCGAACGAAGGCGCCGGGGGTGAGACCGCCGAAGCCCGAGGGCCGCGCCTGCGCCGAAACAGTGACTGCGAGCGGCCGCTTGCCGTACCCACGCGGCAGCTGCATTGCATCCGAACCGGGAGGCGAACCGACCATCACCGCCCGCACCATCTCGCGCCACTCGGCCCACAGCCGCCGATCACGGGGCAAGAGCTCGCCATGGTGAAGCTGAAGCCCATCCCCGCGCTCGACCAGAGCCACTGCCGCCGGCGAAAGCGCCAGCACTTTGCCCGCAGCATTCAGGGAAGCCATAGCCTCGCCATTCGCCGCGAAGTGGATGGCGCGCGACGCCAGCCGCTGCGCCCGCGCCATGTGCCCGAACAGCAGCGAGAAATTGCGTTGCTCATCGGCGGAATGCGGCTGGTCCGGCGACCGCGTGTGGAGGGCGGCACCGAACAGCATGCCCTCTCCCACCTGATAGCGCGCCTGCCAATGCGCGTTGCCTAAGTAGTGTCGGTTCCAATTGACGTAGCGGCGCGTCGCAGGATCGTCGTAATCGAGGTTTACCGTGGTGGAGAACAGGCCTGCGGTCGGATTGGCGGCAACGAACGCCAGCGTCAGGTCCTCGGCGCTGGCACCGGCAGCATATTCCGCGATGCCGTCGAGCCTGCGGCTAGACATTTCACCGATGAAGCGCGGGGCCACGTGCGCGCGCTCGCCAGGCAGCGCCGCGCTCAGCAGGAGAAAGTGAGAGCCAGTCGCCGCGAGCACCTGTTCCATTGCTTGGTCGTAGGCGTCGGGATCGAGCACTGAATCATAGATAGAGTCAACCAGGCGCGAGAACTGCTCATCATCCACCCGCAAGATCCTGATTTGGCGTCGTTTGGTGCTCTAGGTGCGAATACCGAGTTGCAAGCGCCTGTCCAGTGGCAACACCGGTGGGTACTTGAGTCAGCGCCGGCAAATATTGCGGGAATGGCCTGGACAAACTCTAGCTCAGCCAAGCTTCCGCGGTCAGGAACTCCGGGAAGCTCCAAGCCAAGGCGTTTAGGCCAACCCCGCCAAGGCGATCCGGCGGTAGATCCGGGCGAGCGCCTCCAGGTCGGCGAGCGCCACCGCCTCGTCGGTCTTGTGCATCGTCGCGTTGCACAGGCCGAACTCGATGACCGGGCACAAGTCCTTGAGGAAGCGGGCGTCCGAGGTGCCGCCGCTGGTAGAGAGTTCGGGCCGCACGCCCGTCTCCGCCGCGACCGCCTCGGCCACGATGTCGGAAAAGGCGCCCGGCTGGGTCAGGAACGCCTCGCCCGAGATCAGCGCCCGCGCCGTTCCGCCGTGCCGGGCCGCCACCTCGGCGACACGCTCGGCGAGGCCCGCGCCGGTGTGGCGGTCGTTGAAGCGGATCGAGATGCGCGCGCTCGCCTTGCCGGGGATCAGGTTGTGCGCCGGGTTGCCCACCGTCAGGTCGGTGACCTCGAGGTTCGAGGGCTGGAACCAGTCGGTCCCCTCGTCCAGCGGCATCGCCTTGAGCTCGGCCAGCATCGCCACCAGCCGGGTGATCGGGTTGTCGGCGAGGTGGGGGTAGGCGACGTGGCCCTGCACGCCCTCGACGTCGAGGAAGATGTTGACCGAACCGCGCCGGCCGATCTTGGCCATGTCGCCCAGCCGGTTCACCGAAGTCGGCTCGCCGACCAGGCACAAGTCCGGGAGCGCGCCGAGGGCCCGCATGCGGTCGATGAGGGCCAGGGTGCCAAAGCGGGCCGGGCCCTCCTCGTCGCCGGTGATGACGAGGCTCACCGTCCCTGCCTCGGCCGGGATCTCGCGGACCGCGGCCACCATCGCCGCGATCGCGCCCTTCATGTCCACCGCGCCGCGGCCAAAGAGCAGTTCGCCCCGCACTTCCGGCGCGAACGGCGCGCTGGCCCAGCCCTCACCGGGGGGCACGACATCGAGGTGGCCGGCAAAGGCGAAGTGGCGGCTGCCCTCGGGACCGCGCCGGATCGCCAGCAGGTTCTCCACCGGCCCATCCGGCGCCTCGCCCGCCGTGAAGCGGATGACTTCGAAGCCGAGCGGGGAGAGCAGGTCCTCGAGGCAATCGAACACCAGACCAGCGGCGGGGGTGACGCTGGGGCAGGCGATCAGCGCCTGGGCCATATCGGCGACACTGGCGGGCAAGGCTGCGGTCTGGCTCATCGTGGCGTCCTCGCATATGCACCCGCAGGCCAGGACACAAGCCGGAGTGACACATGCCCAAGCTCGACCTTGCCGCGATCCCGCAAAGCAATCGCACCGGCTACCCCGCACCGTTCGACGTGCCCGTCGCCGGCCGACACTATCGCCGGCTCGCGCCGGCCGCCGGCCTGACCGCGATGGGCGCAAGCCACGTGGTGCTCAAGCCCGGCGCCTGGTCGAGCCAGCGGCACTGGCACGACGACGAGGACGAACTGGTGATCATGGTCGCGGGCACCGCCGTGCTGATCGAGGGGCCGATCGGCGAGGCGCCGGTCCGTATCCCGCTCGCCGCCGGAGACATCTGCGCCTGGGCCGGCGGCGACGGGATCGCGCACCACATCGTCAACGAGAGCGACGCGGACTGCGTGTTGCTGGCGGTCGGCGCAGGCAACACGGACGGCAACGGCGGCTATGCCGACATCGACATGATCTTCGAAGGACCAGCCTACCTGCGCAAGGACGGCACGCCCTACTGACCGCCCGTTCAGCCCAGCGCGGTATCGAGCATCCGCGCCAGGCGCAGGCCGGCCTGCTCGACGCGCTGGCGCACGACAGGCAAGCTCTTCTCGATCACCGGTTCGGGCCAGGTGACCTGCTTGGGCTCCGGACCGTCACACGGCACGGCGCCGCCGAACGCCTGGGGGTAGAGGAAGTCCTTGGCGATCTGCCAGCTCTCGCGCAGCCAGTCCTGCGCGGTGCCCGTGGCAAGATTGGCCCGCTCGGTCGGATCGTAGCGGCGCACCAGCGCGCCGCGATCCTCCGAAAGGGCCCGCTCGGCCAGCGCGCTGTCCCAGATCGAATGCAGGTTCCACCCCGGCGCGATGCCGTAGGGTGACTTGACGAGATTGCCGCCCTGGTCGCCGTTGTCCGCGCCGTGCAGCGGCTGATGGATATCGCCTACAAGATGTGTCAGGAAGATCAGCGCCTCAAGCCGCTCGGTCGTGGGTAGCTTGCGATCGGCGAGAATCCTGGCAGTCCGGTCGATCTGCGCCGTCACGCAAATCCCGTTGGCGCAGTCAGCCTTGGGATCGAATTGGCCGCAGACCGGCTCGTCCTGGTAGTGCCAGGGCGACATGTAGCCGAAGCGCCAGCTCTCGCCCTTGATGCAATCGGGCCAAACCGCCGCATCCTCCAGCGTGCGGGCGCGGCACTGCGGCGTCCCCAGCAGCCGCTCCTCCTTGAGCAAGGCCGCAATGCGAGCGCGCGTCGCGGGCGTCACGTTCAGCAGGGCGATCGCCGCGACCGTGCGATGGCCATAGGCGCCCCAGGCGAGCCCCGGCACGCTCCACAAGGCGGCAAAGGCCGCAAGCAGCAGCGCGAGCGACCGGATCAGTGGCCGACCGGAACCTCGTACTGCTCGATGACCCAGTCTTCGGCTTCTGCTGCGGCAATCCATTGGCGCATCCATTCGTGTTCCCAAACCGCCTGCATATACGAACGCGCAAAACCGGGAACGGCTACGCCATATGTAAGGAACCGGCTGACGACGGGCGCGTAGATCACGTCGGCCGCGCAGAACGTGCCGAACAGGAACGGCCCGCCCCGCCCGAACCGGGCCCGGGCCTCCGCCCAGAGGGTCAGGATGCGCACGATATCGTCGCGGACATCGGGCCCGATGGCGATACCCTCCACTTTGGCGCGCACGTTCATCGGGCAGGCGC
>Ga0207641_10005327_pt1 | contig 10986 bp, 6 predicted proteins | sample KBSSwiS62_FD_184306 | JGI IMG/M metagenome (GOLD analysis project Ga0207641, IMG submission 184306) | Switchgrass rhizosphere microbial communities from Kellogg Biological Station, Michigan, USA - KBS Switchgrass S6-2 (SPAdes) (version 2) | ecosystem: Host-associated > Plants > Roots >... | reverse complement strand
CGGCCTCGTCATCCATGTAAACCGATTCGGTGACTTCCAGAATCACATGGTGGAGCGGCACGTTCTGGCGGTCGAACGTGCGCTCCAGCACCGGGTAGATCGTGCCGTTGTGGAAATCGCCCGACGACACGTTGATGCCCACGTGCTGGAACGGGATGCCCATGTCGATCCATTTCCGAAGATCGGCAGCAACCAGGCCCATCATCTGCTCGGTGAGCTGGGTGGCGATATGCACGTCGGTCGTCGCCTCGTGGAAGGACGCGGCCGAGACCAGCTTGTCGTCCAGCCGCATCCGGCACAACGCCTCCAGCCCGACGATCTCGGCCGTGCCCAAGCGGATCACCGGCTGATAGTGCGCTTCGATCCGGTCCTCGCGCAGGGCCGCGTCGACTTCGCGGATCGCGTTGAGCCGCCGCGTCATTCGCGTGCCGATGCCCGGCCAGTAGCGCACATAGCCGCCCCGCCCCGTCTCCTTGGCATGATAGAGCGCGAAGTCCGCGTTCTGGCGCACCTGTTCGGCGCTGCCGTCGCCGGCCGCGATCACCGCCATCCCGATGGTGGCGCGCGGCCGCACGAGGTGGCCCTCGCAATCGGCCGCGGGCTCGCCCAGCGCCTCTAGATAACCCGCGACCGTGGCGTCGAGATCGCGCAGGCTCTCGGGCGCGGCGATGATGACGGCGAACTCGTCGCCACCGATGCGAAACGCGCGATCCGGCAGCGCCACCGCGCGCAGGCGCTCGGCCGCGTGCTTGAGCAGGCTGTCGCCGGCCTGGTGGCCGTACGTGTCGTTCACGACCTTGAGGTTGTCGAGATCGGCCATGCACAGTGCCCAGCTGCCCGGCTCGCAGCAGGACAGTCTCTCCAGTGCGGCGTTGAACGCGGCGCGATTGGGCAGGCCGGTGAGCACGTCCGTGGTCGCCCGCCGCTCGTGATCGAGCACGCGACGGTGGCGATCGAGCGCGATCGAGCACAAGTTGACGCAGCAATCGACGATCGCCCTGTCGAGCGGCGAAGGCCCGCGACGCTCGCGGTAGTAGAAGCCGAAGGTCGCGCCGACGGCGCCGGTGCTGTCGAAGATCGGGAAGGACCAGGATGCGGCCAGTCCGAACGGCAGGGCCAGGTGGCGGAACCCCTCCCAGCGTGGGTCGGTCGCGATATCCTCGACGGTGACTTGCTCTCCCCAGTACGCCGCGGCGCCGCAAGTGCCCACGTCCGGACCGATCTTCAATCCGTCGAGCGCCTGGGCGTAGGAATCGGGCAGGCTCGGTGCGGCGAGCGCCCGCAGGCAACCATCCTCGACGCTCACGACCGTGCACACCACACCGGGCGAGAGCCTCTCGACTTCCTCGCACAGGCGCACCGCCGTCTCGCGCAGCGAGACGCCACGCGCGATCAGTTCCAGGATCGTCTTCTGCAACTCGGTCATCAGCGCAACCTGCGGATCAGAGGAGCCAATATGATACCAAGAAGTTAATTATGTCCTTGGTTTGGCAAGGCCCGTCACACCTCGATCGCTCGACTGGACGCTCAGGGTTGCCACTCTCGCATCGCCGCATCGTAGGCTTCCTGCGCGGCCTCGCGCTTGCGCCGAAGCGACTTGCGCTCCTCGGAGAAATCCGCCTCGATGCGCTTCCGCTCGCTGGCGAGCGCCCGCTCGCGACGGCGAAGGTCCGCTTGCGCGCGCTGTTCGCGCGCTTCCATCTCCGCGAGCGCTCGCTCAGCTTCCTCCAGATCGGTACGACTGGGACGCGGCCTGGGGGGCACTGTTCTCGCGGCTCGGCTCTTCGCCGCGCGCGGGGAAACCGCGTCGCGCCGCGTTCCGCTGCTCGCTTGGCCGGCCTTGCGCTTCGACGGCTTGGCCTTGGGCAGATCGCCCAGAGCCGCGACCTGCTCGGCCAGGCTCCCGCGCGTGCGGTAGACGACCTCGCCCGGGCTGGCCAGCGGCTCGGCGGCGAGCGCGGGATCCTCCACCAGTTCGGCCGCGCCGCGCGCGAACAGGTTCTTCTCCGTGCCCCAGGCGCGCAAGGCGGCCGCCTGGCTCGGCGCCGCGACATAGGCATCGCGAAAGCCGATCGCGGTGCGGTAGACCTTCAGCTTGCGCGCCACGATGCCCCTGCTCCCGTCGACTGCCCGATCGTCGGGCACATCCCCGGATTATCGGGCTGGCACGATCATGCGCAAGTCTGCCGAACCCGTGCGAGCAGGCTGCGCGTCTCGGCCATCTGCGCCAGGTTGACGGTCCGGCCCGCCATGATCGCGGCGAAGGTCGCCTCGAAGCGATTGGCGATCTCGTTGAGCATCATGGTCAAGTCCTCGCCGCCCGGCGCCTTCGCAGGCTGCGGGTCCGGCTCGGCCCGCGTCGCCGACCCCGACTGCGACCCGAGCGCTGTCGCGGCGGCGAGCTTCTTCTCCAGCTCCTGCCGACGACGGATCTCGTCCTTCAACTCGGTCTCGAGATCGGCGAGAACCATGCTGCGCATCGTCGCCCGCTCGTCGAGCGCGGCGTTCGCGCGCTGCAGGTGCATCGCGTCGGAGCGCTTGCTGACGTGAGTCTCGATGCGTGCCTTCAGCACTTCGAAGTCGATCGGCTTGGTCACGTAGTCATCCGCGCCGGCGGCCAGCGCCTCCACGATCGCCTCGCTCTCGGCCCGCGCCGTGACCATGATCACCGGCAGTTCGCGCGTGCGCGGGCTGGCGCGCAATTCGCGCAGCACCTCGATGCCGTTCATCTGCGGCATCATGTAATCGAGCAACAGCACGTCGGGCAGGTGTTCGGCAAGCTGCGCGAGCGCGGCCCGTCCGCTGTCGACGCACGTCACATGGTAGTCGAGCTTCTCCAGCCTGCGGCCGATCACCGCGCGGTTCGCCTTCATGTCGTCGACGACCAGGACTGTGAGGATGGGAACATGGTCCCCGACGGGTTGCACTGCTGAGGTCATGCGGTTCATCTCTTGCTGGCGGCGATGCGCGGGCGGGCGCGCGGATCGCTCGTGAGGCATTCGGCGAGCTTGCGCGGCGAGAGGCCGGGCTTGGCGAGAAGACGGACGATCTTGCCCTTGAAGAAGTGCTCCTCCGCCTCGTCGAGGACCTTGCCCGTCACCACCACGATCTGCGGGCGCTCGCTGGCGGGCATCTTCGAGATGGCATCGACCAGTTCGAAGCCGTCCAGCAACGGCATGCGCAAGTCGGTGACCACGAAGTCGAAGTCGCGGGCGGCAAGCGCCTGGAGCGCATCCTTGCCATTGTGGACCGCGAGGCTGGTGAAGCCCATCTGACCGACCCCGCGGGTCCAAAGCTGCGCGGTCGCGGGATCATCCTCGACGATCAGCACCGCCCCGTGCCTGCGGTCCGAATACTGCTCGAGGATGGCGCTGAGCTCGGACCGGTCCACCGGCTTGACGAGATGTTCGCTGGCACCGGCGAGGAACACGCGCCGCCGGTCGTCGTCGACGGTCACGACCACGACGGGAATGGCCTTGAGCGTTTCGTCCGCTTCGAAGGCGCGGAGCACGTCCCAGCCGTCGAGCTTGGGCAGCGCGATATCGAGCAGCACCAACTCCGGGTGGAACTGCCGTGCGAGCGCGAGCCCTTCGGCCCCGTCGCCCGCGGCCATGCAGTCGTACCCCGCCTGCTCGACCAGCCGGGAGAGGAGCTGCATCGAGCTCGGATCGTCCTCCACGATCAGAGCCAGAGGCTTCGCTCGGGGCCCCACGGCGACGGGCAGGTCGCAGGCATCGGCGTCGCGCGACCGCGCGGGCTCGGCTTCGCCCTCGCTTTCCCCCGGATGGCGTTCGGCAAGGCTTGCCCGCACGCGCAAGGTGAAGGTCGAACCCTGCCCCGGCACGCTTTCGACCTCGACCGTGCCGCCCAGCATCTCGGCAAACCTCCCGGTGATGGTGAGGCCAAGGCCGGTCCCGCCGTAACGCCGGGTGGTCGAGGCATCGGCCTGCACGAAGGGCTGGAACAGGCGGTCTATCTGCTCCTTGCTCATGCCGATGCCGGTGTCCGACACGGTGAAGATCAAATCCCCGTCCTCGGCACGGCCGTGGATGAAGACGTGGCCGTTCTCGGTGAACTTGCAGGCGTTGCTGCCCAGATTGAGCAGGCACTGGCGCAGCTTGGTCGCGTCCGACTGCGCGGTGCGCAGCGATGGGTCGGCCTGGACGTGCAGGGTGTTGTTCTTCTGACCCGCCAGGGGGCCGAGCATCGCGCCCACTTCGCGCAACACTTGCGGCACGTCGAATTCGTGGCGCTCCAGGTGCATCCGGCCGGCCTCGATCTTGGACAAGTCGAGAATGCCGTTGATCAGGTGGAGGAGCTGCCTCGCCGAACTGTGGATCCAGTTCACATCCTCGACCGAGCGCGCGAGATGCGCCGCGTCGAGTTCCTCCTGCAGCACTTCGGTGTAGCCGATGATCGCGTTGAGCGGGGTGCGCAACTCATGGCTCATGTTCGCCAGGAATTGCGACTTGGCGACGCTCGCTTGCTCCGCTTGGTCCTTGGCCGCCAGCAGATCGGCGGCGGTTTCGGCGAGCTGCGCGGTGTGCGCCTCGATCTGGTCGAGCATCGTGTTCACGCTGTCGCTGATGAGCTGGACCGACGGATCGGGGTCGTCCGGCAGGCGCTCCCAGTAGGCGCCGAGCTCCGCGATCCGCTGCAATTTCATGAGCATGGTCTTGAACGGGCGGAACGCGGCGAGCGTGAACATCCGCCCCAGAGCGAGCGCGATCGCCAGGCAGCCGGCGAAGGAGATCATCGCCGCCAGCGCCGTCTGCCTCAGCAGCTCGAGCACGCTCGGATGACGAACGCCGATGCGCAGTTCGCCGACCGGCGCGCCATGGGCCAGCACCGGATAGCGCACTTCGTCGAGAGCCCCCGTCGAGGTTCGGGCGGTATAAGCGGCGAAAGGCGCCGGCCCCGTCCTGTAGACCTGGACCCAGCCGATATCGCCGATCCCGGTGACGGTCCTCAGGCTCGCGAGCGCCGCGTGGCGGTCGTCAGACAGGAGCGCCGTGCCGAGGCTGGCCGCGATCAGGCTTGCGATCTGGGCATGGCGCCGGGCCGAGGCCTCGCGTTCGCTGCGGACCTGCAGGGTCAGCAGCGAGGCGGTCGACATCAGCAGCGCCAGCGTGACCGTCAGCGCCAGGAGCCGCCAGATCTTCTGCTTGGCCGACAGTTTGCCGAAGCGATCTGGCTGCACGAGTTTGATCATCACTGCACCCTCGCTGCCGGCTGCGGCAGTCTCGACTTGAGTTTGACGTGCGCGTCGGGGGCCAGGCGAGTGCTGGCCGCGAAGCCGATCGGGTTCCGCGCGGCGGTGAGCGCGGGCGCAAGCACGACCGTCCCGATGCGTGCGCGCCGGCGCAGGAAGAAGCTGGCCCCCATGGCTCGTCCTACCCAGCCGCCCGGGCCCGCCTGGCGGCGGAGCCGGGGGGAGAATCCCGGTCGAACACGAAGGCCGCCAGGGTCGCCTCGTCGACCGGGCGCGAGAGGTGATAGCCTTGCACGACGTCACAACCCATGTCGCACAGCAAGGTGAGCTGGTCCGCGTCCTCCACCCCTTCGGCGACCGAGTGGAAGCCCAGGCTGTTTGCCATGCTGATGATGGTCTGCACGAGGATCCTCGCCTCGGGCCGGACCGTGAAATCGTCGAGGAGGCTGCGGTCGATCTTGAGCCGACTGATGGGCAGGCGGATTAGGCTGGCGAGATTCGAATAGCCGGTGCCGAAATCGTCCACGGCGATCGACACCCCCATCTCGGCGAGACGGCGCAAGCGGTCGGCGGCCATGGCGGAATCGCGCATCGCCAGGCTCTCTGTGATCTCGATCTCGAGCAGCGTGGGCGTCGCCTGGCTGCGCTGGAGCGAAGACTTGACGAGGCTCACGAAGTCCATGTGGTCGAGCTGATGCGGCGAGACGTTGACCGCAATGCGCAGCGGGCGGCCGCGCGTCTCGAAGCGATGGATCGCCCTTGCCGCCTCGTGCACGACCCATTCGCCGATGTCGCAGATGAGGTTCGACTTCTCGGCGAGCGGGATGAATTCGGCCGGGTTGATGAAGCCGCGCTGCGGATGGCGCCAGCGGATCAGCGCCTCGACCGAACTGATGTCGAGCGTCCGGCAGTCGAACAGTGGTTGATAGTGCAGCTCGAACTGGCCCTTGGCCAGGGCTTCGTGCAAGTCGCGCTCCAGGGCGACCTTGCGGTGCAGATCGGCGTAGAGTTCGTGCGTGAAGCGCTCGGCACGGTTCCGGCCCGAGCGCTTGGCTTGGTACATCGCCGTATCCGCCGCGCGCAGCAGCTCGGAGTAGCTGGAGGCATCGCCGGGCACGAACGCCATGCCGATGCTGGCGCTCACCCCGGCGACGTGCGCGCTCAGTTCGAACGGCTCGCCGATCACGCGCAGCACCCGGTTGGCAACCTTGCGCGCCGGCACATCGTCCCGGAGCCCGGCTATGAAGATCACGAACTCGTCGCCGCCGAAGCGGGCCATCTTGACCGCGCCGCCCGCGAACTCGGCCGGTTCCAGGAACTCGTCCATGCAAGTCGCCATCTTCAGCCGATCGGCGATGCACTGCAGCAAGCGATCGCCGAGATTGTGGCCCAGCGTGTCGTTGACCGCCTTGAAACCGTCGACGTCGAGGAACAGCAGGCAGCACAGCTCCCTCTCTCCGCGCTGGTCGAGCCAGCGCTCGACCACGCGCTGGAAGTGTGCGCGGTTGGCCATTCCCGTCAGCGGATCGCGCTGCGCCGCCTCCTGCAGTCCTTCGATCTGCGTGCCGATCTTGCGCGCCATCGACTGGACCGCCGCGCCGATCGTCTCGCCCTCGGGCGTGACGGCGCCGCATCCGGCATCGAAGACCCCATGCGAGATCCGATCCAGCGTCTGGACGATCGCCGAGACATCGCCGCCGATGCGTTGCGAGTTAGAAGGCGCGAGCCCGGTCCGACGCACCAGCAGGCCAAGCGCGGCCAGCGCCGGCACCAGCGGCAGGAGTGCGCCGGCAAGCCGATGGGCAACGACCGGCAGCGAGAACGAACCCGCCGCAAGCAGCCAACCCCAGCTTCCCGGACCTTCCCACATTAGCGTTTGCGCCCCGATGTCGCCTTGCGCGAACCACCGGGTTACCCGGGCGGCGTTTAAGGCGGCATTGGGCGGTCACCCGGGGAAATACGAGGCCCCCGGCTTACCGGCCGGCGACCATGGGCCGAGCCTGCAATTCACATAAGCACAGGCTCGCCGGCTACCGCGCCGCCAGCGCGGGGCCATTCTCGCCCTGCCAGGTGCCGCCAAGCGCGCGGAACAAGTCGACTTGCGCATCCGCGACTTGCTGGGTGGCGGCGGCATAGTCGCTCTCGGCGGCGGCCAGGGTCCGCTGCGCGTCCAGCACGTCGAGCGCATCGATCTCGCCGCGGCTCTCGCGCGCCAGGCCGACCCGCGCCGCACGCTCCGCCGCGTTCCGCGCGGAGGCCAGGCTCGCCTTGCGCAGCAATGCATTGCGATAGGCCGAGAGCGCGGTCTCGGTCTCTTCCAGGGCATTCAGCACAGTGCCGTCGAACGTCGCGAGATCGGCATGGGCATCGGCCCGCGCCGACCCGATGCGGGCGCGGATCGCCTCCTGGTTGGGGAAGGCCCAGGAGATCAGCGGTCCCAGCAGCCAGCGCAGCGGACCGCCACCGAAGATGTCGGTCGCACCGACCGCCGTCGTGCCCACCGAGCCACCCAGCGTGATGCGCGGATAGAGATCGGCGGTGGCGACGCCGATGCGCGCGGTGTCGGCGGCGAGCCGGCGCTCGGCCGCCTTCACGTCGGGCCGACGCGCCAGCAGCGTGCGTCCATCGCCGACGGGGATCGGCTGCGTGACATCGGGCGTCGTGGTGCGTGCGCGCGCGGCGTCCGGAAGGTCCTGGGGCGTGCGACCGGTCAGCGTCGCCAGGCGGAACAGCGCCGCGTCGCGCGCCGCCGCCAGTGCCGGGATCGCCGCGTCCTGCTGCTCGCGAAGCTGGATCACGCGGATCGCGTCGAGCCGCTGGTTGAGGCCGCGCTCCACCCGCGCGTTGGTGATCCGCACCGAGCGGTCGAGCAGGCCGACGGTCCGCTGGGCGACGGCGAGCCGCTCGGCCGCGCTCGCCGCGTCGACATAGGCGCGCACGGTGTCGGCGACGACCGTCACCCGCACCGCGTCGGCATCCTCCTGCGCGGCGGCGAGATCGGCGCGCGAGGCTTCGATGCCGCGCTTCACGCGCCCGAACAAGTCGACCTCGTAGGAGACGCTGAACTCGCCATCGATCACCCGGCCCTGCCGGTCGACGCCCGGCGGCACCTGGCTCTCGGATCGCCGGCCATAGTTCGCCGAGCCGTCGAACCCGGTCTGCGGCAGCGCGTCGGAGCGCGAGCCGCGCAGCTGCGCCCGGGCTCGCTCGATCCGGGCGACGGCGACGCGGACGTCGGTGTTGGCGGCCAGCGCATCGCGCACCAGACCGTCGAGTACTGGATCGTCATAGAGCCGCCACCAGTCGTCGCGGGGCGCCGCCGTGCTGACGGACGCATCGCCGCTGCCCAGCAACCCGGCTTGCGCCGTCGGCGGCGGCGTGGGCGCCACGTAGTTCGGCCCCACGGCGCAGGCGGCCAGGCTGGATGCGGCGAGCAGCGCCGCAAGGTTGCGCTTCAACATGCTTGCGTACTCCCTCACTCGGCCGGCAGCGGCGCCGGCTCCTGGCCCCGCGCGGGCCGGCGGCGCCGCAGCTTTTCGGCAAGCGTGCGGCACACGACGTAGAACGTGGGCGTGAACAGCAGGCCAAAGGCGGTCACGCCGGCCATGCCGAAGAACACCGCGGTGCCCAGTGCCTGGCGCAGCTCGGCGCCGGCGCCCTTCGCGATCACCAGCGGCACGGCGCCGAGGATGAAGGCGAAGCTGGTCATCAGGATCGGGCGCAGGCGCGTCCGGGCCGCATAGACGGCGGCATCGACCACGCTCATGCCTTGCTCCTCCTCCGCCTGCTTGGCGAACTCGACCACCAGAATGGCGTTCTTGGCCGCCAGCGCGATCAGCACCACGAGGCCGATCTGGGTCAGGATGTTGTTGTCCATCCCCCGCACCTGCACGCCCAGCATCGCGGCGAAGAGGCACATCGGCACGATCAGCACGATCGCCAGCGGCAGCGTCAGGCTCTCGTACTGCGCGGCGAGCACGAGGAAGACGAAGAACACCGCCATGCCGAACACGATCCCCGCGGTGTTGCCCGCCGTCACCTGCTGGTAGGCGATGCCCGTCCACTCGAAGTCGTAGCCTGAGGGCAGCGTATCACGCGCGACCTTCTCCATCGTCGTGAGCGCCTGGCCGGTCGAGTGGCCGGGGGCCACGTTGCCGTCCACCTCGATCGCCTGCTGCAGGTTGTAGCGGACCACGCGATAGGGGCCGGTCTCGTCCCGGAAGGTGGCGACCGAGCCGATCGGCACCATCGCTCCCGAGTTCGAGCGCGTCTTCAGGTTGGCGATGTCCGCTGTCGAGCCGCGATAGGGCGAATCTGCCTGCGCGGTGACGCGGTAGGTGCGCCCGAGCAAGTTGAAGTCGTTCACGAAGGCGGAGCCCAGGTACACTTGCAAGGCCTCGAAGATGCGCTGCGGGGGAACTCCCAGGAGGTCGGCCTTGGGCCGGTCGATATCGGCGAAGACGCGCGGGGTGCCCGTGTTGAACAGGGTGTAGACCTGCGTCAGATCGGGCTGCTTGTTGGCCGCGCCGAGCAGCGGGCCCACCGCCTTCAGCAGGTCGCCATACCCACGACCCTCCTTGTCCTCGACGATCATGCGGTAGCCGCCCGGAGGGACGATGCCGTTGATGGTGGGCGGTGGCAGCAGCAGGACCTGCGCCTTGTCGTAGCCCTTCATCGCCGCCTTCGCCTGTTCCATGATCTTGGCGTAAGTCGCGCCGATCTTCAGCCGCTCCTCGAAGCTGTCGAATGGGAAGTAGATCGCGACCGCGTCCGGCGCGGCGGTGCGCGAGGCTCCGTGGAAGCCGGCGAACATCACGCCGCCGCGGATGCCCTTGATCGGCAGCAGGCGGTTGGCCATGTCATGCGCCACCTCGTCCGAGCGGGCGAGCGAGGAACCCGGCGGCAGGAACCCGGCGGCCAGGAAGTAGCCCTGGTCCTGCTGCGGCACGAAGCCGGCAGGCGTGGTCCAGAACAGGCCCAGAGTCGCCAGGATCAGGGCGGCATACGTCGCCATCATCCGCAGCGGCGCCTGCACCAGCTTCAACGTCAGGCGCGAGTAGCGATCGCTCAGCCGCTCGAACCCATGGTTGAACTTGTCGCCGCCCTTCTGCAGCCACTGACGCCAGCGGGGCGCATCGCTCGCCACCCGCTCGCGGTGCTTGAGCAGGATCGCGGCGAGCGCCGGCGAGAGCGTGAGCGAGAGCAGCAGCGAGATGACCGTAGCCGTCGAGATCGTCACCGCGAACTGCTTGTAGAACGCGCCCGAGATGCCGGTGATGAACAGCGTCGGCACGAACACCGCGCAGAGCACCAGGACGATCGCGACCAGCGCACCGGACACCTCGTCCATGGAGCGCCGGGCGGCATCGATGGGTCTGAGGCCCTCCTCGATGTAGCGCTCGACGTTCTCGACCACCACGATCGCGTCGTCGACGACGATGCCGATCGCCAGCACCAGCCCGAACAGCGAGAGGTTGTTGAGCGAGTAGCCGACGGCGGCCAGCATCACCGCGGTGCCGATCAGGGAGACCGGGATGGCGACGATCGGGATGATCGCGGCGCGCCAGTTCTGCAGGAACACCAGGATGACGAGGACGACGAGGATCACCGCCTCGAACAGCGTGTGGTACACCGCGTCGATCGACTGGCCGATGAACTCGGTCGGGTTGTAGATGACCGAGTATTCCATGCCCTTGGGGAAGGTCTTGGACAACGTGTCCATCTCGGACTTCACCGCATTGGCGGCGTCCAGCGCGTTCGAGCCGGGACGCTGC
>Ga0207641_10005322_pt1 | contig 10989 bp, 9 predicted proteins | sample KBSSwiS62_FD_184306 | JGI IMG/M metagenome (GOLD analysis project Ga0207641, IMG submission 184306) | Switchgrass rhizosphere microbial communities from Kellogg Biological Station, Michigan, USA - KBS Switchgrass S6-2 (SPAdes) (version 2) | ecosystem: Host-associated > Plants > Roots >... | reverse complement strand
TCACCGATCCCAAAGGCCCAGTTGTTCTGATTATCGCGGCCGTCATGCAGCTGATCGGCTCCGCAATCCTGTGGAAGATCATTCACTTCGAAGTCTGAGGAGATAAAGATGATCTGGCTGCTCACACTTCTAACATTCTTGGCGACCTTGGGCGTGGTGGTGGCGCTTTTCTACGCCTTCAGCCCTGGTGAGGTAAGCATTGCCACGCGTCTGGCGCGCATCGCAGGAATCGCCGCGCCGGCGCAGCAAGAAACCAAGTTCGCAGATCGCCAAAAAGAGCGCGTCCGCGACACGCTAGCCAACGTCGGCAAACTGCTGCCGGCCGTCTCCACGGAAAAAGCGTCACGAACGCAGTTGTTGATGATCCGCGCCGGATACCGAAGTGCCGAGGGCCTGCTGGCCATGCGCGGCGTGAAAGTGATCTTCCCGTTCGCGGCTCTCGCGGGCGTTTATTTTACGGGGGCGTATCGCGCCAACCCTTTTCTGGTTCCGGTGATTTCGTTTGGGCTCGGTTATTTGATTCCGGACATGTGGCTGACCTGGCGGGTAAAATCCCGTCAGGGAAAACTGCGCAGGGCCCTGCCCGATGCCCTGGACCTGCTGGTGATCTGCGTGGAAGCAGGGTTGGGTCTCGATCAGGCGCTGATGAAAGTGTCGCAGGACATGAGAATTTCGCACCCGCAACTCAGCGAGGAATTGCAGCTGGTGAACATGGAAATGCGCATCGGCAAGACACGCATCGATGCATTGCGAGAGTTGGCGCGCCGTACCGGCCTGGACGACATCAAAGCGCTGGTGGCGATGTTGATTCAGACCGAGCGGTTTGGCACGAGTATCGCGCAGTCGTTGCGCGTCTATTCGGATGACATGAGATTGAAGCGCAGGCAGCGGGCCGAGGAAATGAGCGCGAAGACCAGCGTGAAGATGGTGCCAGCGCTGGTGTTCTTCATCTTTCCGGCTTTGATGGTAGTCATCTTGGGACCGGCCATCATTACGCTGATGCGGCAGCTGATACCGGCACTTGCTCATTAGACAATTTTCCGGTTGCCTTGAAGTGGGGTCGCCGGGGAACGACAAAAAAGGAGCGCAACATGGACAACGTTACACTGATCCGGATCGTGGCGGGGGTTCTTGCTCTCGTCGTACTCGGCATCATCATTTGGCGGCGCAAGCGTCAGTCGATCGACTAAGCCGACTGGTTTCGGTTACCGCGGTTGGCAAGCAGGTCTGCCGGTGCGAAGCGGTAGGGGTTACGGAGAGCAAATGGCGGGTAGTAACGGCAATTACAGCAGATACGTGTACGTATATAACAAAACCCGGGAAACGTTTGTAGCCACGGAGGCGGTGGTTGCGGATAACTACTTCCGCCGCCTTATCGGGCTGCTGGGGAAAACCAAGCGGTGGGCCAAGCTGGGCCGCGGCCTGTGGATTATCCCTTCGCGGGGCGTACACTCCATCGGGATGCTTTTTCCGATCGACTTGGTTTTCCTGAACAAGGAAAAGAGGGTCGTGCACGTGGAAGAGCATTTTCGGCCGTTCCGCATCTCCAAAGTTTCGTTGAAGGCGAGCAGCGTGCTGGAACTGCCGGCGCATACGATTTACCGCACCGGGACCCAGGTGGGCGACACGCTGGAAATCACTTCAATTCGATAGTTGTTTCGCAGGCTGTCCCTACTTCGCGGCGATATTTCTGACCACCAGCAAGAGGTTTGCGGGGCGCTCCGCCAGGCGGCGCATGAACCAAGCGTACCAGTGCGTTCCGTAAGCGATCAGGACGCTCGATCGCCAGCCTTCGGAGGCTAACTGCGCTTGCAGCACGCGCTGGATGCCGTAAAGCATCTGTACTTCGAGTCGCTCCCGCCGGACTCCTTCCTGAATAGCGAATTGCGTGATTTGGCCAATCAGCCGCGGATCGTGAGTCGCCAGAATGGCGCGGCGCACTGATCCGTTCGTTTGGCCGGCTAGAAGTTGGCGCGCCAGGTCGAGATAACGGGCGTCGACTTCGGGTTTTCGTTGAACCGCAACTTCGGCGGCTTCGCGATATGCACCTTTGACCAGGCGAATGCTCGGCTTCAGAGGCAAGAGCGTACTTAGGTCCTGAGGCGTTCGATGCAGATAGGCCTGCAAGCAGAGGCCGCAGTTTGCATAGTCGGCCAAAACGTTGCGGTAGAGGCGCAGCGTGGCGTCAACGTACGGGCTCGACTCCATGTCGATCCAGAGAGTTCGCGCGGGATCTTCCGCCGAAACCAGACGACGCAGATTGCGCTCGCAGAGGCCCTCAGAGAGGTCCAGGCCGAGCTGCGTGGGCTTGACGGAAATTTCCGTCGCCAAATTTTCCGTGCGAATTCGCTGCAAGACTTGCAGATAGTGTTCAACGACCGTCGCGGCTTCGCTGGCGTCCGCGATATTTTCGCCGAGGTGAGTGAAAACGGTACCGAGGCCGCGGCTATGGAGCTGGCGGGCTGCGGCTACGGCGTCGTCCAGGGTTTCGCCGGGCATGAAGCGTGAGACGCTTTTCCTGACGAAAGCATAACGGCTGGCGCGTTCTTTAAGCCAGTTGTTCTGCGCTGCTGCGAGGATGACTCTACGGGTCGCGCTCATCATTCTCCGTTTCGCGTCAGATTTGCAGCAGCCGCAGCGCCAAACCGGCCACAGCTCCGCCGGTAAGGGGCCCGAGGATCGGAATCGGCGCGTAGCGCCAGTCTGAGCCGCGCTTTCCTGCGATGGGCAGGATGGCATGAGCGAGCCGTGGTCCAAAATCGCGTGCAGGATTGATCGCGTAACCAGTCGTGCCGCCCAGCGACAACCCTACACCCCAGACCAGGCTTCCGACGAGGTACGGCCCTAATGCGCTGGCCGGCCCGTTGGCCGAGACGGCCTTGGAAAAAATAGCGCCCACTACAAATACCAGCACGAACGTGCCGATCACTTCACTCAAAAAATTCGGCAATGCGCTGCGGATCGCAGGTCCAGTGCAAAAGCAGGCCAGCTTCGCATCGGCGTCTGGAGTTTCTTTCCAGTGCGGAAAGTAGTGCAGCCAGACCAGCGCGGCGCCGGCCATCGCGCCTAGCACTTGGGCCGACATGAACGTCAGCACATCGTGGAAGCTTCCGCCACGCACGGCAAAGCCCAACGTGACCGCCGGATTCAGATGGGCCCCGCTGCTTCCGCAGGCGATCGCCGTGAAGACTCCGGCCATTACCGCAAATGCCCAGCCCGCGGTAATGACCACCCACCCGCTGGCTTCCGCTTTGGATTTCTTCAACAACACGCCGGCCACGACGCCGTTGCCCAACAGAATCAAAATCATCGTGCCAAGAAATTCGCCCAGCCAGGCTGAGTGCATTTCATTCCTCCGTCAGTTTTCGGTCCAGTCGAATGAGCGTGTGACCGCTTTTTTCCAGCCCCGGTAGAGTTTTTCGCGATCTGCATTTTCCATTTGCGGCTTCCAAATACGATCTGATTTCCATTTAGCGCGTAGCTCTTGGGTTCCCGAATAAAAACCGGTCGCCAAGCCCGCCGCATACGCCGCACCCAGCGCCGTGGTTTCCTGCACGACGGGGCGCACCACTTCGCGATTCAAGATATCCGACTGAAACTGCATAAGCAGTTCGTTGCCGACCATACCGCCGTCCACGCGCACGCCTTTCAGTTCGATACCCGAATCTTTTTCCATCGCTTCCACCACGTCGCGTGTCTGGTAAGCGGTGGCTTCGAGGACGGCGCGGGCCAGGTGCCCTTTGTTGGCGTAGCGTGTCAAGCCGGCAATCACTCCACGCGCGGAGTCTTTCCAATACGGCGCGTAGAGTCCGCTGAATGCCGGCACAAAATAGACGCCGCCGTTATCTTCGACACTGCACGCCAGCACTTCCACGTCAGTACTTTTCGCGATAAGGCCCAGGTTGTCGCGCAGCCATTGCACCAAAGCGCCGCTGATGGCAATGCTGCCTTCTAACGCAAAGTGCACCGGCGATTTGCCGAACTGATAGGCAACCGTGGTCAATAGCCCCGCAGCGGACGGCACTATGCGCGCGCCGGTGTTCATCAACAAGAAGCAGCCGGTGCCGTAAGTATTTTTCACTTCGCCGGGATCGAAACAGGTTTGTCCAACCAGCGCAGCCTGTTGATCGCCCAGGATTCCGGCGATGGGAACACCCTTCAACACGCCAATGGCCGCTTCGCCGTAAATTTCGCTGCTCGACCGGACCGCCGGGAGCAGGCTGGCCGGAATCTCGAATGCCGCAAGCAGCGCCAGGTCCCATTGCAATGTCGACAGGTTGAAAAGCTGCGTCCGGCTGGCGTTGGTCACATCCGTTACGTGCACGCCGCCCGTCACTCCACCGGTCAAGTGCCAGACCAAAAACGAATCTACCGTACCGAACAGCAACTCGCCGGACGCCGCTTTCTCTTTAGCTCCTGCGACATTTTGCAGCAGCCAGCGCGCCTTCAGGCTGCTGAAATATGTACTTAGCGGCAGCCCGGTCGCTTCGCGAAAGCGGTTTTGTCCGCCCGCCGCCGCGTAACGCGCCACTTCGTTCGCCACGCGCGTGTCCTGCCACACAATCGCATTTCCGATGGCTTTGCCGGTTTTCCTCTCCCAAATGATCGTGGTTTCCCGCTGATTGGTGATGCCCACCGCCGCCAGTTCCGGCGCAGCAATTCCTGCGCGACGAATCGCTTCGTCGGCAACTTCCAGGGTCCGCGCGATGATTTCCGCGGGATCGTGCTCCACCCACCCCGGCCCCGGATAAATCTGCTGGTGTTCCTTTTGCGCCGCGCTGACGATGCGTCCCTCGCCATCGAAAACCATGAACCGCGTGCTGGTGGTGCCTTGGTCAATCGCTCCAACATACTTTTTCAAAGGACTAGCCCTCGCTTAGTTCCAGCTCGCGCAAGAATCCGCGAATCTTGCCAGAGTACTCTGCCACAGCTGCCTCTTGCTTTGCCGCGTCCCAGCCTTTTTCCCGTGCCAGCAGCGCTCCCGCGACACGCGCCGCCGGCAAAGCTTCTCTCCAGCCGTACATTTGCACGCCGGTTCGCCGCGCCAGTAAATCTTCCACCGTTTCGGCCATTTCGTTGCGACTGCAATATACAAACTCGGCCTCGATCGCGGGCACGCCCGGCGCCACTCGCTCTTTCCATTGTGGATTCTCGCGCAACAATTCCACAATTCGGATCGCGCGGGCACCAAATTTTCTCGACAAGTGCCGCGCCACGTCCGACGGGAGAGCATACTCTCTCTCCAGCCGGCTTGAGAAATTGGAGTCGTAACCCTCTGCTCCGGCCAGCTGCTGTTGCCGCGTCAACGATGTGCTGACGGTCGCGCCCAATTCCCGTTGCACAGCGTCCAGCGTGTCCTGCGCCATCAGCCGGTGCGTCGTCCATTTCCCGCCCAAAATGCTGATGAGCCCGCTCGTGCTGTCGAGTTCCACTTCATGATCGCGGATCAGCTTGCTGGTTCTGGTCGCTCCCTGCGCGGCAACCAGCGGCCGCAGCCCGGCTAATCCGCTCACCGCCTGTTCGCGGCGTAGCGGCGTTTGCAGATACGGATTCAACTGGCGCAATAGGTATTCGGCCTCGTCTTTCTGCACGACCATCCGCGTAGCAGCCGTCACTTCGTCATCAGTGGTGCCTACCAGCAGCCGCTCCTGCCAGGGGACGGCAAAAATCACGCGGCCGTCTTCGGTGTGCGGAACCAGCAACGCGTCGCTGCCTGGAAAAGTATCAGCGGGAAACAGCAAGTGCACACCTTTGCTGGGACGCATTCGGCCTGCCAGCAGAGGATTGGCCATCGCGCGCAGTTTGTCCGCGCCGGTCCCCGTCGCATTCACAAACTTGCGTGCGTGAACTACGAACTCCTCTCCGGAAATTGCATCGCGCACATGTGCTGCAGCGAGTCTTCCTTGAGCATCGTGTACAAAATCCGTAACACGCGCGTAGTTGAGCGGCGTTCCGCCCGCTTCGCTGAAGGTTTCCACCAACGCCAGGTCATACCGCGCATCGTCAAATTGCCCGTCCGAATAGGCTACGGCTCCGCGTAATCCTCTGGCGTTCAATCCAGGCATCCGCCGCAAAGTCTTTTCACGCGAAAGAAAGCTGCTGGGAAACAGATTGCTTTTGCCCGCCACCGCGTCATACATCTTCATGCCAACAAGGTAGTAGAACGCCTTGCTCCACGAATACACTGGCACCAAAAAGTGCGAAGGATGCGCCAGATGCGGAGCGTTGGCCAGCATGTACTGCCGCTCGCGAAGCGCGCTTTTCACCATCCGATATTCTTCAAGATTCAAGCCCTTCACGGCCTGTTCCAGATAGCGCACTCCGCCATGTACAAGCTTCGTCGATGCGCTCGATGCAGCCGAAGCGAAGTCTCCTGCATCTAAAAGAGCAGTGCATAGTCCGCGCAGTTGACTGTCCAGAGCGCATCCCGCGCCCGTCGCGCCACCTCCAATTACGCAAACATCGAACTTTTCAGCGACTACAACCGGCAGCGCATCTTTTCGTTGTCTCACGTGTTTTACCAGTGTGTTCCCGTGACCCAGTGCGGCTGACAGGCAAAGCAGAGCATGGTATATCAGATACCCTCAGAAGCCGCGCCGCCGCAACAACTCACTGGAACAATTAGAAAGGGAGCGAAACAGTCATGACCGTACAACTTCGCAGGGCCGTGCTGCTTCTGGGTCTTGCACTTTTCAGTATGTCCGCCGCCTTGGTGGCACAGACGCCTGCTGGCGGAGGCAGAGCCGTCATCACCGTCACCGCCATCGGCAAGAAGGATGCTGCGCCTCCTGCGGTTTCCAAGGACGACGTCCAACTGAGCGTCAATAAAGAGCGCAAGCAGATTGCCGGCTGGGCCAAGGGCGATTCGCTGGCACTGGCCATTTTGATTGATGACGCACTGGACACCAGCGTGGCCAACCAGTGGAACGATCTGCGCGACTTCATTATGGCGCAACCTGCCGGCACTTCCGTAGCCGTCGCGTACGCTTCGAATTCCAGCGCAATGATCGCGCAGGATTTCACCACCGACCACGCGCTAGCCGCCAAAGCCTTGCGCATTCCGCGCGGCAATTTGGGCGCGACGTCCAGCCCCTACCTGGCGGTGATCGACTGGCTGAAGCGGTGGCCGGCCACCGGCGGCCGCGGCTCGCTGCTGCTCATCTCTTCCGGCATCGACTATTTCCGCGGTGGCTTTGGGCCATTTTATCCCGACGTAGACACCGCGATCGATAGGGCGCAGCGCGCTAACATCAATCTGTGGAGTATTTATTCGCCAACCGTTGGCCATCGTAGCCGGTCGTTCTTTCTCTCCAACATGGGGCAAAACAATCTCAGCAAGATGACCGACGAAACCGGTGGCGAAACCTACTATCTCGGTACCTCTGCGCCGGTTTCGTTCAAACCTTATCTCGACGAAATCAACCTGCATCTCAACAACCAATATCTGCTCGGTTTCGTTGCTGACGGCGGCGCGAAAGGCAAATTCGTGCGGATACAGTTAAAGACTGAACTCCACGACGTCGAATTCTCCCACGCCAACAACGCGTTTATCCGGCCGGCGAAATAACTTCGCGTAAGACTTCGACAACTGGCGTTGCTTAAAGCGCTCTCCGTGATTTCCTGGAGGGCGCTTTTTGTTGTCTTGCCTGTCCTTTCCCGCTTCACTAAACTACCGCCGCAATCGCAGTGCCCGTCTTTGCCAGCCGAAATCTGTCTTGAAACGGAGTCACGATCTCGATGAATCTGTTTCCAGTAAAAAAGTCTCTGATGTGCTCTTCAGCGGCGGTGTTTTTTGGATACGGCTTTCTCTGCCTGTTCCCGACAGTGGCGCCTGCGCAGACGGTATTGCGTGAAGGCTGGAAGGTGCAGAGTTCGGCGCAAGCCGACGCCTCCGGCGAAAAGATTTCCCAACCCGGCTTCGCGACGCCAGGCTGGTACTCCACTTCCGTTCCGCAAACCGTTTTCGCGGTCCTCGTGGAAAATGGCCTTTACAAAAATCCTTATTACGGAACGAATCTGCGCACGTTTCCTGGAGTTGAATACAAGATCGGCAGCCAATTCGCCAACCAGGACATGCCGCCAAACAGTCCTTACGCCGTTCCGTGGTGGTACCGCAAGGAGTTCGAACTTCCCACTAGCGATGCGGGCAAGCAAATCTGGATGCAATTTCGCGGCATCAATTACCGCGCCGAGATCTGGATCAATGGAAAAAAAGTCGCCGGCTCCGATGAAGTTGTCGGGGCATTCCGCCGTTATGACTTCAACCTGACCGCACTTGTTCATCCCGGCGAGAAAAACGCCGTTGCGGTTGCGGTTTCCGCTCCCGCCGCCGGCGAACTCGGCATCACCTGGGTGGACTGGAATCCGACCCCGCCGGACAAGGACATGGGCCTGTGGCAGGAAGTGGTCATTTCCACCAGCGGTCCGGTGGCCCTGCGCCACCCGTTTGTCGAAACCAAACTCGATTTGCCTAAGGCCGAGCTTGCGCACCTCACCGTGCACGCATATGCCAACAATTCCACCGGCGCGCCGGTGAAGGGAACGCTGCGCGGCAAAATTACCGGCGGCGGCTTGGCCATAGATTTTTCGCAAGAAGTTGAGCTCGCCGCCAACGAGTCGAAGGAAGTCATTATTTCGCCCGATGCCGTTCCTGGCCTCAATTTGCTGCGTGCCAAGCTGTGGTGGCCCTATCAGATGGGCGAGCCTTTTCTCCACAAGCTCACGCTAGAGTTCCTAACTGCGAATGGTCGGGCCGTATCCGATTCCCAATCGATCAATTTCGGTATCGTCCAGACCAACTCCGAAATGACTCCGGACGGCTACCGCTTGCTCAAAGTCAACGGTAAACCAATTCTGATTCGCGGCGGGGGCTGGGCGTCGGACATGCTGCTGCGCGTTGACGAATCGAGACGCCAAGCCGAATTCCGCTACATCAAGGAAATGGGCCTTAACACCATTCGTCTGGAAGGCAAGCTCGAAGACGAATCCTTCCTTGAGCGTGCCGATCGCGACGGCATTTTGGTTATGGCGGGATGGTGCTGCTGCGACGCCTGGGAGAAATGGGGCAAGTGGGGCGACGAAAATAAGCATGTCTCGGTCAGCTCGTTGCGCGATCAGTTGTTGCGGTTGCGCCAGCATCCCAGTCTCCTGGTGTGGCTCAATGGCAGCGACAATCCGCCGCCCGGCGAACGCGAACAGGCCTACCTCGACGTCGAAAAAGAAACCCGCTGGCCCAAGCCGGTGTTTTCTTCCGCAACCGCAAAAAAAGCCGAAGTTTCCGGCGATTCCGGCGTGAAAATGAGCGGCCCTTATGACTACGTTCCGCCTGACTACTGGCTACTTGATACGCGAGCCGGCGGTGCCTACGGCTTCAACACCGAAACCAGTCCCGGGCCGGCTGTTCCTCCTTTGGAAGAATTGAAAACATTTATTCCGGAGGACAAACTCTGGCCGCCCAACGATGTCTGGAATTTTCACTCCGGCGGCGGACAGTTCAAGACCATCGATCTTTTCATGCATGCTTTGGAGATGCGCTACGGCAAAGCCAAAGACGCCGCCGACCTGGCCTGGAAATCACAAGCCATGACCTATGAAGGCCAGCGTGCCATGTTTGAGGCCTACGGCCGCAACAAATATAAGTCCACCGGAATTATCCAGTGGATGCTCAACAACGCCTGGCCCAGCTTGATCTGGCATCTCTACAGCTACGATTTGCGGCCGGCCGGCGGCTACTTCGGTTCCAAAATCGCGCTCGAACCGCTGCATGTTCAGTTTTCGTATGACGATCACAGCGTTGCAGTGGTCAACGGCACGCAGAAGGCGCAGTCCGGGCTGAAAGTGGTCGCGAAGCTCTACGATATTTCCGGCGCGGAGAAATTCTCCCGCGATACCGTGCTCGATGTTGCCGCCGACGGCGTCACCAGGTCCATCGCTGTCCCGGAGCCCTCTGATATTTCCTCAACGTACTTTCTGGGCCTGCAACTGTTCTCCTCGGCCGGCGAGCTGCTCAGCCGCAACCTCTACTGGCTTTCCAGCAAGCAGGACGTCCTCGACGACGCGAAAACGGAATGGTATTACACGCCGCAAACCGAGTTCGCCGACTTTACTGCGCTGCAGGATTTGCCAAAAGCGTCGCTACACGCTGCGTTGTATGCTGCGGCGGGAGGGGAGCACGACGCATCGTTTCGCGTCGTCGTGGAAAATACCGGCAAAAGTGTGGCGTTCCTCACCCGACTTCGTTTGGTAAAAGGCAAGGAACCCCAGGAGATTCTTCCCGTATTCTGGCAGGACAACTACATTTCCTTGCTGCCTGGCGAAAAAAGGGAAGTCAGCGTGAGCGTTCGCAAGAGCGACCTCTTGAGTGCACAGCCGTCACTCATGGTCGACGGCTTCAATCTCGATCCAATCACCGTCCACGCAAAGTAAGCCCGCCGGACCATTTTATCTCGAGGTTTTTCGGACAGGCTTGCGTGACGCGTGATCGCTCATTTGGAGCGATTCCTCGCAAAAAATGCAGGGTCATCCAATCCTGTAGCTCCTGGACAGCCGGACAATAGTCGCACCGCCCCGCCTGCTACACAGCCGACAAATCCTCCATCGCATCCATAGCGAGCCGCCCGATCTCCGATTCCAAGTAACCGCAGCGCAATCGGAAACGGGCACTCAAGTAAAGGTGCCGCTGAACTTAGTCGCGCGCCGTCCACGCGTCACGAAACAGGTCTTGCGAGAATCCCGGAGGCGCCGTCTGATCCACCGCATACCGGTACAGTGCCGCATTGAAAATTCCCTGCACGGCGGAACTGGTCACCGACAACAGCAGAAAATAAACGCCCATCAGCACGCCGCCCAGAATCACTCCGGCCTGTCCCCAGAACTGCACTGCGCCAACCCAAACGGCAAATCCCGGCAGCATGAGCAGGAAGAAAATCAGCCCCAGGCTGAATCCGCCAACCACTTTTTCGCCCCACGTTTCCTTGAAAAGTTCGGCAG
>Ga0207641_10005319_pt1 | contig 10991 bp, 10 predicted proteins | sample KBSSwiS62_FD_184306 | JGI IMG/M metagenome (GOLD analysis project Ga0207641, IMG submission 184306) | Switchgrass rhizosphere microbial communities from Kellogg Biological Station, Michigan, USA - KBS Switchgrass S6-2 (SPAdes) (version 2) | ecosystem: Host-associated > Plants > Roots >... | reverse complement strand
CGTCGAAGAGGTGAGCGCGGCATCCATCGCGCCGGTCTGCATCGCCGCGTAGATCTCGTTCGACGGCAGCGATACCACCGAAGAACCGGCGTCCTTGAACAGCATGTCCATCTCGCGGCTGCCGCCTCGGACCTTCATGCCCTTGGCATCTTCCGGCTGCACGAGCGGCTTGCCGCGGCTCGCGACGCCGCCCGCCTGCCAGATCCAGCTCACGACGACGATGCCTTTCTCCGCAAGTATCTGGGAGAGGAGCTTGCCGACCTCGGCGTTCTTCCACTTGGAGCCGACCTCGTAGGAAGGAACCAGTGCCGGCAACAGTCCGATGTTGGTTTCCGCGACCTCGCCTCCGGAGTACGAAAGCGGCACCAGCGACAGGTCGAGCGCGCCCCTGCGCATGGCGCTGAACTGCGTGTTCACCTTGACGAGCGACGAGTTCGGGTAGATCTCGAACTTGAGCGCGCCGTTGGTGCGCTTCTCGACCTCCTGCCCGAAACGTCGGCACAGCCGATCGCGAAAGTCTCCCTGGTCGATCGTGCCCCCGGGAAATTGGTGCGAGATCTTGAGGGTGGTCGGACTCTGCGCGCGGGCGCCGAACCCGGCGAGCGCGAGGGACAGCGAAGCGACGGACCCGGAAACCAGCCTGCGGCGCGTGACGTTCATGGTTCCTCCTTTTGATCGGCTCAATAAAGGCGATTCGAGAATGCACTGTAGGCTCCCAGCCGACCCGCAATCAATCACGGCGGCCGGAAATGCGTTACTCTTAAGTTAACGATCAGGGGCATTCGAGCCTGCCGGTGAGGCGGAGGACCGCATGGCCATCGACGAAGGCATCACGCTCAAGAAGCTCGAGGTATTCCTCGCGTTCATGAAGGTCGGCAGCATGGCGCGCGTGTCGGAAGCCATGGGCCAGAGCGTCGTCAGCGTGCACCGCGCGCTCCATTCGCTCGAGGAGAGCACACGTTGCCCGCTGTTCAAGCGCGATGGGCGCAAGCTCATTCCGCTCCAGGCCGCGTATACCTTCGCCGAGTACGCCGAAAAGGTCGTATACGATTGCGAGGACGGGCTGCGCAAGACCCGGGAAGCAGCCGGCTTCGCGTCACCGCGCCTCAAGATCGGGGCGCTGTACTCGCTGACGGTCAGCACCATCCCGGAGCTCGTGATGCGCCTCAAGCTGCGCAAGTCGTCGCTCGACATCGATTTGACGCTCGGGTCGAACCAGGTCCTGCTGGAGCAGATTGCGAGCGGTCGTCTCGACGCGATCATCATCGCCCTGCACAGGGCTCATCAGGATCCCGAGCTCTTGTCGGTGCCGCTCTTCGAGGACGACATCTTCTTCGCTGCGCCGATCGGCAGCCCATACGCCACGACCGCGCGGGTGCACCTCGACGATGCGCGCAACGAGAAATTCGTGTCCTTGAACGACGAATTCGCCACGGCGACCGACTTCGGCGAGCTCTTCGCACGGGCGGGCTACGTGCCGAACGTCGTGATGCGCGTCGGCGACATCTTCTCGCTCATCAATCTCGTGAGCGGCGGTGTCGGCTACAGCCTGCTGCCGGGGAGAGTGGCGTTGTTCAGCCCGCGGATCCAGCTCATTCCGCTAAGCGAACGGTACGCAGCCAAGCAGGTGATTGCGCTGCTCGTGCCATTCCGCCGCGAACGCGACCCGAACCTGCTCGCGCTCGCGGCCGAGTGCCGGATGCTGGGACGCAACGGCGACAAGGGCCGGCTTGCCGACGGCACCCACGAAAATGTTTCCGGAAATTTCAACGACTCGCGCGCGACCGGCCCGGCCCGGATCCCGCGGAAGCCGGCGGGCCTGCGCCGAGTGACGGGGCGCACAGACTAAGCGAGGCGATCCGCCGTAGGTTGCGGCGGATGGACGACGTCGCCGAGCGCACCCACTCCGAGCCGCGGGTCGCGGCCGCCGCGAAGCCGCGGGCGTCGCGGCGCAAGATCGTGCGTCTCGGCATCGCCGGCGTCGTCGTCGTGGCTGCCATCGTGGCAGGCGTGGCGTGGTGGCTGCATTCGCGGCACTACGCGAGCACGGACAACGCCTACGTCAACGCGAATACCGTCGACGTCGCCGCGCAGGTGACCGGCCAGGTCGTGGCCGTTTACGTGCGCGACCAGCAGGCCGTCGATGCGGGCGATCCGCTGTTCGACATCGATCCGCGCAACTACGACGCGGCGCTCGCGAAAGCCGAGGCGCAGCTCGCGCTCGCCCGGCAGAGCGAGCAACAGCAGCAGGCCGCGGTGTCGGTGGCGCGGGCGCAGCTTGCCCAGCGCGAAGCCGAGGAAGTCAACGCGCGCCACAACGAGACGCGCACGCAGCAACTCGTTGCGAGCGGCTTCTATTCGAAGCAGGGCGGCGAGGCGGCGCGCACGGCGGCGCTCACGGCGTCGGCGGCAGTGCAGGCTGCGCAGGCGGCCGTCGTGCAGGCCCAAAGCGCGCTCGGCGAGACGGGCGAGGCGAACGCCTCCGTGCGCGCGGCCGAGGCCGCGGTGGAACAGGCGAAACTCGACCTCGAGCACACGAAGGTGCGCGCGCCGACATCGGGGACTGTCGCCAATTTCTCCCTGCGCCCGGGCAACACGGTGATGCCGGGCACGCCGCTGTTCTCCATCGTCGGCAACACGGAATACTGGGTCGACGCCAACTTCAAGGAGACCGAGCTCGCGCGCATCCGGCCCGGGCAGGCGGTGACGATCGAGGTCGACATGTATCCCAAGCACCCGTTTCGCGGTGTGGTCGAGAGCGTGAGCGCGGGCAGCGGTTCCGCGTTCTCGCTCCTGCCGCCGCAGAACGCGACGGGCAATTGGGTGAAGGTGACGCAGCGCGTGCCGGTGCGCGTGCGCGTCGTCGAAAACGACCCGCAATTTCCGCTGCGCATCGGCACGACGGCGACGGTGCGCGTCGCGCTCGATTGAATGTTCCGCAAGGTGCTCCTTTGCTATGACGGAAGCCGCGAGGGCCGGCGCGCGTTACGGCAGGGAGCGGACGTCGCCATCGCGATGAAGTCGCAGGTGTTCCTGCTGGCCATTTGCCGCTCGTTGCCGACGGCGCTGGTGCCCGAGGGCGTCACGGCCCACTTCGTGAGCGACTGCGAGGAGCGTGCGCAGGGGCTCCTGGACGAAGGGGTCGCGTGGCTGCGCGACCACGGTCTCGTCGCCGAAGGCGCGCTCGTCGAAGGCGACGCGATCGTGGAGATCGCCGACACCGCGCGCCGCATCGGCGCCGACCTCATCGTGGTGGGCTACCGCAGGCGCTCTGCGCTCCAGCGGTGGTGGACCACGTCGGACGAGGAGTCGCTGCTCGAGCGCGTCGAGTGCAGCGTGCTCGCCGCGGCGAGCCTCGACTGATGGCAGCGGCGGCGTCCACTGCGGCCGCCACCGGCGCCGCGCAGCCGCTGGAGGGCAGCGAGCGGCTATGGGTCACGCTCGCGGTGATGTCGGCCACGCTCATCCAGGTGCTCGACACGACGATCGTCAACGTCGCGCTGCCCCACATGCAGGGCGAGCTCGGCGCGAGCTCGGAAGAGATCAGCTGGGTGCTCACGAGCTATCTCGTGTCGTCGGCGATCGTGATGCCGCTCACCGGCTACTTCACCGACATCCTCGGCCGCAAGCGGTTTCTCCTGACCTGCATCGGCGGCTTCGTCGTCGCCTCGGCGCTGTGCGGCATCGCGCAGAACCTGGTGCAGATCGTCGGGTTTCGCCTGCTGCAGGGCGTCTTCGGCGCGGCGCTCGTGCCGCTCTCGCAGGCGATCATGAGTGACGCGTATCCGCCCGAGCAGCGCGGGAAGGCGATGGCCATCTGGGGTCTCGGCGTCATGGTGGGACCCGTGCTCGGACCGACGCTCGGCGGCTGGCTCACCGACGTCGCGAGCTGGCGCTGGACGTTCTACGTCAACCTGCCGGTCGGCGCGCTGTCGCTCTTTCTCGCGATGCGCTTCGTGCGCGAATCGGCGCGCCGGGAACGCGTCATGGACTGGACGGGCCTCGTGCTGCTTGCGCTCGGCATCGCCGGCATCCAGTACTTCCTCGACCGCGGCAATACGCAGGACTGGTTCGCGGCGTCGGACATTCGCGTCGCAGCGATCGTCGGCACCGTGGCGACGGCCGGATTCATCGCGTACAGCCTGCGACGGGGGACACGCGCGCTGTTCGACGTGCGAATCTTCGCCGACCGCAATTTCGGCATGTCGTGCCTCGTCATGCTGGCGCTGGGCGTCGGCATGTTCGGCGGCCTCGTCCTGCAGCCCATCCTGCTCGAGAGCCTGCTGGGTTATCCGATCGTCACCACCGGATTCCTCATGGCTCCGCGCGGCATTGCGACGGCCGTCGCGATGATCATCGTGGGACGCCTCGTCAGCCGCCTCGACCCGCGTTATCTGATCTCGAGCGGCATGGCGCTGAGCGCCGTGGGCTCGTTCGCGATGACGCGCTATTCGCTCGACGTGAACGCGTTCTGGATCGTCTGGCCGGCGCTCTTCCAGGGCCTCGGCCTCGGCCTCATCTTCGTGCCGCTCGCGACGATCGCCTATGCGACGCTCGCTCGCCAGCGCATGGCGGAGGCCGCGGGAATCTTCAGCCTGGTGCGCACCATTGGCGCGGCGGCAGGAATCTCCATCGTCACGACGCTCATGACTCGACAGACCCAGGTGGTATGGAACGAGCTCGGCGCCAACGTCACGCGCTTCAGTCACGCGCTCGGGGACTACCTGCGGCCTCTGCACTTGTCGCCGACGGATCCGCATGCGCTCGCTCTCATCGCCCAGCAGGTGGGCCAGCAGGCGGCGATCACCGCCATCGTCGATGTCTTCCAGGTCACCGCGTGGTCGTTCGTCGGCATGCTCCCGCTCGTCCTGCTGCTGCGCAAGCGGGAAGGTGCGAAGGCTCCGCCGCCGGCGATGGAGTGACGGAGCGACGGAACGCGCACACGGGGATTTCTACGCAAGCGCCACAGCACACGCACAAAACGCTGCGCAACGGTCAGCCTCGGCCGCGACGCGCAGCCTCGATGGCGGCGATGTCGATCTTGCCCATCTCCATCATGGCGTCGAACGCGCGCTTCGCTGCGGCACGGTCGGGATCGATGATCGCCTCCGTCAGCGCGACGGGCGTGATCTGCCATGACAATCCCCACCGATCCTTGCACCAGCCGCAGGCGCTTTCCTGGCCGCCGTTGCCGACGATCGCATTCCAGTAGCGGTCGGTTTCCGCCTGGTCGACCGTTGCAACCTGGAACGAGAACGCCTCGTCGTGCCTGAATTGGGGTCCGCCGTTGAGCCCGAGACACGGGATGCCCATCACCGTGAATTCGACGGTCAAGACGTCGCCTTCCTTGCCGGCGGGGTAGTCTCCCGGTGCACGGTGCACGGCGCCGACCGACGAATCGGGGAAGGTCCTCGCGTAGAAGCGGGCGGCCTCCTCGGCGTCGCGGTCGAACCAAAGACATACTGTATTCTTTGCGGGTTTCACGATGTGATGCTCTCCATGGAAGCGGTTCGGAGAACCGGATTGTACGGGTGGGGTGTGGTCTCAAGAACGGGATTCCGCAAAGGCGAGGCTGTTGCCATCGGGATCCTTGATCATGACGACCTTGAACTGACCGCTCTCGATGATCTCGGGAGCATTCGCGCTCATGTCCTTGAGCCTGGCTCGCTGCTCGTCGACGTTCGTCACGACGAACGTCGCCGAGCCGTGCCCCGCGCGCTCGGCAAGCTGATAGACCTGCAACTCGCCGCCGCCTTCGAACTTCCACTCGAGGACGTTCGCCATCGGTTGACGGTCTGGAGGCCGGCCGAACAATCGCTCGTAAAACGTTCTCGAGGCGGACAGGTTCGTGACGGCGACGCTGGCGAGAGCATTCGTGATTGCCATTGACGTCTCCTGAATGACGTTCGGCCGCTTCAGCGATTCGGCAGCTTCACGTCGCGCTGCCTGAGCGAGCTTTGAATCAGGATCATGTCGCTCGGCGTGTGCTGACGGCTGGCCGCCGCGGCTGGCCTTGCCATCCGTTCAAGGATTCTGCCGCATCCGGCGCGCGAATTGTCGATTTCCGAGGCCGCCGTTCGACCAGGGGTAGACCCTCGACTAATTTCGGAGGTCGAACTCAACCAAGGAGACGAACCATGCGATTCCTGTCGATGATCCGCCTGAACGAGAACACCGGCCAAGTGCCGAGCGAGCAGCTCATGAACGACATGGGCAAGCTGATGGAGGAAATGACCCGCAACGGCAGCCTCGTCACCACGGCGGGCTTGCGTCCCACGAAGGAAGGCGCCCGCGTCCGCTCGCGTAACGGACGGCTGACGACCACCCAGGGGCCGTTCACCGAGACCCGCGAGGTGATCGGCGGGTACGCGGTTCTCGAAGCGCCGTCACTCGCGGAAGCCATTGCGCTCACCGAGAGGTTTCTGCGGATTCACGGTCCCGATTGGGACATCGAATGCGAAGTGCGCCCGCTCGACGGACCGGAGATGGGTCGGCCGAGCTAAACGCAATCATTCGAGGAAATGCACGGCGCCCGAGTCGAGATCGTAGACGGCGCCGACGAGCTTCATGTCGCCCGCCGCACGGCGCGCCTGCGCTTCCGGTGTCGCGAGAAGCTCGCGGACCGCGTGGCGCACGTTGGCCTCGACTCCCGACTGCAGCAGCCTTGCGGGCGGCTGCGTCGCATCGAGCTCGTCGAGCGCGGGCACGATGTGCTCGAGCACGACCTCGACGCGGCTCTTCTGCGCAGTCCCGCGAAACTTCCACTCGATAGCCGCGCTCACGGCTCCGCATCCTTCGTGACCGAGCACCACGAAGAGGGGCGTATGCAGGTGCGATCCTGCATATTGCAGCGTGCCGAGCACCGCGGGTCCGAGGACGTTGCCGGCCACCCGGATGACGAAAAGCTCCCCGAACCCTGCATCGAAGACGAGCTCCGGCGGCACGCGGCTGTCGCTGCAGCCCAGGACCGTCGCATAGGGCTGCTGGCCCTTCGCCAGCTCGGCAAGGATTTCCTTTTGCACCGTCGGAAACCGCGCGTTCCCGCTGACGAAGCGCGCATTGCCGGACTTGAGCCGCTGGAGCGCCTCATCCGCAGTGCAAGCGGGTTGTCGATTCGTGGCCATCGTCGTCCTCTCCCGCAGGGTGTGTTGCATAATGGTCGCGACTTTCGTCCCAGAGTGTAGCCGCGAGCCACCAAGACCCCCAATCACCCGGAGGACCTGGGCTTTCCATGGCCCAGCCCATCGGGGTTCGACCCATCGTCGCGCTGTCCGTGGGAGCCTGCGGCTCCGGCGCGGCGTTGCGCGCCTGCGATCCGCTGCTGCCGTATTTCGCCGCGAAGTATGGCGTCGGGTTGGATGCTGCGGCGCAGACCGTGACCGCGTTCGCCATCGCCTACGGCGTGCTGCAGTTGGTGTACGGCCCCATCGGCGACCGCTACGGCAAGTACCGGGTCATCACGCTGGCGACGATCGGCTGTGCGCTCACGTCATTGGGATGCGCGCTCGCGCCTACGCTGTCCGCGCTCGTGATTGCGCGGTTGCTGGCGGGCGCGACCGCCGGCGCGCTCATCCCGCTTTCGCTCGCGTGGATCGGAGACAGCGTTCCGTACGAGCGACGGCAATCGGTGCTCGCGCGATATCTCATCGGGCAGATGTTCGGCATCGCGTTCGGCCAGGTGCTGGGTGGGATCGGCGCCGACTATCTTGGCGCGGGACCCGTGTTCGTCGTGCTCGCCGCATGGTTCGGGGCGACGTCGTGGCTCATGTGGCATTTCCGACCGTCGCAGTTGGCGGCGCCGCAGAAACATGCCGGCAGCGTTGCGACCCGATTCGCGGCGGTGCTCCGCGCGCCGTGGTCGCGGGTCGTGCTGCTGAGCGTCTTCGTGGAAGGATTCCTGTTGATCGGCGCCCTGGCGTTCGTTCCGACTCACCTCAATCGCGCGTATGGCATTCCGCTGACCGTCGCGGGTTTCGTCGTCATGCTGTTCGGCGCGGGCGGCCTCGTGTACGCCGCGCTCTCCGCTGCGCTGGTGCGCCGGCTCGGCGAACCGGGTCTCGCCTTCGGCGGCGGCATTCTGCTGTTCGCGTGCTTCACCGGGATCGCGGTCGGATCGACACTGCTGATCGCGGTCGCTGCCTGCCTGATCGCGGGCCTCGGCTTCTACATGCTGCACAACACGCTGCAGGTCAATGCGACGCAGATGGCGCCCGCCCAGCGCGGCAGCAGCCTCGCGCTCTTCGCGTGCACGCTGTTCATGGGACATGCGGTCGGCGTAACCGTCGCCGGCGCGTTCGTGGAGCGCATCGGAACCGGACCGGTGATTGCCAGCGCCGGCGTCCTGCTGCTCGTGGTGGGATTGGCGTTCGCCGCCGCGCTCAAGCGCAAGCGCTGACGCGTCTCGCGCTCAGGTTTCACGATCCCCGAGCCAGTGCGCGGGCTGGGTCCGGTAGCCGTCCACGAGGAATGCCTTCGCGCGATTGAGCACGTCACGGTCGGCGATGCTCGTGCGCTCGTGCTGGCGCAGGTGCTCGAGCCACGACTCGTCCATGAACACCTCGACGTAGCGCGTCGGATCCTCCGAGTCGTGAAAGAGCTGCCAGAAATATGCGCCGTTCCTTCGACGCATTTCACGCACGGCCTGCATGGCCGCGACGAATTCCCCGCGCTTGTCGGCCCGCACCTCGTATTGGATCGACACCATGACCGGCACGTCCGGTTCCGGCGTCTCCGCGAGCACGGGCAGCGGCAGGTCCATCGCCGGCGTGAAGTCGAGCACCTTGTGCTCGCCGAGCCTGAATCGCCACGTCAGCGCGATCGCCGCCGTCATGCCCGCTGCGGCGGCGGTGAGCGCATACGGGATGCCGATGCGGGTGGCCACCTGACCCCACAGGATGCTGCCGAGCGCCATTCCGCCCATGAACGTCACGACGAACGCCGCGAGGCCGCGCGCCCGCACCCACGCCGGCAACGTCGTCTGCGCCGAGATCTGCAGCGCCGACAGGATCGAGATCCACGCGACGCCCGTGGCCAGCATCGCGATGATCAGCAGCGCGAGGTTCTGCGAATAGCCGAGCACCAGAGCGGCGAGCGCGTACAGGATGCTGGCGCCCGCGACCAGAACGTCGCGGCTCAATCGCGCCCGCAAGCGCGGCAGCACGAGCGCTCCGGACACGGCGCCGATGCCGATCGACGTCAGGAGCAGGCCGTAGATTTCCGGGCCGCGATTGAGCTCCGTGCGAACGACCAGCGGAAAGAGCGACCACGTCGCGCTGGCGAAGACGAAGAAGGACAGGCCTCGCACCAGCACCGCCTGCAGCGGACGCGTGTGCATGACGAACCGCAGACCCACGCGAATGGCGCTCAGGAAGCGCTCCGCCGGCAACGTGCTGCGGTGATGCTCGTGCTTCCAGGCGATCAGCACGGCGATGATGCCGATGTAGGAGAGCGAGTTGAGAACGAATACGAGCCATGGCCCCACCGCGGCGACGAGCACGCCGGCGATCGCGGGTCCGATCGCCCGCGAGACGTTCACGGCGACGCTGTTGAGCGCGACGGCTTGCTGTAGCTCTTCGCCGGGGACGAGATCCGGGACGATCGCCGACCACGCGGGCATCATGAGCGCTGAGCCGACGCCCAGCGCGAAGATGAAGCCCAGCAGCAGCCAGGCGGTCATCGCGCCCATGAGCGTCATCACGCCGAGAATCGCGGTCACCGTCATGAGGTACGCCTGCACCAGGATCAGCAGGCGCCGGCGGTCGACGATGTCCGCCAACGCGCCCGCGGGCAGGGCGAGAAGCATGACCGGAATGCTGTCGGCCGCCTCGACCAGCGCGACCATCGCGGGCGAACCTGACAGCGAAGTCATCAGCCATCCCGCGCCGACGTCCTGCATCCACGTGCCGACGTTCGACACGATCGTCGCGATCCACACGCTGCGAAAGAGCGCGTGCCGCAACGGACTCCAGGTCGCGGACGGTGCCGAAAGCTTGATCGATGGAAGATTCACCGCCAGTACGCCGCTCTGCAGCCACTCGAGCGTGGCATTATCGCCCGAGCAGGCAGGGCGGCGCTTCAGGCGGTCAGCCGGCGGTGACCCGCCACACCGTATTGCCGACGTCGTCCGCAACGATCAATGCGCCGGAGCGATCCACCGCAACCCCTACCGGACGCCCGCGCGCTTTGCCGTCGCTCAAGAAGCCGGTGACGAAATCCATCGGGTTGCCGACGGGTCGCCCGTTCTCGAAGCGGATGAACACGACCTTGTAGCCATTGAGGTCGGGCCGGTTCCAGCTGCCATGCTCGCCGACGAAGGCGCCGCCGCGAAACTGCGGAGGAAACGATGTGCCGGTGTAAAAGGCGAGACCCAGCGGAGCGACGTGCGAGCTGAGCGCGTAATCCGGAGCGATCGCCGACTCGACGAGATCGGATCGCTGCGGCCGCACGCGCGGGTCTTCGTGCCGCCCCCAGTAGCTGTAAGGCCAGCCGTAGAACGCGCCGCGCTTCACCGAGGTCATGTAATCGGGCACGAGGTTCGGGCCGAGCTCGTCCCGCTCGTTGACGACGGTCCACAACGTGTCGCTGCCGGGATAGAAGGTGAGGCCATTGGGGTTTCGCAGGCCGCTTGCAAAGACGTGGAAGCTTCCGTTCGCAGGATCGACTTCCCAGATCGCCGCGCGGTTCGTCTCGGCTTCCAATCCGCGCTCCATCGCGTTGCTGTTCGATCCAACCCCGACGTACAGCTTCGACCCATCCGGGCTCGCGGTCAGGCTCTTGGTCCAATGGTGGTTGATGACGCCTGCCGGCAGATCGACGACCTTCTCGCCCGGCCCGCCGACTTTCGCCTGCCCGACCGTAAAGGGAAAGCGCAGGATTGCGTCGGTGTCGGCGACGTACAGAGCATTGCCGACGACCACCACGCCGAACGGTGAATTGAGGTTGTCGACGAGCACGGTCGGTGCTGCCGGCGCGGAATTGCCGCCGGCAGCGCG
>Ga0207641_10005316_pt1 | contig 10994 bp, 8 predicted proteins | sample KBSSwiS62_FD_184306 | JGI IMG/M metagenome (GOLD analysis project Ga0207641, IMG submission 184306) | Switchgrass rhizosphere microbial communities from Kellogg Biological Station, Michigan, USA - KBS Switchgrass S6-2 (SPAdes) (version 2) | ecosystem: Host-associated > Plants > Roots >... | reverse complement strand
GGCGGAGACCTGGATAAAACCGGGCGAACAACCCAGGCGCAAAGCGAGATCGGCGTCCTCGCCGTTGATCCAGTCGTTCACAAAACCGCCCACGGCCTCAAAAGCATCGCGGCGAACGACAAAGGAGGAGGCGCCCCACCACCGCCATGCGTCACCTGAGGCCAGATAATCGGAAAAGGCGACAATCTGCAGCTTTTCCATCATCACCTCTTTCAATTCGTCCTGATGCTGAAACCGCCTCGGCTTTCCGGCCAAGAAAGCGGGTCGCTGCGCCTGCCCGATGGCCTGCCGGTAAATTTCCAGCGTCCATGGAAACAGGCAATCATCGCTGTCGAGAAAGACCAGATATTCACCCTGAGCTGAGTGAGCCCCGAAATTCCGTGCCGATCCCGGGCCTTGATTGGGCTGCGCGAGAAACCGGACTCGTCCGCTGAACGAAGCGGCCACGTCCATCGTTTCGTCGGTCGAGCCGTCGTCCACAACGATGATTTCACAATCATTCAGGGTCTGCGCCAAAACGGATTCAATAGCGATACAAAGAAGATCCGCACGATTGTAAGTCGGAATAATGACGGAAAAGAGTGGCATGGCTTTTCCCTATGACTGCAATCCGGTCCTGGCGAAGAGTTCCTCGAACCGTCGCACCCAGGTGTGATCGCGCAAAGCACGGCGATAACCAGCTTCCCGCATTTTTTCCGCCGTTTCGGGATGAGCGAGATAAAAGCGAACCTTATCGATGAGTTCAGGCTCAGATCGATAGGTGTCAATTTCGGCACCAATTTCGTAAAACTGCGCAATCTCTTCAGTGTGTCCGGTGAGGTAACATACCCGGCACATCGGCGCTTCAAAATCGCGTAACCGCACATGTGGAATCAACGCAGAGCCCGGTCGGCCATCGGCCCAGACATTGCTGAAATTGAGGCATACCTGGTAGCCCGACATGATTTCAAATATGCGCGTAAAAGGGATTGGCCCTTTCGCACAGGCCGTAAAGAGCGGCAGGAGTTGGCGCGTCTCGTTGCGGTAGCGCCATTGGCGCAACACCCGCGCGACTCCCTGCCATACACCCTCCTTCCGGATTGTGCCGTGGAAAACCGTCCGATAAGCGTCCAAGCTTCCCGGGACGGATTGTTTTCGCCCCAGATAAGTCTCCATTCCTGGCGGTGAATTGGACGCTGCGCCGGTTTGTTCCGGATCGTTGCCCCAACCAGAACCATAAATATCGACCGGGACCTGAGCCCGGACCAGGGCAGCCATCCAGCGATCCCGATCAGCGTACCGTTGTCCGACAAAACACGCTTTCGCCATGGATTCGATTCCGGAGACAGGACGATAAACCTGGGGATCCGCGCCCATTTGCACCCAAACAGGCTTCCCGCCGACGGCCCGATAAGAGGACGCGGCATCGCGTTCGGCATGCCAGGAAAAATCGACTTTCGCCGCGATCGCGGCCACTCCGGCAAATTGGTAAATGCTGTTGCAATAGAAATTGATCGAAGGAATTCCCATTCGTCGGAGCTCGTCAAATCCGGCGGGATCAAAATGGGAGTTGTAAAAATAGCCAAGGAAGAGACTTACTGGTTTTTCGCGATGAGCAGCGCGGACTTCAGCCAGAATTTGTTCCGTTGTCCGGCCCCGAAGGGCGATCTCTTCCGGGGTGAAGCCATCCGCGATGCCCATGAAACGGCTGGTCGGCAGCAGGTCGACTTGTGATTCGACGATTTCGTGCCCGAGTTGCCGCAAGGCTGGATAGAAATTGGCACTCCAAAGCCCGCCATAAAATTGGCGAGGATCTTGAGAGTGTCGGACAGCGCAAAAAATTCGCATAATTATTTGATGCCCGAAACCGCGGCGGGCCCTGGGCTTAGCAAGGTTTCACGAAAAATCTCCCACGCTTTCTCATGCGAAAAGTAACGCTTCCCAGCTTCGATCCCGCGTTGGGCCGTGGAAATGAGATGTCCAGGACCGGCGGCCAGCTGCTTCAAGGCCTCGGTCAAGAGAGCTGCCTCCTCACTGAAAACAACTTCGGCCACGCCGGGATTCTCACGCGCCCATCGGATGGCAGACCCATACTCGGGGCCGTGGATGAGGATGGGCAAACCGACGGCGGTATAATCGGTCAACTTGCTGGGAAAGCAGATCTCCATATTGGCGCGGTCGGACGGCAGAAAAGACATGGGAACAAACAGGACATCGGCCTCGTCACGAAGACGGGCGATCAACTCCCTGGAATCGAGCAGTCCCCGAAAGCTGACGTTCGGCAGGTCCAAGTCTGCAAAGACACCGTGATCGCGCCGGCCTGGCGCGAAGATGAGCAATCTTCCATCAATAGATTCAAGGCATTCCGCCAACTGACGCAAAGGGCCGGAAGAGTAAACAGACCCGGCATAGGCAACGATCAAGCCGCCTTGCCGGCGATGCAGGCGCTCCGCGGGAACTTGCGCGGAAGCCGCGTTCATGGCGCGTGAAGGATAGAGGAGCGTTCCACCCGCACCATAACGCTGAGTGAACTTTTCGATCATCGAAGGAGAAACGCAAAGGCGGGAGGCAGCAGCTTGATAAATCTTGCGAAAGATCTGTTCCTTCCAATTTTTTACGACCGGCAGAGACGGAAAAGAGTCCACCCATTCATCGTGACAGATCAAGTGCAAGGGGATGTCCCGCTCCCGTGCCACGGCCGCGGCCGTGATCCAGGAAACACCGTTGGTTACCGTCAGCACCGCTTCCGGCCTGAAGTTATCCATCAAAGCCTGAAATTTTCGAGAGCGTCTTTCAGCCTGGAGCACATTGCCGGTCGCATACCAACTGGCCAGGCGCGAATTCTGGAGCCGCCCCACCGGCAAGGGGCGAAAGTGATAAGGAACGCCATCCAATCGCCGCGCAGGCAAGGAAGCATGAAGCCCCGCTTCCACGATTTGCAGGCGGTCCTTGGGATAAGTCTCCAGTAGTCGATAAAGAAGCGTGGAGCCATGATAGGAAGACTCAACGGGGACATCGCCGAGATAGAGCAACCGCGGCAGCGAAACATCCGGGTTCGCGTTATTCATCGTGGTAATTGCTCGATTGACTTGAGGCCCGCGAGGAAGGGTTCATGTTCAACGGCGAATAAATAACGCGTCGGCCTGGAGCAACTCGCCTTCAAGGGTGCGATAGCCGCCCTCCAGTTCAAGCATGGCGAAACCCGCGGCCATCATTTGTTCATAGATACCGGCAAAGAGGGCGGAGCCGACATAAAGCGGGCGGAAAGAGACCTCACACCAGATCATTTTCACGGATGGCAGTGTTTCCGCCGCTCCGGCAAACACAAGGTGCTCGGCGCCCTGGACATCGACTTTCAACAAATCGACCGGTCCAAATTTGTGCTTCTGCATCAACGCGTCCAGCGTTTGCAGTTCACAGGGCACACGGCGGGCCAAGCTCACATCGAACCGGGATGCTTCCGGGATATCCCGCCGGGTCTCCAAAATGGAGGTGGTCGCGTCAAAGACATTGATCTCCAGCTCCATCGAACCGGGCCGGTCGGACAGCGCGCACTGGGCAACATCGAACCGAGGAGAGGGAAACTTCCGGCGCAAAAAAGCTGCGTGTTCCGGTTGCGGTTCCACGAGCAATGCCCGTTCAATTCCGCAATAGGCCTCAATCACGCGAGTGAACTCTCCGGTCCGGGCACCGATATCAACGAGAGTCAGCGGCACTCCTTTTTTCAGGTACTTGGTCATCGCCAGGGGAACGCCGACGCTATTGTAGGTAATTCCGATGCGCTGATAGAGGCAGCGAAGGATGGGCTCCTTAATCCAGGATGGGATGGGCATAGTCGTCACGCTTTCTTGATTAAGTTCACCGCGATTTGCAGGGACCCGTAGCCCCATTTTTGCTCGGTCACCCGAGTCCCCGGCCCACTGGCACCCCGTTCCAGATCAAAGGTGAGGCAATTTTCCACGCGATCGAGGAATTCAACGAATGGAATGGTTAGGGCCAGGCTGAGGCCATACGAACCATTGGCGAAAGATTCGGTGGAAAAGGCGATGGTCAACTCGTTGAGGCCGGCATGTAGATCCAGCATCTGACTTTCATCGAGGGTACCCAAGGCGCCAAAACCGAGGGAACCGCCAAGAGCATCATGCCAGCGAATTTCGAGAGCCACGCGGCGCGCCCGCGGACTGTCGATGGACACCTGCAAACAATGCGTGTCATCGGGCAAGTTGCTTTCCTCCTTCACTTTTGGATAAAGGGCGGCTCCAGCGATGATCGGTCCCTGATGGGGTTTCTTTGAGTCCCGCACGAAGCGGTTTGTTGCGACGCTTTCCTGCAGATAGGTCCGCATGGCTGAATGGACATCGCCATCGTGCACAACCTCGCCAGCCCGGAAATGAATCGCACGTGAGCAAAGGTTCTGGATCGCACTCATCTGATGACTGACGAAGAGCACCGTCCGCCCTCCTTTGGCCACGTCCTGCATCTTGCCCAGGCATTTTTTCTGGAACTGGGCGTCCCCCACGGCCAGGACCTCATCGACGATCAAGATTTCCGGCTCGAGATGCGCCGCGACGGCAAAGGCGAGGCGGACATACATGCCCGAGGAGTAACGCTTGACCGGAGTATCCAGGAATTTCTCCACCTCAGAAAAAGCGACAATCTCGTCGAATTTCGCGCGGATTTCCGTCCGTTTCATTCCAAGGATGGCGCCGTTGAGATAGATGTTTTCACGCCCCGTCAGTTCGGGATGAAAACCCGTGCCAACCTCCAGCAAGCTCGCCACCCGCCCCCGGATTCGCACCCTGCCCCGGGTCGGTTCCGTGATGCGACTGAGAACTTTGAGCAAGGTGCTTTTGCCTGCGCCGTTGCGCCCGATGATGCCTATAACCTCCCCTTCCCTGACTTCGAAGGAGACATTTTTGAGGGCCAGGAAATCCTCCGGGCCGGAACCCGCCGCGAGGGCTTTGCGCGTCCGGCCCAGCCCCCGGACTGTCTCGGTGATGACATCGCGCAGGGCGACATAGCGCGGGCGATCACCTCCGCCATTGAGACGATAGCACTTGTCGAGATTTTCGACCGAGATGACAACAGGCGCGTTCATCGAAAAGGGAAAATCGGTCCGACTAGACAATGTCCGCAAAACTTTTTTCGGTTTTTCGGAAGTACCAGACACCCACGACCAGGAACAAACCAACACACCCAAGCGAAAGGAGGAACCCGGGTAAATCGATGGAGGCGTTGTCCCCGAGGATGGCCCAACGGAAACCGTCAATGACTCCAACCATCGGATTGAGTGAGTAAAGCAGAAAGAGGCCGGAACCCAGCTTCTCTTTGATCACGGAACTGCTGAAACCGACCGGAGAAATATAAAGCCCGAACTGGACGAGAAACGGAATGACATAGCGAAAGTCGCGGTACTTGACGTTCAGCGCGGTGATCAAAAGTCCAGGCCCGAGCGCCGCCAAAAAGGCAACCAGAACAAAGAATGGCAGCGCCAGAAGATGCCAGCCCAGTGCAAATCCGTACCAAGCCATCATGACCACAAGAATCAGGAATGAAACGAGGAAATCAGCGAACGACGTGACGATCGCACTGACCGGAATGATCAAGCGCGGAAAGTAGACTTTGGAAATCAGATTGGCATTGCCCACGAGGCTCTGGCTGGCCGAAGTCAAAGCGGAGCTGAAAAACATCCAGGGGAGCAAAGCCGCGAAGACCATGATCGGGTATGGAGCCGTACCATCCGAAGGCAGACCGGCCACCTTGCCAAAGATCACAGTCATAATGAGCATGGTCAGGAATGGCTGAAGGAGGGCCCAGGCAACACCGACAGCCGTCTGCTTGTAACGCACGGCGATGTCCCGCCGGGCCAGAATGATGAAGAGATCGCGATAATGCCAGAGATCGAACCAGTAGTGCCTCTCCGTCCCGCCCGCCTCGAGGATGAGATCGAATTCCGCATCAGGGACGGAAGAAACACGCGAAACCTGGTCAAGCGCAGTCATGGCACAAACCGAACCCTTCTCCAATCGAAAGCGGGCAGGCTGCCGCCCGTGACATTTCCGCGAAATTCGCAGAAAGCCTTCAATTGGTTCACGATTGTTTTCTTCCGATGCAAAAGACGCCCCGTTTCAAGGTATTCTTATTTTCGTCCGCCCAGCAAAGTCAGCATGAACGGCAGCAAGCGCCGCGCATTGCGTTCCCAGCTCCGAAGCATTTTGATGCGGGCGATCGCGTGCTTGCGACGTCCGCCGGAAAGTTTTTGCGCATGCGCCATCATCTGGTCCAGGCGGGCCGAGCTGTCGTCAAAAAAGGGCATAATTTGCTGGCCCAAAAAACGTCCCGCCAGACCACGCAATTCCGCGACCGCCTCATAATGCGTGCGCCGTTCGCCCGCCAGATAGACGGCGCGCACCGCGCCAAGATCCTCCAGGTACTTCAGCCCCTGGCTGGCCGACCCCTTGCTCATGCCGAGACGGCTGATCAATGCATCCATGGACAGCGGTTGTTGCGAAAGGTAAAGCAGCCCGTAGATTTCGGCATAGGACCGTGGCTGCCCCAGCGCCCTTGAAAACTGCACAAAAAGGTTAATGGCCTCAATCTCCACCGGATCGAGTCCCGGAGCGGCAGCCTGATGGTTTGATTTGTCGACAAGATTCACTACAGGCCACGCTAGCTAAAGGCCTAGTTTGTTCAATATAAAATGAACAAATTGATCTTATCCTGGCTTTATCCTGACATCTTCGAAGCGGCCCATTGAAACCTTCGTCGTATTTTTGTAACTTCGCGTGTCGACCGCCTGCAAGTTCCTGCCCCATGATGACAATTGTTCGCTCTTCCTTTTACGTCATCATTCTCGCTCTGGGATTAGCGGCCGAGCCGGAAGGCATGGCCCAGGAACCGGCCTTGGAAACCAATGCGGCGCCTTCTGCCTCCACGACGACGATCCCGACCCGTGTCCAAAAATTGAAGGTTGAGGCAAACCGGAACATGGATGACAACGACCTGGACGACGCCCTGGCCCACGTCGATTCCGCACTTCAACTCGCCCCGCGCGATGCCTCGCTCTATGAATTGAGAGGCTCCATCTACATCAAACAAAAACTCTGGGCCCGAGCCGAGAAGGACTACCAGACAGCGCTGCAGATCGATCCCACCGTCTCCTCCTTCAAATACAAGCTGGCCGAGATCGACTTTTTGCAAAAGGCCTACGCGCCCGCCCGCCAAGGTTTTCTCGCCCTGGCCAACGACCCCTCCCTGGGCGAACTGGCCAAGTACAAGGTCTTTCTCTGCGATATGTTCGACTTTCAGGAGTCCAGCGCCCGGCGGGACCTGGACACCTTGAATCAGGCCCCGGAGAAACGCCAAGCCTACTATTTCTGCAACGCTGTCTGGGAGCTTTTCCACAAAAACAGGAAAGGAGCCAATGACTGGATCACCTCGGCAGCCCAACTCTACAGCCCGCCGGAGATGGATCTCTATTTGTCTGCCTTGAAACAATCGGAGGCACTGACCGCACCCATCGTCACTTTTACGACCAAGCAAGGCACGACCTACACCAAGACCACAGTGTTCGTGGAAGAAAACGGGCTGCGCATTTCATCGCCAAAGGGATGGATCTCGGTTCCCTTTACACAACTACCCAGTGACCTTTCCGCCTTTCCGGCGGATTTACGAAAACAAATCGAAGCGAGACAAAATTCGTCTGCCGCCATACCGATCGATGAGGAACCGCTGAGCTTTTCCACCAAAAGCGGCAAGAAGTATGACCGGGTCAAGTGGTCGGTGGAGGATACGGGGCTGCGCGTCCTCACTCCGGATGGCTGGATCACCGTGCCCTTCGAACAGCTGCCTGCGGACCTCTCCTCCTTCCCCGCCGACGTGCCGGCGCAGATCGCAGCCAGGAAAAAGACGGCCGCCGCCAGGACAGCCGCGGCAGCGAGTACGCCGCCCGACAGCATCCCAGAAAGCTCCTCAACCGGAGCCGCCATGACAGCCGAGATCGCCCGCAACATTGAGACTTCCCAGTTCAATCTCAATCCGCCTGAGGCCAAGGACTGTCATTTTGGAAGCTGTGTGGCCATGGAAGGGGGCACGATTGCCGTAGGCGCAGATGGCGCCACGTACGTCTACGAAAACAATGTCCTGAAGGCGAGACTCTGTCCCGATGTCGATTCCACCCAGACCGGAGACTTGGTCAACTCGATCAGTCTTTCCCACCAAACCCTCGTCACCTGCACCCACCAAGGAGTCTATATCTGGGTGACGGCAGCCAGTGGCTGGAAATTGCAGGGCCGTTTGCCGGTCAAGAATGCGAGTACGGTCGCGGTCGATGGCGACAATCTGGTGGTCGCCACCAATGGCAACGGCACTTCGGGCAACGTCATTTCTTTTTACGTCCGCAAAGGAGAGACCTGGCAACCGGCTCCGAGGATCGTAGACCGGGACAGCAGCCGGCGTTCCGCCGATCTTTTCGGCCACCTCGTGGCACTGAAAAATAATGAGGCCCTGATCGGAAATCCCAACTGGAACAAAGATGCTTACGCCAACACCGGTCCCGCCTATTCAGGACGGGTATTCATCGAGAAATTCGACGGACAAGCCTGGCGTGAAGAGGCCCAGATCACCCCGATCGACCCGGCAGTCCCGGCGAATCAATTTGGCCAGAGCGTGGCGCTGGCGGATGATCTTATCGCCGTCAGCAGCACCAACCGTGACAATATCGACTATGCTCCCCATCACGGTGTCGTGCATCTTTTCCAAAGAGCAGGTAATTCGTGGACGAAAAAGACCACCCTCAAAGGACCCGACAGCTCCAGTGATGCAGGCTTCGGCAGCGGCCCTTTGGGATTTTCCCAGCACACCTTGGTTGTCGGAGACCCAGGGGCGAAAGCCCACGTGCCCAAAGTCGTGCTCGACACTGGAGCCGACACAGACAAACCGGGGGACATCAAGGGAGCCGGTGCTGTCTATGTTTACGAGAACCAAGTCCTGCAGGACACGCTGATGGCACCCGACCCGGTCGACAATCTGACCCGGACGGGATCGCCGGATCAATTTGGCAGCAGCATCGCCATTCATGGGGATACCATCGTGGTGGGAGCGCCTGGCAAGGACGGCGGCACCGGAGCGGTCTACGTCTGGAAGCACCAGGACAAACGGTGGAACCTTGATGCCACCATGAAAGGGTTCCACAAACAGGCCAACTTCAATTACTGAAGGCCTCGTTTAATCAAGTGCCCTCGTCCCGCGACTTGCACGCACCGTAAATACCTTAGTTGGCGGCAGGCGGCGGCGGCAGAGGAAGATATCCCATTTCCTTGAGTACGGTCATGTACTGCAGGTGCTTCCGGGCGGGATAAATGTTTCCGGCCGACATGAGCCAGGTCCGCGCTTCCTCCGGCTTTTTGTGGACCAAATCCCAAGAGGCGTTGCCAAAGTAATAGGATGCCCCACTTGCCGCCTGATTGAAGGCCGCAAGCTCCTTGGCGGCAATTTCCTCGTGACCTCCGAGGAGATCGCAGAGAAAAATTTTATACTTGGTCAAGTCCCTGAGTTCATCATCTTTGCTCTCGGGGAGTGCCACGAAGGCAACCCGCGCATCGTCAAACTGATGCTGCATGAACTTGATGTCAGCCAGGTCGAACTTGGCCTCAGCGTTCGCATTGTCGACTTGCAGGACAGCCTGTAAATCCTTTGCCGCAGATTCCCACTGCTGTTTGAGCATGGAGATATCGGCCCGCAAAAGAAGGGCATTAACTTTTTGCGGCTCCTTCTGCAGCACCACATTGAGTATGGCCAAGGCTTCGTCCTGTTTACCCCTGTGATAGAGGTAGATCGCTGTAGGCAAATCCGAACCGTTGCCTCCTTCCGGGGGCTCCGAGGAGGGCGTGTTGGTTCCAGGAGACACAGCAGATGGCCCATTCGTGGGTGCGTCAGCGGCGTGTACCGGGCCAGGGCTCAAACCAACCAGTGCGACCATCAACAGGCTGGCCCCGGTGATTGAAAACAGTTTTTCCATAGCAAGCTTCTTCATAAGACCTGAACTCATTGTGTACTGCTTGAAGAAAGTCGATCCCCAGGAATCAGGGCTTTGTCGCCGGACTCGTTGAAAAAGGGTTGGGATTCGTGGCAGGCGATGATGTCGAATAAGGAGCCAAGGTCGGATGGGCTGAACTCGATGCCTTGGAGTTGGCGCTGGGAGTGCGGCTGTTTTCGATCTTGGTGTCCGATCGAAAACTGGAGGTGGGCTGGGTCGCAGTCGCTGGAACTCCGGTGGCTGCAGCCATCGCCTCAGTTCCAAGCAAGGTCCTTTTCTTCTCGGCGTCATTGGCGGAAATCTGTTGTGCTTCCGTCTCCACCACGGTCGGTTGGATCATGATGATCAACTCGTCGTGTTGCTTTTTCTTCTGGGTGGTGCTGAACAGGTACTTGATGACGGGGATATCGCTCAACAAAGGCACTCCGCTTGTGTCCCGCGAAGTGGTGTCGGCGATCAGTCCACCAATGACCACGGTTGATTTGTCGGGCACGGTCACTTCCGTGTTGATCTCTTGCGTGTTGATCGTCGGGACGGAATTGCCGTTGATCGTGTTGTTGGCCCCGAGACTGTTGTTGGTCTGGCGGATTTTCAGGGTGACATCATGGTTGGAGTTGATCAGGGGAATGATATCCAACTGGAGCAGGACATCTTCATACTGAACGGTCCCGGTGGAAACGAGCGAACTGTTCGTGCCGCTGGTGGTTCCGCCCGCAAAACTGGAAGCAATATTGCTGAGAACGGGAACCTGGCTGCCCGAGGCGATGATGGCCAGTTTGTTGTTCGTGGTGTAGACGCTTGGCCTGGAGATGATTTTGAAGCGGCTGGTCTCCTGGAGGGCGTGCACGTAGTAACTCAGGGTATCGCCGATCGTCCCATAGAGGGTCAACCCGGTGGGCAAAGGGAAACCGGTCGAACTGAGCAGACCCGCCGGCTCAGGCAACGGGCCGGTCCCGGGGGCGGCAGGCTTCATCAGCAC
>Ga0207641_10005309_pt1 | contig 11004 bp, 12 predicted proteins | sample KBSSwiS62_FD_184306 | JGI IMG/M metagenome (GOLD analysis project Ga0207641, IMG submission 184306) | Switchgrass rhizosphere microbial communities from Kellogg Biological Station, Michigan, USA - KBS Switchgrass S6-2 (SPAdes) (version 2) | ecosystem: Host-associated > Plants > Roots >... | reverse complement strand
GCCTCGATTTGCACCGAAAACATGACACTTCTATGACACTCGCCCGGCCAAGGGTCGAGCGCCACACTCAAGTTCAGCTATCTATCAAAGCTTACGAAGAAACTCGAGCGACAATCCGGCGTAAAAACCAGACGATTGCGTAACAATGTCCGCTCCTCGACCCGAGTAAACTTTGGTTGCTTTGACGACCAGAGGCTCGGGAAAAGGGTAAGCGTCCGATTCCCACCGTGTCTATGAAGTATGAGTAGTTGAAGACGATGTTCTTTGTGCGCGCAACGGATCAATTACTGCAAGTCAGAGTGGCGAAATCCTTAGTTTTTGCGTAGCTTCGTGATCCTGGGCCCTCGCCCACCGCGGCTGGCGATGCAATGGTGTTCGCCCGGGCTGATCAGGCAATGCAATCGGCAAGAACACGGGGTACTTCGATGCAAGCATCAGGTAGCACCAGAACTCCGCAGCGGGAGCCATGGAAAAAGGTAGAAGAATTATGCGACCGTTACCTGGGTGGGCGCCCATCCGAAGCCGCGCTTCAGGTGCTCAGGAACGCGGAACAACAACGGCCGGAAGTGCGCGATTTCGTGGAGCGCGCCTTTCGGCTCATGGCAATCTCGAAATTCAATCCGCGCGATTTTTCACCCTTCGTGGCACGCTTCTTCACAGTGATCGCTCCGGGCATTTTGCCTGGCGCCTGGGGAGGAATCGTGCCGCCCTTCACGCTTCCGGGGCGGCATAGGAAAATCGATGCCTATTTGCGCTCGAATGAATGGGCGGACTTCGAGCCAGGGACGGTCTTGTTGGACGTAGGATGCGGGTTTCCGCCTCAGACTTCCATTGAGGCAGCGGAAGCGTTTCCAGAATGGCGAATCGTTGGCGCAGATCCGACTTTTGAACAATATCTCTTGTACGACGAGCGCGAAAACTATGCATGTCTCGACCGGACTGGAAGTGTGCGGTATTTTCAAGCCGGCCGCCCAGACGAGTTTCTCCGCTTGTACACTGATCGGGACGCGACGATTCAACATTTTTCGCAGGCCTTTGCGCAACTGCTGCCCAGTCTTCCCACCGATGAGGGAACACTGTCCACTGCGGAGCACGGCGGGAGGCGTCTGGTCCGCCATCCTTTGAGTGCGTACGAGCGATCCAATCTCAAATTCGTTCAGGGGGGATTTGGATCAAGCGGCTTGCCGGAAGCTGGAGTCGTGCGCAGTTTCAACGTGCTTATCTACTACGACGCGGATTTTCGACACGAAGCGGAAGAATGGGTGGCGCGGGTTCTGCGGCCTGGGGGATTGTTCATTTGCGGCCGAGACGACTCGGAATCGCTAAATGCTCACTATTCGGTGTACCGCAGCGAGGGCGGCCGGTTAGTAGAGAAGGAATTTGCGTTCGGCGTAGAGACAGTCCGCCATTCCGTCTGGTTTGCCCTGCACGATGGCGAGCGGGAAACCTGGCGGCTTGCGGAGCTGTTGGGAACTCTGCGGTCCGATCGGGAGTTTCTGCGCGATTACGACGCCCGCTTGGACGCTCTCTTGGCAGAAAACAGGATGGCCGTTCGGGATGGGAATGGATGTCTCGTGGAGCCGCCCGACCCCATGGAGCCGTCGCGAGCGCTTCCGGTTTACCACGAGATCGTGCGTGAGATCGAGGCCGAGTTCGCCGATCGGGCTGTATCCGTGCTTCAGCGAGCGGGCCTCCATGCGTGGCGAAATCCGGTGGGGCACATCGCTGTCGGCGCCTGACAGGCGTCATCGTTCTGGACGCCGTTGAGTTGCCCAGTAACATCCGTTTTTACCGGCTGAGCACATGGTTCCGCCGATTTCGCTGCACACGGCCCGACAAAATTTAACCGGACCGATCTCTTTCCGCGCCTGTGGCTCCAAGTAATTTAGCGTTAGCGAGCCACCGTGAATAGCAGTTTCTTCCAGAGCAGTATCTAGGGCCTGACTCTCAAATGCTTCACTTCCGCCATTTTGAAGGCAATACAGCGCACACCGTCGCATCAGCTCTTTAATAACTCTACCGAGCACCGGCGTTTACGGTCCGGCAGTCGCGCACGCTTTACGGTTCTTTCCCAATGACGCTAGACGTTGCGGACATAGCTTTTGCATATTCCGTCACGAAAAGCGGACTTTCTGGATATTCTTCACTCAATTCGCGAAGGAGTCTTTGCGCCACGTTGTTTTGCTTTTCCCTGCGGGCGGCCAATGCCAGTAGGATCTTCGCAAACGGCTGCAAGTAGCGTCCGCCATCAATCGTTTTTTTCAGCTGTTCCATACCGAGCTTCTTGTCGCCGTGGATTCCTCCAAACCACAGCATGAAACGCGCTCCGCCGGAAAGACTTCCGATGATGTAATTGGCGGAGCCCATGGCGACATATGCATCGTCCGCGTCTGGTTGCTCCACCAGCAATTGCTTGGCGTATTCGTTCGCTTCCTTGAGTCGCTTCAGACTATCGATATGGTGCTTCTTGAGCATCATGTCGGCGTTCGATTCCATCCCTGCGGCCAACGTCAGCGCAAAAAGGGCTTCCGGCTCTCTAGCGTCCTTTGTAAGCCGTTTTTTGGCTAGCTTACGGGCAAGGGCGATGGCCTCTTCGAAACTCTTCATTCTCTCGGCATCGGGCTTCCCTTCAATTCCATTAAGGAATCGTTTTTCATTCAGAAAGAAGTCGCTGCTCAGAACGCCTTGACGGAAGAGCTCCTCAAATAGATAGCTGGCCGCGACGGCGACCTCACCGAACGGTTCTTCGGGGTGTTGCGCTTCCCAGTCGTCGAATTGTTCTCGTGCCCTAGAAAAGTTCTGCGCGTAGAGCGAATGAAATCCCGCCGATAGCTCTGGCACGGACGTGAAGGCTGGGCCACCGCCGTCCTGATGCGTGACCGCGGGACAGGTTGTCGCTGTCAGTAGAAGGAAGCTCAGCGCGTCGATTCGCCGAAGCATGGGATTCGGAATTTGCTCCGCCTCCAGGGCCTGCGCATCAAAGTCACTTGTGCGAGCGATTCCTGAGTCAAGAATGATGCGCAAGTCTACATCACTCGTGTGACCGAGGCTACATGCAGGAAAGCCTATGGTCGTGGCCGCCGCAAATCTTTGCGTCGTACTTCGGGCCCGAGAGGGCCTAGGGTCGGGTGTGAGACTGAAACGGCCACCACCAGAGAAGATCTCCGGGATGGAACCTAACCATCTGAGATTGAACGAATATGAGTGAGAGTGGCCGGTATGGATGTTCGTGGCGTCGGCGGTACATTCAGTGGGAATAATGCAAAATGCGATCTATGCGAGCCGTTTCAGCTTCAAAGTCAATCCTGCAACGAATAGGAAGCCGATGCCTAGCTGTGAGAGCGTACTTGACTCGGGTACGTCGGTAAAAGTTCCCACAATCTCGCCCGAGTCACTAATGTCGCTTATCAACGTGTTGTTGAAATTTGAATTTCCGTCATAAACGATGTACTTCAAGAACCCCGACTTGTAAAGAAAACCCTGGAAGACACCGTCCTTTAAGCAGTTTCCAACGATTTCATCGCTGTCGTTGATACCGACAGGAGTACAACCAGCCGGTAACGCAAGAGGAGTGAAAGCGCCAGCACTATAGATAAAATACGCTACGCCTACGGCTCCCCCCGAGGCAAGTCCCAGAACTTGGCCATTGTTATTGATGGCGATCAGAGAAGTGACTGTTGCCCCGGGAAAACTTATAGGCGTGATGCCGGCCGTCTGGATGTCAAATATGAAATCGGGCAGATTGCAACAGCTGAAGTTAGAGACGATGATTTGGCCCTTGTCATTGATTAACGCGTTTCCGGTGGTTCTAGGGAATCCAGGGAGGTCAATGTTGCTGAAAGAACCATTAAGATCGGTGAAATAGATGCGAGTACCTGTAACGTAAGATCCGAGAATTGTGCCGTTCTGGCTCATAGAATACGCTTCGGTCGTTGCACCCGGCACGCTTATGCTGGTAAAAATGTCTGCACTGAAGAGGACCGGATTACCGATATTGCCGTCGGTTGCCAACAACAACGCTCCCTGGCTATCAATTCCGAGCGGCGTATCAAATGCTGAATTGGGAATGGTTGCGAAGCTACCGTTTTGGTATGTGAAAACGCCTGTGGTATCCGCTTTCACCCGCGAGGCACACATAAAGCCCAGGCACAGGACCACGAAAAATAGACGGTTCATCGAGGCCTCCATTTCCGAATTAGAACCTGAATACTAATTTTCTATTTATGATAAGTATTCGGTTAAGTACCAAATTCTACCACCCGCAATGTCATTTTCTTGCTACGCCGTGTAGCGCTCTTTGCGGTTGGCTCACAGCAGCGAAGCGTTCATGGGCTCAGTGATCAGGAGCGTGACCTTGACTCCAACCGTTGAGCCGATAACGCCGCCACATTTAGGAGGCACTAGGTCTCTGAGGGTAAGGACGAAAATACGCCAACCCTGGCCGTTGTGACCAAGGGCAGTTTGAACCTCCTGCGTCACGGAGTGGCTTACGAAATCAGCAGATCTCCGTTGCCCGGATCGCCGAAGAAGTTCCGCCCCTAGGCGCGTAAGCGGCGTAAAGGAGCGTGCGCTGGCAGAAAGGAAGATATGCCAACCCTGCCGCGCACGGCAAGACGGCGCCTTGCAGCTGTCCGAGGAAAAGCAAGGGCGTCCCGCTCCAGGTGAGATCTAGCAACAACACCGCCGGAAACAACCATCGAAACTTGCGGCCGACGTCGGGATAATCGAGGGCCACGGCTGTAAGTTGGTAGAGACGCAACGGAACGCCAAGTACAGCATCCACAATTAGAGCGCTGCCTAGCGCCACGGAGCCGTACAGCTCGAGACTCACTCTCAAAACATCGCCAAACTTGTAGAGCACCAGCGAATACATTCCCAGGTATCCGAGTTGAATGAGTGCGAACAGACCGCGGACTACCCATCGCGGCAGAGAAACCGGCGGTGCAGGAACGAACGGAGCTATCGCTGAATTACTTCGCCCGCCCGACTCGAGGCTGCCTCGCAGAACGGCAAGATCCAAAGCCAGATCACGAGCCGATGCGTAACGTTCCTCTTTGCGCTTGCGCAAACATTTCTGCAGGATGCGTTCCAACTCCGGCGGCGTCACGGGATTGTAGATGGCAATTGGCGGGACTTCCTCCTTCAAGATATTCGCAATTGTGGACGAGGCCGATTGCCCGAGAAAGGGATTGTGTCCGGTGGTCATTTCGTACAAAACCAGACCGAGTGCGAAAAGATCGATGCGAAGGTCCACGGGCTTGCCTTCTAGCTGTTCCGGGGCCATGTAACCTACCGTACCAACTAGCATTCCCGCTGTCGTGGACATGGTCGCCGTCTCTGATGCTTCCAAGTTTCCCGTCAAGTCGCTGCTCATGGGACGAAGAACCTTCGCGACACCGAAGTCGAGGACTTTCACCCGTTCTTCCGATGTCACGAATATGTTCGCAGGTTTTATATCGCGATGAACGATTCCCCTCTGGTGTGCGGCCTCCAGCGCGTCGGCAATTTGTATCGCCAGCTCCAGCAAGCGCACCGTTGTGAGTCGCTTCCCACCGATGAAATGTTTCAAGGTCGCACCTTCAAGCAGCTCCATGACAATGAAGCAGCGACCATCGCATTCACCTACATCATGCACGGTACAGATATTGGGATGGTTCAAGGCCGAGGCCGCATGAGCTTCACGCTGAAAACGATCGACAGCTTGGCGATCCCTGGAAAGTTCGGGAGGGAGGAACTTTAGCGCCACCACGCGGCCCAGCCTGGTGTCCTCCGCCTTATACACCACACCCATGCCACCGCCGCCCAGCTTCGCAAGGATTCGAAAATGCGAGATGGTCTGACCGACCATAATGGGGAGAAGAACTTGCTCTTGGCGGGCCATGTTAGGCTGGCACGGCTGACAAGTCAAACAAATCGATTGCAAGTCCTTCCATTCTGCAGGACTATCCCGAAAAGTCTGTCCGGTGATCCGCAGCTTGTGTCGGCCAAATCCTAAGACTTCGGCTGTCTGAACTGGATGACAGTGTCAGAGCATTCCTGCGGAGCAGTGTCAGGTCTCTCCGGCGCAAGCGATTATTGTGGCCGTTGCAGGCTTACGAACGCCATGGACCACCAAATGCAAATGTAGTGTCAAGTCCTTTCCGGTTGAAGAGATCGCAAGGAGCCCAGCCATGCGACCAATCACATCAACCCTGCTTCTTGCTCTCACCTGTTTTGCAGCCGAGACGTTGGAAGCGGCGGAGTTGAAGCAAGAAACCTCGAACGCTTTCAGTAGATACATCGTGCTCACCGAAGAGCGCATGGCCAGGTCGCTCCACGATGGCGATTCCTTTTATTCGATGAGTGGCAAGCCGGAGTTGCAGCGCGAAGCGCTCCGCATCCGACTCCGTCAAGGCGAAATTGTCATCGATCAGATGGAGACGCTAGATGGAGAGCGAACCATCACGGTGCCGGGCGGTCTTGTCCACCATTGGATCGCTCTTGGATTTATCCCCGGTATAAACCTGAACCAGGCGCTTGCCTTCTTGCAGGACTACGAGCAGTACTCAGTGGTTTATCAGCCCGACGTGAAACGCTCGAAACTGTTGAGCACCGACGGAACGCATTTCAATATCTATCTCCGCCTCTATCAGAAGACCATTGTTACTGCTGTATTCAACGCCGAATTCGAAGTGACGTACTTCCGTGTGGACGAGCGTCGCGCACACAGCCGATCCTATTCCAGGCGGATCGCCGAGGTGGAAAACCCGGACCTACCAAGGGAGCGGGAAAGACCTGTCGGGAACGACCGCGGCTATTTATGGCGGCTTTACAGCTACTGGAGGCTCGAGGAAAAAGACGGTGGGATCTACGTAGAGCTTGAATCTGTTGGGCTGAGCCGCAGTGTTCCAGTGTTTTTCGCTTGGTTGGTCAATCCTCTTCTGAAAAGTCTTCCCAAAGGCTATTTGTCGCGCGTCCTGAATTCCACCCGCACGGCCCTAACCAAGAGGCAGATGACCCATCGGTTTGATGAGGAAGCGGCGGACTGTTTCGAAACTCACTCTCCTGGCCTCAATTTCAAGGGTTGCCGATCGTGCTGTCTCCAATCGAATCTACTTGCCGACATGAGAGCGCAGAGCATTGATGAATCGGCAGCTAAATTACGACCCTCCAAAGGAGTGAGCAGGGCACAGCTTCTGAACTATGTGGACGTATCAGCTCCGAGACGGATCAAAATACATCCCGTCCGAGCCAACATCAGGGAGGCTATATGTCGATTCGCGTAACTCTCTGTCTGGTTGTCTTAAGTCTCGGGTCATTCGCTGGCGAGTTGGTGCAAGACGCCGCGGAAAACCATCCTATTGTCGTGACAGAGTCTGAACGAAAAGCATCCGTTGCACGCGCTGCGTCATTGAAGCCCGATGACCTTCCTGCGCTTTTCGACAAGGCCGAAAAGGGCGATCTGGAATCACAGATTTTGCTCGGTCGTGCTTACTTGGGTGCAAAAGGAACAGCCCAGGATTACAGCAAGGCTGCTGCATGGTTGCGAAAGGCAGCGGATCGAGGTCACCCATCTGCACAAACTATCCTCGGCACAATGTATATGAGCGGACAGGGTGTAGGCAAAGATGCTGGCGCGGCAGTCTCCTGGTTCCGTAAAGCTGCCGAGCAACACTATGCCGCCGGAGAAGCGAGCCTTGGGTGGGCCTATTGCCTCGGTGAAGGTGTCCCTCAAAATAGCGATGAGGCTATCCAATGGCTGCTTGAGTCAGCCGAAAAGGAAAATGCCCTAGCCCAAGTCCGGCTGGGATACGCGTATCGAGATGGCAAGTGCGCGCAAAAAGATGAACTTATGGCAGTAGAGTGGTTTCGCAAGGCCGTGGCACAAGACGATGCGCTTGGACAGAGACTTCTAGCAGAGATGTACATGTCGGGAAGTGGAGTGCCGCAAGATCATGCCGAAGCGGTGCGCTGGTACGAGAAAGCTGCCCAGGCGGGCGATGCGTTGTCACAATTCAATTTGGGATGGGCTTACTACACCGGCGACGGCCTCAAGAAGGACAAAGATCTGGCCGAAAAGTGGTTTTCTCAAGCGAGCGATAACGGATCGGGGCAGGCCAGCTATTACATCGCAGTGATGTACTGGAACGGGGAGGCTGGACATACCTCGTTTGCATCCCTCGTTGCTACCGACAATTTTGCCAAGGCCGCCGAGCAGCGGTTTCCTCCCGGAGCGCTGGCTTTGGGAGATATCCATTCAAGTTTCTGGAAGTCTGCGCGCGGTCGAGTCCCTCGCGACACGGTAACTGCCTGCGCTTGGTACATGATCGCCGACGAACTCGATCGGAAAAGCGGTTGGGACAAAGAATTCTCGCAGATAGCAGCCAAATTCAAGATTGAGCTGACAGACAAGCTATCTTCGATCCAAAGAAGACTTAAACCGGAAGAGTCTTCCAGCTGCCAAGTACGGAAAAACGAATGGGTAAAGGCACACAGTTCTTCGTTTGCCGTTGACTAAAAGGGCCCCAAGCATGCGCTGAGGCTAACGGAACTCCATTCGGAGGGCCAGCCTGCCCGCGAGTAGGCTAAGAGATGAAAAGGGCAGACGAATATGCAATGGCTGGCGTGGCCGCTGGCAATAGCGCTGCCGATAAGTGGCGTGCGTAAAAGTCTTCAAACTAAGACGCCCGTTGAAAATGCGACGGCGCAAACAGCCGAACAAAAGAAGCTGGCAAGCTTAAGGCAGAAGTGGGCAAGCGGGGTGTGGGTGAGAAAGTGCGAGTGCGGGTGAAGTTCCGAGACGGGCATGAGCTCAAAGGCTATATCACCCGGATTGAGGAGGATTCATTCGAGCTGCAAACGGACCCAGACTAACTCGATCCACTTCCACCGAAAGAGCGGCTGATCACGATCTCGTACGCAGACGTTGTCAAGATCCGGGGCTCAGAAACGCGTGGCGCCAAAATCGGCGTCGATGTCGGAGAGACGATCCTATTTGTCGTAATCGTGGTAGGCCTCATCTTTCTGGCCATCATGAAGTACAACCACGAGCAAGATTACTAGTTCTTGTGGGAGTGAAGAGACTTGCATCGCTCGTACCATCCCGCTGTGTTCCAGGCCTGATTAACGTGGTGGATTCAACAGTCGATGCAACACTAAGCCGAAGTCCGTGGCGACGCCTCAGCTGCTAAGGGTCGTTCACTTGGGCATGACCCAAAGCTCCACGCTCGCATGAATAGAGCAGCTCGGCACATCGCCGACAAGCGTCGTTACTCTGCTAATGTAGCTTGTTAAGTCTTACCGGCCGCTATCTAGTCCCGACAGAAAGTACAATTATGGCGGCAAGCGGTAGCGAAGGCGGGGATCGTCACAGCTTCAATCTCGAATCTCCAGCCTTCGACTCGGTAAAGCGCCGGCTGCCTCGGCCGGAGCCAGGGCAACTGCCCGTGCAAGGGGTTTCGGCGGGGCCAAGGCAATCAGCGCGATGCCTACGATGATCAAAGCCGGAACATCACCGAGCAGATGGGCATGTTGGTCGGGGCTCGTCAATGCCTGCATGGCCATGACGCCAGCGTGGACAAGACTCGACCAAGCAGCAAAGGCGATGAGGCTGCGATGCTCCGCGGGACGACGTGAAGCGATCAGCAAGAAGACGCCCAGTGTCGCGTAAACCCCCAGAATCATCTGCAGGTAATGCGGCATATGGCCTGTGTGCCACGACCAGCCAGACGGCCAAACAGCGGTGAGCGAATAGATCCCAAAAACAAAAGTCAGGCCTACCAGCCTTAAAACAATCTGTAAAGCACGTTCTTTGTTCATGGCTTCCTCCAGAATGGAATTTGTATTCAACCAAGGTGATTACAGGTTTAGGGTTGGTCGTAGAACTTGAGCGCCATAGCACCGTGCGTTGCCGCTCCTCCAGCGCGCAAGGCGGCGGCAATCAGCGAGCTTTCGGTTATTTCCTCGCGAGATGCACCCGCCGCTTTTGCGGCTTTGGTGTGCACCTCGATGCAGTAGGGGCACTGGGTGGTGAAAGCAACGCCCAAGGCGATGAGTTCGCGATATTTTCTCGGAATGGCGCCGCCGTCGCGGCCGACAATCTTATCCAGGCCGAACCAGGCGTTGAATTCGGTGGGCGCGAGTTTGCCCATCTCCTTGAGAAACCGCAGATCGCCGACATCGTGGTAGTGTTCGCTCATTTGGTCCTCCTCCGTGACCAGCAGGCTCCCGAACAGCGTCCTGCAATTCACAAGATATAGATGCCAAGAAAGGCTTGAGATAGGGTGGCAGATACGCCATTGTACATAGGTGATTCGGCCATAGGCGACGGGGACCCCGAACATCCCACAAGCGGATTTCTGGTCAGCACAAGGGTTTAGGCGTCGAAGGGCTTGACTAGGAGCCTACCAACTAGTAGGATTGATTCGTGAATGAGCCATCCCATACTCGAACACGGATTTTGGACACGGCCCAAGACTTGGTTCAGCGCATCGGCGCCAACGCGATGAGCTATCAACATATCAGCGAGGCGGTCGGCATTCGCAAGGCCAGCATCCATCATCATTTCCCCAAGAAGGAAGACTTGCTAGAGGCGCTTATCCAACGCTACAGCGGACAATTTTTTACCTGGTTGGATGGCATCGCACGAGCCAAAGTGGCCGCACCTGTCAAGTTGCAGCGCTACATCGCATTGTTCGAAGCAACGTTGCGAGAGGGAAAACATGATCGAGCCTGTCCCATTGGGATGTTGGGCGCCGAGCTGGCGTCGTTGGGTACGGCGTCAGCGGCACTGGTGCAACTCTTCCGGAAGAAGAACGAAGGCTTTTTGACTGGAGTTTTGCAACAAGGGTTGAAAGACGGCCAATTCAATTTCTCCGGCGATCACCGGGCAACAGCTGCGCTGATCTTCGCCTTACTGGAAGGCGAGATGCTGGTCGCACGGGGAGCAGCGGGAGTGAAGGATTTTTCGAAAGTAGCGAAACAAATGCTGAGGCTTTTGCAGAGGTAGCATTTTTTTGTTCAATG
>Ga0207641_10005307_pt1 | contig 11006 bp, 10 predicted proteins | sample KBSSwiS62_FD_184306 | JGI IMG/M metagenome (GOLD analysis project Ga0207641, IMG submission 184306) | Switchgrass rhizosphere microbial communities from Kellogg Biological Station, Michigan, USA - KBS Switchgrass S6-2 (SPAdes) (version 2) | ecosystem: Host-associated > Plants > Roots >... | reverse complement strand
GATCTGAGTTTACGATGCCCTTTTCCATCGTCTTGAAGTTCGACGAGGCGACCGGCCTGATCACCTATTGGCAGGAACACTATGACCTGGCAAATTTTTATAAATTCTATAACGAAGTACCACCTGTGCAACGAGCTGTAGCATAGAGGCGCGTTGGTCAGAAGTAATGAGATGTCAGCATGCGACAAGGACGGATCGCAAATGAATGGATATCTGCTTTTCATTTTTCAGGAGATGTACGATCGCGATGCCCTGGTAGAATATTGGCACGGTCTCGACGCCGCTCTCGAAGGGCAGGATGTCGAGCATGTCATAACCTACGGGGCCATCGACCGACTGGAGGGCATCGGCGATTTCGAAGCCGTGCAGCTACTGCGCTTCCCTTCCTTCGATCAGGCGAAGGCCTGGTATCAAAGCCCGGCCTATCAGGCGATCAGGCCTTTGGCCCAAAAAGGCGCCAGATATCTTTGCACCGTCATGGAGTCGGGGCGCTGGACCCAAGCCAAGGATCGCATGCCCCACACCATTGGCCGGGCCGTGAAACCCGCCTGACGCGCATCCGAGAACATTTACTGCAACACGTCGTACAGAGTGAGGATCCAATGCCGGCCTATCTCGTTTATGTCTGCCGCGACGTCTGGGAGCGTAAAGCGCTGGAGAATTACTGGGAGGCCCAGACGGGCACCTATGATCATCTTCAGCATCGCGTTCTATCCGCATATCAGCGGATGGAGGTGCTCGATGGTGACGTACCCGTCCAGGGCATCGTCGTATCCGAGTTCCCCGACATCGAGGGACTCAACGCGATGGAATCGGCCCGCGGGTGGTTCGACGACGAACCCTATACCATTGCGCGAGCGCACAGGAATCGGGGCGCAGACTATCTCGGGTTGCTGTGCGACGGCACGTTCACGCCGATCGAGGAGCGGATGGTCCGGCCCAGGCGCAAACAGGCAGGCTGAGTCCATTTCGCCTATTTGAGAAGGGACCGGACGAATGCCTGCTTATATCATCTATTTCTGCCACGAGTTTCGGGACAAGAAGGGGCATCTCGACTACGCTGCCGCCTTCCCGGAAACCGTGAAGGACATCGCATATAAGGTCCTCGCGGCCTATTCCGACTTCGAGGTCCTCGAGGGGCATGAACCGGTCAAGGGCGCGGTGCTGATCGAGTTCCCCTCGTACGAAATCGCCAAGAAATGGTATGATAGCGCGGAATATGCACGCGTTCGCGGACATCGCATTCGCAACAGCTACACCGGAATTCTCATCGACGGCGGCTCGAAGCCCTTGGCCGAGCGCTTCCCGGAAGTGCTCTAATCGTCGAGCCACGACACCCGCGCCGTTTCCCGCCCTTCCCTTCTCCCAAGCCAAGGCACCGCTCCGATGTTTGCCGTCTATGCCGAAAACCCCAACTTTGAGGCCCCGCTGAGCGCGCTTCACATCGGTGAACAGCCCGAACCCGTGATCAAGGATGGCTGGGTTCGCGTGAAGATCTCTCACGCCAGCCTCAATCGCCATGACCTCTTCACGTTGCAGGGCGTGACTCACCATCCCGAGCCGCTGAAATTCCCGCTCATTCTCGGCAATGACGGAGCCGGTACGCTGGAGGATGGCACCCGCATCGCCATCTATCCGGTGGTCGGAAGTGATGATTGGCGGGGCAACGAGACGCTGGACCCGCACTGGCACATTTTCAGCGAACTGATGCCGGGCACGTTCGCCGACCATATCGCAATCCCGAAACGCAATGCGATCCCGGTACCCGACGACATGTCGATGGATGTCGCGTCGGTTCTCGGAACAGCCTGGCTGACGGCCTACCGCGCGCTCTTCATTCGGGCGCGGATCATACCGGGACAACGCCTGCTGGTGCAGGGCGCCAAAGGTGGCATGGCCACGGCCTTAATCCAGCTGGGCCACGCGGCGGGCGCCGAAGTGTGGGTGACAAGCCGTGATGAAGCCGGGCGTGCCTTTGCGGAGAGTTTGGGCGCCGCGCGGACGTTCGCGGCGGGAGAGCCCCTGCCCCAGAAGGCCGATGTCGTTGTCGACAATGTGGGGCCGGCAACCTGGGACCACAGCCTTGGCTCCGTCGTGCGCAACGGGACGATCGTCGTTGTCGGCGTGACGACAGGCTTTGAGGTCGTGTTGCCGCTCCTGAAGGCGGTCAGCCATCAGCTCTCGCTGCTCGGCTCCATCATGGGCACCCGCGAGGATATGGTGAACCTGATCAATTTTATTGGAACATCAGGTATAAAACCGCATATCGGTGGCGTTTTTCCGATGACCGATGCCGCCGAAGCTTTCCGGCAGCTGTGGGCGGGCGAGTCGAATGGCAAGCTGGTGCTGACGCGCTAACTGCCATGCCGTGCGTTCTCGTATCGCTCGTGCAGATGATTCGAACGCTCGGGCGCGGGCGCCAAGGCGGGCGCGTCAGCCCGCTCCCACCATCCGCTGCTTCGTATCGGCAATGCGTCCCCCATCGACAAGGAGACCGAGATAGCGGCCACCGCGTTCGCGATGCTGGCGGACGGCGCCATATTCGGGGCTATGGAACCAGCGACGCGCTTCATCCATCGACGCGAACTCGGCGATCACCACGCCCTCGACCGGCCCCTCGCCCTCGAGCAGGTCGAACGGCGTATAGACTGCGAGCGTCTTGCAGTCGTAGCCGACATAGGTTGCCGGCGACTCACGCCAATAGGTCTCGAGTTCTTCACGATCTTCGATGCTCTGGCAGATATAGACTAGATAGGCGGACATCGCCGTTCTCCCGATCCTGATGTCTCGTTCTTGAACGACACGACATTCGCGTCATTCCTGCGTGACGACCAGCCATGGCAAACAAACCGGCCGACGTCAGTAATACGAAAACATGTTTCGCTATGCGGCCAAAACTGCTACAGGATCGAACGGCGCGGCACGGCGGCAAGTGCCCGAACTTCCTCATTTGCAGCAGCGTGTTGCCGGCCACCAAACGACCTCGACCATTGAAAGAGAGACAAACTCATGAACTTCGACGACGAGCTTCGCGGACGCCACTATCTGGTGACAGGTGGAACCAAGGGCGTCGGTGCCGAGATTGTAGGCTATCTGCGCGGCGCCGGCGCCAAGGTGTTTACCAGCGCCCGATCAGCCCCTGACGGCCTGACCGATCCCGAGTTTTTTATCGCGGCCGACATCTCGACGGCCGAGGGCGCCAAATCGATCGCACAGGCAGCGCTGGCCAAGCTCGGTCACATCGACGGCCTCGTCAATGTCGTCGGTGGGTCGAGCGCGCCGTCAGGCGGGTTTGCGGCGCTGACCGATGCGGCCTGGGATCATGATCTCAAGCAAAATCTCTATTCGGCCGTCTGGATGGATCGAGAGATCGCCCCCACCATGATCGCGAGAGGATCGGGTGTCATTGTCCACATCTCGTCGATCCAGCGGACGCTGCCGCTCTACGAAGCGACGCTGGCCTATGCCGCCGCCAAGGCGGCGCTCACCACCTACAGCAAGGGGCTGTCCAAGGAACTCGGACCGAAGGGCGTTCGGGTCGTCAGCGTCGCTCCCGGCGGGATCAAGACCAAGGCGATGGAACGGCTGGTCGATCGGCTTTCCGATAATTTTGGAGGCGACAAGGATGCGGCGATGAAGAGTCTCCTCGACTCGCTCGGCGGCGTTCCGCTCGGCCGCTTCGCGGAACCCCGCGAGATTGCCGAGGTCGTGGCCTTCCTTCTTGCGAATACGGTCGCCTCGATCCTCGGTACCGAGATCGTGGTCGACGGGGGCACGGTCCCGACGGTCTGAGCTTTCCGGTCCCGGTCGTGCTGCTCAGGCGCAGACGACCGGGACTCCATCGATGATGAAATGAGGTCGCGCAAGCTCAGGTCAGCATCCCCGCCGAGCCATGCGAAGCGATCCGCTCTCTCGGGCTGGTTGCGATGCAGTGCATCCCGGGGCAACGACACCATCGCGCGCGTCCACGCCTTCATTTGAAGGAGTCCGCGCCGCTGCGTTCGGCTCTTCTAATCGGGGGCCTTCAGCCTTCGCTGGGCTCGCCTCAGGCAATCTCCAGCCGGGCGATCTTTTCATCACGTAGCGTGAAGGCATAGTTGAGAGTGACCGGGCTTCCCGTAAAATCTCCGCTCACGACAGCGGTGACGATGTCACGTCCGGCCTGGCTCACCACAGCGATGATCTCGGATTGTACGGCGAGCCGTTTGGTGGTGTTGGTCATCCACTCGTAAATCTGGTCATGTCCCCGTCGATCGCTACCCTCATCGACCACGACAGCGTCATCCGCAAATAGCGTGATCATCGTGTCGATGTCCTGCCGGTTCTTGGCCTCATAATATGGTCCAACCGGATGGGGAAGCTGCTGCGTCATGGCTTAGGGTCCAACATGGTGATCAAGTCAAATCGGCCACCTTATGGGCCGACCAGTATCTGAAGGCGTGGGACCAGGTCTATGAGCGCCTGTCCCCTCCCGCTTTCGCGCTTCAGTACTGAAATTTCAAACGCAAGCCATAGGTCCGTGGCATCGCCTGGAGCGAGACGACACCCTGTGTTCCCGTAACCCGATTCGAATAATATTTCTCGCCGGTCAGGTTATCGACATAAAAGCCGATCTCATAGGCTCCGGACGACGGCCCAACACCAGCGGAAGCATTGACGAGCAACAGGCTCTTTTGAAAATCCGCACCCAGAATGCCGCTTCTGTTGACGACGAAGTCGTACGTCGACGTATAGCGGGCGACAGTGTTCAGCTTTGCGACCCAGTCATGCCCGATCGGCGCCTCCACATTGGCGGCCACATAGCCCGTCCACTTCGGTGCGCGAGGCAGGTGAACGCCGGAGAGATCCTGGGTTGCCAGGACAATGCCGGTTATATTGCCCCCGGCATCGCGGCGATATACAAAAGTCGCGCCGTTCGTGTAGCTGCGATATTTGGCATCGAGATACTGGCCACCCGCCGAAATGGTCAGCCAGTCATTCGCCTTGTGGTTGATATCGAGTTCAATTCCCTTGCCGCGCGCGCTGGGGGAGTTTCTCACCACCCGCGCCGCACCATTGAGAATCGAAACAATGACATCCTTATAGTCGTAGCGGAACAAGGCCAGGTTCGCCCGGGTACGACGATCCGGGCTGACGAACTTCGCGCCCACCTCATAGCTCGTCATGGTCTCCGGCCGGATCGGATCGTCTGCAGCGCGCGGCGCATAGGATGGTGTGTTGAAACCACCCGCACGGAAACCCTGCGTATAGCTTGCGTATAAATTTAGAGCATCGGCGTCATAGGCGACGACGATGCGTGGCGTGAATTTATGGTAGGATGCCTTCTGATTAAAAACGAGAGGCCCACCGGGATTGTTGAAGTTAACGGCCAGCTGGTTGTTTATCGTGTCAAGATCACGCTTATCCTTCGTATAACGGCCACCAAGCGTTACCGTGAGCCGTTCGACAGGCTTGATGTAAAGCTCGGCAAAGGCCGAATAGGATTTGGTGACCTGAAATTGCTGCCCGTCCGAAAACGTAGCCGGGCGCGTGACCCCGTTATAGGGGATGCCAAACAATGTGCCATACAGCAACGAGCGCTGGAACGCATCGTCATGCACATAACTCACACCGGCAAGGAAATCGAACATCCCGCCGAAGCTGCTGTTGATCTGAAGATCCTGCTGAAATGTCTTGCCACCGTATTTGGCATCGAACACAAATGACGGCCTGGCAGTGCCATCAACGTCCTGCGTGATGCCTGCCTCCAGATCGCGATAGGCCGTGAGGCTCTTAAGCGTGATATCGCCCACCTCATACTTAAGGTTGAGGTTGAGGCTATAGCCGCGCCCTTTGTCATGCCGCCGAAAATCATCGGCCGTCTGGTAGAAGCCCGTATAGGCCGGTTGGTTGGTGACGCATGCCGGGCAGAAGGGCGGCCTGGAATCATTGCGTCCCGCCGCGTTGGCATTTCCATCTTCATGGTGGTAATCAAACGCCAGGACTGCACTGAGATCCGGTGTCGGATCCCACTTAACCTTTCCACGCACATCGTAGGTTTCCTTGCCACGGACTTTATCGCCCGTCGTGATGTTTTTGAGGAAACCGCCGTCATTCCGGTAACGTCCGGCAAAGCGGAACGCAAGCGTGCTGCTGACCGGAATATTGATCATTCCGTCAAGTTGGCTGTGGCCGAAACGGCCAACTTCTGCCAGGCCTTTGATACCGAATTCATCCGTCGGATTTGCAGTATTGATCAGAATCGCGCCACCGGTTGCATTGCGTCCGTATAGCGTGCCCTGAGGCCCCTTGAGGACTTCGACGGAGGCAAGATCTACCAGATCGAAGATCGTGCCCGTGCCGCGCTCCAGATAAGCACCATCGACGTAGGTCGCGACGGGCGTCTCCAATCCTACACCCGGCGTCTGATCGCCAACCCCGCGAATGAAGATCTGTACAAAGCTGTAACCCGTGTCGTAAATCAGCCCCGGCGTGACGGTCGCAATCTTGTCGACGTTGCGGATATTGAGCTGCTCGATCGCCGCCGCCGGGATCGCGGTGATTGAAATCGGCACCTTCTGAAGATTTTGGCTCTTGCGCTGCGCAGTGACGACGATGTCGCCAGTGTCACCTGGCGAAGCTTGAGACTGCGAGCCGCCGGCTTCCGGAGCCTGGCCGGATGCAGCGGACTGGTCATCCGTTGGCGACTGAGGCGCCGCCACCTGCGCCGCGGCTCGGTCAGCCGCGGCTAAGGATCCGACCAGCGCCACCATTGAAAGGCCAAGGCTCGATCTTCCCGTCTTCATACACCGCTCCATCTCCCCACGAGGGTCTTACGCCTTGATATCGGCACCTCTATAGCCCAGTCCCCTGCCGTTGTGCAAACTGTATTTTCGCTACGCGGAATTTATACGATCGCACTGCCTGGGATATGACGATTACCGCCGCCCTCCCCCTCAGGACGGGCGGAGGCGCCAGAAGGCAAAATCCTTCGTCGACCTCGATGATTCGCTCCGGCGTGCCCTCAGGGCTAGCTTCATGCTGCAATGTCGACTAGTGAATGCCGCTTTCAAAGAGCGGACGAACTGCGGCGCCCGCGGCAGGAGGTTAGGAAGAGACATGCGACGCCGGGTCCGAACCGAACCCCAGGTTGAAAACGCAGATGAGCCTGGCTCGGATGAGCAGAGCAGCCGACAGTTCATCTCTGCCTTGGCGCGCGGCCTCGATGTCCTGAGATGCTTTCGGCGCGGCGAGCCACCGCTCACGAACCAGGAAATTGCGCGTCGTACGGACCTGCCCCGGCCGACGATATCGCGCATCATGTATACGCTGCGGGATCTGGGCTATCTGCGCTATTACCCAAAGACACGAAGCTATGGCCTTGGCGGTTCGGCATATGTGCTCGGTCACATCGCCGATGAGAATTTTGATCCGATCGGTGCGATCCGGCCAATCATGCAGCGCTATGCCAAGGCTACGGGCACGAACATCGGGCTCAGCACCCGCGAGCGGCTGAACATGATCTATGTCGAAGCGTGCGAGGGCGCGTCACTGATAGGTCTCCAGCTTCGCGTTGGCGACAAGATATCGCTCACGGAGAGCGCAATCGGGCTCGCCTATATTGCCGGCATCGACGAGAGCGAGCGCGCAGGCATCATCAGGCAACTCAAGCGCGACAATGCCGCCAACGTCGATGATCTCGTATCGCGGATCAAGGAAACGCAAGATCAGTTGAACCAATACGGATTCTGCCTGTCGCTGGGACAATGGCGGCCGGAAATTCACGGAGTGACGGTACCGATCACGGCATCCAAGCTGGATGGACTGTACATCCTCAGTTCCGGCGGACCGGCCTATCTGCTACCGGAGGAGAAACTCCGCGCCGAAACGGGCCCTCAGCTTTTGCGCGCGGCACGCGAGTTGCAGGAGGCCGTCGGCATCCGCCCCTTCGTTTCACGCACTTCCTGAGCCGGATTCGACCGCGCGATTGATCGTCGGACCGGCCGACACGGTATGACATGGCTTCCGATCGGGGAGCATTGAAGCGCCGAGGCCGCCAGGCCGGTCGGTCGATCTTCGGATCGCTTGCGAGCATCGCCACGGCTATAGCGCCGGGGTCGCACGCTCGATAGATCGCCCCTGCTCAGCACGCCGCCAGGGCGCATTGCAGCGCCCCGACGCGCCTCGCGGGATAAGAGCGATGCCGGCCATCCCTATCGAGTGCAGTTCCTGGCCGATCAATTATGCGGCATTGCAAGCTGGAATGCGATGGACATGTGAGGGGGAGGGCGCGCGGGTCAGTCCATCCAGCGCTCACGCAGTGGCACCCCCTCGCTGCCACGCCGCAGCGTGAAAGTTCGACGGCAACACGACTTCACAAATTTCGCTTGTCGGAATTTCCTTTCATTTTTGATTGCAGACTCGACGATAATCGTTATGCTCCCGAGGTAACGCGCGGCTACGCGCTCATTTCAACATCGGGGAGAGGATCATGAACATTCGGGCACTTTTTTGCGCGGGCACCGCGGTCACGCTGCTTTGCTGGCATTCGAGCGCATTCGCGCAGGCAAGTGCGGACGGCAGCGTTGCAGCTGATGAGCAAAATGCATCGGCCGGTGATATCGTCGTCACGGCCCGGAAGCGGGCAGAATCGCTTCAGGACGTCCCGATCTCGGTAACTGCGCTCAACGCCGCGCTGATCGAGCGCAATAACATCATAAAGATCGATCAGGTCGGCGCGCTTACCCCCAATGTGAACCTGGCGCAGGGCGGCGTGCTGCCGACGATGTTCACCGCCTATATTCGTGGTATCGGCAATCGATCGGGCAACGTTTCCCAAAGCTCACCGGTCGCTGTCAGCGTTGATGGGGTCTATTACTCGACGGTGTCCGGTTCTCTTGTCGATGTCTTTGACGTGGAGCAGATCGAAGTGCTTCGTGGACCGCAGGGGACTCTGCAGGGCCGCAATGCGCCCGGTGGCGCGGTCAACGTCACAACCCGGCGCCCAACAGGAAACTTCGGCGCGCGCTGGCAGTTCAGCTTCGCCCGGTTTGATCAGATCCAGACGCGGGTCGCGGTCGAGACACCGATCATCGATGGCATACTCGCGGCTAAGGTCTCCGGCTTTTACAACCATGGCGGCGCGTTCATGGACAACCTCACGCTGGGACGAAAGAATGGCGGTGCGCTCAACAACTTCGGCGGCCGCCTGGGCCTGCTTTTCACGCCGACGCCCGAGCTCACTGCCTATCTGACCGTGGACTATATGAAGGATCGCTCCGAGCAGCCGCCGAACCGACCCCGGCCCCATGCCGGCTCATTGGGCTCGACCGACGATGGATCGTTCGAGCCTTCGCCGGTCGTCTGCAGGGTCTTTGGATTTTGCACCGAGTACGGAAAATACCAATCCGGTTCGAATTTTGTGATGCCGGCTTCGCTGAAGAATTTCGGGACGACCCTGAATGTCGACTGGGATCTCGGGCCCGTTAGCCTCTCTTCCGTCACAGGCTATCGCGACGTGAAGGATAATCTGCGCTTCGATGCGGATGCATTGCCCGTCACAGGTCTTCATTTCGTGGACAAGCCTCAAAGGGTTGAGCAGTTCAGCCAGGAACTGCGCCTCGCATCCGATGATAGCGGCCCCCTCACCTATGTCGTGGGTGCCTATTATCTGAATTCCCGCTACAAGTTCATACAGTCGCTCCGATTGGGCGGACCTCTGGCGGGACTTCCGGCTGGCACCTCCTTCGTCAGCGCCCGTGCCTCGCAAGAGCGCACCAGGAGCTTCGCGATATTCGGCCAGGCCAGCTATCGGATCACCGATCGCTGGAGCATTTCCGGCGGCGCGCGGCAGACCTGGGACGACAAGCATTTGATCGCAACGCCCGCATTCCCCGGGCCGTCGCAAGCCTTCAAGACTGATTTCAAGAACCTCTCGGTCGAAGCCGGCACTGAATATCGCTTTGATTCGCGCAAGCTCGGCTATTTGCGCTTTTCGCAGGGCTATCGGGCCGGCGGATTTAATGAAGGCGGCGCGTTCCCGACGATCAACGTCTATAAGCCCGAGAAAGTGAACTCCTATGAAGTCGGCCTGAAGACCCAATGGCTCGACCGCCGGCTTACGCTGAACCTCGCCGCTTTCCATTATGATTATAATGACCTCCAGATCGTGACGCTCACGGGTTCGATTGCCGGCAACATCAATCGCATCGTCAACGCGGATACGACAACGATCGACGGCGTCGAACTCGAAGCGATCGTGGCGCCCACGGATAATTTCACGATCAGGGGGACGCTCGGCTATCTTCATGCCAAATATCCCAATCAGATCGTCAATCTCGGTGCCGGCCCGGTGAACCTCCGCGATGTCGAAAAGGACAATGCGCCGAAATTTACCGCCTTCCTGGGCGCCGACTATACCATACCTCTTGGAGATGACGTCGGGTCGATTCAGTTCGCAGCAGACGTCAGCTACAAGAGCCGCTTTGCGACCAATCCAAATCCAACACCGATTGCGATCCAGGATAAATATGCGCTCCTGAACGCATCTATAACCTATACGTCACCAGATGAAAATTATACACTCTCGGTGTTCGGTCAGAATCTGACGAACAAATATTACAAGTTGATCGGCGAATCTGGGAACAATTTCTTTCTTTGGGACACAGTGGGCCGCCCCCTGACCTACGGCATCAAAATGACCGCCAAGTTCTGACGCGATACATCGAACCCAAACTCGAACCTGGAGGCAGAGATGCGCTTGAAAGGCAAGGTTGCAGTCGTGACCGGCGGAGGCCGTGGCATTGGCCTGGGCGTTGTCCAGCGCCTGGCCGGGGAGGGCGCTTCGATCGCCGTGGCCGATGTCGACCCTGATCGTGCCGCGGCCGCGGCCGCGGCCGCCACGCTGCAAAGCGACGGAGCGACGGCGATGGGCAAGGCCATGGATGTCTCCGACGAGGCCAGTGTCGACCGGTTCTTCCGCGCCGTGTCCGAACAACTCGGTCCGACATCGATCCTGGTTCACGCCG
>Ga0207641_10005305_pt1 | contig 11013 bp, 10 predicted proteins | sample KBSSwiS62_FD_184306 | JGI IMG/M metagenome (GOLD analysis project Ga0207641, IMG submission 184306) | Switchgrass rhizosphere microbial communities from Kellogg Biological Station, Michigan, USA - KBS Switchgrass S6-2 (SPAdes) (version 2) | ecosystem: Host-associated > Plants > Roots >... | reverse complement strand
ACCTCGTCTCCGACTCGACGGCGTGTGGCGGCCGGGTCACCGTCGGTCGGAGACGAGGTGGCCGGTCGAAGCCGAATCGGAGACGAGCTCGTTCGGCCCAGTCGAAGGCGCTGCGAAGGCACGGCTCAGCGGGAGGCAGGTCAAGGGGAAGACCACGGCGTAGCCGAAGATCCCGATCGCTCGCCACTCGAGCGCGCCGGTCGCCGGACCGACGAGGCCGACCAGACACAACCCGCCGCTGAGCAGCAGACCTCGGCGCACCCACCGGTAGCCATGGCCGGCGAACACCGCCGCGGCGCACAGCAGGGACAGGCCCAGCAGGAGGTCCCAGGCGACGACGTCGACGGCGTAGAGCATCGAGGGCCACGCGAAGTCGAACAGGCGAGGAAACCCGGGAACGGTGCCCGGGTCGACGCGACGGGCCACCACCAGCTCGACGACGTGGACGGTCATCGTCATGGAGCCGGCCACCAGCATCCACCCGAACGCCAGCAGCCCGAAGAGTCGGGCGCGGACGGGTGCTCCGACATTGACCACCGCCATCAGCGCGACCATGAACGGCGCCATCAGCAGGATGAGCACCTCGGCGACAGCGAGGTACGGGTCAGGTAGTGGGTCGCGGAGGTTGCCGAGCGAGACGAATCCGCCGATCATCGCGGCGGCGTAGGCGACGCTGAGCGCGACGACGGCCCTCGCGGACCACCGCCCGGCACGGAGCTCGCCGGGGGCGCAGGTCAGCGCGAGGGTCATAGCCATCGAAGGACTTCCACGCGCTCAGCCTGTGGGTAGGCACCGGGCGGACACAGTGCCGAACGACCCGTCCCGACGGGACGAGTCCTAGGTGGCCAGCCGACGGTCCCGAGGGTCCCCTTGTCGGGGTGTCGGCCGGCGGCGTACTGGGTGCCGTTCAGCCCTGCCCGCCGGCGAGCGCGGACGAGGACGATCGCTGTGGATCCGGACCGACCGGGCCGAGAGCCGGATGAGGACACCATGAGCAGTGCGAAACGGGCCGACCCGACGAGTGTGACGGCAACGGGCTCGGTGACGGCGTCATGACCGTCCTCGCAGGCCCGGTTCGGGTCACCGCTCGGATCGATCCGCGGTTGAGCAGGTGGCTGTGGCTAGTCAAGTGGGTGCTCGTCGTCCCGCACCTGCTCGTCCTCGGCCTGCTCTGGGTCGCCTTCGGCGCGCTCAGTGTCGTCGCGTTCGTCGCGGTCGTGATCACCGGCCGCTACCCCCACACGATCTTCGAGTTCAACCTCGGCGTCCTGCGCTGGAGCTGGCGGGTGGCCTACTACTCCTACGGTGCACTCGGCACGGACCGCTACCCGCCGTTCACCCTGCGCGCGGTGCCGGACTACGCCGCCACCCTCGACATCGCCTACCCCCAGCACCTCTCCCGGGGACTGGTGTGGGTCAAATGGCTCCTCGCCCTCCCGCACTACGTGATCATCGCGTTCTTCGTCGGTGGCGGCAGCTACGTCGTCTACCGCACCGGCGCCACGGTCGCCGCCACCGCGGCCCCCGACACCTGGTCCTCCAGCGGCGGGCTGATCGGCCTGCTCGTCCTGATCGTCGGCGTCACTCTGCTCTTCACCGGACGGTATCCGCGCGGCCTCTTCGACCTGCTGCTCGGCATGCACCGCTGGGTACTGCGAGTGGCCGCCTACACCGCCCTGATGACCGACGAGTACCCGCCGTTCCGCCTCGACATGGGCGGCACCGAGACCGCCGCACTGGTCGTCGCACCACCCGGCGCGTCCATCCCGACCGATGGGTCACCCGCGCGCGACCACGACGCCTCCGGGCGCCCGCCCGTGCACGAGCACTGGACGGGCGGACGCATCGTCACGGTCGTCGTCGGGGCCGTCCTGTTGCTCAGCTCGATCGGCACCGCAGCCGGTGCCACCGCGCTGCTCACCGCCGACCGGGCGGGTCGCGATGCCGACGGCTTCCTGACCACTCCCACCCGAACCTTCACCAGCAGTGGGTACGCCCTGGTCCTCGACCCGATCGACGCGGGCGGGGTCGACGCGACCTCGGGTGTCGACACCGTGCTCGGTGACGTCCGGATCACCGCCACCGGACGGACCCACCCGGTCTTCGTCGGCATCGGGCCCGCGGACGCCGTCGAGCGCTACCTCGCCGACGTCGACCGCGAGCGCCTCGTCGGACTTCGCGCCGGTGGCACGGCCGAGCAGAAGGTGCTGCCGGGTGGACCGCCCGCAACCGTCCCGACGAGCCAGACGTTCTGGGTCGCGTCGGCGTCGGGCCCGGGTCAGCAGCAGCTCACCTGGACGGCGACCGAAGGCCGCTGGGCCGCCGCTGTCATGAACGCCGACGGCAGCAGGCCGGTCGTCGCCGATCTCTCCGCCGCGGCCACGGCACCGGCCCTTCGCTGGGTCTGGATCGGGCTCTACATCGGCGCCGGAATCGCTCTCGCCGCCGGCCTCACCCTCGTCCTGCTCGCCGCCCGCCCCCGACGCCCGATCGGAGCGATGTGAACACCCCGACACGCACTGCCCTCGCGCTCGCCGCGCTGGTCGCCGTCACAGCCGCCGGCAGCAGGTGGATGTCTCGGTGGGGCTCCACCACCGCCGAGTTCGACGCCGTCCTTCCCGGTGACGAGTTCCTCCCCCACCCGAACCTGACGACGACCCGGGCGGTCACCGTCCAGGCCGCCGCCGCCGACGTCTGGCCGTGGATCGCGCAGCTCGGGCAGGGACGCGGAGGCTTCTACAGCTACGACGGGCTGGAGAACCTGGTCGGCTGCGACATCCACAGCGCCGAGGAGGTCGTGCCCGCGTGGCAGGACGTCACCGTCGGCGACAAGATCAACCTGGCCCCCGAGGTCGCCATGTCCGTCGTCGTCGTCGAGCCCGGCCACGCCCTCGTCCTCCGCGGCGGGACCGCGATGGGTCCGGCCACCATGCCGTTCGACTCGACCTGGGCGTTCGTCCTGGACGAGCGGCCGGACGGCACGACCAGGCTGATCTCGCGAGAGCGCTACACCTACCTCCGCCCGTGGGCGGCCCTCGTCATCCAGCCCGTCTCGGTGATCAGCTTTGTGATGAGCCGCAAGATGCTGCGGGGGATAGCGGCCCGCTCCGAGCGCCCGCAGGCCGAACTGCCCACGCTCGATCGAACGAGAGCGAACCGATGAGCACCGGAGTCACCAGCACAGCCCGGCGCGCCGCCGGTACCCGCCGCGGACAACGAGAAGTAGGGCACCTTCGGGCTGCCTACCGACGCACCAACCACGCGAACATCCACGTCCGGGGTTACAACAAGGAGGAGGGCACGACCACCACGCCCTTCGACATGGTCATGGACGTCATCGACCGGGTTCCGTCACTCGGCAGCCGAGCCGCGAACCTCCGCCAGGAGATGTCCGACGCCCGCCTCGCCGCCCGCCGGTACACCCGCGAGCACGGCGAGGACGACCCGGCGATCGCCACCTGGACCTGGCCGAGCCGGGTTTGAACGGGCGCCGGATCAACCCCGCGGACCTTCGGCCCTACCCTGCCAGGTCGGTCCCCGCCGAGCCGACGCGGCACGGGTAGCGTTCGCCCAGACGGACACGGGAGGCTCCATGACCATCTCGGTGTTCCTGCTGGACGACCACGAGATCGTCCGCCGCGGCATCGCCCAACTGCTCGAAGCCGAAGACGACATCGGGGTCGCCGGCGAGGCGGGGACGGTAGCCCAGGCACTGGCTCGCATTCCCGCCGTGCGCCCGGACGTGGCGATCCTCGATGTCCGGCTCGCCGACGGCGAGGGCGTCTCGGTCTGCCGAGAGATCCGCTCGACGATGGAGCCGCCCACGGCCTGTCTGATGCTCACGTCGTATCTCCGATGACGAGGCGATGTTTCGCCGCGATCATGGCCGGGGCGGCCGGCTACCTGTTGAAGCGCGTCACCGGGATCGATCTCGTCGACGCGGTCCGCACCGTCTCCGCAGGTGGGTCCCTCCTCGACCCGCAGGCCGCCGGCGCAATCATGGAGCGCCTCCGTTCGACGCAAAGGTGCGTGAGACGCACATCGACACCGTCTTCCTCCTCACCGGTGACGACCTCGGTGGCCCCCTACGTGAGCTCGCCCGGGTGATCGCCGCGTTCCACGCCGGTGCCGTCCGCGGCCCCGAGATCACCACCGTAGGCGGCCGCGATGCGCTGAGCCGCAGGTGGCGAGGCAACCTGGACCAGACCAGGGCATTCCGCGGCATCGTCATCGACGCGGAATCCTTCGACGCCGTCGACAGGCTCGCCTCAGAGTTCCTCCAAGGTCGCGGCGAGCTACTCGGACAGCGGTGCACCGACGACCGGATGGTCGACGGACACGGGACATCGAGCGCCTCGAGACGCCCGCCCGGGCATCGGCCTTCCTCGACGCCTACCTCGAGTTCTCCGGTGACCCCGCACCCCCGGCGCTTGTCCACCACTACATCGCCCATCGCGCGTTCGTCCGGGCGAAAGGTGGCGTGTCTGCGCCACGAGCAGGGCGATCCCGGGGCGGCACTCTCGACGCCGGTCGCTACACCGATCTCGCCCTGCGCCACCTCCAGGCCGCCGCAGTTCGGCCGACCCTCGTCGGCGGGCTACCGGGTACGGGCAAGTCGACGCCGGCCGGTGCGCTCGCCGGCCGTGCGGGAGCAGTCCTGCTCTCCAGCGACACCGTCCGGAAGGAACTCGCGGGGATGGACCCGCTGACACCCGCCGCCGCGGGCTATGGGGAAGGTCTCTACAGCGCCGATCACACCGAAGCCCTCTACGCCGAGGTGCTGCACCGCGCCGGCATGTTGCTCGCCCGTGGCGAGTCGGTGGTTCTCGACGCCTCCTGGACCAGCGCATCACACCGTCGTGCCGCGGCGCAGCTCGCGGCGGACTGCGCACGCCGAAGTGGTGCAACTCCAATGCCGAACCAGCAGGAGACCGCCGACCGGCGGATCCGAGATCGTCGCGACGGCGCCTCCGGCGCCACGCCGGCCATCGCCGGTTCCATGGCTGCCGACGCCGACTGTTGCCCTGACGCCGTCGTCGTCCCTACGTCGGGAAGCGTCGATGAGTCACACGGTCATGCCTCGGCTGCCTGGCGCCAGGGCCGCGCCGTGATCCAAGTGCACGCATGACGACCTCCTCCTGAGCCGCGGCGCTGCGCTGCACCACCTGCGCGTCGCCCTCGTGGCGCTCGGCACAGCTGCGGGCACCCCGCCGACACCTGCAGTCGGTGAACGACCGGACTTGGCACCGGCTGGCAGCGGAATGGACATGACCGACCCAGGCTGCGATGCTGAGTTCGTCTCAGTCACCCGTGCCCCCGGTGCCCGACGACACAGCCGGCCGGACGGGGTGATGAGCACGAGCGACGCGGACGATTCGGGTCCCGAGCCCGATAGCGCTCTGACCTTCCCCGATCTTCCGCGGCTCGAACTCGATCAACTCCTCGTACAGCTGGTGGAGCGCGCGCACGAGGTGATCTCCTCCCAGGAGCGACTACGTGGCCTGCTCCATGCGAACCAGATCATCGCGAGCGATCTCGCGCTCTCCGCGGTGCTCCCCCACATCGTCGAAGCCGCACGTGAGCTGGTCAGCGCTCGCTACGCCGCTCTCGGGGTGCTCGACAGCACGGGCCGGCTCACGGACTTCATCCATGCCGGTATGCCCCCAGCCGATGTCGAACGCATCGGTGCTCTCCCCCACGGGCGGGGACTCCTCGGAGCACTCATCGACAACCCGAGCCCGATCCGGATCGACTCCATCGCCGACGATCCTCGCTCGTGCGGATTCCCGCCCGGCCATCCGCCGATGACCAGCTTTCTCACCGTGCCCGTTCGAGTCCGAGACGAGATCGTCGGCAACCTCTACCTCGCCGACGGCGAGCGCGGAGTCTTCAGCGCAGACGACGAGGAGCTGGCCAAGGCGCTGGCGGCCGCCGCCGGTGTGGCGATCGTCAATGCACGCCTCTACGAAACCGCCCAGACCAGGCAGAAATGGCTCCGCGCCTCGACGGAGATCACCCGTGCGCTCCTGTCCGCCAAGGCGACCCATCCCCTGCAGCTGATCGCGGAGCAGACGCTCGATATCGCCGTGGCCGACCTCGTGACTGTGGTGCTCCCCGTCGACGCCCAGCGTCATCTGCTCCGCGTCGACGTGGCCGTCGGCCCCGGCGCAGAACGTCTCGGTTCCTTCACCGTGCCCGTCGACGGTTCGCTCTCCGGTCGGGTCCTGCTCAGCGGCACACCCCTCCAGGGATCATGGGCGGAAGAGCGGTCGGGGCCCACCCCGGCCGTCTTGGACGGCCTGGACATCGGACCGGTACTCGCGGTGCCACTGGTCGGATCGCGCCAGGTCAACGGCGTACTCACTGCGGTACGGACCAGTGACCGGGCCGCCTTCACCGAAGAGGACCTGGACATGGTCGCGGGTTTCGCCAGCCAAGCCTCACTGGCCATCGAACTCGCCGAGACCCAACGTGAGCAGCAGCGCATCGTCGTGGACGACGAGCGTGACCGTATCGCCGCCGATCTCCACGACCACGTCATACAACGGCTCTTCGCCTCTGGTCTCTCACTACAACGGATCGCAGGAAGATCAACCGGTGCGACAGCCTCCGACCTGGCGAGCACGATCTACGACCTCGACGAGACCATCAGCGAGATCCGCATCACGATCTTCCAGCTGCACCGCGGTTCCGGAGACGGCGACAACGGTCTCCGAGCTCGACTTCTCGACATCGTCGGCGAGGTCACCTCGGCGATGGGTTTCGCTCCCGACGTCAGGTTCGGCGAGCTGGACACGCTCACGGTCCCGGACATGATCGCCGACGACCTCGTCGCCGTCCTTCGCGAGGCCCTGACCAACGTCGCCCGCCACGCCGGCGCTGCAGCGGCACGGGCGACGGTGACGGTGTCGGATGGGCTCCTCACTCTCGAGGTGTCCGATGATGGGATCGGCATGAACGGCAGCACGCGGTGGAGCGGCCTGGCCAGCCTGCGGGTTCGCGCCGAACGCCATGACGGCCGCTTCACCGTCACGACTGGGAAGCCCGCGGGAACCCGCCTCTCGTGGTCCGTGCCACTGCGCTGAGCCGCGTGTTCCGCGGGTCATGCGCCTCCGAGGGCAGAGACCAGTGACCGACTCGCGGGGACGTACGGCATGGCCGGCATCGTCGGGACAGCCCCGATCTTGGCAGGTGTGGACGGGTCCGAGTCCTCCTCCATCGCCGTGCTGTGGGCGGCTGATGAGGCCGTGCGTCGTCGGGCGCCGCTTCGATTGGTCTTCGCCAACGGTGGGGCGACGATGACCGACACCGGAGGCATCGCGCCGCCCCAGAGCTTCTACGACGCCATCGACCGGGGCGTGGCGGTGTGCGCAAACTAGCAGGTCAGACCGGTTGTCGGTCTGACTGAGGCGGTCGATGACCGAGTCGGTCTTGCCGCGTCGTCGGTCCTCGGTGGGGAACTTCCCCGGCCCCAGACCGCTGCATGCACGCCGGCGGCCGCCAGGTTCGCCCGCCACGCCGGACGAATCGAGCTGGATCGCTGCGAACCACATCGCCTTCCCGACGTCTCCGACCTGCCCGGACGGGCGGAGCGGTGTAGCGTCGGCTGTGTCGGGAGCATTCCGCACCTGGGCGATCGAGCCCTCGTCGTCCCCGGTGCGAGCCAACACCGGGCGAGCCGTCCGGGGATCCGGACGTCCGACATGGCCTCACCGTCTGCTGCTCTCGGCCGGGCGAGCGGGCACAGCGGCTGGGCCCGGTTGCCGACGGTTCTCAGGACCCAGGACGACCCGATCGGACTGTCGAGCCACGGTCGCCAGGTCGTCGCCGCGGCGTCACTCGGGCACGCCCGCGGCGGATATCGCTCCAGGGCCCCATCCGGCCGCGGCCCTGGCCCGCGGGGCCGACGGCCACTCGCACCGAACGACTCCCGTGGCCCACGGGCCCACCGCCGAACGGCCGCGGGAGGCCGCGGCCTGCCGTCCCGTCACTCACGAGCGATCCGCCCGGGCAGGTCCGCGGGTCGCAGAACCGGAGGTACTCCCGTGCACGTCGTCCTCGCCGTCCCGTCCTGTACCCGGCCGCCGCGCCGGGCCAGCTCGTGAGGATCGGGATCGTCGCACCGCCCTGGATCCCGATTCCGCCCCCGGCGTACGGGGGCACCGAACGGGTCGTCGCCCTGCAGGCCGCGGGCCTCGCCGCCGCCGGCCACGAGGTGACCCTCGTCGGCGCGCCCGGATCCGCGGTGCCCGGAGCCCGGATCGTCACGCCGCTGCAGGAGGTGCCGCCCGTGATCGGGACCTCGACCGACGAGTGGCGCCACGTGCTCGGCGGGCTCGACGCGCTTGCGGACGTCGATGTGGTCGTCGACCATTCCGGCCCGCTCGGCGCGCTGCTCTCCGCACAGGGCCGGATCCCTGCGGTGCACGTCGTGCACGGGTCCCTCGAGACCGCCCTGCTCGGGCTCTACGAGGGGGTCCTCGCCCGCGCCCCGCGCCTGCGGCTGGCGGCGATCAGCAGGTCGCAACGCCGCGCCGCGCCGCACCTGCCCTTCGCCGGCGTGTGCCACAACGCGATCGACGTCGACGAGGCCCCGTTCCGGGCCACCTCGGACGGCTACCTGGCCTTCCTCGGCCGGATGGCACCGGAGAAGGGCGTCGAGGACGCGATCGTGCTGGCCAGGGGGGCCGGGCTGCCGCTGCTGATCGCGGCCAAGTGCCGGGAACCCGCCGAGCAGCGGTACTTCGACAAGGCCGTCGCGCCGCACCTTGGCCCGGATGTGGTGTATCTCGGTGAGCTCGACCGAGCAGCGACCTATGAGTTCCTCTCCCATGCCACCGCGATGCTCTTTCCCATCCGCTGGCGGGAACCGTTCGGCATGGTGCTGATCGAGGCGATGGCCTGCGGCACCCCCGTGCTGGCGACCGACCGGGGCGCGGTCGGGGAGATCGTCGTCGACGGGGTCACGGGGTTCGTCCGCGCCACCGCGGCCGAGCTGGCGCCGCTGATCGGTCGGATCGGGGAGATCGACCGGGCGGCCTGCCGCCGGCACGTCGCCGAGAACTTCTCGACCGATGCCCTCGTCGAGAGCTACACCCGGCTGCTCGCCACGCCGACGGTCCCGGTCGTGCGCCCGGTCATCCCGGTCCGCGGCGGCGCCGCGACACCCCACTCGATCCGGTCGGCCGGCCACGACCCGGCCGTCGCGACGGGCCCGGCGCGCGGGGCGCGCTCCCGGCGACCCGGCGAGCTCAACGCGTCGTGACGGCGATCCGCAGCCCCGGCGGTGTGCTGATCAGCCGCGTGCCCTCGCCGTCGTGGACGACGGAGAGGAAGCCGCCTGCCAGCGGGACGCCCCGCACGTCGAGCCGGGCGACCCCGCGCGGGAGGACGGGGTTCAGCGTGACGGTGCCCGCCGGCAGGTCCGGCTCGAGCCCGAGGCACAAGGCGACGAGCGCGAGCGGGACCCCGGCGGCCCACGCCTGCGGGCGGCAGGCCGTCGGGTAGGGCACCGGGAAGTCACCCGGCTCGCGCCGGTGCCCGCCGAAGAGCTCCGGCAACCGGTCGTCGAAGACCGCCAGCGCGTCGAGCAGGTCCCCGGCCAGACCCATCGCGAGCTCGTCGAACCCGTAGCGGCGCAACCCCTCGCAGGCGATTGTCGTGTCGTGCGGCCAGACCGACCCGACATGGTAGGAGATCGGGTTGAACCCGGCCATCTCGCCCGACAACGTGCGCAGTCCCCATCCGCTGGACATCGCCGGGCTCACCAGGTGCGCGGCGACCTGTTCGGCCTCCTCCTGCGACGGGACGCCGCACCACAGCAGATGGGCCATGTTCGAGCTGACAGCGTCGACCTGTCGCTTGTCGCGGTCCAACGCCATCGCGAACGTTCCCGGGGCACCCGCGCGGCCCGGCCGCCAGAACCGGTCGCGGATGAGCGTGCGCAGCTCCGCCGCCTCGACCAGCAGGTCCGCGGCCGCGGACCCGTGGCCGAGCCGGGCCAGCACCGCGGCGAGCTCGCACCGCGCCCGGTAGGCGTAGCCCTGCACCTCGACGATCGCGATCGGTGAGCGGGCCAGACTGCCATCAGCGAACTGCACGCCGTTCACCGAGTCCTTCCAGCCCTGGTTGGCCAGCGACCGGGGACCAGCAGCTCCGTACTCGACGAGACCGTCGCCGTCCGGGTCGCCAGGCCCACGCAGCCACTCCAGCGCGGCCAGCGCCGCAGGCAGCAGCCGCTCCAGCGCCTCCCGCGGAGCGCCCCAGCGCATCGCCTCGCCGATCATGATCAGAAACAGCGGGGTCGCGTCGACACTGCCGAAGTACGGCTTGGCGCCACCGACCGTGCCCTCCCCCAGCCACGGCCGGTCCGTGAACCGCACCTCGTGCAAGATCTTGCCCGGCTGCTCCTCGTTACCGGGGTCGTCGACGCGGCCCTGCCGGGCGGCGAGGGCGTTCACGGCGTCGAGCAGCAGCTCCGGTCGGAAGGCGCGGGCCTGGTGGCTGGAGATCAGCACGTCCCGCCCGAACAGCGCGACGAACCATGGGATCCCGGCGGCGAGCAGCCGCCGGCCGGCCGCGCGGTCGTCGGGAATGCTCAGCGCATCGAGATCGACGAGCGAGCGCCGGCAGCCGCGGGCGAGGTGCTCCGGCACGCTGTGCACGACCGGGTCCGGGTGCGGCACGGCGTCGGCCCGGCGTGGCAGCGCGGCCCGGTCGTCGAGGCCCGAGCCGCGATGGGCCTGCACCTCGATCCGCAGCGTCCAGCTCCGGCCCCGGTGCACCACGACGTCCCACTCCGCGTCGCCACCGCTGAGCAGGTCCGGCGCCGGATCGAGGGCCACCGACGTCGTGCGGGTCGTCCACGGGGCCTCCAACGACACGTGGCCGTCCGACAGCGGCACGGCGACCGAGGGCACGGGGGCCGCGGCGTCCCCGGCCAGCCTGCGGACCGCGAAGATGTCCGCGACGTCGGCACCCATCGCGACCGCGATCCGCAGGTGCACCGGGGCG
>Ga0207641_10005303_pt1 | contig 11014 bp, 11 predicted proteins | sample KBSSwiS62_FD_184306 | JGI IMG/M metagenome (GOLD analysis project Ga0207641, IMG submission 184306) | Switchgrass rhizosphere microbial communities from Kellogg Biological Station, Michigan, USA - KBS Switchgrass S6-2 (SPAdes) (version 2) | ecosystem: Host-associated > Plants > Roots >... | reverse complement strand
GCTAGGCACAAGTTCCGTCGTCGAATTCAATCAGGCAGAGTTGAACTACACGGAAGCTCAATTGGAAGACGCCCGGGCGCGGTATGACTTTCAAGTGGATCGTGCCCTTTTGAATTTCACAACGGGCACGAAGAGTTTAATGCTTCCGAAGAAGTAAAGCGGCTGTCGGAGACGTCAAGATGAGAGGTGGACTTCACATTTCTTTCATCAGATTTTAATCTTTGTCTCAGAGGTGCTTCAGAGGCGGTAACTAGGCTTTGGAGCATGAAATCAAACCTGCTCCAGAAGTTCCTCTGTTCCTTGTCCCAGTTTGGTGCGTTGGTTTTGGCACTAATCTGTATTACCGCACAAGCCCATGCAGGCCCTGTCCTAGCTCCAGTCGGGCCAGATACTCCCGATCCGGATGATCAGTCTATTACCTGTGGCTACCTTAAGGTCTTCTCCGCCACCGAACGGTCGGACAGTATTAACAACGGGGATGAGAACTTTTATCCTCACAGCGCCTACTGGATCTACGACAAAACAGGAAAACGGATTAAGACGGTACGGAATCATGGGACCTCTCCGGAAGAAGGGCCGGACACCGTGGAGTTGAAACCCGGGACTTACACCGTACGGGCCTATGCGGAGAACAAGGGACTGGTGACGGTTCCGGTGATCATCAAGTTGGCTCGAACCACAGCGGTTCATCTCGACAGATGACACCTAGGGAAAGCCAAGGTGATTCAGGCTAATTGAGTCGAATCGAATTCCAAACCCGATGTGTCCGACTCTTGGCAAGTGCATCCGTTCATCATGAGCAAAAAAATTCTCATAGCCGACCCGGATAAATCCGCCGGAACCATTCTGGGAGAGCATTTGAAACGAGCAGGTTTCTCTCCCATTGTGGTAACGACGGGGGACCGGGTCGTGGATGTAGCAAGGGAAGAGGTACCGGCCTTCATTATTCTGGAGGCCGTCTTTAACGAGCCGACCGGGTTTGAGATTTGCAAGCGACTCCAGACCGATCTCACGACAGCACACATGCCTATTATGCTGCTTTCCGAGCAAGCCGATGATTTTGACCGCGTGTTGGGGCTCGAAATAGGAGCAGAGGATTACCTGCGAAAACCCTATCATCCAAGAGAACTGGTTCTGAAGGTGCGCAAGATACTGGCGCGGTACCGGATGGCGGCCAGTCCCGAAGGACGGATCCAATTAGGCGAATTGCTTCTCGACCGGGACCGTTGCGAGGCCCGTCTTCGGGGAGAACGACTCTCCTTGACCGCCATTGAATTCAAACTGCTCTATGTGATGGCCGAGAGGATGGGGCGCGTACAAACCCGAGATCGCCTCTTGAAGGATGTCTGGGGCTACGATGCGGAAATCAACAGCCGCACTCTGGACACTCATATCCGAAAGATACGGTCCAAACTGGGAGACCACGAATCCTATATCGAAACGGCATACGGCTTCGGCTATCGCGTCCTGGAAAAGCGTCATTAATCTCTGATGGTCTCAGCTATCAGTTGACCCCAGCTTCAACCATGCGGACAGCCTACCGTTGCGACGATGCGCAATCAGGTGTACGTGGCTCTCCAGTACCACGTTGACTCCCAAAGGGCCGTTTTGGAGATGCCCCAATACAAATTTGTCCTGCCTGTATCCCATAGTCACCAAATTGCCCTTATCGTCAAGTTTTACAGCGGGAAATGGGAGTGAAACGGTCTTATAATTGGATGGATCTAATTCATCGTCTCCTCCTCCAGAAACTTCGCTATACGTAATTTTCGCGAATAGCGTCTGAGATTCTTTGTTCCATTCCAACACCTGCGAGAGTTTATCGTTGGCCCCAACGTCAAATGTGGATGGGTGACTGGGGCTCATTACAATCGTCATAAGAGGACTTCCGCTCGAGATTTCCTTTGTGTTTGAACTCAGATCATTGCGGGGGGCCGCGCAACCCGCCAGAGATACTGCCGCGAGGAGAACAAAGCAAAACTCAGGTCGCCTATTTGTCCGGAGGCCCGGGTATGGAGTCCGCGCACCACGGCTCACGAAAGTGAAGGACATACTCCCTCATATCGCACTTAAGTGAAGAATAGCTTAAGGGGAGATTAAGACGGTCCTCTGGCAATCAGTCCTAAATGGCACTGTAGTAGAACAAAGCACTAGCAAAAACAATACCAGCATTGTGTGACAATTGCGTGTCGGGCATGGGTTGAGGGCATTTACCGCACAATTCACAATTCGTTAAGAATTCTAACGTCAGATTTACAGCCCTAACTGACATCTTCACTGCGGCTTGAGGCGACAGGCCAATTGCCGTGTTGAAGCGATCTCCATACGGCAATGAAGGAGAAATTGCCACTAATACACAGGAGAATTCAGTGAAACTTACCAATTACATCTTTGGGCTAGCCGCCTTGTGCGTCTTAGCCTTCACGCCGATCACCCCGGCACATGCCCAACAGGGCAATGCCTCGAACAGTGCGTTGCTGGATGCGTTGGTCAAAAAGGGAGTGCTATCTGACAAAGAAGCTCAGGACATCACCGCCCAGGAGGAAAAGCAATATTCCACAACGGCGGCAAGCAAGATCAACATGCCGTCGTCCATCAAGAGCATTACATTCTACGGCGATCTCCGCCTTCGCTATGAAATGCGCCAGGGTACCACGCCTTCCGGATTTACTGGTACTGGCGGTGCGCTGTTGACTCATGGCGATACTCAAACTCTGAATCGTTACCGCTATCGCCTACGCTTCGGTTTGAAGGGCGAACTGTACGATAACTTCTTCTACGGACTCCGCGCTTCAAGCAACCCGTATTTTGACCGTTCTGGCAACGTCAATTTCGGAGCCAGCGACTCAGGTGGAGAATTCGGCAAAGGCCGCAATATCCTCGCACTTGATCAGGTTTATCTGGGCTGGAAGCCGACCAGCGATATCACTCTGACCGGTGGGCAGATGCCACAACCTCTCTACACCACCAATATGGTCTGGGATGATAATCTCAATCCGGCGGGCGCGGCAGAGCAATGGGATCATAAGTTCGACAGCAGCTTCGAGGCATTTGCGACGGCGGGACAGTTTGTGTACGCGGCTGCCAATGGTAACGGCATCAGCAATGCACTCGGAGCGCCGGACGCCAGCACGACATTCATGTTTGCTGAACAGGTCGGATTTAAATACAACTTCGACAAGAATACGTTCTTTAAGGGTGCGGCCACAATCTATACGTACAGCGGAAGTCATAACACAAACACCGCGACAGTTGCGGGTCTCTACAGTGCGGCTCCCAGTGCTTTGGGAGCTCCGAATAATAGCCCGAGCTTCTTTAATGGTCCATTTGTTGGCGCTGCGTCTGCACCTGAATCTAACGTCTCCGGCATCAATGATCTCGCAGTTTTGGAATTTCCGATGGAATTCGATTTCAAAATCGGACCTGGGGTTCACCAGGCGATCTCTCGAGACCCGAAAGACGTAACGACCACGTCAACCGGGTGGGAACTCCCGGTCAGAATCTTTAGTGATTTCGCATACAATATTGATGCAGGCCAACGCGCCGACGCAGCGAGGAGAGCGATCAATGCCTTACCCGCGGCTGGTGGTGGAAATGTTGGTATTACTGGACTCACAACCGCCGCAGGAGCACCGGCATCCAATCAGCCTTTGATCGCCTCCCCAACCGTTCAGGGTGTCCTGACTTCGGGCAAGGGCTTTTTGGATCAGTCAGCTTATGAAATTGGCGCAGAATTTGGCGGTCTCAAGAAAAAGGGAGATTGGGACGGCAAGCTCTATTGGCAGAGCACTGGTTACTACGCGCTTGATCCCAACTTGGTCGATGCGGACATCTTTAATGCGGCGACGAACCTGCAGGGCATTGTTGCCTCCGTTGCCTACAATTGGACGGACGGGCTGTCGTCTCAGTTGAGGTACGCCTACGGAATGCCCGTTAACGGCAAGTTGGCCACTCCGAACGTGAACCAGGATCTGACGCTCGGGGACATCCGCACCTACAACCTGTTTCAAGCTGACCTGATGTGGAAATTCTAAGTGTATGAAAATCCGATGTCATAACGTGCGAACGAGCGAGGACTTGTGGTTCCGGCTCGATGGTGTGGCGGGTACTTCTTTGATTAATTGGGCGGTGCGTCTTTCACATTCTTGATTCGGTAAGAAAAGGAGACAGAAGTTATGAACAGAACAAAGGAAGAAATCGTTCAAGAGCCGCCTTCCCCATTAATGGGGACTCTCGCGATCATGGGTTTCGCCGCTGAGCATAACTTACGCGAGGTGGCTGAGGCATTGGGCAAGCGGGACCTAGGCGGATTAAGCCGGGTCGAGGAAAAGAATGCCAAGCAGTCCCGCCTGCGCATCGAAATCGAGGAGCAAATCGTCGCCGAAATGTCACAGCCAGCCGTGGGCACCCGCGAGCGCCGCAAACTGGTTTTGGTTTCCCAGATCGCTTTAATGTTTGAACGCATGGGTGCACGAACGGTGGAAATATCCTCACTCTGCGCCCAGATTATCCGCGAGCCGAGGCCCAGTCGCGTCACGGAGATCAAAAAGCTAATCGAACACGCTCTCTACATCACTGATCGTGCCGTCACAGGGCTAATCGAAGACGATGAAAGCATGGTCAAGATAGCCATCGAGCAAAAACGTGCGGCTACTGACCTTAATGCACGAATCAACCGTGAGTTAGGATCCTGGATCGAATCCGGTGGTGATGCCTCCGGTCGGGCTGATCTGCTTTGTCGTATCGTCTGTAAAGCTCATGGAATTGTCGAAGAAGCCGGTCAACTAGCGCAGGATGTCTTCATTTTTCTTGAAAGACCTGAGCTTTAGTTGTTCAGGTTCTGAGAGAACCATGCGGTTGAATTTCCGGTGGTTACATCAGCAAGTCGTGCACTAATTAGTCGATCCAAAAGGCTGACGAACCTAAACGCGAAGAATAATTCGCGATGCCAAGGATTGTTACGCAGAATGCGACCTTTTCTACCAAACGTCGCATTTTAGATCGGGTTACGAACACATCTGATCGAACCGCTTTTGCACGTATCGTGTGAGCACCGAATAGAATCCAGAGAAGAGTACGATGTACAGTAAAAGCAGGGCCGATAAAATCGTGTAACCCGAGAGGAGATTTGACACCGCGACACCCAATTTTACCAAAGCCGCTTCGAAAAAGTTGAGAGCCAGTCTCAAAAGGAAGCCGACCAGACTCACAACAATCAGAGCACAAACAGAAGCGTATCCGGCTAACTTCAGTTTGGTCGGCAAGGGGAACTCGAAGTTGAGATCAAAGTTGCGGGGCATGGGCGTATATGGCGGGCTTTCGTGTAATGTAAATCCAAATAACACAACCGCAACAGAGACGTTTAAATTTACATTCTCGCAACACCAGCCCGAACGGCGTGAGGTGCCAGCGCGGGCGGGCGCCCCGTCGACCCGGTGCACCTTTCGCTACCATTTAGCTGAACGCGCTTCGTAATTCGATACTCGACAAATCATTCTCTCCGGAGGCTTCGTCCAACAAAGGAGAGAATTACTGACGTAACGACGACGAGCATTTGAGCGTCTTGGCGGGAGTAGCGAGCCGAGGGATTGTGATGAGGAGGATTGGTGGCGATTTTGATCTCGCGCAAGACGGCATCCAGCCAAACATATGTCTGCTCGCCCAAGGCCTTTCTCCAGTCCTTCTTGAGGACTTGGTTCTTATTTTTGGGATCTTCAGAGTCCTCAGGTTTAAAATACCCTTCCAAGGCTACACGGCAGGCTCCCGCGGCCTCATCGTAGTCTCCTGACTTCAGGAATTTTTCCGCTTTTTTAAGCGCCGTGAGGGAGTTGAAAAGCAGGGGTGTCCTGGAGATGTTACCCAACGGTATCTCGACCAGGTGGATCTCGCCGTGCCCAGCAGGTTTTAGGACATTCTCGATCCAAAGCGATTGCGGGATAATGGGAGAAAGCGACGCATGTAAGGTGTGCGGCTGCCCCAGACGTGGCGGATTATCAGGCCTGGGGCTGGTGAAGGGCGGGGCTTCCCCCCACTCCAGTAAGCTGAGCTGGAACTCGACATAAAGCTGGATGTCGTTGACTCGATGTTCCTCGACATACGCAAGGATACGGGAATCCAGAGCAACGCTAATGTTCCGTTGATCGGAAATCACCACGGCCGTAGATCCGCTCACGAACCGATTGATGGGCACGGAATCGATACTTCCCAAGCGAATCCGTTCTGCATCGGGCAAATTCACCGAGACGGTTCCGGTGAGTAATGTAAAAATCAAATCTTTTGGGGTGGCAGAGCCACCGGGTGGACGAAAGGCGAGCTTGAGGGGAATCGTTAAAACTGAGTTGTGGGTAAAGGCACATCACTATACTATCACCACACCGCTCTCGAATTCTACCCAGCCATCATGACTGACGGCCTAAAATACGGGGACGTCCCAACTTCCGTGAGCACTGGAATTAACGCCCCCTGGCTAACCTCCGACTACCGATCTCACCGACAGGTTTGGTCTAAAGGAAGCTCGGTCGATAAACGAAGAATCCGCCTAACCGTAGCAGTGCCGGAGGCCGACACGCGTCTTGTGAAATGGTCTACCTTCGCGAGACAAAACCAAATCGATCCGAAATGGTATCAACACCTAAATGCTGCAGGAGGAGGGGGATCAGATTGGTGGTACCTCTACATGGGTATCGTCTCCCCCTCCTGGATTGTCGACGCCAAGGACATGCAGACCCACTCTGCGCCGTCATCTTATTCTTTGGAAAATGTCGAAGCGGCCCGTGCACTTTACGAACAGGGTGATATTGAGTTTAAAAAAATGATTGCCACCCTAACCGTACAGGAGATCCGATGACGGGTCCTCTCCGGGGGCCCGAGGAGGATGCAAAACTCGGTTTAAAACTGCGGAAATTGAAGCAGCAGTTAGACAATTTTGAACATTCTGCCCTTGAAACAGCCGTCGAAATGGGAGACGTATTGGATGAAGTAACATACCGCACGGGCTATAAAGTTAAAAAAGTGAGCGCATGGTTAAAAACACATGCCCCGGAGATTGATCCGGACCAACTGCATTTGTTTATGGATATTGCAGACGTTGCCGATTTGGATGATGAGTTTGTTGACATGGCGGGGTCAATACCTGCGGCTCTACGTTTAATGAAGGAACGGGCGAGCGGTCAATGAACAATCGAATCACTGTCTAATTTCTAATTCATAAAAAAGAAATTTAAGCGTGTTTTTGCACGGATGGTCGCCAAACCTCGAGGATTTGGTGCTGGCACTGGCACATGGGTGGTCAGGAATAATGATCAAATCATAGTGCCAGGGTACAAAATAGCGACTAAGAGGCCTTTTAGTCGTTAATAAACTGGGCTCTCGCTCGTTGGAGACAAGAGTTTTAGGTAAAACACTATTCAATTCTCTTTTGGACAACTGAATATACAAAGTGATTAATTATCGCGCCCATATCTGGCTCCGAGCGGGGTATGCATAGCTTGCGCTCCCCTCGAATATACTCCTATGGAGAAACGATTGATCAGAAAGTCCTCTCTGTAACCATTTGCCGCCCCACCTTTCGATAATCTCAGGATCCCGAGTTTTATCCAGTTCTCCATTACGTGACCTCACATCGAACTCTGTCTCGCTCATCAATCCCACGCATACATAGACTCTGGACGCTAGCGTTGTTGTGGAAAAGACAGCCTTCCACCGAAACCATGGGGTACAAGTCATGAGCAAGAAAACCCTCCGGGACCAATCGAGTCTGTGGATATTTCAGGCTGTGCGCCTTCCCGGCATCTTAGAAGCGGATGAAGCGGCAGCTCGCCTGGGCGTCGCGCCGCACGCCATGCCCATCCTTCTTGCAGCCGATCATATCAAACCCCTGGGAAAACCCAGTGACAAGTCTTCCAAAAAATTCGCATCGGATTACGTTGAAGGCTTGGCCCACGACCAAAAGTGGTTAGACAAGGCCGTGCGTCTTATCGAAACTTATTGGATCACCCAAAATCGGAAGAGACAACAGTCGTCCCCTCCTGAGCTTTCAGAAGCAGCCTAACCATTGGATCTCGGTGGCCCCGGTCAGGCCGTCTGGGCTTTCAAAACCTCGCCCTCCTGGTAAGCAGCTTGGGCCGGGAAAGGCATGACCTTGGTGGAGGCAAATTCCTTTTCGAAGTCTTCCAGAGCCGGCACTGTAACCTGAGCCTTACGCGCGTAAGCGCGATGGACCGCCTTGCTATTGTGGCCAAGGGCCACCTGAGCAAATCGTTCGGGGTAGCCACAAGTCATGGCGCGCTCAGCCCATGCATAGCGATAGGAGTGGAGGGTCACGCCATGAATGTTAAGACCCTGGCAGCGTTGCTTGAATTCTGTGGCGCGGTCAGCTTCCCGGACGGTCCGCAAGTAGGGGAACAGCGGCCCCGTACGTGGTAAGGAACCAAAGATCATCGCCGCTTCCGGTCCAAACCGGACTTGGGGAGGCGCAACCATACGATGTCTCAGCTTCATTCGCTCAAACGTAATCGTCCTGCCTGTCCAATCGATGTCTTCCGCATGAAGATTGGCCAAATCGCTTTGCGATGCCCCCAAATGCCAGGCCAGTTCGTAGAATTTCTTTCGCTCGGGGTTCGTCTCACGCTCAAGAATGCGCCGGTGCTCCTCGGCCGTGATCGCACGCTTTTCTTTGAAGTGGATTGGTGGCCACTGGCGTCGGGGAATGATCGGCGCCAGGATCCAATTCATGTCCACGGCGAAGTTGTGAAGACGCCGCAAATATGTGTTGGTAGAAACCGTACCTTTGTTGAGCACTTTCCAGAATTGTTCCGCTTGGGTCTCAATCAATTTCGTTTTCCTGACGTGATCAAAGGCAGGATCCTTGCATGCCGTGATCCATCGCTTCTGCGTTGATCCCTGTTTCGCTTCGCAGACCTGATCCATCACTGTCTTCCAAGTCCGGTCCTTCATGGTTGGATCCGCAGCTGTCAGGTAGGCTCTCGCCATATGCAGGCAAACCATAGGCTCACGGTGGGCCTCATTCCGGGCCGAAAGCAAACGTTGCGCCTGGGCCTTGTCGCGAGTGCGCAGACTCGACTGCTTTTTAGTGGCGATGTTCTCGATGAAATAGCGTCCGCTCTTTCCCCGGAATAGTCTGAACTGCTGCATGGCGTTTCTCCGATTCGTAATCGTAATCGGTGGCCATGAAATCCCTAAGCAAGCGTGTGCGCAGTAGGTGAAAGTTGCCCGAAGTAAGCAATAAGTTCACGATGCCCATACGTTTTTACTGGAGATTTCACTGGAGTTCTCCCACTCCGCCTTCGCAAATTTCACTCTTACAATGACTTGGCAAGAGAGGCGAGGGTCGGAATCGAACCGACGCATACAGCTTTTGCAGAGCCGCGCCTTACCACTTGGCTACCCCGCCGTTCACTTGCAGTCGGTTAGACTACTCGACCCCGCAACCCTACGCCAAGGAAAAGTTCCGCGTCCCGGTTGATCGCTTTCTTCCGGACGTTGCCCTGGCAGAGCTTAGTTCAACATGAATCCCGCGACTTTCCCGTCCGTCGCCAGGGCCAGTCGCGCGATGAATTGGTTTCCCGCATCCGTGAAGCTGAGCTTCCACAAAAACACCCGGTGATCACATTGATTGATTTCCGTCAGGAATTCGGTGGCATGCCCAGCCTTCAACCGATTCGCCACCTGGCGGCTCACCGTATCAAACATCTCTTTGGAAATTCCGTTCTGGAACCGAAGCGTCCCCAACTCGATAAATGCCTCATAATCCTCAGCTTGCGCAGCGGCAAGGAGATCCCTCAGCGTCCGTTCGGCCTCGGGCGGCGCGGTCGGCTCGGCAGTGAATACGGGCATACGAAAGGATTCGACACCGCCCGAGCCAAGGCGTTCATCTTTTTTGACTGCGGGGCCCGCACTTAAAGCTAGAGGCGGCCCAAAAATCGCGCATACTGTCCCCTCCCTTTTCCCGTCACCATGAAATTCTCGCTTCGCTGGCTCAGCCATTACCTCGACCTCACCGTTCCCGTCCCGCAGATGCTCGACCAGCTCACCCTCGCCGGGACCGAAGTGGAGCACGTCTCCGTCACCGGCGTCGACAGCCCCCATATCGTCGTCGCGCAAATCCTTTCCTCCGTTCCGCATCCCAACGCCGACCGCCTCCGTGTCTGCCAGGTCAACGACGGCACCGGCATCCGCCAGATCGTTTGCGGCGCGAAAAATTACAAGGACGGCGACAAGGCCCCGCTCGCGCTCCCCGGCGCCAAACTTCCCGGCGATTTCGTCATCAAGGAATCCAAGCTGCGCGGCGAACTCTCCCAGGGCATGCTCTGCTCCGCCAAGGAACTCGCCCTCGCCGAGGACGCCGAGGGCCTCCTTATCCTCCCCGCGGACGCTCCCGTCGGCAAAAAATTCTCTGAATACCAACCCGGCGACACCGTCTTCGAAGTCGAGGTCACCTCCAATCGTCCCGATCTCCTTTCCTATCGCGGCATCGCGCGCGAAATCACCGCCATCGGTGCGGGCACGCTCAAGCACCACGCCGCACCGTCGATTATTTTCCCCTCGACCCAGCCCACGTTCACTTCCCGGCTCGGCGCGCCGGACCTCGGCCCTTATTATACCGCGACGCATCTCACCGGCGTGAAAGTTGGCCCCAGCCCGCTCTGGTTGCAGGAAGCGATTGAATCGACCGGCCACCGCCCGATCAACAACGTCGTCGATATCACCAACTACGTGATGTTCGAGTACGCCCAGCCGCTGCACGCGTTCGATTTCAGGCAGATCGCCCAGAAGAAGATCGTCGTGCGAAGGCTGGCACCCGGCGAGAAGTTGGAGCTGCTGGGCGGCAAGATGGTTTGCCACCTGTTTCCACGCCTTCACGCTTTCCTCGTCGGCCCAGTAGGAATTGGTGATGCCGAAGCCATCGGCATCCCGCGCGCTTTCGGCCCCGAGACAACCCGGCTGCTGCAGCGCCAGTTCCGCCATGCCCATGATGCCGTTCATCGGCGTGCGG
>Ga0207641_10005298_pt1 | contig 11019 bp, 10 predicted proteins | sample KBSSwiS62_FD_184306 | JGI IMG/M metagenome (GOLD analysis project Ga0207641, IMG submission 184306) | Switchgrass rhizosphere microbial communities from Kellogg Biological Station, Michigan, USA - KBS Switchgrass S6-2 (SPAdes) (version 2) | ecosystem: Host-associated > Plants > Roots >... | reverse complement strand
ACTCGGGACTCGAGATTCGACGCTGACGTAGTGTCGGACTTTAGCCGGACCTGGTAGAGGCGGGTCTTCAGACCCGCCTTTGCTTTGTACGCACGGCTTCAACGGTCGCGATTGATGCCGCCTCGAGCAGGCCCTGCCCACCCGTCGGCCTGGTAGAGCTACCAGATTGTCTTGACCTGCGCCGAACCAGTGATTGCCTCGTCCCGCGTGATCAGTGGCAGATCGAGGTCGCGCGCCGCTGCACAAATCAGTGCATCGAACGGATCGCGCAGTGCGCGCAGTTCGCCTGCCTCGAAGATCTGCGGCGCGTCGAGGGCGTGAGGCTGATAGGAAGGATTGCTGAAGAGATCGGCGAAGAAGCTTCGCACCGGCCGATGAAGGTTCACTCGAACGGCGCGCGCCAGCAGTGTCACCTCCCAGATGACGGCCATCGGCACGTAGACGATCGCGTTGCGTTCCTCGGCAGCGGCGAAAAGCGATCGCGCACGCGCGCCGAGTCTGCTACCACCGGCAGCGTGAAAGAGCAGCGCGTGCGTATCGGTGACCGCTGACGTCGGCTCAGCCACGATTGCGCTTCGTGGAAGTCGCAGCCTTCGAGCGGCCGATCTTGCGCGGCGCCTTGTGTGACACCCTCGTCTCATGGACGGCCAGCGGCCGCGCAAGAGAGGCTTCCATTTCCTCGCGGATGTAGGCGTCCGCGCGCAACAAGCCTGGATCGTCCGCGGCGATATCGATTGTCCCAACCACGGAACGGCTCGCTTCAACGCCATGCGCACCGGCACGCGCGGCCGTCAGGATCTCATCGAGCGCGTCGCTCAGGCTGCGCCGTTTTCTGCTGACCGCCCGGGCGCGCAACCAGAGGAGGTTGTCAGCGTCGAGTGTCACAGATACAGGCTGTTTAGGCATAAACATACGATATCATACATCTACACTTTCAATAGCGAGGAGCGCACCTCACGTTGTTGAACCCTATACGCCCAGCTTCTTCAGCGACGCTTTCAGGTTCAAATTCCGAATCAGGCGATGAAGGTAATTGGGATGCAATCCGAGCAGTTGCGCCGCTGCGGTGTAGTTGCCGCCCGCTTTCTCGAAGACCTGCAGAATCAGATCTTTTTTCGACTGCGTGATCACGTCGTGAAATCGCAGGGATGCCGCGGTTGGCGTGCTGCCCGCGGCCTCAGCGCCGGCCTCGACTACGGCATCCGGGAGATCCTCGAGCAGAATCACGTCGGTCGATCCGAGGACGGCGGCCCGTTCGATCGCGTTCTCGAGTTCCCGCACATTCCCTGGCCAGTCGTACTTGATCAGGCATGCAAGGGCGGCTGGGGAGATACCGCTCACGCGTCGCTTGACTCTTCCAGCATGGCGCCGAATGAAGTACTGCGCCAGCAGTGGAATGTCGTCGGCCCGATCGCGTAACGATGGCATGACGAGCGCGACGACGTTCAGGCGGTAATAGAGGTCGCGCCGGAACGTTCCCTGGACGATGGCTTCTTCCAGGTTTCGATTCGTCGCGGCGATCAACCGGAAATCCACGGCCACCCTCCGCGTGCCGCCGACGCGCTCGAATGCGCGGTCCTGCAACACGCGCAGTAACTTCGCCTGCAGCGCCGGTGACAACTCACCGATTTCGTCGAGGAACACCGAGCCGCCGTCGGCCACCTCGAGCCGTCCCTTCTTCTGTGCCACTGCGCCCGTGAACGCGCCTTTCTCATAGCCGAACAGTTCGCTCTCGAGGAGACTTTCGGTGATCGCGGCGCAGTTGATCGCCACAAACGGACGTTCGGCGCGCGGGCTGTTGCGATGGATGGCGTAGGCCACTAGTTCCTTGCCGGTTCCGCTCTCGCCAGTGACCAGGACCGTCGACTCCGTGGGCGCCACGCGCGCAAGGCGTTGAAACACCGCCCGCATCGCGGAGCTCTGGCCGACGATGTTGTGATCGCCGGCGAGCTCGCTCTGGAGTCGCTGATTCTCGCTGGTGAGCCATTCGGCGTGCCGCTGATAGCCGAGCGCCGTACCTGCCACGGCGGCGATCGACATCAACAGGCTGAGATGCCCCTCATCAAATGGCTGCCCCTGCGAATCCGACTCGAGATAGATCGCCCCCAGCACTTCCTCGAAGGCGACCAATGGGGCCGCCAGTAACGATCGCGAACGCGGCACTCCAGGTTCGTGTGGTCCGTCCTGATCTCCAGCCTCGGCCAGCACGCCGACGGTCTCGCGCAGCACGCGTTCGATCATCGGCCGGCTGACAAACAACTGCCGAGCGTCGATCGACGCGGGGTTGCGTTGACCGACGGGGATCTCATCGGGATCGCTCGTCAGAATCAGGGCACCCCGGGTCGCGGGCACGATCTCCGCGATCAATTCGATCAGCGGGCGCTCGAGCGCGACCAGTCCACGTACGGCGTTGATCGCGGAGTTGACGCGCATCAGCCCAACGAGATCGCGCGCCAGTCGGGCAGCCGATCTGTGCGCCAGCCGCGAGCCTCCCATCAAGGCGTCGTCCCGGCGCATGACGCGCATCGAACTCGGTGCCGCATCGTCGAGGGCGACGCCTACCTGGCGCGCGGGCGAGACGTCGCCGAACGTCAGCACGAACAGTGAGCTTCCCATCTGGAGACGGTCGCCGTGCTGCAACGCCCGATCGTCCGCCGGCAGTCCATTGACGAAGGTGGGATTGCCCCGATCGAAATCTCGGACGACGATCTGCTGCCCGTTCCATGCGAGCACGCAGTGTCGCGGCGAGATCGTCGCATCAGCGAGCGCGATGTTGTTGCTGCGATCGCACCCGATGCTCGTTTCGGGTTGATCGAGTGGAAACGCTCCACCGCTCAAAGGACCACTGACCGCAACCAGACTCGGTGACATGCCGCCTATATATATAACGCCCGAGACGCTCCGCCCTCATGATCACAACAGTGCACAGGAATGCAGCGCGATCCGATCGGATGACGCTACCCGATCGATAGGACGCGCGTCTGCCCGCAGCTCAGCTGTTAACAAGTGGCATGCGATGCTGCGTCAAATCTGAGGTCTTCGCGTCTCATCGATTCGATCCGCCGATCAGCGCGCTCAACACTCGTTCCCGAGTACGCATGTCTCGCTCAGGGTCGTCGTCGTCATCGTCTGCTGCCTCTTCCAGGTGCGACTGCGCAACACCGTGACGGCACTGGGAATCACGATCATCCTTGCGACATTCCTGCGAGGCATCCACTGGCTCCCGACATCGTGGCGGGCGCGGCGAAGTCGGCGGCATGATCCGGCCCACCGAAAGAGGCGTGGTAGACTCCGTGCCTGACAGTGCTCCGCCGTGCCGAGGGGGGACTGCGTCACCGCGTGCCAATCAACTCGGCATTTCCCGCAATATGATGGTTGCCGTCGTCGACGACGATATCGACGTCCGCGTCGCGCTTAATCGGCTTCTTCGTGCGTTAGGTCATGATGTTCGTGTGTTTGCATCCGCAGAGGAGTTCGTTGCCCATCGTCCCGAAATTGACTGCCTCATTCTCGACATCCGTCTGCCGGGGTTGCACGGCCTCGAACTGCGTGAGTGGATGATTTCGGTAGGACTCCGGCTCCCAATCGTTCTCATCACTGGTGACGGTGAGCGCTTCCTCGGCGACGGCTTGCCCGTCGGCGTCCCCACGCTCCACAAGCCGTTCGATGAAGACACGCTGATCGCGGCGATGAACAACGTCGTCGGCGCCGCCTCTCAACGCACTCTGTAGATCCGTGGGACAGCCACAATTCGAACGACTGGGCCGGCACCTGATCGAAGGCAGCAGCGACTGTGTCAAGCTCCTCGACCTCGAGGGGCGTGTCATCTACATCAATCCTGCTGGTGTGCAGTTGCTGGACCTGTGTAGTGGCGACGATCTGATCAACCATCCCTGGTTGAGCGTGTGGCAGGGCGAACACCATATCACCGCGAACGACGCGGTCGCCCGCGCGAAGACGGGAGAACGCGCCACCTTCGAAGGCTTCTGCCGCACTGCCGCTGGCGTCGCCATATGGTGGGATGTGGTGATCACCCCGGTCACCGACGAAAGCAACACGATCGTGCAACTGCTCGTCGTCTCGCGCGACATCACCGAGCGTCGACGCGAAGCAGACTTCCGCGCCGGGCAACACGACGTACTCGAGATGATAGCGACCGGTGCCCCACTCGACGCAGTCCTCACGCGGCTGGTGCGGCTGGTCGAACAACACTCCGACGGCATGTTGTGTTCGGTCGTATTGCTCGATGACGATGGCGCGCACCTGCGGCGAGGCGCCGCACCGAGTCTTCCGGACACCTTCAACAGCGCGATCGAGGGTGCCGCCATCGGCCCGCGGGCGGGATCGTGCGGGACGGCGATGTATCTCGGCCGGCCCGTGATCGTGACCGACGTCCTCGTCGATCCGGCGTGGGAGGACTATCGCGGGCTGGCCATTGCCCATGGTTTCCGCGCCTGCTGGTCGACGCCGATCATGTCGACACAAAAGCGGGTGCTCGGATCATTTGCAATGTATTACGCAGAGGCGAGGGCGCCGCTCAGCCGCGAGCGGCGCATGATCGACGTCGCCGCCAGCATCGCCGGGCTGGCCATCGAGAACCAACGGGCGCATGAAATGTTGCGCCGCAGCGAAGAGCGCACCCGCGCGATCCTGCGCGCCAATCCGGATTGGATGTTCATCCTGAGCGCCGGCGGCGTGTTCCTCGACTACTACGCAAAGGATCCGGATGAGTTGCTCGTCCCGCCACAGGTATTTCTCGGCAGGACGATTGCGGAAATTCTTCCTCCGGTCGTCGCCAATCCACTGACGGCCGCGATCGCCGGAACGCTGTCCTCAGGCGATCCCGAGACATTCGAGTACTCCCTCGAGATCGATCAAGCGCAGCGTTTCTTCGAAGCGTGCGTGGTCCGCTGTGATGGCGACAAGGTACTCAGCATCGTTCGCAACATCACCGACCGCAAGCGCGCTGAAGTCGATGCCGCCATGCAGCGGCGAGAGCTCGCGCATCTGAACCGTGTCGCGACGCTTGGCGAGCTCTCCGGCGCGCTGGCGCACGAGCTGAGCCAACCGCTGTCGGCCATCCTGATCAATGCGCACGCGGCGCGACGCCTGCTGGCGCGCGATCCAGTGGACGCACAGGAGCTGCGTGCGGCGCTCGACGACATCATCGCCAACGACAAACGCGCCGGCTCGGTGATCGAGCGGCTGCGCGTGCTGCTGAAGAAAGGAGCTGGCCTCTTCGAGAGAGTAGACATGAACGACATCGTCAAGGAAGTGCTCGACCTCACTCACAGTGACTTCCTTGCGCGTCGAATCTCGGTGACGACCAACCTGGTCTCGCCGATGAAGGTGGTCTACGGCGACCGTGTGCAGTTGCAGCAGGTGCTCCTGAATCTCGTGCTCAACGCCTGTGAGTCGATGAGTACGACAGCGATTGACGAGCGGCATCTCACTGTAAGAACAACGGTGGAAGACGAGGTGGTCCAGCTGTCGGTCGTCGACCGTGGCGTCGGCATTCCCGACGATCAGCTCACCGCTGTTTTCGAGCCCTTCGTGACGTTTCGCGAGCAGGGCCTCGGCCTTGGGCTGGCGATCAGCCGTTCGATCGTTCTTGCCCATGGCGGAACGATCGTGGCTGAGAACAATGCCGGCCGCGGCACGACATTCACCTGCGAGTTCCCCATCAAGCCACCCGAACAGCTCGAGCCACCGCGGAATGGCTTTAACATCCAGAGCCTTGCCCTCGACTCGGAGCCTGAGCCCCGAGTCGGCTGATAGAATCGCGTCGTGCTTCTCAACGGGCGAACCGTCCTCGTGACGGGAGGTGCGTCGGGCCTGGGCGGTGCCACCGTCGACATGATCGTGGCCGCAGGCGGACGTGCCGTCATCATCGACCTCAAAGACGAAGCCGGCCGCGCCAAGGCGGCGCAGCACGGAACGAGCGCCCGCTTCGTGAACGCCGACGTCACGCGTGAAGATCACGTGCAAGCGGCGATAGAGCTCGCGACGAAGGAGTTCGGCCGCATCGACGGCCTCGTCAACGCCGCAGGCATCCCCGCCGCCGAGCGTGTCCTGCCTCGCGAGGGCGTGCAGCCTCTCGACCGCTTCAGCCGCGTCATCCAGGTGAACCTGGTGGGAACGTTCAACGTCATCAGGCTGGCGGCGGCGGCGATGGCCGCGAACACGCCGAGTGAAAACGGGGAACGCGGGGTGATCGTGAATACGGCGTCAGTCGCCGCCTTCGACGGGCAGATCGGACAGGCGGCGTATTCCGCCTCGAAGGGCGGCATCGTCGCGCTGACGCTGCCGATCGCTCGCGAATTTGCGCGCATCGGCATTCGCGTGATGACCATTGCGCCAGGCACATTCGATACACCATTGCTGGCGGCATTGCCCGAGGCCGCGCGCGTGTCGCTCGCGCAGCAGGTTCCGTTTCCCTCGCGCCTTGGTCGCCCGGATGAATACGCTGCTCTCGTAAGACATATCTTCGAGAACGAGATGTTGAACGGCGAAGTCATCCGGCTGGATGGAGCGATCCGGATGGCGCCGAAGTAAGTGGGCTCGTGACCCGGGACTTGGGACTCGGGACTCGCGGCTCAGTTTGGGATTGGGAATTGGTAGTTCGCAGTTGACAGTTGGGAGTTAAGGGATGCTGATTGTCGTCACCGGCGCCGTTGCCGGGTTGTTTCACGTCCTTTCAGGGCCGGATCACCTCGCCGCTGTTGCACCGCTTGCCCTTGACGGACGTCGCCGGGGTTGGATCGCCGGATGGACGTGGGGGCTCGGTCATGCGTCCGGCGTTGTCGTCGTGGCCCTGCTCGGCGTTCTCTTGCGCGACATCCTGCCGCCCATCGACGTCCTCTCCGCGTGGAGCGAGCGGCTCGTTGGGGCAGCGCTGATCGGTATCGGGCTCTGGGCGTTGAGCCGTGGCCTTCGCATCGCGCCAGCACGACACCAGCACGGCGAGTGGTCGCACGACCACCTGCACGTCCAGGCCGGGGCCGCATGGATTCGGCGCCTCGGTCACGCGCACGCATCTTTCTGCATGGGCGTGCTGCATGGCATGGCCGGGAGCTCGCACTTCTTTGGTGTCCTGCCGGCGCTCGCGCTGCCGACAACGAGCGACGCCGTTCTGTACATCGCGTCGTTCGGGGTGGGGACGATTGCGGCGATGACGATCTTCGCCGCGACAGTCGGCTCGATCGCCGTTGGCAGCGTGCACGGTACGCGCGCCTATCGCGCCATGATGTCGGCAGCGGCGCTCCTGGCGATCGTCGCCGGTGGCGTCTGGCTTATGGCGCCGTTGAAATAACTGGGGCGGCCATCGCGCCATCGAACATCGTGAGCGCTTTTTGCGCGTGCGCAAGCCGATCGCCGCTGAACCCCGGCTCGAGCCCGGACCGCGCCGACCGCGTCGCGGCGATGAGCAACTGGTGCTGGCCGGCTTCCGATGGCGGAACACTCATCGCAACCAGCGAGGCTTCGAGGTTTGCAAGAGTCGAATCGAGCGCAGCGTAAACATCGGTGGACCCTGACTGCGCCGCCGAGAGAATGAACGGACGGATCTCATTGATACGCTGATGGATCGGTAGAATCTCTTCCCGATACCGTTCCTGCTGGGCCGGACTGTTCTGCTTCTGCCCGCTGCTCCCCGGCTCGTGCTGCCTTGCCGGCACGCTCGAATTTTCTTCCTGCGGCGCCGACACAGTCGCGCGACGCGGCGTGCGTGGATCTTGCTCTTCCTCGAGCGGCCACGTGAGGTCCACATAGACGCGACGGCCTTCTGTGCGGACATTGGCTTTGGCAAACTCCGGTAACGCCACGCGCGCGCGCACGTAGTTCAATCCACCCTGTGCCGCGACCGCGTCTACGGAGACAGTGTGCAGCAGATGGACGCCGTCGGGGGCGCTCCACTGCTGCGGCTGCGCAGGGGCCGGCATCGGTCCGGCGTCGATTTGCAGCGTCGCCGCATCCGGCCGTGCCGAGGTCACCTGACGCGGCTCCGATTGCAGTTCGAACACGAGCGATAGCCGATCGGGCGCGCCCAGGAGCAACACACCGAGATCGTGCGGCGTATCGACAGGCCGCTCGCTGCGCGGGGCGGTGCGCAGCGACTCGTCGACGAAGAGCCGCGCGCCGGGATAGCCCATTCCACCGAGGCGACGCTGTGCCTTCTCGGCTTCGTCGAGTGACGCAAATGGCCCGACCATCGCCTGATAGACCTGGTTCTTGCCCGGTGAACGGCGCGTGAACGCCGGCATCCCGAGCGCCCGCACGCGTGCCGCCGCGTCGTTGGCGCCATCAGCGCTGTCGAGCGAGGCGAGGGTCACGCTGAAGCTGGCGCCGGTGTAGAGGGTCGGGATCGCGGCCGGCTTGGACCAGTCGAACATCGAGGCCATCGCCGGTTGCGGCACGAACACCCAGGCCGCTCCGCCAGCGGCGAGCACGAGAAGGACGACCGCTGCAGCCGCCGTACGCCGCTTCAACCGTTCGTACCGAACGAGAGCATCGTTCGATGCGAAGCGTGAATTCACCTGTCGCATCGCCGGGCGGTGCATCAGCTGATTGAGCTGATCCTCGTCGACGAGGACGACAGCATATTGCTGCCCGGCGAGCTCTGGCTTCGGCGCGCGTGGTGTCAGCACAGTCGTTCCCGCAGGTCGTCAACCGAGAGTCCAACCCGCTGTCCTCGTGCGTCCAGCAGGTACAGGCGATCGCCGACATCGACCGGGCGATCCTTCAGGCTGCCGGCCGGAAGCTCCACGACGGCATGCGCGAACGGCTGCACCGCGATGCGCCAGGGCGCCATCTCGTGCACGACCTTGACGGCTCGCCCATCGTCATCGACGAACACCGCATCGATATCGAAGCGCATGAACATCGTGTGGATGGAAAAGCAGGGAGCGATGATCAGCGCGCTGGACGCTTCGAATGCGTCGCGGCCAAGCAGGCCCTTGCGCCGATCGGCCCGCGTCACGGCCAGCTCGACCCGCTCTGCGAGCGCTTCATCGGTGCGCTGATTGACCAGCCAGGGGCCTTCGCCCTGATTCGCGTACTCGGGCATTACCGTACCTCGACGTCCGCGCGGCGCTTTCGTCGTGGGCGCACCGGCGCCGTTGGGGGTTGCGACACCTTGTCGTCGAGAAAATACGCTTCGCACGCCAGGTCGAGCATCTCGCGACTGAGGACCGGCTCGATGCCGCGATAACGGCAGAGCGCCGTGACCTGGTCGAGGAGGTCGCGTGGATGGCACGCCCTGAGCGGACGGCCGATCGGCAGGTAGTGCCGCCGCTGAAGATAGGCGGCCATCACCGGGTGGAATCGCAGGTCGCGACGCCGACAGTTCAGCTCGAGGATTCGCGTGAAGTCTTCGATGCTGGGATCCTGAATCGCGATCTTGTACGGGATGCGGCGGAGGAACGCTTCATCGGCCAGCGATGCGGGATCGAGGTTGGTGGCGAAGACCGTCAGCACGTCGAACGGCACCTGGAATTTCTTGCCCGTGTGCAGCGTCAGATAATCCACTCGACTTTCGAGCGGCACGATCCACCGGTTCAACAGATCCTCGGGCCGCATGCGCTGGCGGCCGAAGTCGTCCACGAGGAAGACACCGCCGTTGGCTTTGAGCTGCAGCGGCGCGTCGTAGAACTTCGCCAGCGGATTGAACGTGAGGTCGAGCATGTCGAGCGTGAGCTCGCCGCCGACGATCACGACAGGCCGCCGTATCCGCACCCAGCGTCGATCGCGCGGAGCCGCGGCGATGATACTGGTCGCGTCGGCCACATCAGCCTCGAGCGCTTCGTGGCTGATTGGGTCGTACATCGTGATGATGTGCCCCTCGACCTCTATCGCGTACGGCATGTACATGTCGCCGCCGAGCGTCCGGGACAATCCCTCGGCGAGCACCGTCTTGCCATTCCCGGGCGGCCCGTACAGGAAGATGGCTTTGTTCGCATTGGCGGCCGGACCGAGCTGCTCGAGAACCGCGTCGGGAACGATCAGGTGTGAGAAGCCCTTCTTCAGCCGCTCGCGCTCGATGTAGCCCCGCGATGCGGCGAGGGCGCGCATCTGCGCCACGTAGGTGGCCAGCGGCACCGGCGCCGCACCGCTGTACTGGTTGATGGCGAGGTACTGCTGTGCGCGGTCCCGGCCCAGATCGGTCAGCGTGTATCGATAGCTGGCGGTGGACGTCCCACCGCGCACCTCGATCAGGCGCTCGTTGCGAATGCGCTCCAGGATGGGCTCGATGATCGTGAACGGCAGACGCAGCCGGTCGGCCAGCATCAGGCCGGTCAACTCGCCGCCGTACAGCGTCTTGACCAGCAGCTGTTCGACCATGTCGGTCGTCAGCCCTGTTGTTTCGAGCGTCGTCGGAGCCTGTGGTGCTGTGGTCCGGATCTCGTCGAGCGCTGCCGTCGTCACCGTTGTCATTGCTGCGCCATCGGGAAGAGCACCTGGACGAACCTGATCGCCGCCGGGCCAATCGTGACCACCCAGATCGCCGGGAAGATGCAGAACACGAGTGGGAAGACCATCTTCACGCCCGTTTTGGCCGCAGCTTCCTCGGCGCGCTGCCGGCGCTTGGTGCGGAGCGTGTCGGAGTGCACGCGCAGTGATTGCGCGACGCTCGTTCCGAACTTATCGGTCTGGATCAGCATCGCCGCCAGTGACGAGAGATCGTCCACGCCAGTACGGTCCGCGAGATTGCGCAGCGCGTCCGATCGCGCTTTACCCGCGCGCAACTCGAGGTTGACGAGTCGCAGCTCCTCGGACAGGTCGGGATGGGTCGACGCGAGTTCTTCGCCGACGCGCTGCAGCGCCTGATCGAGACCCAGGCCGGCCTCGACACTCACCACGAGGAGATCCAACACGTCCGCCAGCGAGAGACGAATGCGGTGCTGCCGCTTTTTCGCCAATCGTCCGAGCGCCATGCTGGGCAGCAGGTATCCGACGGCGGCCATGCCGAGGGCCAGCATCACGCTCGGCCTGCCCACCAGTGGTGAGGACGCCAGGCCGAAC
>Ga0207641_10005295_pt1 | contig 11020 bp, 8 predicted proteins | sample KBSSwiS62_FD_184306 | JGI IMG/M metagenome (GOLD analysis project Ga0207641, IMG submission 184306) | Switchgrass rhizosphere microbial communities from Kellogg Biological Station, Michigan, USA - KBS Switchgrass S6-2 (SPAdes) (version 2) | ecosystem: Host-associated > Plants > Roots >... | reverse complement strand
CCGAGGTAGGCGAGGTGGTTCGCCTTGGCGCCGTCGGCGAGGGTCGAGTTCTTGATCTCGACGAAGTTGCCGACGTGGACGTCGGCGCCGAGGACTGTGCCGCCGCGCAGCCGGCTAAACGGGCCGACGATGGCGCCGGCGCCGACGCTCGCGCCGAGCGCCTCGCCGTCGATGTGGGTGTAGGGGCGGATCGTCGCGCCGGCGCCGATGCGCGCGTTCCTGACGATGCAGTACGCGCCGACGCGAGCGCCGGCGCCGATCTCGACCGTACCTTCGAAGATGCAGCCGACGTCGATCTCGACGTCGCTGCCGCAGCGGAGCTCGCCGCGCTGGTCGAAGCGGGCCGGGTCGGCGAGGCGAACGCCGGCCGCCATCAGCCGGTCCGCGCGCGCGCGCTGCAGGCGTCGCTCGAGGTCGGCGAGCTGCGCCGGGCTGTTGACGCCGAGAACTTCGGTCTCGCCGCTGGCGGCGACGCCGACGACCTCGACGCCTTCGCTCACCGCGGCTTGGACAACGTCGGTGAGGTAGTACTCGCCGGCAGCGTTGTCGTTGCGCAATGCCGCGAGCCAGCGCTTGAGTGCGGCAGTCGGCGCGGCCATCACGCCGGTGTAGACCTCGCGGATCGCACGCTGCTCGTCGGAGGCATCCTTCTCCTCGACGATCGCCGTGATCGCTCCGGCGCCGCCGGGTGCGCCGGCGCGAACGATGCGGCCATAGCCGCGCGGCTCGGCGAGGGCGACGGTCAGCAAGGCGAGACGCCTCGGTCCGGCCGCCGCGACGAGGCGCCGCAAGGTCTCGCTCTCGATCAGCGGCACGTCGCCGTTGAGGACGAGCGTCGTGCCGCCGTCGTCGAGGCGCGGCGCCGCCTGCTGCAGCGCGTGGCCGGTGCCGAGCTGAGGCTGCTGGCGAACGAAGACGAGCCCGGGTGCCTGCGTGCTTTTCTCGACCTCGTCGGCGCCGTGGCCGGTGATGACGATCGTCCGGGTTTCCCCCAGCGCAGCGGCGGCGTCGAGAACATGCTGCAATAAATGGCGGCCGCCGAGGGAGTGCAGGACCTTCGGGCGCGCCGACTTCATCCGCGTCCCCTGCCCCGCCGCCATGATCACCACATTCAACCCCATGCCGACACCTGCGTTGCGCCGGCCCATCGTCCGGCGGTCGATTATCGCGGCGCTGGCGATGGCGTTGATCGCCGCGCTGCCGGCGTGCAGCCTGATCAAGCTCGGCTACGAGCAGGCCGGGCCGCTAGCCTTCCGCTGGCTCGACGGCTATGTCGACTTCGACGATGCGCAGTCGCTCAAGGTGCGCACGGCCCTCGACGACGCGCTCGCCTGGCATCGGCGCACCCAGCTTCCCGACTACCTCCAGCTGCTTGCGCGCGCCGAGGCCGAGGTCGTCGGCGAGGCGACGCCCGAGCGCATGTGCGCGTGGAGCGGCGAGATCAGGAGCCGCATCGAGCCCGTCGTGCAGTACCTCGCGCCGACGATCGCCGACGTCGCGGTCACGCTTTCGCCGGCGCAGCTCGCCCACATCGACAAGCGCTTCGCCGAGACCAACGAGGAGTATCGCGAGGAGCACCTGCAGAAGAATCCGCAGCGGCGCCACAAGGCCGAGCTGAAGCGCCAGATCGCTCGCGCCGAGATGCTCTACGGCGACCTCGACGCGGCGCAGCGCGACCTGATCGCGCACTCGATCGCCGCCTCGCCGTACAACGCGGAGATCGCCTTCGCCGAGCGCAAGGAGCGACAGCGCGACGTGCTGGTGCTGGCCCGACACCTCCGCGAATCAATGCCCGGCCGCGACGACGCGATCGCCCAGGTGCGCGCCTATCTGCACGGCCTCGACCGCTCGCCGCGCGAGGCCTACCGCCGCTACGCCGAGCGGCTGGCGGTGCATCAGTGCACCCTGGCCAGCGCGCTGCACGGCGCGGCGAGCGTCGCGCAGCGCCGCGAAGCGGCCCGCAGGCTCGCCGGCTACCGCGCCGACGTGCGCTCGCTGATCGGCGACGCGTCGAGCTGAGCGCCGCGGCCGGCGCTCAGTGCGCCGTCTCGACGGTCACGCGATGCGGGTTGGTCGCGCTGCCGGCCGGGAAATCCTTCATCGCGGCGACGAAGAGCGCCGGCAGGACCGTCGCGACGCCGGTGGTCGGGCCGTCGCTTTGGGCGCGTGCTTCGTAGAGAGGATCGCCTGATCGCTTGTCGCGGATGAGGATGGCGACCTCGCGGTCGTACCAGTAGGAATCGAACCACGGATCGTAGTAATAGCCGCGGTGCCATCCCGGCCCCCAGAACGGCCGCCCGTAATAGCCGTAGCCGAACGGGCGGTGCCAGGCGCCGTAGCCGCCGTACCAGAACGGATCGTCGAACGGCGAGCGATCGGTCGCGGTGACGCGGGCGCCGAGCTGCACCGTGACGTCGGCGACGGCGCCTTCGGGCGCGACGACGAAGCCGGCGCCTTCGATCGCCTGCCGCGCTGCGTCTTCGATCATCTGCGCCTGCTGCGGCAGCGCCTGCTGCGAGGGCAACCGCTCGAAGGCGTAGGTCGACGGGCTCCGCCCGGTCGGCCAGCGGCTGAAACTCGAGACCGCGGCGTCGATGTTGTAGAACGACGCGCAGCCGGCGAGGGCGACAGCGGCGAAGGCGATGGCGAGGATTCGTCTCACTCGATCTCGCCTCGTCGCGACGATGGGAGAGCGACGATGCGCTCCCGCTCGCTGCTGCGATCGAGGCCGGAAATCGACGACGGTTCGATCGCGGCGGAGTAGCTGTCGGCGCCGTCCGCATCGGCATCGAAGGCGCGGTCGCCGTCGGCGTCGGCGATGCCGGTCGGCGCGAGCGTGGCGAACGGGAAGAGCTTGCGGTCCATGAGATGCGACGGCACGACGCGTGCCATCGCATCGAAGATCCGGTCGATCCGGCCCGGGTCGTCGCGCTCCCACGCGCGCAGCATCTCCCCGATGCGAACGCGCTGCAGGTTCTGCTGGCTGCCGCACAGGTTGCACGGAATGATCGGGAACTCGCGCTCTTCGGCCCAGCGCGCGAGGTCGCGCTCGGCGACGTAGGCGAGCGGGCGGATGACGACGTGGCGGCCGTCGTCGCTGACGAGCTTCGGCGGCATTGCCTTCAGCCGGCCGCCGAAGAACATGTTCATGAAGAGCGTCGCGACCATGTCGTCGCGATGGTGGCCGAGGGCGATCTTGGTCGCGCCGAGCTCGCTGGCGACGCGATAGAGCGCGCCCCGGCGCAGCCGCGAGCAGAGGCTGCACATCGTCTTGCCTTCGGGAACGAGGCGCTTGACGACCGAATACGTGTCCTGCTCGACGATCCGGTGCTCGACGCCGAGGCGGGCGAGGTACGCGGGCAGCACGTCGGCGGGAAAGCCGGGCTGCTTCTGGTCGAGGTTGACGGCGACGATCGAGAAGTCGATCGGCGCGCGCTCGCGCAGCTCGATCAGGATGTCGAGCAGGGAAAAGCTGTCCTTGCCGCCGGAAACGCAGACCATGACCCGGTCGCCGTTCTCGATCATCGCGAAGTCGGCGATGGCGCGGCCGACCTGGCGGTGCAGGCGCTTCTTCAGCTTGGCGATCTCGACCGGGAGCTTGCGGCGCGGCGCGGCGTCGCGCCGCGCGCTCGCGGGGGCGATGACCGCGGAGTCGGTGAAAAGGGAAGGCGCGACCACGATTCCTACAATGCAGCGGTGCACGAGGGCTTGGACGACGGCAGTGTATCGGCGGCTCTCGCGCGACTGATCCGCGTGGCCATCGACCGCGCCGGCGGCTGGATCCCGTTCAGCCGCTTCATGGCGCTGGCCCTCTACGCGCCGGGCCTCGGCTACTACGCGAGCGGGCGGACGATCGTCGGTCGCGGCCCCGGGTCGGGCAGCGATTTCGTCACCGCGCCCGAGCTGTCGCCGCTCTTCGGCCGGACGCTGGCGCGCCAGGTCGATCAGGCGCTCGACGCGACCGGCAGCGACGAGGTCTGGGAGTTCGGCGCCGGCAGCGGCGCGCTCGCGAACGAGCTCCTTGCCACTCTCGGCGAGCGCGTGCGGCGCTATTCGATCGTCGAGGTGTCGGCGCCGCTGCGCGAGCGCCAGCGCGAGGCGACGCGCGAGTTTGGCGATCGGGTGCGCTGGCTCGACGCGCTGCCGCCGGCGCTGACCGGGGTCGTCGTCGCCAACGAAGTGCTCGATGCGATGCCGGTCGACCTCATCCACTTCGACGGCACGGCGTGGCTCGAACGCGGCGTCGCCGTCGAAACCGCGAGCGGCGGGATGCAGTCGTTCGTCTGGGCCGATCGACCGACCGCCGCGGTGCCGCCGACGGGCACGGAGTTTCCTCGCGGCAGCACCACCGAGCTTCACCCGCAGGCGCAGGCGTTCGTCGCGACCCTCGCCGACCGCCTCGAGCGCGGCGCGATCTTCATCGTCGACTACGGCTTCCCTGAGGTCGAGTACTACCACCGCCAGCGCGACGGCGGCACGCTGATGTGCCACCGCGGCCATCGCGCCGACACCGACCCGCTCGTCGATGTCGGCCTCAAGGACATCACGGCGCACCTCGACTTCAGCGCTCTCGCCGTGGCCGGGCAGGACGCCGGCCTCGACGTCATCGGCTACACGTCGCAGGCGCGCTTTCTCCTCAACTGCGGCATCGGCGAGCTGCTCGCCGATGCAGACCCGGCGGCGCGCAGCGACGCGTTGAAGCTCGTCCACGAGCACGAGATGGGCGAGCTGTTCAAGGTCCTCGCCTTTGCGAAGGGCGCGTCGTTCGCGCCGCTCGGCTTCGCCGGCGGCGATCGGCGCCATCGCTTGTAGTCGCGGCGCGAAGCGGCGGCGGCGATCGCGATCGCTTGCAGAAGAGGGGCGAGTCGGCCTGCGCAGGTTGGCGCGGTGCTCGCCGGGAAACGCGGCCATCGAGCCGGCCAGCGCGTTCGGCGCGCCTCGGGTCTCTTCGCAAGCCTGCTTCGGTTCCGACAGCGGCTAGGCGAGCTCGGCCACGGCTCGAACGCGCGCGTCGTGGATGGCCGCGCCAATCGCCGGGCCCGTCAGCCCGCGGGCGACAGCGTCCTCGGCGATCGCCGTGGCGTCGACCGCCATGACGCGGCCGAGCGCTTCCCACAGGCGCGTGCGTTGTGGGTAAGGCTTTTCCTCGAGTCCGGCGCGGCCGCGCGCATCGCACTCGCATGCGAGCAGGGCCTCGGCAAAGCGATCGGGCCGGCGCAGCGCGTCGCAGCGCTCGAGCAATCGGACGATCGCGGCAGCGCCGAAGTCGCCGCTGCGATGGATGTTGCCGTGCTCGCGCGCGACGACGAGCGCCAGCGCGCGACACGCGGTGTCGACGCGCAGCCGCTCGCTCATCTCGTTCACCAGCGCGACGCTGCGCTCCTCGTGGCGCAGATGGCGAGGCAGGATCTCGGGCGGCGTCGTCCCCTTGCCGAGGTCGTGGCCGAGGCAGGCGTAGCGCACGGCGAGGCTCGCCTCCAGGCGCGCCGCCATGTCAAGCACCATCATCAGGTGCACGCCGGTGTCGACTTCCGGGTGATGGTCGGGGCGTTGCGGCACGCCGAACAGCCGATCGACCTCGGGCAGCACGCGCGCGAGCGCGCCGCAACCGCGCAGGACCTCGAACATCCGCGACGGCTTGGCTTCCATCAGGCCGCGCGAGACCTCCTGCCAGACGCGCTCCGGCACGAGAGCGTCGACCTCGCCGGCACGGACCATCTCGCACATGAGCGCCTCGGTTTCGGCGGCAACGGTGAAGTCGGCGAAGCGCGCGGCGAAGCGTGCGAGGCGCAGGATCCGCACCGGATCCTCGGCAAACGCCGGCGAGACGTGGCGAAGAATCTTGTCGGCGACGTCGCGCCGGCCGCAGTGCGGGTCGATCAGCGCTCCGCTCTCGTCCTGGGCGATCGCGTTGATCGTGAGATCGCGGCGCGCCAGATCGTCTTCGAGCGTCACGGTCGGGTCGGCGTGGAACTCGAAGCCGTGGTAGCCCGGCGCGGTCTTGCGCTCGGTGCGCGCGAGGGCATGCTCCTCGCGCGTCTCGGGATGGAGGAAGACGGGGAAATCGCGGCCGACGGCGAGGAATCCCGCGGCGCGAAGCTCTTCGGGCCGCGCGCCGACGACGACCCAGTCGCGGTCGCCCTCGGCTCGGCCCATGAGCGCGTCGCGAACGGCGCCTCCCACGAGATAGCGTTTCATCGGTCCTGATTCTCGCGAGGCTGACGTCCACGGGTCGAGGACGCCCAAATCGCTGGGCGCAGATATCCACACCGAGCGATTCCTGGCGTTGGCCGGCTGGATGGCGTGTCGCTCGACCCGTACTTCACAAGATATTAAGTGTGCGCATACTTAGTAGATGGTAAGCTGCAAGAGCCGGAGGTCAGAATCAATCGCTTGACCCCAGGATTCGGTAGCGGTAAAACGCTTGCCCCCGCAGGCAAACATCGAAGCGAAATTCCCCCCGAACACGGGGGATGCTTTCCAGGCTGACGAACGTATAACCGTAGCCATTGCACCGGGCAGGTCGCGCCCAGGCAACTTCCCCGCAATGAAGGAACAAGAAATGAACTTTGCTAAGACTCTCCTCGCCGCCGCGGCGTTAGCCGTTTCTTGCGGCGCCAACGCCGTCGTCACTGGCGCACTCATCGGTAGCGGCGGATCGTTTGCTACCTTGAGCGGCCCCCCCGCGGGTCTCAATACCGGAGGCTCCCTGACCGGCGCAATTACGGCGGGGATCGTCGGAGGCGCCGTGCTCACCGCCGACAACACGTTCGCCGACGACGTGATGCCTGGAGAGAGCTTTTTGGCTGCGGGTCCGACCTGGGGAACGACGGCCACGATGACCTTCACTGGCACCCCCGTGACTTTCATCAGCTTCCTCTGGGGGTCGCCCGATACCTATAACACGTTGACCGTGAACAGCACGGGTCCTGGTCCCAACAGCCAGACGTTTACGGCGACGGGTACCGGCTTCGGCGTTGCCTTCCCGGTGACGAACGGTGATCAGACCTTCAACCAATTGGTTTCCTTCACGGCGGGTGCGGGGAGCACGATCACCAGTTTGGTTTTCGCGAGTTCCAGCGCCGACGCCTTCGAGGCCGGCCGCTTCTCGGTGACCGCGGTGCCGGAGCCTGAGACCTACGCGTTGCTGCTCGCAGGTCTTGGCGCGCTCGGGTTCGTTGCCCGCCGTCGTCGCCAAGCCTGATCGGGCAGGTTTAGTCTGGAAGACCGGCGAGGAACGTCGGTCAGTCGTTTGAAGAGCGGGCTGCGGCCCGCTCTTTCGCTTTAAGGCGGTCGGATGCATGGACGCGGCGGCCACTGCGGCGCTTTACGCGTTCAGCTCCGCTAGGTCCGGAGTCACGCGAGCTCTTCCGTAGCGCTAGACGCCTAGCGATCTGGTCTCGCCAACGGGTCGGGGGCCAGCCGATACGGTTCGTCTTCGGTGACGAAGTCATGCTCGCTGCGAGCGGCCGCGCACCACGCTTGCATCGCCGGCAATGCATGCACCCTGTCGACGTAGCCGAGCGCGGCAGCGCCGAGCGGCAGCGCGTAGGTCTTGACGCGCGCGCACACGGGGGCGAAGTAGGCGTCGACGATGCCGAAATCGCCGAAGAGAAACGGGCCGCCGCTTTCGGCGAGCTGGCCGGCCCACATCGAGTCGATCCGGCGCAGGTCCGCGGCGACGTCGGGCCATTCGGTCTTGCAGCGCACGCCCACCTCGGGCAGCGAGGCTTCGATGTTCATCGGACAGCGCTCGCGCAAGGCCGCGAACCCCGAGTGCATCTCGGCGCAGAGGCTGCGCGCGCGGGCCCGCTGGCGTCGATCGCCGGGCCAAAGGCGCTTTGCCGGGAACAGCTCGGCAAGATATTCCGCGATCGCCAGCGAATCCCAGACGGCGAAGCCGTCGTCGTCGATGAGCAGGGGCACGCGGCCGCTCGGCGCCAGCGCGAGCAGCGTCGACTTGAAGGCCGACGCTTCGTTCCAGTCGAGGCGAAGCCGCCGTTCCGAAAACTCGATGCCGGCCTGCGTCATCAGCAGCCACGCGCGCAGCGACCACGACGAGTAGTTCTTGTTGCCGATGTAGAGCTGCATGCGCGAATTCCTTCTCGGGTGACGGGGAAGGATGCTAGTTCGATGTCAGGACACCGGCGATGCCCGTTGCGCAGCGCGGCGATGCGACCGGCGCATCGCCGGCACGCCGGCTGAACCCGGCGTCAACCGCGGCGCGCGCGTGCGCGCCATGCCTCGAGGCGTGCCTCGCCCGAGACATGGCCGAGGTAGCGGGGCGCAATGCTTTCGAGCGGCGTCGTCTCGATGCCGAGGCGCTCGAGCCCCGGCAGCTTGCCGCTCGCGACGCTCGCGACCTTCATCGAATCGATGTTGTCGCGGGACATCAGCGTTCGTCCAGGAAGCAGCTCCATCGCGAGCGCCTGCAGGCGCGCGAACGCCGCAGGCAGCGCCAGCACCGGCCGGCGCGACCCCGACCAGCGGCCGGCCAGCTCGACCAGCTCGCGCAGGGTATAGACCCGCGGCCCGACGCATTCGATCGTCACGCCGATCGTCGACGCGTCGTCGAGGCAGCGCGCGATGGCGGCGGCGACATCGTCGACCCAGACCGGCTGGAATCGCGCCTCGGCGCCGGCGAGCGGGAGCACCGGCAGGATCGACTGCAGCGAAGCGAACAGATTGAGGAAGCGATCGCGCTCGCCGAAGATGACCGACGGCCGCAGCACGGTCAGATCGAGGCCGCCGCTCCGCAGCGCCGCTTCGCCGCGCGCCTTCGAGCGCAAATACTTGCTCGGCGCGTCGATGCCCGCGCCGAGCGCGCTGACATGGATGACGCGGCGCACGCCGGCGCGGCGGCACGCCTCGGCCAGCCGCTGCGGCAGGCGAACGTGGACGCGCTCGAATTCGGCCTGGCTGCCGTGCAGGATCGCGACGAGATTGATCACCGCGTCGGTGTCGCGCAGCATCCAGGCGAGCGCGTCGTCGTCGTGGACGTCGCCGACGGCGAGCTCGACCGTCGGCAGCAACTGCAGGTGACGCGCCCGCGAGCGATGCCTCGTCGCGACGCGGATCCGACCGCCGGCGCCGCCGGCGCGCTCGACCAGCTTTTCGCAGACGCTGCCGCCGACGAAGCCGGTCGCGCCGAGAACGAGGAGATTGGACACGTCTGAGGGAGGAAGGCACGCGCCATGCGGGCGCCGGCGGATTCTCGCCGAGCCCGGATCGCACCGTCAGGGCAGGTCCTTCTCCGGCGGCGGCGCGTTCGGGTCGGGCGGGCCGATCGTCCGGCCGAGGCGCGCGCGAAGGGTCGTGCCGCGACTGCCGAGGAGGGCGGCGTAATAGCTGCTGTTCGAGAGCACCTTCTTGACGTAGTCGCGCGTCTCCGGGAACGGAATGTTCTCGACCCAGACGGCGGCATCGAGCACCGGCCCCTCGCGCCACTTGCGCGGCCGGCCCGGGCCGGCGTTGTACGCGGCGGCGGCCATCGCCTGCGAGCCGCCGGCGTCGTCGAGGACGAGCTTCAGATAGGCGTTGCCGAGTCTGAGGTTGGTGTCGCGATCGGCGATCAGCGCCGGCGTGTAGGGCAGGCCGATCTTCTTCGCCGTCCACTTCGCCGTCGCCGGCATCAGCTGCATGAGGCCGGCCGCGCCGACGCCCGAGCGCGCGTCGAGGATGAAGCGCGACTCCTGGCGGATCAGGCCGTAGACGAACGCCGGGTCGAGACCGATCTCCTTCGCGCGAGCGACGACCTCCTTGCGCAGCGGCGTCGGGAAGCGCTGCTCCACGTCGACCTCGCCACGCGTCTTGTCGCTGGTGTTGATGCATCGATCCCAGACCTCGCGCTCGCAGGCGAGCTGCGCCGCCGCGAGCAGCTCGCGGTCGCCGAGGCCGCGAATCGTGTAGTTCCACTCGCGCACGCCTTCGCTGCGCAGGCCGATCGCGACCAGCGTGAGCGCGCGAGCGAAGCCCGGCTCCGATGCCGCGACGTCGCGTTCGGCGGGGGTGAGCGGCGCCGGGCGCGGCGGCAGCGACTGCGGCTGGCCGAGATCCTCGGCAGCGAGCGCGCCGTAGAAATTCATCTGCGAAGCGATTGCGCCGAGCAGCTCGCGGCTCGTCGCGAGAAGCGACTCGCCGTCTTGCGAGTCGCGGGCGAGCGCCTGCAGGCCGCGCGCCTTCCAGTAGATCCAGGCGGCGTCCTTCTGCTCGGCGGGCGACATCGCGTTGATCGCCTGGACGACCTGCTGCCAGCGTGCCCGCCCGTTGTCGGCGCGCAGGCCGGCGCGCACCTTCCACGCCAGCGTGTCGTCGGAGAGCTCGATCTCGCGGCCGCCCTTGGCGAGGACGCGGCCGGCGCGCAGGAACTGGTCGGACGCCTCGGGCTGCAGCTTGATCGCGGTCTGGCGCGCGATGCTCGACCAGGCGTACGACGCGAGATCCGACGGCAGCGCGCGCTCCCAGCGATCGGCGAGCAGGCTCGCCGCCGCCTCGCTGTCGCCGGCGGCAAGGCGAGCCAGCGCCAGCGTCGCGAGCTCGGTGTCGGCGCGCGTCGCGGTGCCGGCCTTCCGGGCGAGATAGCGCGCCGGGCTGTCGACGATCTCGGCCATCGCCGCGGCGGCGCTATCCGAGATCAGGCCCACGGCCTGGCGTGCCGCGCGCGGCTTGCCGGCCTCGATGCTCGCCCGCGCCTTCCTCCAGATGTCGGCCGGGGCGAGCTGCTTGGCGTCGACGAGCGTCGCGGCGAGAAAGGCGCAGCCGTCGTCGGCGTCCTTCTGCGCCAGCCATGCGGCCAGGCCGGCCTCGCGGACGTCCTTGCCGGAGAGCTGATCGTTGGCGAGCGCGAAGCACGTCACCTCGCGGTCGTCGTTCATGCGAAAGCGCGGGAACTCCGCCGCGAAGGTCGCGCGGTCGCGGCGCCGCACCAGCTCGAGCAGCCAGTCGTTGCGAAGCCGGTCCTCGACATAGGTGCCGCTCCAGCGTTGCGCGAAGGTCGCGAACTCCGGTGCCTGGACCTCGT
>Ga0207641_10005287_pt1 | contig 11030 bp, 6 predicted proteins | sample KBSSwiS62_FD_184306 | JGI IMG/M metagenome (GOLD analysis project Ga0207641, IMG submission 184306) | Switchgrass rhizosphere microbial communities from Kellogg Biological Station, Michigan, USA - KBS Switchgrass S6-2 (SPAdes) (version 2) | ecosystem: Host-associated > Plants > Roots >... | reverse complement strand
AGGACGCCTACAGGCTTGCTCTTCAGCATTTCCAGCTTGTCGCTCCAGGGATCCATCTTCACGCGCCCGCCGATCGGCAGAGCCGCCAGCTTTGGCGCGCCTGCAGCCTTGGCGTCACCCGCAGCCGCGGTTTCCACCGGCGCCGCAACCGGTGCCGAACCCAAGTTCGGCAAGTTCGGCACGCGATTTCCGAGGTGCGCGCTGATCAGATTGGGAATTTCCTTCTGTCGTGTCTGCAACGCCTGGAAGAACATGGCGGCGTTGTTCATCTGCCATACTTTCGCCACTTGTGGATTCTTCAGAGCGGTGCTCAGCAATTCCGCGCCCTTCTGGTTGGCCGCTGTTTCCTCGTCGGGCGTACGGGCAAAACCGAAGTGCCGGAAGGAATCCTTATCGTCGATCAGCAATTGGTCAAAAAACGCATACTGCGAATCCATGCGATGGCCAAGCACCACATGCGCCAGTTCATGCGCCACGATTGCCGCTAGGCTTGCTTCGTCCGGCAAGACGTCGATTAATCCGCGGCTCAAGACAATGGTGTGTCCCAGGGTGAACGACTCCAGCGTCGTCGTAGTCATCACCCGGCACCGCACGTCCGGCTCAATCTCCAGGTTGTTGGTGACTTCCAGGTTGTTGACCACCGTTTCCAGAACCTTGTCCACGTCACCCTTCGGTGCCATCAAGCCCAGGCGTTGTAGCCGGTCCGCAACGTTGTCCTCCGCCTGACGGTCCCACGAACGCTGCGCTTGCAGCGGCGACAAATCATTGTTGGTGGAAGTCTCATCAGTCACATTGCTCTCCACCAGCACTTTGCTCAGTTCCTGTTCCTGCGATGTGTGACCGAGGTTGTAGCCCCAAATGCGCGTCTGCGCCTTGAAGTCCAGCTTCCTGGTCATCGCGTAATGCAAATTGTTTTCTTCGCTGTAAACAAACGTCGGCAGCCACAATCCCGGCTGCACGTTTGAACGCCAGCTATCGAAGTGGAAATACCAACTGGAATGCCCCGCGCCGCCGTATCCGCCGTTGAACCGCACGACGTTGAAGTCCTGATCTTCCACCCAGATGCGGCCCAGGAAGCGGCCCTTACCCGACTTCGGCAACGGCGTCACGTCGAATACCAGGCAACGCACTTCGCCCAAGAATTCACGCTTCACATAGTCGAACTTGTAGTGCTGCCGGTCGAATCCGTTGGTGTCAATGAACACCATCTGCAGGAAACCGTCTGGCAGATACTGCATGGCGAACGAAAAGAAATTCCCGATGCCCACAAATATCTTCTTGCCCTTGTTGTTGGTATCGGAAATGGAAACCAGGCCCACGCCCTTGCTGAAATCTGCCTTGCCGAGAAAATATTTGTCGCCTGCCGGAACCGTGCCGAGATCCTTGTCTCCTTTCAGGTTCTGGATATAGGTCTCCACCAGCGGCGAATATTCCCTCATCTTCCCGTAAAGATGGTTTTCATTGCTGGTCACGCGATCGATGACTTGTTCCATCGTGCGGGGCTGCTCGGGCAGCAGCGCGATCTTTTTGGACTGGTCATCGTCTGCTCGCAGTCCGGCTGCGGCACCCACGGCAAAAACAAGTACACCTGTCAGAAACTTGCGCATCTCACTTCTCCTCAGTAGGCCAATCGGAATTCAATGCGAACGCGAGCCGGGTAGTCCACAGGCTGGCCCTCGCGCAAAGCCGGCTTGAACTTGATTTGTTGCGCGGCCTTGGACGCGGATTCATCCAATCCATGTCCCAAGCCGCTGAGCACTCGATTTACTTGCACGTGACCGTTTGCTTGAAAAACCACATCCAGAACAACGTCGCCTTCCAACTTCAGACTACGCCCTTCCGCGGTGTACTCTGGCCTCGGCTTCTCCAGCACTACAACAGCTGTATCCGCGGGACCGTCGTTGCCACTTTTCTTTTTTGGAGCGTCTGCTACTGGCGCGGTTTGGTCGGCAAACCCTCCCGCTTGCACCGAGCCACCACGCTTCCCGCCGCCCTGCGGAGGCACTGCGGTTCCGTTCCCAAATCCGGTGCTGCCCACCGTTCCGCGAATGCCTTTGTCGCCGCCCGTTCCGTTCCCATAGCCCGGTCCATTCGGCAGCGTGTTCAAACCTTGTGCATTCACGATCAGGTGCGCGTTCGGATTGCCTTTTCCAGGCAGCCCAGTTGGATCACCGAAGCCTCCGGTCTGCACTTTTTCCACCGGAGCCTTCACGGTGGCCGGCGTGGCATTCCCGCTGCTCATCATCCCGACCTTTACATCTTCCTTCGGTCGCTTGGGCTGATTCGGCTGCGTGGTATCAATCATCGCCGGCTGTAAAACCGGGTTCAGGTCAGGCGCTTTCGTTTCCACAGTGTGTACCTTGGGCTGTGGCTTGTTCAGTTTCGGTGCCTCAAAAATATGTGGCTGTTTCGGGTTCAGAATCGGTTCCACGACCGGCTGCGGCGGTGGGGTGCTGACCTTCACGATTTTTGGGGGCGGAGGAGGCGGGGCGACCGGGATCATGGTGATGGGCTGCGCAATCTCGGTGTACGAATACTGCAGCGCTGTTTTCATCTGCTCCGGAAAAACAAGAGGTATGACCAGCACAAATCCCACGATGACAATCTGCACGATGGCGCTGATCCCGACACGCCTCGCTCGCGACTCGCCTTCCGGCAACATCGCCAAACGAGCCGGAATCGGCTTCGTTCCAATATTTTTCTTCCAGGCGGCTTCCTGACCCGCGGGTGCGCGGCGGTTCGGGTCGAGTCCAACGCCCAAGTTCGTCTTGCTCGGTGGTTCTAAAATCATTGTGGTCATCCGCTTGCCGCCTCGAAGAGAGTTCGACTCTGTAAGAAGCATAGGGCTCTCCAATTTCGAAATTGGGGCGCTCAGCTCGCTTCGGGTGTCAGGGTCTGCCTAGCAAACCTTGAACTGAAGAGTGCGAAACTTTCGCTTACCATTACCACGGTACTTACGAGGCTGGAATCGTCCGAATAGGACTTTCGTACCAAAGACGCGAAGTCGCTAATGCTGCTTGCGAGCGCAGTCAACACCCCTTTCGCTTAAACCCAGCGAGGCGCTGATGGTTGCGGGCTAGGATGACCCCACTTAAGGATACCGCAATCTGGCTTTTCGGGAACCAGGTTTTGCATCACCCATTCCCCACGCGCACCGGAGGGTCTATGCTCAGACCGGAAAGGTCTATGCTCTAGGATGCAGGCTCTTTATGACGCGGTGCCTGAGCCGCTGATTGCCTGCATTCCGGCGTCAAATATAGTTGTAGGCTTAACAGCGATGGACTCGGCCGCCCACAATTCGGAACGAAACGGTCCTCCACGCCTTCCCGGCGCTGGTGCTGGTTTCCTTCGCCAACTGTTCGCGCAATGTCCGGCCGACCGCTGGCAGCTCTCCTTCGTTGCGTTCGAGTCCGCCCTCGCACGCAGCGCCACCAAGCGTTTTGCCGGCTCTTCTCCTTCAGTGGCCCAGCTTCAGGAATACTTCTCGGCCTTGCACCTTAACGATCTTGCGTTGGCCTGCGCGTGTGCGGAAGGCTCGCAACACGCCTGGGAAGACTTTGTTGCCGGGTATCGCTCTTACCTGCGGACGGCTTCGGCTGCGATTCTTCGCTGTTCGGCCTCCGACCCTTCTGCGATCGAACTCGCCGATTCGCTTTTCTCCGATCTCTACGGACTTTCCCTTCGCAACCGCGGCGGCAGCTCGCTCCTGCGTTATTTCCATGGAAGAAGCTCGCTGAAAACCTGGCTGCGCGCCGTGCTTGCCCAGCGCCACATTGATCAGATTCGCGCAGGCAAGAAATTCGAATCGCTTGATGATCAACCGTCGGACGGCGAGAACCGCCGCGTGCCCGAACCCGCCACCGTCGAACTACTCGCCGATCCTCGCCGGGAACAGTATCAACAGCGTTTTCGCGAAGCGCTGACCAGTGCGCTTGCGGCTCTCGACCCGCGCGATCGCGCTCGCCTGCAGTTCTATTACGCCGAAGATCGCACACTGGCGGAAATCGGCCGCGCCATCGGCGAACATGAATCGAGCGTGTCGCGCAATCTCGAAAGAGTGCGCAAGGAATTGCGGATCACCATCGAGGGTCTGCTCCGTGCGGGATGCGCGGCTGCCAACGGTTCCTCCGCGGCGCAAAGTTTGGACGATGCCCAGGTAGCGCTGTGCATTCAATACGCCGCCGAAGACGCCGCCATCGATTTAGACAAGCTGTTCAACGCGAAAAATTCGCAAATTTCCCCCGGCCGGAATCGTTCGGTGAAACCATGAGACTCAGCCGGCGGTCATGCAAGAACCGTCGCGAAAACCGTTCTATTCTGAGAGTGATGTATGCCTGAAGATCGCGACCACCTGTTCGAACAAGCCCTGGCTCGCCATCTCCGCGCTGGCGGCGCGGCCGAATCCGTCTGTCTCGATCCGGAAATGCTGGCCGCCTATCACGAGCGCACTCTTTCGCCGGAAGAAGTGGCCTCTGTGAAGTCCCATATTGTTTCTTGCGCTCTTTGTCAGGACGTTCTTGCCCAGCTCGAAGCCACCGAAACGCTGGACGAAGAGCATGACACTGAACCAGCGGACGTTCCCGCGCGCGCAGCTGCAGGCGTATCAGTGCAGGTTCATCCGCAACCCGTCTCCTTCGAATCGAAATCGTCGGCGCCACGCGAGACTTCATCGAAGGTCGTGGCCATTCCGCCGAAGAAATATTTTTCTCTGCGTTGGGTCGCGCCAGCCGGCGCCATCGCGGCTGGACTCTTGATCTGGATCAGCTTTCGCGAAGCCCGCATCGACATCAAGCCGTCCGCCCCTGCGACGCAGGTCGCCGAAAATTTCCAGCAAGCAGTTCCCCGAAGTAACGCTGAGAATCTGAAGGACTTGGCGCCGCTTAAAGAGCTGGAGAAGCGGAAGTCCGAACCTGCGTACTCCGAGAAACTCAACGAAACAAGGAAACTTCCGAGCGTGATCTTATCGCCCGGCATGCGCGACGAAAAGAAAGACACCGGCGTTGCCAGGCTGTCCCTCCCGGAAGAAAAATCTGAGCGCGCCCGCGAATATTCGCGAAAATCGCAAATCGCTCCCCGGCCCGGGCCCAGCGCCGCTGCCGCGCAAGCTCAGGCCACCGATTCTATCCAACGCAGTGATCTTGTGATCGCCGGCCGCGTTAAAGAGCAGGTCGAAGTCACCGCGAATGCGCCCGCGCTTGTCCAAGCGCCTGCTGACCTGGATAAGGCCGAGGCACAAAAGGTTCCTCCGGTGCCCGCCGCAAAATCTGCCGTCACTGGTGCTGCCGCACAGCCTGCTGCGCCGCCTCCGCCTGCTGCGCCTTCTGGTGCTGCTGGCGGGCAGGTTCAATCCGCGGGAGTCTTCGCGCAAGCCGAAGTTGTTACCAGCGCCGACGTCGCCAGGCAAGCCACGTACAACCATGCCGTAAGCAAGGTCGCCTTTGACATCCGGATCGCTGCGCCTGGCGGCAAGAGAATCTGGAGCGTCGGCCCCAGCGGACAAATTCTCCATTCCAAAGATTCCGGCCTTACTTGGCTTCCGCAGTTCAGTGGGGTCCCAGCCAATCTATCTGGCGGCTCGGCTCCCTCCGACAAGGTCTGTTGGCTCATTGGTGCTGCAGGCACGGTGCTGCGCACGACCGACTCTGGCAATCATTGGCAAGTGATTCGCTCTCCCATTTCCGGCGATCTGGGCGGTGTGCACGCTTCGGACGCCAAACACGCTTCCATCTGGGACGCGTCCAACCGACTGAGCTACGAAACCTCCGACGGTGGTGCCACCTGGAAACAATCCGCTAACGAATAGGCACCATCCTCCTATTCGAGGGCTATTGCTCCGCGCGTGGGGTGTCATCCTGAGGCAGACCGAAGGCAAGCCGATCGAAGTTTCCGGTTCCTACCGGAAAGGAATTCAGCCCTGATTCTGCTCGCCTGCCGCCGTGCAAGATAATCTTCCCGCGCCGTTCTAACGCCAGAAGGCAAATCGGTACTTAGGAGCGAATAAATGGTGCACAGAGCGAAGTCGAGAAATCGCAAATTTCTTTGGAGTTCGGCTGCTGCCGCCGCAATCTTGGCCGGAACCGCAGCCCTTTACGCAACACCCCGTGCGGATCACGCCAGTAGCGGGCAGGAAAAAGACGCCGCACGCGAAGCACAAACGGATCACGCCACCAGTCTCACCGACCAGACCGACCTCTCTGTTACCGTCTACAACTCCAACATCGCGCTCATCCGCGACGTCCGCAATCTTTCGCTTCCGACCGGCACCTTTCGCCTCAAGCTGATGGACATCGCCGCCACGGTAAACCCCGCGACCGTCCATTTTCGTTCGCTCAATGAGCCGGACAAAGTCGGTATCCTCGAGCAAAATTACGAATACGATCTCCTCGAACCCGCCAAGCTCCTTCACAAATACGTCGGCAAAGAAGTCACGCTGGTTCGCTCCTACATGGACAACGGCACCACCAAGCGCGAAGAAATCAAGGCCACGCTTCTTTCCGACAACAACGGGCCGGTCTGGAAAATCGGCAACGACATCGTCACCGGCGGCTATGCCGAAAGCTACCGCTTCCCTGAAGTTCCTCCGAATCTTTTCGATCGCCCCACTCTTCTGATGTCTCTGGAAAATTCCGGCTCACGCAAGCAGCAGGTTGAAACCTCTTATCTCGCCAACAATCTTTCCTGGAATTCCGACTATGTTCTGACGGTTGGCCGCGACGACAAAGCTGCCGATCTGGACGGCTGGGTCACTCTCAGCAACAGCAGCGGCACTGCGTTTCACAACGCCCGCCTGCAGCTCGTTGCCGGTGAGCTCAATCGCGTTCAGCCAGCCGCACCAGCCGGCGCCATGCGGGATATGGCTATGGCCAAAGCCGCTCGTGCCGAACAGTTCGCCCAGGAAAATTTCAGCGAATATCACCTCTACACTCTCGGCCGCAAAACTTCCGTGGAAGACAAGGAAACCAAGCAAATCAGCCTGCTGCAAGGCAGCGGCATCTCCGTCGAAAAACACTTTGTCGTAAACGGTCAGAATTTCTATTACCACAACCAGCAGAATCCCGGCTCGCCCATCAAAGACAACGTGATGGTCTTCTACAAATTCAAGAACGAAGAAAAATCCGGCCTCGGCATGCCCATGCCCGCCGGGACCGTTCGCGTTTATCAGAAAGACTCCAAAGGCAGCGTCCTCTTCGTCGGCGAAGACCGCATCGACCACACACCCAAAGACGAATGGCTCAACATCCACATCGGCAACGCGTTTGACGTCATCAGTGAACGCAAACAAACCGACTACAAGCGTATCGACACCCACACTTGGGAAATGGAATTCGAAATCACCCTGCGCAATCACAAGGACACGCCCGTCACAATAGAAGTCAACGAGCCCATCGGCGGTGACTGGGAAATGGTCAACTCCACCTACAAGTACACCAAGACCGCCGCATGGGCCGCCCAGTTCAACGTCCCCGTAGCTTCCAACGGCACGTCGGTCCTCAAATATCGCATCCGCGCCCACTGGTAGGATTAGCGTTTCCGATCAAACAAAGAGAAGGGCACCCGCTTCGGGTGCCCTCACTTTTTTCATCTTGCGTCGGCCATTTACGGCTTCGAACTCCCCACCACCGCGTCCGCCTCAATCTCCACCAGCATCTCCGGCGAAATCAGCGCACTCACCTGCACCATACTCGTCGCCGGCCGGATCGTTGCAAAAAATTCCCCGTGCGCCCGCCCAACCTTCTCCCACTCCGCAATATTCGTCACATACATCCGTGTCCGTACCACATCCGCCAGCGTCGCGCCCGCCTGCTTTAAAGCCGCCTCGATGTTGCGAATCGTCTGCACTGTTTGCGCCCGCGCATCGCCTAAGCCGACAATCCCGCCATCCGGTCCCGTGGCCGTAGTTCCAGACACGCTGATCGTATTCCCCACCCGCACCGCCCGCGAATACCCCACGATCGGTTCCCACTTCACCCCACTGGAAATATTTTGCCGTTCCATTGCCATCCTCTTCTCAAAGACTGTACGCCGTCCAACGCGTTCAGCTTGAACTTTACACTTTGTACCTTGTACGGTTCACCGCAACCACGCGTGCTAAACTGACTATCGCACATGCGCTGCAACAACATTTTGGAAGCCATCGGCCGCACACCTCTGGTGCGCCTTAATCGCATTGCGCAAGGCCTCAAGCCAGAAATCTATGTCAAAGCCGACTACATCAATCCCGGCGGCTCGGTAAAAGATCGCATCGGCGTCACGATGATTGACGACGCCGAAAAGCGCGGCCTACTCAAGCCCGGCGGCACCATCATCGAAGGTACTTCCGGCAACACTGGCATGGGGCTCGCTCTCGTCGCTGCCGTTCGCGGCTACAAAATGGTTTTCACCATCACCGACAAACAGTCCAAGGAAAAAGTCGATCTCCTCAAAGCGCTCGGCGCCGAAGTCATTGTCTGCCCTACTGCCGTCGAGCCCGATGATCCGCGCAGCTACTACTCGGTCGCCAAAAAACTAGCCCGCGAAATTCCCAACTCCTTCTATCCAAATCAGTACGACAACGCGATGAATCCGGAAGCTCATTACAAAACCACGGGCCCGGAGATCTGGGAAGACTCCGAAAGAAAAATCACCCACTTCGTCTGTGGCATGGGCACTGGCGGCACCATCAGCGGCGTTGGCAAGTATCTCAAAGAAAAAAATCCCGCCATAAAAATCATCGGCGTGGATCCCGCAGGCTCGCTCTACTACGACTTCCACAAAACCGGACAAGTCACCAGAGCCCGCACCTACGTTGTCGAAGGTATCGGCGAGGATTTTTTCCCTCCCACCATGGATCTAAAGATTCTCGACGATGTTCTGCAGGTCAATGACGAAGAGTGCTTCGTCGTCGCCCGCCGCCTCGTCAAACAGGAAGGCCTCTTCACCGGCGGCAGCGGCGGCGGCTGCATCTCTGCAACTCTCAAACTCGCAAAATCACTCACCGAAAAAGATTTCGTCGTCGCGTTCCTGCCAGACACCGGCATGCGCTACCTCAGCAAGGTTTACAACGACGAGTGGATGCGCGAACGCGGCTATGTAGATTCCGCCGTCCCCATTACCGCTGCAGAAGTCGTCAACGCCAAGTATCGCGCCGGCAAAGTCCGCGAACTCGTCGTCGCGCGCCCCTATCAAACCGTCTTCCACGCCCTAAAAACCATGCAGGAGCAGGACATTTCGCAAATCCCCATCTTCGAAGACTCCATGCCCATTGGCACCGTCTACGAAGATCAGATCCTCACCCTCGCCCTGCAAGGCAAAGACCTCCGCAAGCTCGTGGTTCGCGAAGTCATGAGCGCCCCGCTTCCCAAAATTCCAAAAACCGCTCCTGTCGAGCGGGTCACCCGCATCCTCAGCCACGAAAATCCCGCCGTCTTTGTCGAAATGGACGAAACCCACTTCGAAATCCTCACCAAATACGACCTAATGAGCACGGTAGCCAGCCTCATGGAACAAAAACGCTAACCGCCGCATCAAAGCACGACGCCTCTCTGCTAGCTACTGTAGCAGCGGCTTTACGCCGCTCCCGTCTTTGAGGGTCGGAGCTAAAGCTCCGACATTCAACAGAAGCAAAAAATGGGGACTTTAGCCCCTGAGGAACTGCACTTGCGCCGTCCCCGTGTAAAATAATAGCTATACACTTCGGCCCAAATTTCCCAATGAAAATTCTCGACTTCAACGAACGCCTCAAGCACTCCCTCCTCATCGCCGACGGCGCCATGGGCTCGCTCCTCCATGAAGCCGTTGGCGGGCAGCGCTGCTTCGATGAACTGAACTCCACCGAGCCTGAAGCCGTCTTCCGCGTTCATCAGGCCTACATCGAAGCTGGAGCGCACATCATTGAGACCAACACCTTCGGTGCCAATCGCTTCAAGCTCGCGCCTCTCGGCCTCGCCGACGAAGTGCAGCGCCTCAACTCACGCGGCGTCAAAATCGCTCGCGAGGCTCGCGAGGCCGCCTCCCGCGAAGTTCTCATCGCCGGCTCCATCGGCCCGCTCGGCCTCGGTGTACAAGCCCGTCATCCCGAGCCGCAGGAAATTCTCGAAATCTTCCGCGAACAGGCCCAGGCTCTCGAAGAACGCGGCGTCGACCTGTTCATCCTCGAAACTTTCACCTACATCGAAGAAATTCTTCTCGCCGTAGACGCTATCCGTTCCTTCTCCGGCCTGCCCGTCATCGCTTCACTCACCTACTCGGAAGACGGCACGGCCTACGGCGATCTCACTCCCGCGCAGGCCGCCGCCCAGCTGCAAAACAAAAACGTTCAGGTCATCGGCGCCAACTGCACCCTCGGCCCGCAAGCGCTTCTCCCGATTCTTCAGCAGCTCGCCGGCGTCGACGATCTCCGCGTCAGCGGCATGCCCAACGCCGGCTTCCCCAAACGCGAAGGCGACCGCATCGTCTATCCCAAATCTTCTCCCGAATATTTCGCGCTCTTCGCTCGCGAAGCTGCCGCAGCTGGCGTCCGCATCCTCGGCGGCTGCTGCGGCACAACGCCGGCTCACGTCAAAGCCATGGCCGAAGCTGTTAAGCCGCTGCGTCCCGTCAAAGCGCACTCCTCTGGCGCAAGCGCGGAAGCCATCGCCAAGCCCGCGCCCGTTCTGGAGCGCGCTCCAGAATCCAAACTTTGGACAAACATCCAGGCCGGCAAATTCCAGATCAGTGTCGAAATCGATCCGCCCAAAGGCATCGCACTCGATCGCGTCTACGAACAAGTCGAAAAAATCATGGCCTCCGGCAAAGTCGACGCCATCGACATCAACTCCGGCGCCATGGCCCGCGTAGGCATGGACGCCCTCGTCGTCGCTGGCGCTCTCGAAGCTCGCGGCGTCGAAACCATTCCGCATCTCACTACGCGCGATCAGAACATCATCGGCCTGCAAGCCGCTCTGCTCGGTGCATGGACTGTCGGCGGCGTCCGCAACATTCTCGCCATCACCGGCGATCCGCCTTCGGTAGGCGACTATCCCGAAACCAGCGGCGTCTATGAAGTCGACTCG
>Ga0207641_10005286_pt1 | contig 11032 bp, 7 predicted proteins | sample KBSSwiS62_FD_184306 | JGI IMG/M metagenome (GOLD analysis project Ga0207641, IMG submission 184306) | Switchgrass rhizosphere microbial communities from Kellogg Biological Station, Michigan, USA - KBS Switchgrass S6-2 (SPAdes) (version 2) | ecosystem: Host-associated > Plants > Roots >... | reverse complement strand
GCGGCAATACCTGGTTGACGTCGTCCGCATTGCCGTTAGGATTGACCACCTTTTCACGCACGGCGATGAACGACGTGTAGCGTGTCAGCAGGTTGTATTTCAGGCCGAGCGAGGTGATCTCCTTGACGCGGTCGTCCGAGATATCCGTAGCACCGTAATCCGACAGCTCGGCGATCCGCGACCGTGCCCACAGGTAACGCAACGCACTATTGCCTTCGTCCGCCTGCACGCTGCCGACATCGAGGCTCGTCGAAAAATCGCCCGCTCCTGTTTTTCCTGTCAGCTCGATCGTGCCCGTTGCAGGTCCACGCCATTTCCCGAAAAATACTACCGGCCGCTGTGCCAGCAGGTCGGGGAAATGGCTCGGCTGCACGTCATAAATATCAAACCCGTTCGCCTTAATGCTGACGTCTGTCAGCACCGGACTCTTGATGTACTCGCGAAATTTCGCCGCCATGGTTGAGGCATCCGATTCCTTCTCGACGATAAATGGCTCGCCCATACCGGCATGTGCCACGCCTTCGATCAAATAACGGTTCACCGATTCGCCTATGCCGAAAGCGAACAGGTTGCTTTCGCCCAGATTTTGGCGAATATAATCGAACACGCCTTTTTCGCCATCGACGTAACCGTCGGTCACGAGCACGATGCTTCTCGATACTCCCGGCTGGCTTGGCGTTTTCATCGCTTCCTGGATCGCCGCGAGCAATTCTGTTCCACCGGCCCCGCGTTGCTGCGTCAGCAGCTGTATCGCCCTGTCGACGTTCTCCTGATTTGCCTGAAGCGGCTGCTTCGACAGCACCGTCGAATCACCCGCAAACAGCACTACATTGAAATAATCGGTCGGCCGAAGTCCGCCGATAAGATCGGTCAGCAGACGCTTTGCCGTGTTCAGCGGAAAGCCTTCCATCGAACCCGAAACGTCTACGACAAACATGTATTCACGCGGCGGAATATCAGCGTCCGTAACGCGTGCCGGCGGCTGCGCCATGTAGAGGAAAAAATTTTCATCCTGTCCCTGGAACAGCAGCAATCCCGAAGCGATCTTTTCGCCCGCGAGCCTGTACTGCAGCACAAAATCGCGGTTGCCTGTGAAAGGATCGGCATCGTCCAGATTCAGGCGTGCTACTGACGGCCCAACCCATTCCGGCTGTATCTTGTGCGAAGGACAGTTTATGTATTGGATCGGCAGGCCGGTCGAGAGCCTCGCCGAAATATGAAGCGTGCTCGTCGGCTGTTCGCCTTCGTGCGTATAGGGTGTCTGTACATACTCGTTCGCATCGGATGATTGCTGCTCCGATGAATAACGCGGCCCCACGACGGTCGGATAGACCACTTCGTACGTTCCGTCCGTAGGCACGATCAACTCTGTGTATCTAAGCTCGATCTGCACAGCCTCATTGGGCATCAGGTTGGCTAGGTTCATTCTAAAGACGTTCGGCCGGTCTTGTTCGAGCAGCGAAGCACTTTTGCCTTCCTTCTTCGCCGTTTCAAATTCCTGTTTGGCCTGTTCACGCTCCTTGATCTTGGCTACGATCACCTGGTCGCCGATCTGCATCCGCATGCCGTAAACCGCCGCCCGCGTCGACGCCGGAAACACATACGTCGCATTGATCGGACGCGAACCCGTATTTTGATAGGTCTGCACGACCCTCACATCGGCGATCACACCAGTGACCGAGATCTCGACGCTCGTGTCCTTTAGCGGCAGATGATCGACCGTCGGATCCCCCTGAACGAAAAAGTATGGTGAAAGTGTTTTGTCCGCCTGTACCGGCCCCTGGCCGAGAGCGGGAAGTGAAACCGCCGCGATAGCGGCAAACAATAATAAAATTCCGCGTAATATTCTCTTGTAAATTCTGGCTGACATGTTATCCGGACTCCTGTTTTCTCAAAGACTTGGCCGCGGGACCTCGGGGTCGCTATTCCCTCGGTCCGCCGCCCCATTGCCCACAACAGGAGCGATACTATGCCCTTCGCCAACCGGATGTAACGTCGCCTCCCACACCCCGAAACCGTACTAGCCACAGTCCGCGGAGGTGATTGGGACAGGGATGGGACGACAGGTATCGCGGCGGTGTTGTGCTGTCGAAGTGACGTTTCGGGTGTTGCTGAGAATGGAAGGTGTTGCCGGAGTTTTTTGTCATAACGTGGACGGCGCTTGTTGCGCTCATCTCGACGTTACCGGAGACCGACCGGAATTTGAATGGTGATTCTTACGCTATTTACGATTTTAACGCTATTTATGAGATTTATGATCTTTAAGAGATGGCGGTAAGTACTATGGTGTGAGCAGTTAGGAGCATTACAACATGCTGATGGGGTCGATCTCGATGTTGACGGATCGCATGTCAGAGGCGGTGAGATTTGCTTCGGCGAGAGCGATGTCGAGAACGCGGCGCATTTCTTTGCGGCTCTGGGCACGGATAAGGATCTGTTCACGATGCTCGCCTTTTAGCCGCGACAGGGACGCGGGGGCGGGGCCGGTGACGCGAACGGAGCGGTCGGGGTTTGCACCGTCGAGGCTGGTTCTCAGGACCCTCGCAATTCTCGAGACTCGTTGCTGGTCTTTGTGATGAATAAGCAGCGACGCGAGCGCGAAAAACGGCGGATAGCCGAGACGTTCGCGGTAGCGGATCTCTTCAGCGTAAAAACCCGCATAATCCTGCTGCTGAGCGTGGCGGATAGCATAGTGCTCTGGGTAATAAGTCTGGATCAAAACCTGGCCGCGCAAGTCTCCGCGTCCCGCCCGCCCCGCGACCTGAGTGAGAAGCTGAAAGGTTCGCTCGGCAGAACGGAGGTCTGGCAGGCCGAGTCCGAGATCGACCGACACGACCCCGACGAGAGTCACGTTCGGAAAGTCGTGGCCTTTAGCAAGCATCTGCGTACCAACGAGCATGTCGATCTCGTGCCGGCTGAATGCAAGGAGGATTTTTTCGAGATCGCGGCGCCGCGACATGGTGTCGCGATCGATGCGGGCGATCCGAAGCTTGGGAAAACGCTTTCGGAGAATATCTTCAAGCTGCTCGGTGCCCTCGCCGACGAAATAGAGATATTCACTTTTGCAGAACGGGCAGATGTCCGGGACGCCGACGCGATAGCTGCAGTAATGACAGATCAGGTGCCGCTCGCGTTTGTGATAGGTGAGCGTGATGTCGCAATTCTTGCATTTGAGAGTTTCGCCGCAGCTGCGGCAAAGTACGAACTGCGAAAAGCCGCGGCGGTTAAGAAGTATGATCGACTGCTCGGCTTTTGCGTGGGTTTGTTCGATCGCCTCGAACATCCGCGGAGAAAAAGCGACATCTTTTCCAACACGCTTGAAAACATCTCGCATATCGATAAGCTCGGCGTCGGCAAGATCGCGGCCGCCGATGCGATTCGGCAAGGATAGATATTCATACTTGCCGCCTCGCGCGTTGTAAAAGCTTTCCATCGCCGGCGTCGCCGAGCCAAGAACGACAGTCGCCCCCGCCATGTTGGCACGCATGATCGCGACATCGCGAGCATGATAGAACGGCGATTCGTGCTGGCGGTAGGAGCCGTCGTGCTCTTCATCGACGATCAGAAGGCCGATGTTTTCAAGCGGTGCAAAGACCGCTGAACGTGTTCCGATGACGACTCGCCCATCGCCGCTTCGGATCCGACGCCATTCGTCGAAGCGTTCGCCGGGCGAGAGATTGGAATGCAATATCGCGAGCTCGGAGCCGAAGACCGCTCGCAATTGGCGTGCAAAGACCGGCGTCAGAGCGATCTCAGGTACGAGCATCATTGCGGACATGTTTTTCCGGAGAGCCGCTTTCATCGCTCGAATGTAAACCTCTGTCTTGCCGCTGCCGGTTACGCCGTGCAAAAGAAAGGTCTGATACTCGCGTTTTTCGATCGACTGGTGGATCCGATCGAGCGCGGCCGCTTGTTCGCCGGAAAGTTGAACATTTGTGATCTGCGGAAGCGAGGTTTCCACCATCGGATCGCGAAACACCTCGACAACGCTGACCTCAACGATACCTTTTTTTGCGAGGGTGTTTATGATCGATCCGCTTACGTTTGCCTGTTCCTGCAGCTCGGTGAAATGAAGCTCACCGCCGTGCCGTCGAAGGATCTCAATGGTTTGTTTTTGCTGCTCGGACAGTTTTTCGTGGCCGTTGGGTTGAATAAGACGGACACTTTTCCGACGCTTAGGTTTAACGCGGGTTTCCTTGAGCGGATCGATGCCTGCGGGAAGAGCGGCTTTCAACATTTCGCCCCAGGAGGTGAAGTAATAATCCGCCGCCCATTGCGTGAGTTTCAGGATCTCGTCTGTTATTAGCGGCTCGCTGTCGACGAGTTCGACGGCGTCTTTCAGAGCCGATTCGTCGAGATCGGAATCGACGGGCAGTGCATCGTGCAGTTGGACCGCGAATCCGGTCAACGTTCTCTTGCCAAAGGGAACGGTCAAACGCGCTCCGTTCATCGTTTCGGCAAGATCTGCAGGGAGGCGATAGGTAAACGTTTGCCGGATCGGAACAGGAAGAGCGACCTCAACATATCTGGAAACCGTCTGCGGCTTAGGGGAAGGGGACATGTTAGCTTCGTGTTAGAATGATAGCTTAAACGGGAACTTATGGCGAAAACAGCTGTCTAATCCACAGGGAAGTTTATGGAAACACTGGCTACGAGAGAGCAAAAGAGGGGGATAAACAAGATCTTTATCGTGGGGATAGTTGCCGGACTGGCCGTTATTGCCTTGGGCATTTGGCTGCTGTCGTTTCGACCTTCGCGAGATGATCAGATGGCGCAGATACTGGCGGGATCTTATACCGAAGGACCCGAGTATGACGCGCTGCAGAAGGACATTATCATCTCGACCGACGACAACACTGTTGAATCACCGACGGGAATGGGCACGATCTCAATGTTCATTCACGGCAAGATCCGGAACAAAGGCGATAAGACCATCGATATTTTGGAAGTGAACGTCGGCGTCGTAACTCAGTTCAGGGAATTTCTTAAGCAGAAGAGAATTCTCGTTGTGCCGGTGCAGCGGGCGGAGTTGGGACCGGGCGAAACGATCCCGATTACGCTGACCCTTGACGGGTTTAGCAGGAATGACGATCGCGCGGATATCAGGTGGAAGGTCACCGCGATCCACGCGAAGAACTGATCAATCGGTTTGTCTGACGAAAAGTTCTTCGAGCGATTGTTTGACGCGTTGGACCGAGATAAGCTTTCCGCCCGCGGTGCGAGCCGCCGCAAGCACCGCCTCGATCGAGTTTTCATTCTGCACGACTACCATCACGCCGTTTGCTTCGTCCAGGATCTCGATGTCTGCTACATCTTTCAATAAAGGCTTTATCACTTCTTCCGATATACCGCCGAGGCCGATCTCAAAGCCTCGTTTTTCGCCACTGGTGGTCAGCAGTTGCTCGAGGTTGCCGACAGCGGCGAGCTTGCCATTTCGTAGGATAGCGACTTCGTCACAGAGGGCTTCGATATCGGAAAGAATGTGGGTAGACATGAAGACCGTTGTTCCGTGATCGCGCAGACCGGCGATCAGCTCGCGAACTTCGCGGCGGCCGATCGGGTCGAGACCGCTCATCGGTTCGTCGAGGAAAACGATCTCTGGCTCGTTGATCAGCGATTGTGCCAGGCCGACGCGCTGAAGCATTCCTTTGGAAAAGGTCCGAAGTTGTTTGTTCCAGCTTTTTTCTTCGAGAGCGACTTGCTTTAGCAATTCTTCCGAGCGGCTTTTTCGTTTTGCGGCGTTCAGGCCAAAGATCTCGCCGAAGTAGTTCATCAGCTCGAGAGCAGTCAGATAATCATAGAAATACGGATTCTCTGGGCAATAGCCGATCGAGCGGTGCATGTCGGCATCGGAAATATCACGGCCGAGAATACGTGCGGTGCCGTTCGTCGGGAAAAGCAGGCGCATCAGCAGTTTTATTGTGGTTGTTTTGCCGGCTCCGTTCGCACCAAGAAAACCGAATATCTGGCCGCCTTTTACCGTTAGTGAAAGATCGTCGAGCGAGCGGACCTTTTTCTTTTTCCAGAATCCGAGCTCGTAGTCTTTGGTTAGGTTGGCGATCTCAATGACGTTTTCCATAGATCAGTGTTTCGGTAGTTTCGTTTTGTCGGGGTCTAATTCCGCTTTGCAGTTCTGCCGGTCAAGAAGGTAGGGAACTCCAGTCGGGTCGACAAGATCGCCCGCCGCATTGACGCTGAAGTCTTTGCCTGAGGGAAGATTTACGCTACGAAGATGTGGGATCACTTCGGACAGCCGTTGCGGACACGCTCCAGTTGCCGACCTCGCTTTATCCAGAACGGCTTCGATCGCATCCATTTCGTCGAGAGCGTCGAGTTCCTTAAGCCTTAGCTGGGCGTTGAATTTTGTAGATTGGTCCGGAGCTTCACGCAAGGTTTGAGAATAGACCTGACGAGCGGTATTTCGATCGCCACCCTGTGTTTTCATCAAGGCGATCATTTGCCTGAAGAAGATCGGGGCTCCCTCTACGTGCGAACCGGTTTCATATACCTCGGCGGCTTTTTCATAGTCTTTCGATTGCCAGTATATATAGCCAAGATTTTGATAGAGCCGCCATTGGCCGGGATTGTTGGCAATGCCCTTTTCTGTCAACTTGATCGCCTGAGCTCCGTCAACGGCGGGCAAGACTGTTGCTCCGTAGGAATACGCAGCCATGAATTTCGGATCAAGATCAGTTGCGTTATCCAGTAACGGAAAAAGAAGTCGAGGATTAAGCGATCGCAGGTCACCTAGATCTATCACATCGGAATTATCGCGGACGACCTTGTTGCCGATATATTGCAGCGACTGCATCCAATACCAATCGGCCAGAAGGCCTTCGGCGCCGAGCGCGAACCCCTTTAATCGTTTGCCCTGAAACGAAAGGTCGTCATCCTCGTAACTTGCGGGTAGCGACACGCGATGGTTTTCGATGTAGGAGCTAAGAAAGAATATTGCAGCGAAACCAAGAATGGCCACGCCGAGCGTAAGCATCATGTTTTTCCGTTGCAGCTGCATCGGGGGTTACTTAAAATTCTTCCTGCCGAAGATCCGGACCGATATGGTCAAGACGATGATGATGTAGACAAGAGCGTAAAGGGCACCGCCGCCCATCATGGCACTGTTCGGCACCATTCCATTCGCGGATTCTGTCCGAAAACTGAAGTGTGCAAGATTTGGCAATAGATAATAAAGTATGTCGAAGAACACAGTCGCGGTCTTCGATCCAATGCCGGACGCCAGGTCACGCAGCGAGGCACTCATGTGGCCAATGATAAAAACCAGAAACGTAAAGAGAGCTGAAAGAGCGGCGGACGAAAATGACGAGAACAATATTGCGATCGCCGTAAGAATAGCGAGCTCGAGATAGATCAAAAAGATCCCTCCCCAAATTGAATAGACGAGCGAACCGCCTTTTACATAAATAAGCGCAAGCGAGATCCCCGCGCCCATTACCGCGACGTTCACAAGCAGCGTAAGGCAAAGACCAAGGTATTTTCCGACCAGAAATTCCGCCCTTCTTACGGGCTTCGAAAAGATGGCGAAAACCGTCCGCTTCTCGATCTCTTTGGATACCAGCCCGACGCCGGTAAAGATCGAAATGAACACGCCGAAAAGAAGCATCGAGTTCAAACCGATGTTGACTATAGTGCGAGCCTCCTGGCCATCGGTGAGTTCACCAAGCAGGATCGCGCAGGCGGTAATAAGAAGCACGAAAACTACAAGGTTGTAGAGCACCTTGTCCCGGATCGCTTCGCGGAACGTATTTTTTGCAATAGTAAAAACCACAGCAAGGATATGGCGTTCACTTTTATTAGAACTCATCTAATACGGATAAAACAGAATTTGACGGGTAGCGTTAGCAGGGCTCTGCTACGATAATTCTAGCACAAAAACCGCGGCTGGATGCAGGCATGCAAAAAAGCGCTAATTAACTACCGCGAGCTTCGCGGTAAGCCTTCCGTTTCGCCAGATCGATAGAAGTGTGGCGATAATTCCGATCCAGGTGATCAACGACAGATATCCCGCGGCCCGGACGAAAAAGGGTTCAAGGAAATACAGATGAACGTCCGATTTTTCCGCTGGAAGGGGCAGGGTTATTGCGCCGCTGCTGTTGGCTTCGACGTTTACCGGAGAGCCATTGACGGTTGCCTGCCAATACGGGTACCAGAACGTTGCAACCGTTGCGTTGGAGGGTTTTCCGCCATCGACAGAAAAACTGCGGTCAGCAGCCGACCATTTTTCGATGGTTACAGGGCGCGCCCCTGAAGCAACTTGTTCGTGCTGATCCTTTGCGGCACTTGTTGCCCATACCGGCCACCAGCAGGAACATGCCTCCGTACTATCCATTTCGCTTACTTGACGAGTAAATACTTCGCGGCTGAGCGGATTTGACTGGAGGATGTTTTGCGTGACCGAGTATAGGATCAGGATCATTGTGAAGGCCGCGGCGGCATAGACGAGGACGCGTCTATTGGCAAACTTCGCGAGATCGGAAAGGAGAACAACGAGACAAACCGGACCGAAGGCAGTCGCTACGATCAGCCATCGCCAGGGAAATTGGATCTTCGGAAGAACCGGCAGCCAATCCCATAAGAATGAGCTAACGGAACTCAACATGAAGAGCGAAAAAACGCCGCCGACAAGCAGTCCAATGTGCGGTCTATAGATCGCCGGTGGGGTGAAAATGCGGCGAAGTCTCGTAACAAGGAAGATGGAGGAAGGAACGAAGAAAATCATCGAAATGATGATGATAAGGTCGAGCTCCCAAAGCATCTTTTCGATGTACCGGTTTAACGGGTTGATCAAGTAAAGCGGGAAAAAATAGCGATGAAAATCATAGTAACCGCTCGAGTAAAACTCTGGCTTGTTGTGCATTACCCAGCCGATCTCGCTGACGACCTTTACCCAGTGGAATGCAGAAGCCAGAAGCGCTCCGGCAAAAGCAGATCCAGCTTTTATCGCCGTCGCCCCGAAATGTTGTCGCTCCGTCAGAAATGCGCCGTACAGAAAGAGGCATGAAAGGCCAATAACCGTGGACGGTATATGGCAAAGGAGAAGAAGTGTAAGGCTGATCGAAAAGAGGATCGCGTCCAGTGTTTGCTGGCGCCGGCAAAGACGGGTCAGGAACAGGAAACAAAAAGGCAGAATTCCGGCCACCGCCGATTCTGCATAGAGTACCGCCTGATAGATCTGAAAGGTATGGTAGGGTGCAACGCAGTAAAGCAGTGATGCGAATAATGCGTAGGGAGGGGTTAGCCATTCGCGGGCCCAAAAATATATTCCGATACAGCCCGCCGCAAGCCAGAAAAGCATTGCCGTCCAGAATGCATCGTACCAGTTTCCAAATATTTCTCTGGCGATCGAAAGGACCAGGTACGACAAGGGAGGATAAAATCTAATGCCTATGCTGCCAAAGCCTGAATTATCATTTCCTCCCCAAACTGGGACCAGATCGCCGACGGACCAGGAAGTGAGATAGGCGTTCGCAAACCTGACATGTTGCAGCAGGTCGAAGCCGTCCGGTATTCCAAGCAACGCCATCGGAATGATCGACGCACAAGCGAAAAACAGGATTAGCAGAACGGCCGTTCTATCGTTCAATCGATAGTTTTGCATTGTTTGGACTGATGCGGAGCGCGTGATCGGGAGAAAAGAAAACGGCGGGAAACGATCAAATCGCTTCCCGCCGGCTAGATTAACAACGGAACATCTAATTTAGACTAGTTTGACAGAGGACCGGCCGGGGCAACCAAAGCGACCATAGCGGCTTCGTCCGCGAACTGGGTGGTCAAAGTAGCAGCTGTCGGATCCTGATAGATAACACCAGGGGTGGCAACGCCAAAGCGACGCGTACCCGTCTGGGTGAGTCCCTGTCCAGCAGTCGGACATGCAGAGAAAAAGAACGTAGCAGGAGCATTAGCAGCAGCCAGTGTGCGGCCGCCAACGAAGTTATAGTTGCTCTTGGTAGCACTTGCCAAAACAGCATCGATCAGGTGCGGTCCAAGGCCAACGCCCGCAGGACCATCCGGTCCAAGCTCTGCAAGAGAAGCGGCGGTTCCAGCACCGATAGCGCCAGAAAAGTTACCGGCACCATTCGTTGCGGAGTAAGTCATTTGCGCACCATGAAGTGTGCGGAGCGATGAAACAGCAGAACCCTCGTTAGCAGCACGGCGTGCGGCCAGCAGGTTCGGGATAGCGATCGCAGCGATGATGCCGATGATAACAACGACGATCAAAAGCTCGATAAGAGAGAAACCTTTCTGACTTTTCATTTCTAATTCACAATCTCCTAAGTTTTTGAGTCTTTCTACCTTCCCAGGCACTCTTGCTTTTATCAACAACCGTGCCAAAATCGCCAATTGCGTGATGCAGGGCTGTAAGTCATTGTCTGACAGGAAGTTATTGGGATTCTGAAGCGGTCTGATGGCCGTATTCTGAGTAGCCAACAAGGCTCGAAATAACAGATTTTGGCAACGGTCCGGTGACAGAAAGTGGCAGGGAAAATGATCCTTTGATCTTGCTTACAAGGCAGATAAAAAAAGGACAAGGTCCGAAGACCTTGTCCTCGAATAGAGAAAAGATTGGTAGTTAGTTCGACAGAGGGCCAGCCGGAGCAACCAATGCGACCATGGCGGCTTCATTGGCGAACTGGGTGGTCAAAGTAGCAGCTGTCGGATCCTGATAGATAACACCAGGGGTGGCAACGCCAAAGCGACGCGTACCCGTCTGGGTGAGTCCCTGTCCAGCAGTCGGACATGCAGAGAAAAAGAACGTAGCAGGAGCATTAGCAGCAGCCAGTGTGCGGCCGCCAACGAAGTTATAGTTGCTCTTGGTAGCACTTGCCAAAACAGCATCGATCAGGTGCGGTCCAAGGCCAACGCCCGCAGGACCATCCGGTCCAAGCTCTGCAAGAGAAGCGGCGGTTCCAGCACCGATAGCGCCAGAAAAGTTACCGGCACCATTCGTTGCGGAGTAAGTCATTTGCGCACCATGAAGTGTGCGGAGCGATGAAACAGCAGAACCCTCGTTAGC
>Ga0207641_10005281_pt1 | contig 11034 bp, 8 predicted proteins | sample KBSSwiS62_FD_184306 | JGI IMG/M metagenome (GOLD analysis project Ga0207641, IMG submission 184306) | Switchgrass rhizosphere microbial communities from Kellogg Biological Station, Michigan, USA - KBS Switchgrass S6-2 (SPAdes) (version 2) | ecosystem: Host-associated > Plants > Roots >... | reverse complement strand
TCACGGTGACGGTGAACGGTAGCGGGTTCGTCAGCGGGTCGGTCGTCCGTTGGAACGGCGCCGCTCGTCCGACGTCGTTCGTCAACGGCACGCAACTGCAGGCGTCGATTGCCGCGTCGGATGTGGCGGCGGCCGGCACGGCGCAGGTGTCCGTGTGGACGCCGGCGCCGGGTGGCGGCACGTCAGGTGACCTGGCGTTCGTGATCGCGAATCCGGTGCCCGGCGCGGTGTCGCTGTCGCCGTCGAGCGTCACGGCTGGTGCGCCGGCGTTCACCCTGACGGTGAACGGCAGCGGGTTCGTCAGCGGGTCGGTCGTCCGTTGGAACGGCGCCGCTCGGACCACAACCTTCGTCAACGGTACGCAGCTGCAGGCCTCGATTGCCGCGTCGGATGTGGCGGCGGCCGGCATGGCGCAGGTGTCCGTGTCGACGCCGGCCCCGGGTGGCGGCACGTCGGGTGACCTGGCGTTCGTGATCGCGAATCCCGTGCCCGGCGTGCTTTCGCTGTCGCCGTCGAGTGTCACGGCCGGTGCGTCAGCGTTCACCCTGACGGTGAACGGCAGCGGGTTCGTCAGCGGGTCGGTCGTCCGTTGGAACGGCGCCGCTCGGAGCACAACCTTCGTCAACGGTACGCAGCTGCAGGCGTCGATTGCTGCGTCGGATGTGGCGGCGGCCGGCACGGCGCAGGTGTCCGTGTGGACGCCGGCGCCGGGTGGCGGCGCCTCAGGGAACTTGCCGTTGACGATTGCGAATCCCCTGCCGAGCCTGACCGGGAACCCAACGATGGTCGTGGGCGGGACAGCAGTGACGGTGATGTTGAACAACGGCCTTGGTGGCGACCAGGACTGGCTGGCGTTCGCCGACGTGTCCGCGCCGGACAGCATCTACCTGACGTGGACCTATGTCGGCGCGGGCGTCACGTCGCGGACGTGGACGGTCATGATGCCGACGACGGGCGGTCCGTACGAGTTCCGGCTGTTCCTGAACGGCGGCTTCACGCGCGCGGCGACGAGCTCGCAGATCAGCGTCGTGCCTGCGGCGCCGGTCATCACGTCGCTGAATCCGAACACGGCCGTGGCTGGCACGTCGTCGGTGACGCTGAACGTCAACGGCAGCAACTTCACACCGTCGTCCGTCGTGCAGTGGAACGGGTCGCCGCGGCCGACGACATACTTCTCGCCGACAGTGTTGAGCGCAAGCATTACGGCTGCTGACCTGGCAGTCGCGGGGACTCCGCCGGTGACCGTCGTCACGCCAGCGCCGGGCGGCGGCACGTCGAACGCGGTGACGTTTACCGTCACGCCGCGGCCGACGCTGACGGTCGACACGACGACCGTTGCGCGGGGCGGCTCGCTGACGGTGACATTGACGGGCGGCCCCGGTGGCGGAGGCGACTGGCTCGCGTTCGCCCCGACCTCAACACCGAACAGTACTTATCTGCTGTGGACGTATGTGGGCGCCGGCGTCTCAACGCGAACGTGGACGATTACCGCGCCGGCCACCGCAGGGACGTATGAGTTCCGGCTGTTCCTGAACGGCGTGTTCACGCTGGCGGCGACGAGTCCGACGGTGACGGTGCAATAGCCGTCGGGTGATAGCCGCGAAGCCGATTGGCGGTCTCTGGGGCGTGTCGAAATTGACCGGCGTCTGAGCCTGAGCTTGTTCGGCTGCCTGGTCGACGAACATCGCGCGGCTGCTGTCCTTCACGTACGTGGCATAGCAAGGATCAACCGTTGCGCTCGGCGCGCTTTCGGAAGGCGGCTTCTCCAGCGTCGGACACCTCGACCCACTTTCGGTCAGGCGAGGCCTCGGCCTCGTAGTTGTCGTGCCAGTTCCACCACTTGTACGGCGGCGTCTGCGGGTAGCCCTCCGGCGAGTCCTCCCACACCTCCTGGCGCCCGAGCGCCGTGATATCGAGATAGTTCCAGGTGCTCCCCATCTGCTCGTCGCCGCGGTTGTTGATGAAGTACGTGCGGAAAACGATGTCACCGTTGCGGATGAACGCGTTCGTGCCGTGCCACTCGTCCACGCCAAAATCTTTGTCGAAGCTGTCCGTGATGCTGTACCACGGCATGTTCCAGCCCATTCGTGCCTTCAAGCGGTTGATCTCCGTCAGCGGCGCGGGCGAGACGAACGCCAGCGTGGTGTCCCGTGCGTTCAGATGAGCGACATGGGCAACCTGGTCGGCCACCATGGAGCAGCCGCGGCAGGCATGTTCGGGCCAGCCGAACACGCCGGGCTCGAAGAAGGCGCGGTAGACGATCAGCTGACGGCGGCCCTCGAACATGTCGAGCAAGCTCACCTTGCCCTTGGGCCCGTCGAATACGTACGCCTTCTCCACGGCCGTCCACGGCATCCGCCGCCGCTCGGCTGCCATCGCGTCACGGGCGCGGGTCAACGCCTTCTCCTTGACGAGGAGCTGCTGGCGCGCAGCCTCCCACTCTTGCGCCGACACGACCGGGGGCGTGTTCATTGGAAGACGATCGGTCCGCGGCTCTCTATCTCTCTCCTTGTTCTTGTCCATCTCCTTCTCCTCGTTCTTCCTGTTCTTGCCGCTGAGCCTTGTTGTTGCCGCGCTCGTCCCTACCTCCTCCCTTCGTCAAGTGTCTCCTTACCGTTTAGGCATGTCGGATCTCCACACGCTCGGGTCGGAGCAGGATGATGGTCTCCGGGCCGACCAGTTCCCCAGTCTAGATCCGTTTGATTGACGCGAACCAGGCCGGTGCGCGGTCGTCGTGGTATCTCATCTGCCGCCGCAGGGAAATGCGCCTTCCACTGTGATGGCGTGACGAGATTGTCTCTGACCGAACGAAGTCGTAATCGCCAAGACTCGCGACCCCGCTGAAATCGGCCAATTGTCGAAGGTTGGGGGCAGGGCATCGGTCTTGCCCTGTTCCCGGTGTGTTCCACCGCCTTGTGCGGGCGATCGTGATGCTCGTGCCCGCTACGACGTGCGCGGCGCGGCTGCATGCGCATGCGATCCCGGCTGTAGATGCCACGCAGGAATTGACCCGGTGCCTGCGAACCGTCCGTCTCGTGCTGGCGCGCCGCGAACACAAGCGCGCAACCAGCGTCAGCGGTCAGACGACGACGCTCTGACAGCTCGGCTACCATTCGATCGCGCGCCGATCGTGGAAAAATCCGCCCGATGGGCCATCGTCTGGCAGCGTAGCAAGCCAGACAATCGTGTCGGCACCTTCCCGAGTTGAGCGCGGCGCCGACGGACCGCCCATGTCGGTGCGGACCCACCCTGGATCGACCGCGTTCACCAGCACGCCCCTGTCTCGATAGGTATGCGCCAGAAGCCGCGTCAAGGCGTTGAGGGCTGTCTTCGACATCGAGTAGGCCGGCGCGTACGTGGACATCGTCGCAAGCTGACCCGCGCCTGACGACACGTTCACGATGCGTCCGTAGCCTGCCTCCGCCATCGGCAGTGCAAACACCCGGCAGACCTCGATGACGGCAAAGACATTGGTCTCGAACGTGCGCCGATACGCATCCGCCGGAATCGAGAGCACCTCTTCGTTCTCGAACTCCAGGATGGCGGCGTTATTCACGAGCACATCGACGGAGCCGAATCGTTCATAGACGGCGCGGTGTGCGCGCGTGATGCTGGCGACATCCGTGACGTCCATGCGGACGGTCATCGCACGTGCCGCGTCGGCGCCGAGTTCGCCTACGGCGCGCTCGAGCGCCCGATCATCGCGCCCGGCAAGGACGACGCGAAGCCCCTTTGCGAGCAGTTGGCGGCTTGTCTCGAACCCCAAGCCGCGGTTCGCGCCGGTGACGAGCGCGACGCGTACGTCGGCGGGTGTCATAGACGAATTCTAGTCGGCGGCGGCAGGCCTAAAGGCCTGCGCTACGAGCGCGACGCAAATCTGGCTTCCGCGTTTACTGCTTGGCTCAGCAGCCGTCCATCGACAGGTCGTGCGTCGGCGGGGTCGTGGCCAGCGTCCGCTAGACCTCGCGCGCGCCGGCGTCAGTCGGTAAACGCGTCCGCAAGCGGCTCCTCGCCCGGCGCCGCCGATTCGCCACTGCCGATGGAGTCAGCTTGATGCCCAACTGACACGGATTGAAATAACCGGTTTACTATTGCGCGGCGATCCCGCTCGTATAATCACCGAACACCGTGGCTCTCCCTCCCGGTACGCGCCTCGGCCCGTACGAAATCGTCGCGCTGCTCGGCGCTGGCGGGATGGGCGAAGTCTACCGCGGCCGCGATTCGCGTCTCGATCGTGACGTCGCCATCAAAGTTCTTCCGGCGCCGGTGGCCCATGACTCGGATCGTTTGCGCCGATTCGAACATGAAGCGCGGGCGATCGCGTCCCTGAACCATCCGCACATCTGCCAGCTCTACGACATCGGGCCGGGATATCTCGTGCTCGAGTACATCGACGGCGAGCCGCTGCGGGGTCCGGTCGTGGCGCCCGAAGCCGTCCGCCAGGCCATCCAGATCGCACGCGCGCTGGAAGCGGCTCACGATCGCGGCATCCTGCACCGCGACCTGAAGCCCGCCAACGTGTTGGTCACGCGAGACGGGACGGTCAAGCTCCTCGATTTCGGCCTGGCCAAACTGTTGCGACCTACCAAGGACGAGCCGGACGACCTCACGCACATGGTGGCCCCGACCATCGCTGGCGCCATTTTGGGTTCACCCGGCTACATGTCGCCGGAACAAGCGGCGGGCAAACCACTCGATATTCGCTCCGACGTCTTCGCCTTCGGCATCGTCCTCTACGAATTGTTGGCCGGCGTTCGCGCGTCCAGCGACGGCGACGCGTTCCGATTGGGTCTTGCCCCGCCCGCGCTCGCCCGGATCGTCCAACGATGCATGGCCGCCAATCCGCGGGAGCGTTTTCAGACAATGGCGGAAGTGAGAGCCGTTCTTGAACACGCGTCGACCGAGCTGACGTCTGCGCCGATCGGCCACAAACCGTCAATTGCCGTGCTGCCATTCGCGAACATGAGCGCGGACAAGGAGAACGAATACTTCGGCGATGGACTTGCCGAAGAAGTGATCAACGCGCTCGCGCAAGTGCCGGGACTTCAGGTAGCAGGCCGGACGTCTTCGTTCGTGTTTCGTGGAAAGGAGATCGAGCTGATGGAAGTCGGCAGGCGGCTGAACGTCGAGCACTTGCTCGAAGGGAGCGTCCGCAGGGCCGGCAACCGGGTCAGGGTGACGGCACAGCTGATCAAGGTGGCCGACGGTTTTCATCTCTGGTCCGAGCGCTACGACCGCGAGTGGACGGACATCTTCGCGATCCAGGACGAGATCACGCACGCGATCGCCTCGGCGCTGCGAATCAGACTGACGGCTGACTCGTCGACGCCGCGCCGCCACACGCCGAACCTTCGCGCGTATGAGGCCTACCTCAAGGCCCGAGACCTCTGGTCCAGGGCGATGCCGGGATCGTTCGCGCAGGCCAAAGCCCTGCTCGAGCACGCAATCACCCTCGACTCTCAGTTCGCGCTTCCGTACAGCTTGCTAGGCGGCTGCTACACAATGCTGGCGAACCTGGGCTTCAGGCCGGCGCATGAAGTGATGCCGCTGGCGCGTGCGGCCGAAGAAGACGCGTTGCGCGTCGATCCCGCGCTGCCCGAGGCGCACGCGTTGCTGGGAGTGTGCGCTGGCAATTTCGGGCACGACTGGATCGGCGCGGAACGCGAGTGGCGGCTTGCGATGGCGCACGAGCCGGTTTCCCGCGACGTGCGCTTCTGGTATGGCAATCACTATCTCCTGCCGATCGGCCGCGTCGCGGAAGCCGTAGAGACGATGGCGAAGGGGCTGCAGGACGATCCACTGAACCTCCTGTATCGCCATATTTATGCGCGTGGGCTTCGACACCTCGGGCGGCTTGACGAAGCGGAGGCAGAGCTCCGAGGCGTCCTGGACGTCGACGCCAATTTCCCGTGGGCTCTGGAGACGCTCGGGGCCGTGTGCGCGCAGCAGGGGGATTCGGAGGAGGCGCTCGCCCTCACGGAGCGCGCGCATGTGGTGACGCCGTGGTCGTACACCGTCATGGGACAGCTGGCGGCGCTGCTGGATCGCGCCGGCGATCGGAAGCGCACGGACGCCCTCCTGGAAACGCTCGGCACGGGTGAGGCGTACGGCGCGTCGACCGGACTCGCCATCTTTCACGCGCTGCGCGGCGACGCCGAGCCGGCCGCGGAGTGGGCCGCTCGAGGGATCGCCCAGCGATTCCTGCCGCTTGTCTATATGGTCGCGCCGCTGCTCAGATCGCAACGTCAGTGGCCGGCGCTGGCGCGACTGATGAATCTACCGGCCTGAGGTTGGGGTGTCCGACGTTATCGCTTCGGCTTGATCTGGCCGGCAAACGATTGCGCGACGATCTTGCCGTCTCGCACGATCTGCGTGTCGGTCGCCATCTCGTATACGTTGTTGGCTGTTTCGGCGGACCACAGCGAGTACGCAAAGTCGCCGTCGATCGACTGGAGCTGCATTGAGAACGCGGTGCCGGGTTGGCCGAATTCCTGAATCAGGGCGCGGAAGAATTCCCGAATCGAGTCGTGGCCCTTCAGCGGTCCATTCGGTGTAAACAACACCGCGTCTGCCGAATAGTCTGAGACGATGCCATCGAGATCTCCCTCGAAGAAGCACTTCACGTGCCGTCGCAGAACTTCCTCGGTCGTTGATGCCATGGTCGGTGAGCCGGAATTATACCCATCCGATTCCACAACACTGACAGGAATCGACGATTAACGAAAAGGCCGGCGCGTGGCGCCGGCCTTTTACATCTGCGATAGGACTGTGGGGAACTTACTGCTGCGCGGCGGCCGCCGTCGTCGGCGCCGCGCGGCGCTTGTCCTGCTCGATCTTGAAGTCCTCGTCCTTCATGTAGACGATGTTGATCCAGGCGTGCGCCATTTCGTCCACCGTGCGATCGCCCCAGCCCACCCATTGACTCGGATCCGGATTGCTCTTCTTGGCGCTGGTGTTGTCGTGCCACGCCGTCACCTTCAGGATCGTCCCTTTCGGCAGCAGCGGAGCGACGTCGTCCGCGTAGACGTATGTGGTCATCCAGTTGAAGTTGAAGTCGCTGACCAGGCTGATCACCTGCTTGAAGCCGGTCGGCAGAATCGCTTCCAGCATCATCGCCTTGCCGCGCAGGTGCATATGGGCCTGGAAGCTTTCGATCCGGGCGGCCTCGCGGAGTGTCGTGAAGCCCTCGACTACCGCGACGGTATTAGGACGGATGTCCAGCGTCCCGAGCGCCGCCGGGACCAGTGACAGCGTCGTCCGGTACTTCGGCTCCTGCCCCTTCGGGTAGAAGTAGATGCCCATCTCTACTTTGTTGGTGATCTCCTCACCGGCCTGGGAGTAGTGAATGTCCCAGTGGAACTTGGAACCCGGCAGCAGCAGCTTGCCGGTGTTCGGCCGCATCATTTCGCCCTGCTTGCCGACCGCCCATTCCATGAACGGCGTGGGCAGGCCCGGCACTCCCTGGACGCCCGGCTCGGACTGTTCGAGGTACGCGATCGCGTGATGCACGATCTTGCGGCCTTTCATCGTCTCCGGCCGGATCTCGATCGCGCGCACCCAGCGCGGCTCCGTGATCCCCGAGGGGGTGATGCGCTTGTCCCAGACGTCCTGCGACACGGCCGGCATCGTGAAGTCGTACGACTTGATGATCATGTCGGGCTCTTTCTGCCCGAACGCCGCCGCGAAGTTCCAGCCCTGGTCGTCGGGCCACTGCTTGGCGGCGGGCATGTCCTTGGGATCGCCTTGCGGCGCGCCGGCGTCCACCCAACGGGCAATCGTCTCGACCTGATCGTCGGTGAGCGATCGGTCGTTCTTGAACTTCTGGATCCCGACCGTCCGATCGATTTGCCATGGCGGCATCTGGTGGTCGCTGACGCGCGCCTTGATGGACCGCGCCCACGGCCGCGCCTCGGCAAAGGCCACGAGCGACATCGGCGCGATCGAGTTGGGCCGGTGACAGGCCTCGCACTTTTCCTGGAAGATCGGCGCGATGTCCTTCGTGAACGTCGGCGCCTTGGGGGCGTCGGCGGCCACAGCCGCGCCTGGCGCGAGGAGAGCGGCGCCCAGCACGCACACACCGACTGCCATGTTCCGCGCCTGTCGAGATGTCAGTTCCATCATGTTCGGCTCCAGCCTCAAATTCTACCGCACGGTCGCTTTCACGTAGGTGTTGGTCCAGCAGCACTGAAACCCGAAGCCGCCCTCGCCAGATTCGTCATTGGCCTGGACGCGCAGCAGGTATTCGCCAGGCGCCGAGAAGGTCGCCGACGTGGTGACCATCGCGCCCTGCTGGTCGACCGGGATACGGGCCTTGTCGAAGGTCACTCTCCCGGGACCGCGGAACTTATGGAACGAGACGGTGGCCACCTTGGCCACGAATCCGAACGCCGCCGGTGGCGCTTCCGTCTCCGGGGCCTTCGGATCTTCTACCCAGACGCTGATCGGGACCGGCTGGTTCACCGTTCCCGTGACGTTAGCGGCGACGGCCGCCGGCGGGCCTGTCACCTTTGCGCCGCCTTGCGAAAAGGCGAGCACCGGCGGCTGGTTGCCCATTCCCAGCTCTTTGAACGGACTGATCGGATAGCCCTTGTTCAAGGTGAACGGAATCGACTGCGTCTCGCCGTTCGACACGATGGTCCAGGTGACCGCCTTGGTGCCGAAATCCTTCGGCACCTTGACGACGAAGACACCCCATTGCCGGCCGATCTCAAAGTGCGTCGGCTGCCCCTGGTCGGGGCCGCCTGGCTCGACGCGATTGTTCGGCCCGACGGGGATGTCGAGGGTTTCTTTCATGTTCCGGTTGTAGTAGCCGATGAGCATGCTGAAGCTGCCGTCGGGATTCGGGTACCAGCCTTCGTAGGCGGGTGTGATGCTGGCACCGCGCTCGCGCGGCGGATCGAGCGGCAGGGTCGTCTGCGGCCGCTGCGCGCCGGCGGCGACGACCCAACACGTCACAATGGCGAGGCTCGCGCCCGTCACCCAGGGATGCTGTCTCGTGAACAATGACGCTCTCCGTTCTCCTAATTTGGGGCGCATCTATTCTACAGTTGCCTGCCCGGCGACCGGATCTCGGCCATTCCGAGTGTCTGCAAGTGTTTCGGCAAACTCGCGTCGGTTCTGTAAATTTGGGGAAAATGGACGGGCGCCATGGCAGACCAGGCGAAGAACTACATCACGCCCGCGGGGTTTCGGCGACTCCAGGAGGAGCTCGCACGCCTGTGGAAGGTGGAGCGGCCGGCGATGGTCACAACCGTGGCGTGGGCCGCGGGCAACGGCGATCGCTCGGAGAACGGCGACTACATTTACGGGAAGCGTAGACTGCGCGAAATCGACCGGCGCATCCGCTATCTGTCGAAGGTTCTCGACGGGGCCACGGTGGTGGACAACTCGGGCAGGGCGCCCGAACGGGTGCATTTCGGCGCGACCGTCACGATCCTCTACGAGACCGGCGCCGAGCGCGAGTTCACCATCGTGGGCGTGGATGAGCTCGATTCCGGCGACGCCCGGGTATCCTGGCGCTCTCCGCTGGCCAGGGCGCTGCTGACGGCGAAGGTCGGCGACACGGTGACGCTTCGCGCGCCGCGGGGACCCGAGCGCCTCGAGATCATCGCGGTCCGCTACGACGACTTATCCTCTTGAAAACCCAAAGCGCCTTCGGATATGCTGGTCGCTCCGCTTAACACGCATGAAACGCAAGAACCCGCACGCTGTTGCGCTGGGCCGCAAGGGTGGCCAGATCGGCGGCGCTGTGAGATCGGCGATCAAGGCCCTGGCCGCCCGCGAGAATGGCAAGAAGGGCGGCAGACCACGCACCGCCGTCTCCGCGCGGGGTAAAAGCAGCGAGTGATCGCGACCTCGTCTCGTCTCCGGTCCTGACGCACGTCAGCCGCCGGCAGCAGGGGAGGTGTGTCTTCGACCGACTCGAACACCGGGCGGCGGGGCCGCCCAGAAGAGACCGATTCGGCTATGCATGTTACGACGCAGATTACGACGCAGGTTACGAGATACATCGCCGCTCTCTTCGTCGTCGGCCTCATCGCGACGTGTATCGCGAACGCATCGCCCGCCGCGTCGTCAGCGACCGCGCGAACGCGAACGCGGCCAAGTCCAGCCGCGGTGACCGTGACCGGTCACGTCCACGCCACCAACGGCACTCAGACGCTCGCCAATCTTGCGGTCGCGATCGACGATTCAACCACCAGCACCGATGCCGACGGCACGTTCAGCGCCCGGCTTCCGCCGGCGTCTCCCGTGCGGCTGCGCCTGACGGGCGGCATCGTCCCGCGCGAGCTGAGTGTCGCCGCGGGCGCCGCGGGCGACGTGGAGGTCGACGCCATCGCGTTATCGAGTGGTTTCGACCTGGCGTTCTACCGGCAGCTCGTGCGCAACGGCTTCGATGCGCCGAAGCACCTCGAAGCGCTGCGGCGATGGAAGATCGATCCGCGGATCTATCTGCGCACCGTGGACGATGCGGGCACGGCGATCGACCAGAAGACGCTCGATTCCACCGAGGCGACGATCCGCGAGACGATCCCGATGTGGACGGCCGGCACGTTCAAAGCCGCCCTCATCGAGCGCGGCACCGAAGAGCGCGTGGGCTGGGATGCCTGGATTACGGTGCGCTGGCCGAGTGTCGCCGGGCCCGAGGGCATCTGTGGGTCGGCGGACGTCGGGCGCCCGGGCGGGGAGATCAGGCTCTATTACAAGTCCTCCAGCTGCAGTTGCCCAGCCGGCCCGCAGGTGCGGCCCCGCACCGTGCGGCATGAAGTTGGCCATGCCATGGGCTTCTGGCATACCGACTCGGCGGGCGATCTGATGGCCGGCATCGGCGTCGCCGGGTGTGACCAGCGCCCGTCGCCGCGCGAGTTGGCGCACGCCGCGATTGCCTATCACCGGCCCGTCGGCAACCTGGATCCCGACACGGATCCCGATTCAGTCCCCAGCGCCAGCATCAGCGTCTCGCCCGCGCGCGTCGTGCCTTGAGGCACGGCGGCTAGTAATACCTGGGTGTCGGTGTCGCGGCGGTCCTGTGCG
>Ga0207641_10005280_pt1 | contig 11035 bp, 10 predicted proteins | sample KBSSwiS62_FD_184306 | JGI IMG/M metagenome (GOLD analysis project Ga0207641, IMG submission 184306) | Switchgrass rhizosphere microbial communities from Kellogg Biological Station, Michigan, USA - KBS Switchgrass S6-2 (SPAdes) (version 2) | ecosystem: Host-associated > Plants > Roots >... | reverse complement strand
CGGTATTGCCTGCTGGAACATATTACAACGACAGATCCGACTGTATTGCTGGAAGCGCCCAAACTGAAAAGATCACTCCCGGATGTATTAACTTTTGAAGAAATCGAAGCCATCATTGCAGAGCTGGATCTCAGTACGCCGGAAGGCGGCCGCAATAAAGCCATCCTGGAAACGATGTACAGTTGCGGATTACGGGTGAGTGAACTGGTGAATTTGAAAATATCCAATCTTTACCTGGATGTGGGTTTTATAAAAGTATTGGGCAAGGGCGATAAAGAACGGCTGATACCCATTGGCAGGAGCGCCATAAAATATATCGGCATCTACCGGAAAAACATACGTGTACACATAACCGTTAAGCCGGGCAATGACGATATATTATTCTTAAACAGGCGCGGCAGCCAGCTCAGCAGGGTAATGATTTTTTTGATGCTGAAAGACCTGGTTCAAAAAGCCGGTATCCGGAAAAATATTTCGCCGCATACCCTGCGCCATTCTTTTGCTACCCACCTGGTAGAAGGTGGCGCCGATCTGCGTGCCGTGCAGGAAATGCTGGGACATGAAAGCATTACCACCACTGAAATATATACGCATCTCGACCGCGAGTTTTTGCGAAAGACCCTGCACCAGTTTCATCCAGCGTTTAAGCCTTAACTGTACACATACAATTTACAACCGGGTCAGGCTGCATAAGTCATTGGACCCAGCACAACAGGGTTATTCATGTAGCCATTTAAAGACAATATTACTTTTAGCTTATACCCTTTCCCTGGCGCGGATACAATGGTGACCGTTCCGTTGTGTAATTCTGCCCGGCTTTTAATATTCCGGATACCTACACCGTCTACCTCTTTCGAAAAATTAGTTCCTGCTCCGTTATCAGAAATACGTAATACCAGGTCGTTTTCATGGCGCATCAAACTAATAACAGCTTTGGTAGCATGGGAATGCCTTATAATATTATTCACCTGTTCCTGTACAATACGGAAAATAGTAAGTCTCAGTTTTTCATCGAGGAATTTTTCTTTGACATTATTTTCGCGAAAATCAATTTCCATCGCATGCGCCATAGTCATATCAGCAATTAAAACTTTTATGCTGTTGATCAACCCCACCTGTGTACCCGGGCCAACCAGGATTTTAGAGATTTTTCTGATCATGTCTATTACGTTTACAATGCAGCCAGAAGACTTTTCCAGCAGCATTGCTCTGCCCTGCTCATCTGTTTTTGCCAGTTCTATATACATTTTAGTGGCACCCAGTATCTGGTTTAGATTATCATGCAGCTCTTTACCAATTTCTGCCCGTTCATGCTCCTGGGCGGTTAGAACGGCTGCCGTGATTTCGCTTTGCCTGGTTCTTCTCCCATTCACCAGTTTATTTTCCAGTAAGACCAGTGCTGTTATATCCTGCGCCGTACCATATAATCCGGTGCATTTGCCATTTGCGTCGTACTCAGGTTTGCCTTCTGCATGAATGTGTTTGACCGGTCCATCGGCTGACAGAATGCGGTACCCAAATGAAAACCCGGTCATTAAACCTTCGGCAGTTTGTATCTTTTTAGCTACAAAATCCACATCTGCCGGATGAATAAGCGATAGCCATGCTTTAAATGGCAGCCGGTTTTGATCCAGTGGAACATCGTGTATCCGGCAAGCTTCCGCCGACCAACGAATCATCTGGCTCGAAAAATTCATTTCCCAGCTTCCCATTTGCGCCAATTGCTGTGCTCTTGCAAGCTTTGCTTCACTCAGCATCAGATCCTCTTCTGCTTTTCTTTTTTGTTGTTTTTCTTTTGATTCTTTTAATGCCCGGATAATTTTAAGGTTTAGGGTGAATAATTTGTCTTTCAGGGCATAATCGGTTAAGCCGGTCTTAATAAGCTCAATAGATTTTTCTTCACCGATGGTACCTGAAACAAAAATAAAGGGCGTCTCGGGAGCTATCTGTTCTCTTATTTTCAAAGCCGCCGGCCCGCTAAAGGAAGGAAATGTGTAATCGGATAATATGATATCGGGAATAAAATCTGTTAGTGCTTTAATAAATTCCGGCTCATTGTTAACCACTTCAGATATATAGTTCACTCCGCTTTTTTTTAATTCGTATTGCAGCAGTTCGAGATCAGCGGGATCATGCTCTGCAATTAATATTTTAATTTCAGTCTTCATGTTGATATTATTTTGGTGTCTATTAAGATTCCTGGTTCACTATCATCCAGTATAATCCAAGGTCGGAAACAGCTTTTTGAAATTTATCAAACTCTACTGGCTTTACAACATAGCTGTTTGCTCCCAGGTTATAACATTTCTGTATATCAGGATCTTCCTTGGAGGAAGTGAGTATCACTACGGGGATTCTTTTGGTTCGCTCATCCAGTCGTATTTTCTCCAACACTTCTATTCCATTTACTTTAGGCATTTTTAAACGAGCAGTATAACCCGGGGAGTATCTTCTACCCGCCTGCCCTCATATTTGCCTTCTCCAAAAATATAATCCAGTGCCGCAGCCCCATCTTTGAGATGCAGCAGCTTGTTGGCCAATCCATTTTTTTTCAATGCATTAACAGTCATCTCTGCATCGCTGGAATTGTCTTCAACCAATAAAAGTTGAACATCTAAATTCATGACGGTATAATTTTTAACGTGAAATAAAATATGGCTCCTTTATCTACTTCGCCTTCTGCCCATGTGCGTCCTCCGTGTTTGTTTATGATCCGCTGCACCAGCGCGAGGCCAACGCCGGTTCCTTCAAATTCTTCATCTGAATGAAGACGTTGGAATACACCAAATAATTTGTTGGCATAACGCATATCAAAACCCGCCCCGTTATCTTTTATATGATAAATAATTTCATCGTCCTTTATTTCTGAACCAATTTCAATGAATGCTTTTTCTTTTAATCCGGAATATTTAATTGCATTTGAAATTAAGTTCAGCCAAACCTGCCTTATTGAAGTGCTGTCGGCATATGCGGGCAATAATCCGCCGATATGAAATTCAATCGCACGGTTGCCCTGTCCGTCTTTTAACTCACGGCATATATCGGTTACAATACTCTCCATATGAAGGTTCCCCTTTACCAGTTCTTTTCTTCCTATACGGGAAAAGGTAAGCAGATCATCGATTAGCTGACCCATTTTTTTGGCATTGTACATGATGGTATTCATCAGACGTTTTGCTTCCGGCACCAACTGAACTTCATGGTTTTCTTTCAGCATTCTTGAATAACCATGAATGGCCCGGAGGGGAGCGCGTAAATCATGCGAAACGGAATAGGAAAATGACTCCAGTTCCCTGTTCACCTCTTCCACCTGTTCTCCTGATATTCTAAGATCACGGTTGGCAATGACTAACTCGGCTGCCCGTTTTTCTTTCTCCTCATTTTGAAAGATAAGTTCCCTATTGGCAATGGTTAATTCTGCTGCACGTTTTTCTTTTTCCAGGTTTTGAAAGGCCAGCTCTTTGTTGGCAATGACCAACTCTGCCGCTCGTTGTTCTTTTTCCTCATTTTGAAAAACAAGTTCCGCATTGGCAATGGTTAATTCTGCTGCGCGTTTCTCTTTTTCCAGATTTTGCAGAAGAAGTGTTTTATTAGCCTGAATAAGTGCTGCTTCGAATTTTTTCCGGACGGTAATATCACGTGCGATCTTAGATACTCCTATAATTGCGCCGTTCTGATCTTTCAACGGTGAAACAGTAAGTGAAACATAAAATTGTTCACCCCCCTTCTTACACCTGATGGTCTCGTAATTCTCAATAATTTCGTTTCTGTTAATCTTATCAAGAATATCCTTTTCTTCGGTTTCATATCCCGGCGGAGCAATTAAAGAAATATGCCTGCCAATGGCCTGCTTTGCGGTATACCCGAACATTTTCTCGCCGCCCTTATTCCAGCTCCTTATTGTTCCATCCAGCGACTTGCTGATAATGGCATCCTGGGAATATTCTACAATGGCGGCCAGGTACCTGGTATAGTCCTCATCCTTTTTTATTTTGGCAACGCGGATGGCTACAGGAACATCCAATCCGGTCGCCTGTATCTCTTGCCGTACTTTTTGGAAAAAAAACGGGTTGTCAACTGGTTCCTGTTCGTCCTTTCGTTTATCCATAGCCGGTTTATTAAATGACAGAGAGCTGCAAGGTGTGACGAAATACATGAAATTATCGCCCCCGCATATTCAGCCGGTCTGCAGAAATTGACCTGTTGTCAGCAAGATTTTATTTAACGAAATGGAAACGCCCAAAAAATGGTAATGGTGAAATGTTGATTCAGATAGCTATGGGCCTGTGCGGAAATATTTCTAATAAATTAACAACGGTTTTAATCACCGCTGAAGGTAGTACAATAACGCAACACCTGGGCTTTTACTTAGTATATCTGTTTGTTAAGTATATACGCGTATCATCCACTATGGGTATTATGCTGTAACCAGGAAGAGACGGCTACTGTAAAATTCCTGAACATTGGCAGGCCGTATAGGATAGAAGCCGATGCTAATCCTATCAACGATGCGATGATGCTATGATTTAGGTTAAGATTCCTGCCTGCGCAGGAATGACGAGCCGTTTTGTTCGTCGCTTTTGCACATGATTTGAAATAAATAATGATCTTACAAGCTGTTTTTACGTCAATCCCAGGCCCTCTCTTCCGGCTATTTCCAAGCCCTCTTCCCGTCATTCCTGCGCAGGCAGGAATCTAATCCGGTTGATAGAATGCAGATGAATATTTAATATTGCATTTCAGCAGAACGCTCCTGCAGCGGTTCAATCTGGCGTTTAGAGCTATTGTACCACCAACCTTGTTGTATATAATTTTCCCGGTTGTTTTCCTGATGCGCTGGCAAAGTATATTCCGGCTGCGCTGAACATAGTGCCGCTGAAATTTTCGAGCTGGTTCTTTAATGTAATATTCAATAGCCTGCTGGCAACCATTCTTCCTGATGCATCGGTAAACCGAATAACATATTCACCAGGATCTTTCAGGTTAAAGACCAACTTGAAATTGCTATTTATGCCGATAGGGTTGGGGTAAATTTTTATTTCATTGTCTCCGGATATTATATTTTTCAGCTTGTCAAACAGGGTGTAGCGCACACAGGTCGTCATCAGTCCGCCCATACGGCTTGTAACACGTGAAGGCGCCTGCACAACAATTTCTCCCAGGCTTGACTGCTTCAATATTATGTTTTGTGTGATCAGTTTTGTATTGTCGGATCCAGTAGTCAAAGATTGAATGTTTTGCTGTTGACCCAGACTGATCGTTTTTGGCTCATAACCCACGGAACTGATCTCCAATTTAAGCTTGGATACAATCGTATTTACCTGTAGCAAAAAATTACCAGCAGAATCAGCGGCAACACCGCTATTAGTATTTTTTACTTTAATGGATGCGTAAGGAATCGGGTTGTTCCTTTCATTCACTACCCTTCCATAAATCAGCACCGTGTTTTTATTTTTAGTCTCGGGCGGCGCTATTTTCCCAACCACGATTTCGACGGCGGTGTCTCCTTTTATCAAAGCTGGCGCTACAGTCATTATTGCCGCTGGCGCTTTTACCTGTGAATTCGACTTTGATGTTATCATTACGAACGAGGCCGCAATACCCATCCAGTATTTCCACCATAGTTTACGTGATTCCGGTGCAGGAGCAAGAGCACGGTTAAGTTGGGTATTGTCTGCGCGACCGCATATACCAGTAACCGCCGATGAGATATGGCGCAATATCTCCTGATCAGTCATTGCACTGAAATCAATTACTTCTTTTTTACAGGCCATACAAAAACGCCCCTGTTCCGTAATGGACATCTTATTCCAGTTTTCATGGCAGGGTTCGGGTATCTGCAATTGCACTTGTTGTTTCATAACAGTTGAGTTTTATGAGAAGCCGCCCCGACGCTTGTACACCAGGCAGCCAATGCTGAATGAATTATTTTTTAGGACGCATACTTAGATTATCATCATCGTCATCATCATCTTCTTCCTGATCTGGCTTCTTAGTATTTTTTGCAATGGACTGTGCATTCTTTAGCAGTTTCAGGAATTCGCTGCGGTAACCTTCTTCATCTTTTCCCAGCGCTTCTTTTGCCATCTGCCAGGCATTATTATAAGAAGAGGATTGCTTAAATTCAGAATTACGCAGCAACATGCCAAACTCTGCTACTGCCGCGGCAAACCTGAAATTAGCAGAAGCAGCATCTAGCAGAAAAGGATTTTCCTCTACAGGATGTTCTATCAGTTTGCTTACATCACCATCCGGCTTTTTGTACCTGAACTTAACAGTCATCAATTCATTACTTCCTGCATTGGCGGGTGCCTGGTTGGGTTGCAGGTATTTAAGTTTATCTACACTTTCCGCAAATTCATTTTTTACCCCCACCGGTATCAATTCATACAAGGCAGTGACGGTATGGCCGCTGCCCAGTTCACCGGCGTCTTTTTTATCGTTGTTGAAATCTTCTTTATTCAGCAGACGGTTTTCATATCCAATCAGGCGATAGGCCTGCACTTTGGAAGGATTGAATTCTACCTGCAGTTTTACATCTTTGGCAATGGTAAAGAGTGTACCGCCAAATTCACTCACCAGCACTTTTTTTGCTTCGTTCAATCCATCAATATAAGCGTGGTTGCCATTTCCTTTATCGGCCAGCTTTTCCATTTTATTATCTTTATAATTGCCCATACCGAAGCCCAATACAGTTAAGAATACGCCGCTTTTTCTTTCTTCTTCAATCATACTGATTAATGCATCATCACTGCTGGCGCCTACGTTAAAATCACCATCGGTACAAAGTATCACGCGGTTATTGCCTGTTTTCAGAAAATTTTCTTTGGCTGTTTTGTAAGCTAATCTGATACCTTCTCCACCGGCTGTCGATCCGCCTGCTTCCAGTTTATCAATTGCATCTTTGATGGTTGATTTGTTTGCACCACTGGTAGGTGGTAACACCAGGCCCGCATTGCCGGCATAGACCACCAATGATACTTTATCCTGTTCACGCAACTGGTCTACCAGTAATTTCATAGATGTTTTTACCAGTGGCAATTTGTTTTCTTCCATCATAGAACCCGAAACATCAATCAAAAAAACGATATTGGAAGCAGGCAAATTTTCAACCGGTATCTTTTTGCCCTGTAATCCCACCAATACCAGTTTGTGGGCAGGGTTCCAGGGGCAATTCGCCAGTTCGGTATTGATGGAAAATGGATCACCGTTCTTCGGTTGGGGATAATCGTAATGGAAATAATTGATCATTTCTTCGATGCGAACAGCGCCTGCCGGCGGCAGTTGACCCATCTGCAGAAAACGGCGCACATTACTGTAGGAAGCAGCGTCTACGTCGATGGAAAAAGTAGACAAGGCGTTTTCAATGGTGGAAAGAAACCGGTTTTCTACAATGTCATCGTAGTCTTCCGTGTTATAATTCTTATTACCAAAGTATCCCTTCTTTCTTCTTAGATCCTTTATGTTTTTGCCGGAGCCCGTGCCAATTTGTACACCTGCTACACGGCCTTCCAATGCCTGGGCGAAGTTTTCTGCGCGCGGATAAGACAAAGGGGGCGCCACAATTTTATTTGGTTTACGCGGCGCAGATTCATAATCTGCGATTCCATAACCCACTACTACCACCTCCTCGAGCTTTTGAGTGGACGCTTTCAGGGTAACATTAACAATACTTTTTTCCTTTACCGAAACCTGCTTATTATCATATCCAACCATCGAAAAAACCAAAACAGCCTTTCCGCTGCTAACGGTTATCCTGAATTCACCATTGCCATCGGAACTGGCACCGGTAGTCGAGCCTTTTTCGCGAACAGTAACGCCTGCCAATGGGCTGCCCTTATCGTCTGTAACCTTTCCCTGTACATTAAACCCGGTGATGGATCGAAATGATGCAAGGCTGAAAGCTGCCAGCAGGCAACTGAATAATATGTATTTCATCCTTATTTTTTTAGTTGTTAATAAATTGATTTTGGCGGCCAACTGAATACGGATGCACACAATTTTGAAATTGCATACATACAATGCTGATTTTTTGAATTATTTTGCCGGAAGGCGTGAAGCGTGAAACGTCAATCGTGAGAAAATCGCGAACTGAAAACGGTTACAAACTCACGCCTCACGCCTGATGTCTCACGAAAAATGTCTTTTCTAAAAACCATATCAAACCCTGCCGCCAGTGACAAAGAACTGGTATTGGCCTACCAGCAAAATGGTGATCTGCAGGTATTGGCAGCGCTCTATCAACGGCATATGGAACTGGTATATGGTGTTTGTCTGAAATACCTTTCTGACAATGAATTGGCCAAGGATGCGGTGATGCAGGTATTTGAAGAATTGATTGCAAAGTTGAAAAAACATGAGGTGGATAATTTTAAAAGCTGGCTGTATACCCTGGCTAAAAATCATTGCCTGATGCAATTGCGCAGTGGTAAAGGCAAAAAAACAGTGTCTATTAGTCCTGAACTTATGCAAAACGGGGAAGAATGGCATCTGAACGGGGAATTGCAGAAAGAGGGCGAATTCAAAAAACTGGAGCGCTGTTTGCAAACTTTATCTGCAGAACAGCAGCAAACAGTACAACTTTTTTACCTTCAGCAAAAATGCTATAATGAGATCGTGGCGCAAACGGGGCTCGATTGGAAAAAAGTAAGAAGCCTGATTCAAAACGGAAGAAGGAATTTAAAGATTTGTATGGAGAGTCGCAGTATTTAGTATTGAGTACTTAGTATTAAGACAATGAGATCCGATTATGAACGAAGACAAAAATCATATTAATTATTCAGCAGCGGATATTGAAAAATACCATCGCGGCGAGCTTTCGCCGGCTGCGATGCATGCTATGGAAAGAGCTGCGCTGGATGATCCATTCCTCGCCGATGCTATGGAAGGATATATGGTTGACAGCGGGGAAAATGGTATGACAAAGGATGATATCCCTGAATTAAAACAAAGGCTGGCCGAAAGAATTGCAGAAAAAGACCGCACGCCCGTTATTGGGTTCGCATGGTGGAAGGTTGCGGCGATAGTATTCCTGCTGCTGGGCGGGGCGTGGTTCTATATTGCGCTTAACAGCAAAGAAAAGACCGATAGCATTGCACAAGCTCAGCAGAAGAATGAAAAGCAGCCTTCCGCAACCGGCAAAGCAGACAGTCAAGCTTCGCTGTATCACGCTACAGACACCATAGCCGCACATGAAGACGAGCTCGCCGTCAGCAAAAAGCCGACTGCATCGGAGAAAACCAATAGTACTCATATCGGAAATAAAAAATCGGTCAATGATGCCGTTGCTGCTGAATTAAGTAGCGCTGCCGGAGCAAAAAACAATGAAGCTAAGCAAACTGAAACGAAGGAAGCGGCGGAAACAGGAAGGGAACTGGCAAAAGCTTTCGATAAAAAAGACAGCCTGGATCCTGCCCCTGTTGTGGCAAGATCCGAAGTCAATAAAAATGCAACCACTTTTGGTGCCGATAAAAAACAAGAGGCCCGGCCTGAACGCATCATTGAGGCGGCCCCCGGCATCGGCATTGCATCCAATAGCTTTAATGGTGCGGTGGTTGATCAATTCAACAAACCAGTAGCCAATGCCACCGTGCAGGTACCCACTTTGAATAAAGCATTTGTTACAGATAATAACGGATATTTTTCTTTTAAGGCACCTGATACCGCATTAAACGTGTCCATAGCGTCTATTGGGTTTGAACAACAAAACGCGCGGCTCAACAACAGCGTTGCCTTTAACCAGATTGCGTTGAAACCAGCTAATCAAAGCCTGGACGATGTAGTGGTGGTTGGGTATGGATCAAAAAAGGGCTCAGCATTCCGGAGAAAAACAAAAGACTTTTCCGTTAATGTGCTGGATGCTGAACCCTCTGTAGACTGGAACACATATACCGGATACCTGGAAAAAAATAAGCGGGTACGGGATGAAACAAAAGACATACACGGAGACGTAGTGGTATCGTTCGTCATTAATAATAAAAACGAGCTTACTAATTTCAAGATAGAAAAATCATTGCAGACCCAACTGGATGCAGAAGCCATCCGTTTAATAAAAGAAGGCCCTTCCTGGAAATTGCTAAAAGGGAAAAAAGCGAAAGCTTCTGTTATTGTTAAATTCTGATATTTACCGCGTTTAAAACAATATATGTATTGACAGCGAATAGCCCTTATTTTTGCGGCCTAAACACGCTAATTATGAAACGTATACTGCTTGTCGTTTGTACAGGTTTTTTTGTATTCAATCTTACTGCCCAGCAATTAAGAACGCCCGCTCCCAGCCCCGGCCAAACCATTAAACAGGATTTTGGGTTATCGTCCATCGAGTTGTCTTATTCACGGCCCGGTATTAAAGGACGCAAAATATTTGGTGATGTGCGACCCTATAATGTATTATGGCGTACGGGTGCCAATGGTGCTACCACCCTTACATTTGGCGATGATGTTACCATTGGCGGAACCCTGGTTAAAGCGGGTAAATACGGTTTGCTGACAATACCAGACAAAGAAAACTGGGTAGTAATCATTACCAAACAACTGGATGTTACCTCACCCGATGCCTATAAAAAAGAAAACGATGTGGTAAGATTAAATGTAAAACCTGTAGCGTTAAAAGAACCGGTAGAAACATTTGCCATGCAGTTTGCCAATGTAAAACCCAATAGCTGCGATCTGCAACTGGCCTGGGAAAATACGCTGGTGAGTTTTCCTATTACAACAGATGTGGATACAAAGGTAACGGCGCAGATCAATGAGGTTATGAACAAGGATAATCGTCCTTATTTCAATGCCGCCATGTATTATCTGGATAATGGCAAAGATTTAAACCAGGCCCTGGCATGGTTTAATAAAGCGCTGGAACAAAGCCCTAATGCGTTTTTTATTGTTTACCAGAAAGCCAGTTGCCTGGCCAAACTGGGAAGAAAAGAAGAAGCGAAAGCAACTGCCCTGCAGGGAATTGCTTCGGCAAAAGCAGCAAAGAACGATGACTATGTAGCGTTGAACGAAAAATTGATTGCGTCGCTGAAATAAACGTCGG
>Ga0207641_10005279_pt1 | contig 11035 bp, 6 predicted proteins | sample KBSSwiS62_FD_184306 | JGI IMG/M metagenome (GOLD analysis project Ga0207641, IMG submission 184306) | Switchgrass rhizosphere microbial communities from Kellogg Biological Station, Michigan, USA - KBS Switchgrass S6-2 (SPAdes) (version 2) | ecosystem: Host-associated > Plants > Roots >... | reverse complement strand
CTTGATCTTCTCGGTGCGGAGCTCGTCGGAGGAGAACGACGTCGGCTCCTCCATCGCCGTGAAGGCGAGCAGCTGGAGCAGGTGGTTCTGGATGACGTCCCGGGCCGCGCCGATGCCGTCGTAGTATCCCGCGCGCCCACCCAGGCCGATGTCCTCGGCCATGGTGATCTGCACGTGGTCGACGTAGTTGCTGTTCCAGATGGGCTCGTACAGCTGGTTGGCGAAGCGCAGCGCCAGGACGTTCTGCACCGTCTCCTTGCCGAGGTAGTGGTCGATCCGGAAGACCGAGTCCTCGGGGAAGACGTCGTTGACGATCGCGTTGAGCTCCTTCGCCGACGCGAGGTCGTGCCCGAAGGGCTTCTCGATCACCACGCGGCGCCACTGGTCGGCGTCCTGCGCGGACAGGCCCGACCGCGCCAGCTGCTTGCACACGACCGGGAACGCGCCGGGCGGGATGGACAGGTAGAAGGCGTGGTTGCCGTTGGTCCCGCGCACCCGGTCCAGGTCGCGGACGGTCTGCTCGAGGCGGTCGAACGCCGCGTCGTCGTCGAAGGTGCCCTCGACGAAGCGGAAGCCCTCCTTGAGCCGGTCCCACACCTCCTGCCGGAAGGGCGTGCGCGCGTGCGTCTTCACGGCCTCGTAGACGACCTGGCCGAAGTCCTCGTCGGTCCAGTCCCGGCGGGCGAAGCCGGTGAGCGCGAAGCCCGGCGGGAGCAGCCCGCGGTTGGCGAGGTCGTAGATGGCGGGCATGAGCTTCTTGCGGGACAGGTCGCCCGTCACGCCGAAGATCACCAGGCCGCAGGGGCCCGCGATCCGCGGCAGGCGCTTGTCCCGGGGGTCTCGCAGCGGGTTCACCCAGGCCGCGGTGTTCGCCGGGATGCCCTTGGTACCGCTGGTCATCGCTCTCAATCCTCTCGCCCGGCCGGATCCGGCCGGGGTCGCAATCCCTGGACCGCGCGGGCGAGCAGGACGAGCCCGGCCACCCGGTCGCTGAGGTGCAGCCGCAGCACGGGGACGCCCCGCGCCGCGACGTCGGCCGCGACGATGCCTGCCTCGGTCCGCGCCAGACTAGAGGGGACCGGCCCGGGATCGGGAACGAGATCGTCCGGCGCGTCCCCCGTGAGCAGGAGCAGGGCACCCGGTCGGGGGGCCTCCCCGCCGAAGGGCGCCAGGAGCGCGCGCTGCCGCGGCCCCCAGCCGAACACGACGGGCAGCTCGGCGCGGCGGGCGAGCTCGCCGCGCAGCACCGCGACGGAGGCGTCCTCGATGGGGTCGAGCCAGCCGGACACGGCCAGGTGGCCGCCCGCCGGGACCGCGTCCACCAGCGCCTGCAGCGCCTCCGTGGTGCTCGGCTCACCGGGGAGCCAGTCACCCGCCGACACGGCGACGACGCCGTCCGACGACCGCTCGGACAGCGGTGCCGCAGCGGGTGCCCGCGGGTCCGCGAAGGGCTCCCCGTCCAGCAGCCGGGCGGCGGCGGCCACGGCGTACTGCCACAGCAGCAGCTCGGCGCCGAGCGGGCCGCCGGTCGCGACCACCTCGTCCGTGCCGTCGGACTCGTCGCCCTCGTCGGGGCCGTCCGGTTCGGGATCGCGGTCCGGGTCGTCCGGCATCCGGCGTGGGGTCGGGCCGAGCAGCTCGGTCAGGTCGTCCGGGGCGGCCATCGGGTCCCGGGCGGTCGACGGCGCCAGCGTGGGGCCGGTGGGGAGGCCGTCCGGGTCCGGGTCGTCCAGCAGGACGGGCGTGCCGCCTGCCGCGGCGACGAGGCAGGCGGCCCACTCCGCCAACGCCGGTGGGGCGAGCCCGGGATCCACGCGCACGGCGCCGTTCCCGCAGGCCACGAGCACGCCCGCGAGCAGCAGTGCCGGGTTCTGCGGGTCGTCCGCGGTGAGCGGCTCGGCCACGGCCCGGGCGTCCTCCAGGATCCCGCCGACCGGTGCGCCCGCCAGCCCCGCGGGCACCAGCCCGGGGGCGCCGAGCACGCAGAACTCGGCGGGGACGTCCCGCTCGGTGGTGATCACGACCGAGCCGGCGGCCCGGGCGCGCTCGTCCAGCGGAGAGCCGGCCTCGGTGAGGACCACGGTCCGCGCCGCGGCGCGCCGTGGCCCGATCTCCGCCGCGATCGCCTCGGCCAGCAGGGCGTGCACCGCGGCGACCCACTCGGTGGTCCCAGCGGGGTCGGTGACCACCAGCACGGTGCCGGACAGGTCCCCGGCCAGCGCGTGGGCGAGGACGCCGGGATCGGGCGTGTCCAGGACCTGGAGCAGGGCGGCGGACACGGAGCTTGCGGAGTCGACCATCGGCACTGTGTCCGGGCGCTCGCCTGCGCCCGCCAGGACCTCGGCCCCGAGGGTCCACCGCGCGTCCCCGACGAGCAGGACGCGCGCCGCTCCCTCCACCCGGAAGGCCTCGCGCAGCGCGTCGACCTGGCCGATCAGCGGGCGCGAGGTGTGCGGCAGCGCCGGCCAACCGAGCCCGTCCGCGGACGCCCGGCCGATGAACGACGGGTCCGCGTCCGTGATGCGGGAGGCGACGGTGTCCGCGGCCAGCTCGGCCGCCACCCGCCGCGCCTCGCGGGACAGGGAACCGCCGCCGAGCTCCACGACCGGGAGCCCGACGGCGGGCCGTGACGTCACCTGCCGGTCGCCTACTTCGCTGCGTCCAGCTGGCCCTGCACGGAGTCCTGCAGCTCCGACCAGGACTTCTCGAACTTCTCGACGCCCTCGTTCTCCAGCACCAGGAACACGTCGGTGAGGTCGATGCCGACCCGCTCCAGCGCGTCGAACACCTCCTGGGCGGCCGCCCCGGTGCCGGTGACCTTGTCGCCTTCGACGACGCCGTGGTCGGCGAACGCGGCCATGGTCTTCTCCGGCATGGTGTTCACGGTGTCCGCGACGACCAGCTCGGTGACGTAGAGGGTGTCCGGGTAGTCCGGGTTCTTCACGCCGGTCGAGGCCCACAGCGGCCGCTGCGGCTTGGCGCCCTTGGCCTCCAGGGCCTTCCAGCGGTCGGAGGAGAAGACCTTCTGGAAGGCCTCGTGGGCGAGGCGGGAGTTCGCGACGCCCGCCTTGCCCTTGAGCGCCTTGGCCTCGTCCGTGCCGATCTCGTCCAGTCGGGCGTCGATCTCCGAGTCCACGCGGGACACGAAGAACGACGCGACGGACGTGAGCGAGGAGACCGCGATGCCGTTCGCGGCCGCCTGCTCCACGCCCTCGAGGTACGCCTGCATGACGGCCCGGTAGCGCTCGACCGAGAAGATCAGCGTGACGTTGACCGACACGCCCTCGGCCAGCGCCCGGGTGATCGCGGGCAGGCCCGCCTCGGTGGCCGGGATCTTGACCAGCAGGTTCGGCCGGTCCACGGCCTTCCACAGGTCCAGCGCCTGCGCGACGGTGGCCTCGGTGTCCCGGGCCAGGGTCGGGTCGACCTCCAGCGACACCCGGCCGTCGACCCCGCCGGAGGTCTCCCAGGTGCCGGAGAACACGTCGCACGCCTGCTGCACGTCCGCGACGGTGACCTCGCGGATGGTGGCGGCGACGTCCGCGCCGCGGGCGGCGAGCTCGCGGACCTGCGCGTCGTAGGCCGCGCCGTTCTTCAGGGCGGAGGCGAAGATCGTCGGGTTGGTGGTGACCCCGACGACGCTCCACTCGTCGATCAGCCGCTTCAGGTTCCCGGACGTGATGCGCTCCCGGGAGAGGTCGTCCAGCCAGATGGACACGCCCGCGCCGGCCAGGGCGGCGAGCTTCTCGTTGGTGCTCATGCCGATCTCCTTCAGCTCTTGCCCAGGCTCGCCCGGGCGGCGTCGACGACGGCCTCCGGCGTGAACCCGAACTCACGGAACAGGGTGGCGGCGTCCGCGCTGGCGCCGTAGTGCTCGATGCTCACCGCGCGTCCGGCGTCCCCGAGGAAGCGCCACCACGGCATCGCGATGCCTGCCTCGACCGAGACGCGGGCCTTGACCGAGGGCGGCAGGACCGAGTCCTTGTACGCGGGGGCCTGCCGGTCGAACCACTCGACGCACGGCATGGACACCACACGGGTGGGAACGCCGTCCGCCTCGAGGGTCTTCCGCGCCTCGACCGCGAGCTGGACCTCGGAGCCGGTGCCGATGAGCACGACCTGCGGGTCCCCGTTCGACGCGTCGGCGAGGACGTAGCCGCCCTTCTTGACGCCCTCGTACGAGGTGCCCTCCAGGGTCGGGACGTTCTGCCGGGTCAGCGCCATGCCGACCGGGCCGTCCTGCCACTCCAGGGTGGCGCGCCAGCCGTGCGCGGTCTCGTTGGCGTCGGCGGGGCGCAGCACCGACAGGTTCGGGATGGCGCGCAGCGCGGCCAGGTGCTCGATCGGCTGGTGCGTGGGGCCGTCCTCGCCGAGGCCGATCGAGTCGTGCGTCCACACGAAGATGGCCGCGGTCCTCATCAGCGAGCCCAACCGGACGGCGGGCCGCATGTAGTCGCTGAACTGCAGGAACGTGCCACCGTAGGGGCGGGTCGGGCCGTGCAGGGCGATCCCGTTGAGGATGGCGCCCATGGCGTGCTCGCGGACGCCGAAGTGCAGGGTGCGGCCGTAGGGGTTGGCGTCCCACATCTTCGTGGCGGCCGACTCCGGGCCGAACGAGTCCGCGCCCTCCATGGTGGTGTTGTTGCTCTCCGCGAGATCCGCGGACCCGCCCCAGAGCTCGGGCAGGACGGGCGCGAGGGCCTTCAGCGTCTCGCCGGAGGCCTTGCGGGTGGCCAGGCCCTTGGCGTCCGGCTCCCAGACGGGCAGCGCGTCCGCCCAGCCCTCCGGCAGCGCGTTCGCCAGCAGCCGGTCGAACAGCTGCTTGCGCTCGGGCTCGCGCATCGCCCAGTCGTCGAACGCGGTGCGCCACGAGTCGATCGCGCCGCCCTGCCGCTCGCCGACCGAGCGCGTGTGTGCCAGCACCTCGGGCTCGACGACGAAGCTCTGGTCCGGGTCGAAGCCGAGGACCTTCTTGGTCTCGGCGACCTCCTCGTCGCCCAGTGCGGCGCCGTGCGCCTTACCGGTGTTCATCTTCGTGGGCGCCGGGAAGCCGATGATCGTGCGCAGCAGGATGAACGACGGTCGGCTGGTCTCGGCCTTGGCCGCCTCGATCGCGTCCAGGATGCCGGTGACGTTCTCCCCGCCCTCGACGACCTGCACGTGCCAGCCGTACGCCTCGTAGCGCGCCGCGGTGTCCTCGGACAGCGCGATCGTGGTGTCGTCCTCGATCGAGATCTTGTTGTCGTCGTAGAAGACGATGAGGTTGCCGAGCTCCTGGCGGCCCGCGAGGGACGACGCCTCGCTGGTCACACCCTCCTCGATGTCCCCGTCCGAGGCGATGACGTAGACGAAGTGGTCGAAGGGCGACGAGCCCTCCGGCGCGTCCGGGTCGAACAGGCCGCGCTCGCGGCGGGCAGCCATCGCCATGCCGACCGCGGACGCGAGCCCCTGCCCCAGCGGCCCGGTCGTCATCTCGACGCCGTTCGGGGTGGCCTCGAGCTCGGGGTGCCCGGGGGTCTTGGAGCCCCAGGTGCGCAGCGCCTGGAGATCCTCCAGCTCCATCCCGTAGCCCGCCAGGAACAGCTGGATGTAGAGGGTGAGGCTGGAGTGTCCGGCGGACAGCACGAAGCGGTCCCGGCCGATCCAGCCCGGGTCGGCCGGGTCGTGACGCATCACGCGCTGGTAGAGGCAGTAGGCGAGGGGCGCGAGGCTCATCGCCGTGCCGGGGTGGCCACTGCCGCACTTCTGGACGGCGTCCGCGGCCAGCACCCGGACGGTGTCGACGGCGCGCTTGTCCAGCTCGGTCCAGTCCGGCGGCACCTCGGCGCGGGTGAGCGCGGCGAGGTCGGGCTCTGTGACAGACACGGCTGAGGGCTCCTGTCGCTCGGAAACACTGGGTGGTGGTCGCCGGTCGAGCTCGCCGAGCACCACGACGTGGCTCGCTACCGGCGGTCCGGCTCGGCTGTGGACTCTAGTCAGTCCGGACGGCGTGGCGCGCCGTTCGGACCGATCGGAAACGGATCGGTCATCATCCGGACTACCCCGCGACCCCGGCCTGCACTCCACGGGCTAGCATCGACGCGCTGTAGAACTAGAGTTCCGACCGAGCTGTGCAGCACCCACCACGGTCCACGTCCGGCGAGCGAGGTAGCAACTGGTGAGCGCACCCGTGTCACACCGGGGAGCGGCGACGACCGTTCCGGCGAAACGCGGCTTCGGCGACACCGTCCGGGCGTACGTCGGGCTCACCAAGGCCCGCATCATCGAGCAGCTGCTCGTGGTGACCGTGCCCGCCATGGTGCTGGCCCAGCGGCAGATCCCGTCCGTGTGGCTGATCCTGGCCACCCTGGTCGGCGGCACGATGGCCGCGGCGAGCGCGCACGTGCTCAACTGCGTGGCGGACGCGGACATCGACGCCAAGATGAAGCGGACGGCCCGGCGCCCCACCGCGAAGGGCGAGGTCCCGCCGCGGAACGCGCTGGTCTTCGGGCTGGCCCTGGGCGTGCTGTCCGCCGTGTGGCTGTGGTTCACCACGAACCCGCTCTCGGCGATCCTCGCGGTCGGCGCGATCGCGTTCTACGTGCTCGTCTACACCCTGCTCCTCAAGCGCCGGACGTCGCAGAACATCGTCTGGGGCGGCGCTGCGGGCTGCATGCCCGTCGTCATCGGCTGGTCGGCGGTCACCGGCACCGTGGCGTGGCCCGCGCTCGTCATGTTCGGCGTGATCTTCTTCTGGACGCCGCCGCACTTCTGGGCGCTGGCCATGAAGTACAAGGACGACTACGCGGCCGCCGAGGTCCCCATGCTCCCGGTCGTGGCCACGCCGCGGCAGGTGTCGGTGCGGATCGTGGCCTACGCCTGGGTGATGGTCGCCTGGACGCTGCTGCTCGCGCCCGTCACCTCCTGGATCTACGTGGGCTTCGCCCTCGCGGGCGGGAGCTACTTCGTGGTGATGGCGCACAAGCTCCACGCCGGGGTGAAGGCCGGGCGGGAGACCTCGCCGATGCGGCTGTTCCACCTCTCGAACCTCTACCTCTGCGGGCTGTTCCTGGCGATCGCGGTGGACGCCGCCATCGGCCTGCCCACCGTCCTCTGACGTCCGCTAACGCAGCAGCTCCGGCACCTCCAGCGGCTCGCCCCGCAGGTGGTGGGCGAGGAAGGCGTGCACGGTCTCGTACCAGAGCGCGGCGTGCTGCGGCGTGAGCACCCAGTGGTTCTCGCTGGGGAAGTACAGGAACCGGTGCGGGTTCTCCGCGCCCTCGACCCGGGAGACCAGGTCCCACCAGAGCCGCAGCGCCTCGCCGATCGGCACCCGGTAGTCCTTGTCGCCGTGGATGACCAGCATCGGCGTGCGGATCGCGTCCGCGTGCAGGTGCGGGCTGTTGGCGGCGGCCATCTCGGGGGTCATCTCGGTGAGCCAGTAGTCCGCGAGGTCCGTCGTCGGGCCGAACTGGTCGAGGGCCCACAGGCTCGCGTGCGTGACGATCGCCCGGAAGCGGTCCGTGTGCCCGGCGATCCAGTTGGCCATGTAGCCGCCGAAGGAGCCGCCCATCGCCGCGGTGCGGGTCTCGTCGACCTCGGGGAGGGCCTCGGCGGCGTCCGTGAGGCGCAGCAGGTCGGTGTAGGGCGGCCCGCCCCAGGCTCCCCAGCCGCGTTGCACGAACGCCTGCCCGTAGCCCGTGGACAGCGCGGGGTCGGGGAGCAGGACGGCGTACCCGCGGGCGGCCATCAGCCACGGGTTCCAGCGCCACTGCCAGGTGTTCCAGCTGCCCAGCGGGCCCCCGTGGACCCAGAGGAGCAAGGGAACCGGGGCGTCGGACTCGGGCAGGACGAGCCAGGCGCGCAGCGGTGAGCCGTCCTCCGCGGTGGCGGTGACCTCGGTCAACGTGCCCGGTAGCACCGGCGGCTCGACAGGCCCGGGCAGCGGCGTGGGCTGCTGGTCCGGGGTGCGGGCGTCGAGCCGGACGGGGTGCGGCGGGCAGTCCACGGCGGAGCGCAGCGCGTAGACGGTGCCCCCGTCCGGTGAGACGACGGCGTCGGAGTAGGCCCCGTGGTCACCGGTCAGCCGGGTCACGGCGTCGGACTCGAGGTCGATGCGGAACAGCGGGCCGCGGCCCTCCTCGTCCGCGGACACCACGAGTGCGGTCGAGTCCGGGGCCCACGCGATGCTCGCCGGGCTGCGGTCCCATTCGGGCGCGACCGGGCGGGCCACGCCCCCGGTCAGCGGCACGATCACCAGGTCGCTGCGCGGGGCGAGCTTCGGTGTCGAACGGCTGGTCCGCAGCACGGCGACGACGGCGCCGTCCGGGCTGACCTCGGCGTGCCCGTAGTCGTGGTCCGGGTCCGCCAGCAGCGTGCGCCGTTCCCCGGTCTCGGTGTCGAGCGCGACGAGGAGGCTCCGGTTGACCCCCTGCGGCAGGCGCAGCCACCAGCTCGTGACGACCGTGCGGCCGTCGGGGGCCGGCGCGGCGTAGGTGTCCCGCAGCGCGCTTCCCGGGGTGGGGGTGAGGTCGCGCCAGTCGTCTCCGTCGCGGACCAGCAGGCGGGGCTCGTCGGGGCCGAGGTCACTGTCCCAGAAGCGGACCGGGTAGCCGGAGTGCAGGATCGCGGAGACCTTCGCGTCGGCGCGGGCCTTGCGGCGCTCGGTGTCGTCCGCGCCCGTCACGGCCGCGGGGAGGGTGGGGGAGGTGGCCAGGACCGTGCCCGCCTCCCGAGCCACCGCGAGCGCGGAGATCCCGCCCGCCCGTCTGTCCAGGAGCGCGGCCTCGCCCCCCGCGGCGGGCAGGCACCAGACGGCCCCGGTCTCGGGATCGTCCTTCGTGTCCGGATCGGGGCGGGCGGTGACGAACAGCAGGTCACCCGCCGGGGTGAACACCGGCTGCGACTCGCCCTTCGCGCCCCTGGTCAACCGGCGGGCCGGGGCCTCGCCGGTCGGGTCGACCTCCCAGAGCGCGGTCCGCCAGGCCGTCCGATCGGCGGTCAGCGCGGCGGCCGACGTGACCAGCCGCGTGCCGTCGGGGGACAGGGCGAGCGCCGCCAGACGGGGGAGCTCGACGTACGACTGGAGGTCGGTGAAGTCGGTCTCGGGCACCCGACCACCCTGTCAGACCGGCGTCCCGGGGCGCAGTGGAGTTGAATCGCGCCCATGACCGGCACGACCGCCCGCACGGGCATGGCCATGACTCTGGTGGCCGCGGCCTTCCTGGTCGCGATGCTCGGCACCACGATGCCCACCCCGATCTACCCGCTCTACGAGGAGCGCTACGGCTTCGGCGGGCTCGTCGTCACCGTGGTGTTCGCGACGTACGCGGTGGGCGTGATCGCGGCGTTGCTGCTGCTGGGGGGCCTGTCGGACCGGATCGGCCGCAAGCCGGTGCTGTGGTTCGGGCTGGCGATGGCGGTGCTGTCCGCGCTGGCGTTCCTGGTGCCCTCGTTCGGGATGCTGTTCGTTGGGCGGGTGCTCTCGGGGCTCTCGGCGGGGGTGTTCACCGGCACCGCGACGGCCGCCCTCCTCGACCTCGCCGGGCCGGAGGAGAAGGGGCGGGCCGGGCTGGTCGCGGCCGCCGTCAACATGCTCGGGCTCGGGTTGGGGCCGGTGGTGGCCGGGCTGCTGGTGGAGTTCGCCCCCGCCCCGACGGTGCTGCCGTACGTGGTGCACATCGTGCTGGTGGTGCTCGTGGGCCTCGGGCTGCTCGCGGTGCCGGAGCAGGTGGAACGGCAGACGTTCCGGATCGAGCCGCTGCGCCTGGGCGGGCTGCCCGAGCAGGTGCGCGGCACGTTCGTGCGGGCCGCTATCCCGGGTTTCGCGGGGTTCGCGGTGCTGGGCATGTTCACCGCCGTCTCGCCCGCGGTGATGACGCAGGTGCTGGGCAGGCAGAGCCACCTGCTCACCGGGACGACGGTGTTCCTGGTCTTCCTCGGCTCGGCGCTGGGCCAGCTCGGCACCGCGGTGCTCAGCGAGCGCACCACGTTGCCGCTGGGCTGCGCGCTGCTGGTCGTGGGCGTGCTGATGGTGGGGGGCGGGGTCCTCGCCGTGTCGTACGCGCTCTTCGCAGGCGGCGCGGTGGTGGCCGGGCTGGGGCAGGGGATGAGCTTCCGCACCGGGCTCACGGCCGTCGGGTCGGAGGCGCCCGCGCAGGTGCGCGGCCGGGTCACGGCCACGTTCTTCCTGGTGCTCTACGTGGGCATCTCGCTGCCGGTGATCGGCATCGGCGCGACCGCGCAGGCCTTCGGCCTGGTTCCGGCGGCGACGGTGTTCGCGGCGGTGGTGGCCGTCGTGGCCCTCGCGGCGATGCTCACGATCCTGCGGGCTCAGCGACGGGCCGGGGCGCCGGCGAACTGACCGGTGCGGCAGCCGGTTCGCGGCGGCTCAGCCCCGCCCAGACGAGCCCGGCGGCGGCCGTGGTGAGCGCCGCGCCCAGCACGTGCAGGGCGACCAGCACCTCGGGCACCCCGAGCGCGTACTGGATCCCCCCGAGCGCTCCCTGCAGCAGGACGACGACCACGAGCGCCCCGTACCGGCGCTTCAGCCCGCGGGGCGCCCCGACGGCCCACAGCGCGAAGCCCAGCCCGACCAACAGCCCCAGGTAGCCGAACAGCAGATCCGCGTGCAGCTGGGCGAGCGCGGGCACCCCGATGTCCAGCCGTGGGGTGGCCGCGTCCCCGGCGTGCGGGCCCGCGGCCGTGACCAGCGTGCCCGCGACGAGCAGCGCGAACAGCACGGCCGCGGAGACCGCTGTGAGCAGCCGGACGGGCCGGGGCACCGTCTTCGAGACCGCCCCGCCCGCCGTCGCCTCGTCCACGAGCTGGGCGGCGAGCCAGACCAGGACGATCGAGGCCAGGAAGTGCGGCATCACGCTCCACCACACCAGCCCGGCGAGCACCGTGAACCCGCCGATCACGGCCTGCGCGACGACCCCGAACGGCATCGCGAACGCGAGCCAGGTCAGCCGGGCCCGGCGCGGCCGGGCGTTCAGCGCGGCGAGGAAGGTCAGGATCCCGACGACCGTCAGGAACACCGCGAGCAGCCGGTTCC
>Ga0207641_10005276_pt1 | contig 11037 bp, 16 predicted proteins | sample KBSSwiS62_FD_184306 | JGI IMG/M metagenome (GOLD analysis project Ga0207641, IMG submission 184306) | Switchgrass rhizosphere microbial communities from Kellogg Biological Station, Michigan, USA - KBS Switchgrass S6-2 (SPAdes) (version 2) | ecosystem: Host-associated > Plants > Roots >... | reverse complement strand
AATTCACCCACTCTTTTTTCTGTGAAAAAACTCATTGGCATAGTAAGCAACTTACTGTAAACGTCTTTGCGCATATCAGCTAAACTTCTTTCGCCGACCGCTGTAAGCAAATACACTCTCATGAAAGAAAAAAATGTTTGTACCGTCAATTGAGCGAATATGAGCAGCAATGTTGTATTTAAACTCCAATGGATATTTTTCAAACCAAATTGTGAACCTCCACCCATTCCGGGCAATGCAGCACCGGGTGAAGCTGCATCGATCATCTTTCCTAAAAATAAAGGAAACAAACTGGTAGTAAATGCGGAGAGAGCAATGAATACTAATCCAAAAAAAAATTTACCGCGATGAGGTTTTAAATATTTAAAAAGAGCAAGAGCCTGCCTCAGGTTTTCTTTATTGATCTTTGCCTTCGGTGTCTTTCCCTCTGATGAACTGCTTAAATGTCGTGTTGCTGTAGCCATGTTTAGTTGAAAGTGAATGCAAGTTAATTATTATGTAGTTGCGGCAAATTGAAAAGAGTTGTCTTAACACGACAACTCTTTTATCAATTAAAAATTAATTCTTTCCAATTATGTAATATTCTCTTCTAATTTATCAAATGATTCATTCCATCCTTTTACACAATCTTCACGCATTTCATTTGGTATACCCTGATGCTTGAGTTTCATTTTTGTTGCACCATCAGCTTCTTCAAGATAAACTGTTATCAAAAGCTCTTTGGGCCAATTTCCCGTCATACCATATTCGGATGCAGGTTTAATATTTCCTTTATCGTCGGAGAAGCTATCGGTAACAACAAGTTTCCTTTCTGGAATTAATTCTTTCACCACTCCTGTTGACCAGTATTCCTTTCCATCTGGGCCACGCATACAGTTCAAATATTTGCCACCAACCCTTGCTTCCATTTTACTTGAAGGACAAGTAAACCCTCGCGGCCCCCACCATTTTTTAAAGTATTCAGCATCGGTCCAGGCCAACCAAACTACACTTACTGGCAAATTGAAAACTCTATTTATCACAATTTCATTTTGTAAAGCAGATCCTTGCTGCTTTATATCCTGTTTGGTTTTTGTTTCCATTTGATTTTAATTTTTGAAAGTAAAAAAATATATCATTGTTTAACCTTGTAAAAGGAGAAACCGAATGGACATTATATTCCCCAAACTTTATGCCTCGTCGTTGTTCTTTATATAATAAAATGGCTTTTCCTCTGGCACAGTTTTTACCCCTATAATAGCAGATCTATTATTTAATTAAAAACGTGCATTATGGATAAAATGGAAGTAAAAGGTTTTTTAAACCAATGGAAAGGAAAACTTAAAGAAAAGTATGGTCAATTAACAGATGATGATCTTAAGTATGAAGAGGGCAAAGACGATCAATTTTGGGGAAGGATACAGCAAAAAACGGGCAAGGCAAAGGATGATCTTGTCAAATGGTTGAGAGACCAGGGTTAAGTTTTTCTATTTGTTTATATAAATAGTCATGATGCATTAATAAATCATGACTATTTTTTTTAAATTATAACTGAGTCCATTACGTGTAATACGCCATTCAAAATTTTTGCATCACGGGGTTGAATGGGAATATCGCTTATCCTGACAGTACCATTATTTACCTGTACATTTAATTCACGACCATTTACAGTGATAAGTTTTTCGCCATCCTTTAATTCTTTATAACCTATTTTCCCTTTTACAATATGGTTGCTTAAAAGATCTGCAAGCCGGCCACGATTTTGTGGTTCGAATAATTTTTCCAACATCCCCTTTTCTAATTTTTGAAAAGCAGAATCGGAAGGAGCAAAAAAAGTAAAAGGACCAGTACTGCTTAGTAGCTGATCAATATCGGAAGCATGCACAGTTTTTTTTAGTGTTTTCAGATTCTTGTCCACATTCACTACCTGGGTAAGATTTGACATTTCAATTGATTTACTTTCTGATTTCATTATCTAAATAAGCCGGAAAGATAATCTTTAAAGGCCAGAGCGACCGTTAAAGTTTCCCTCATTAATAGTGCACGATCGTAGTAAATAGTAGCAGAGCATTTAGTTATGCCAAAATAAATGACAGCTTTTAAATCATTATCTTTCAGGTAAATCAATTTTGTAGATGGACAATTCAAAGGATCTCCGGCTTGCTGTTTTAATTGATGCTGATAATGTGCCGCATCGCCTCATAAATGGAATATTGCAAGAGATCGCCAAATATGGGGTGCCGACCTTTAAACGTATTTATGCGGATTGGACAAAGCCACATGTTACAGGCTGGAAATCCGTATTGCTGGATCATGCCATTACGCCAGTGCAACAATATAGTTATACAACAGGAAAAAATTCTTCGGACTCTGCACTTATCATTGATGCGATGGATATATTATATACAGGTCGTGTGGATGGTTTTTGTGTAGTGAGCAGTGATAGTGATTTTACAAAACTGGCGACAAGGCTGCGTGAAGCAGGAATGAAAGTATTTGGAATGGGCGAGCAAAAAACACCTTCAGCGTTCCGTGCTGCCTGTGATAAATTTATTTATATAGAAATATTGGATCAACCAGAACCAAGCACAAAACAAATAAAACTTATTGACCTGAGAAAAAAGGAAAAAGTGATCAGCAAGGCGGATAAGAATTTAGTGAATCTTGTTACTTCCAGCATTAACGATATCGCTGATGAGAACGGCTGGGCTTTTTTGGGTGATCTTGGCAATATGCTATTGAAGAAGAGACCTGATTTTGACCCCCGTAATTATGGATTTGAAAAATTATTACAACTGATCAGGAGCCTGGGTCTATTTGAAATAGATGAAAGAGAATCCGGAAGAAGAAATATAAAGCTTGTGTATATACGGGTGCTGCCGTCAAAGAATTGATTTTATGAACTAAGCTGTATTGCTACTATTTAACTTCTGTTGCGTTGCACTCTCTTGTACTGCAAAAATTCTATTCAATTTTTTTTGTAAAACAAAAAAGCCCATGAATCTATCATGAGCTTTCATACGATCTTATTTTTTATTTTTAAAAATCAGTTTCATCTGCGCTAGGTCCATAGCTGCCGGGAATTGGAACATTCAGCAATCTTAAATACACTCCCAGTTGTGCACGATGATGTATCTGCTGACTCATCGACATCCTGAGCACATCGATCTTTGGATTGGTTGCATAGATCGTTTCGCCGTTTCTCATTGTCCAGGGATCATTCAGCACTTTTTCATTTTCATCAACAAGGGCCGACAATCCATCCTTGTATCTTTTTTCAAAATAAGCAAGCAGCTCTTTGTTGTTATTGATATCCGGCTGCTCATACGCTTTTTGAAAATCGAGCTCGTCTGTGGTCAGTGTAAAATGTATCCAGCCGGGCAGATCGGCAAGATGCGTTACGAGGGATTTCATTACCATGGATCTTTCATGCGGTTTGAAATTATATTGGTTGTCAGGGACACGGCTTAGCATTTTGCGTGTTGTGGCTGCTTCTTCAATAAGTTGCTTCTTAAAAAATTCAATAAATGTCATAGTGTTTTGTTTAGAAATCAAAGAAACAACCCACTTGTGACAGCCCTATGTCAGCAGCATTTGAGAATATTCAAGTTTTTTCAAGATATTTTCTGCGATCTCAGCCACCATGTCATTTAATTCGAGTGGCTCCACAATTTTTGCATGATCTCCAAAAAGCATGAACCAACGGGAAAAACCCATTATTGAGCCGGATAAAAAAGTCATGCGAACATAATCGCCGGCTCTTTCTTCTTTTACAAAACCATTGTAGTATTTCTGCTCGCCCAGGTATTTTACAATTTCCGGCTCCACATCTAGTACAACTTTTGTTACTTCTTTGTCAGCAGACATCTTGCTGATAAAACTTTGCAGGGTCGGATGTTTCTTCGAGTTTGTCTCGTTGGTGATCATTAATTGTTTGATTTTATCGGTGCGGAAATTCCTGTAATCTTTTCTCAATTGACAAAAAGCAATCAAATACCAATGACTGCCGAGATAATAAATACCTACCGGTTCTATTTTGCGACGAGTGGTTTCATTTTTTTCAAGTGAAGTATAGTTTATTTCTATAACGGAAGAGCCACCGATCGCTTTTAATATTGCTTGCAAATGCAATTCGGTTGTTGGCTGATAGACAATTGAAGGATGTGTCATCACCGCAATATGCTCATCAATTTCTTCAATATGATCTTTTTCTGAATGCCTGAGTATGGCTCTTATTTTATCAAGTGCGGCAATATAATGTTTAGAAATACCAGCATCTGTTTTTGATTGCACTAATTTGGATGCAGTAAGTAATGCAGTTGCTTCGTCCATGTTGAACATAACAGGGGGAAGTTTATAACCTTCCATGAGACGATAACCTGTTCCTGCCTCACCGATCACCGGCACACCGGCTTCTTCCAATGCTTTTACATCACGGTAAACAGTACGAAGACTTATAGAGAATTTAGTAGCAATATCCTGTGCTTTTACAAGGGGTCGTGACTGAAGTTGAATAAGAATTGCTGCCAGACGATCGATACGATTCATAGTAGATAAAGTTAGGAAGAATTATAAGGTTTGAATTTGCCCGAACGGTACATTGTTTGCAAGAGATAGGAAAAATCAACAATGAGAACAAAATTTTTAGTGGGATCAATATTAGCAGTGTTATTTGTATTTATATCCTGTACAAGTGCTCCCGAAAGCGATGAGGCTAAAACAAGCGAAGCAAAAAAAGTGAATGATGATAAAAGCGGCGAAACGTGGAAGCTGAATGTGTCGGATAGCAAAATTGAATGGGTGGCAACGAAGGTTACTGGTTACCATGTAGGTAATGTGCCTCTGAAAAGCGGTGATATTAATGTAAAGAATGGTGAAGTAACAGGTGGTAAATTTATCCTGGATCTTGCAAATATTCAAGTTGTCGGGCCAAAAGGATCTGATACAGCTATGAATAAAAAATTATTGGGCCATTTAAAATCAGCAGACTTTTTTGATGTAGAGAAAAACCCAGAAGGGTTTTTGAACTAACAGATGTGAGACCTTATACAGGGAATGCCATAAAAGATACGGTTGATCCAAGACAGGAGGAGATAAATAAATATAAAGTAACCGATCCCACACATTTGGTAAGCGGAAATCTTACATTAAAAGGGGTGACAAAAAATATAGAGTTTCCTGCACGCATCACTGTATCAGGCAATTCAGCAGAAGCAATTGCTAAATTTAATATTGATCGTAAAGATTGGGGAATTGTTTATCCTGGTAAACCGGATGACCTGATCAGGGATGCAATTCATCTGGGAATTTCGATCAAAGCGGCAAAGTAAAATAAATCAAAAAAGCTTTATTGTTCCAAACGATAAAGCTTTTTTGATAATACTATAATAGTTACATGTGCTCTTCTCTTTTCCGGTCCGCTTCTTCTTTTGAAACTTTATCCTCCTTATTTGCTTCCTTTTTAATGCCTTGCATTGTTGAAGAAACAGGCCCTTTCATGTGCTCTTGCGGATCTGTTGTATGTAAAGTTTCCGGATCAGGTTTTGAGATCGTCTGAGATTTATCTTTTTCTTCTTTTTTATTTTTACCTGTATTTGCCATGATAAAAAATTTAATTATTAGTAGAACATCAAATTTCAGACCGCTAATGTGTGTATTTTTTACCCCATACAGTTCGTATTTTTAGTTTTCAGGGAAGTTGGCTCTTGTATAACAGAGTCTTTACGATGTAATTTGATCATCTCAATAACTGATCAAAAGAAAATTTAAGCTGCAATAGAAAAATAAAATACTGGAATTTTAAAATGTCAATTACCAATCAAATTATTCAGAAGTATAATTTAGAACCACATCCCGAAGGTGGTTGGTATAAGCAAACTTATAAAAGCAATGAAGAAATAGCTGCAGATGCATTACCAGAAAGATTCGGAGCAAGCAGGGCTTTTTCAACCGCGATTTATTTTTTGTTGGAGAAAGGAAATTTTTCTGCCTTTCACCGTATTAAAAGCGATGAGTGCTGGCATTTTTATGCCGGGGATCCATTACTTATTTATATAATTGAGCAAACCGGTGAATTAAAAATTATTTCATTAGGAAGTAATTATGAAAAAGGGCAATCATTTCAATATGTTGTTCCAGCCAATTGCTGGTTTGCAAGCCGCCCCGCTCCTGGAAGCGAATATTGTTTTGTTGGATGTACGGTATCTCCCGGTTTTGAATTTGAAGATCTTGAACTGGCTGATGTAACAGGATTATCAGCAATTTATCTGCAACATAGATCCATTATTGCAGAATTGTGCCGGTAATTTTAAATCTTTCCTGATTGTTCCGGAATTATCAAAACTATTCTCCTTAAATTTAGATAAGCACTTCTGCCATAAAAGAGCAATCATGGCTTCTCACGAAATAGAAATAATTTTAAATCGCCAATTGGCAGATTGTCTTTCCATACCCGTTTTTATTACTGATACAATTGGGAATCTTATTTTTTACAATGAACCTGCAGAAGAATTGTTGGGCAAAAGGTTTGAAGATACCGGGGAAATGCCGGTAGAAGAGTGGTCCACGATCTTTAAGCCATTGGATAATAATGGTGACCCAATGCCCCCGGAAAAATTACCATTGGTAAAAACATTATCAAAACAATATCCATATCATAAGAGTTTTCATATCGAAAGCCTGAAAGGCAAAAAAGAAGCTATATCTGTTACCTCCTACCCGATTGTTAGCCGGTCGGGGAATTTTTTAGGGGCAGTTGCTATTTTTTGGAAACAAAAATTAAAATGAAAGTAAAATTGTGGGGAGTTCGTGGTTCCATACCTACGACAGGACCCGATACAGAAAAATATGGCGGTAATACATCCTGCGCATCCGTCGCGTATGAGGATAATTTGCTTGTACTTGATGGAGGAACCGGCATTCGGAGATGTGGAAGTGCATATCCATCCAGTAGAAGGATAGATATTTTGCTCACACATCTTCATTTAGACCACATACAAGGGTTAGGATTCTTTAGTCCATTGTTCGATCCTTCTAAAGAAATTCATATTTGGGGACCGGCCAGTAGTTCGCAATCACTTTTTTCACGCATCAGCCGTTATCTTTCGCCACCTTTATTCCCGGTGCTTCTTCGTGATGTTCCCTGCAAATTAGAATTGCATGAGGTTAGTAACAGCGCATTTGATATTGGTCCATTTCGCATTCAATCAGCATATATAATTCATCCGGGTCCAACAGTAGGTTACAGAATAATGCAGGAAAATTTTGTGTTTACATACATACCCGATCATGAACCAGCTTTGGGAAGCCATGGAATGATCCAAAATCCAAAATGGGTTTCTGGTTATGACCTTGCTGAAGGAGCTGATATATTGTTGCACGATGCACAATACACACAGGAAGAATATCCAACGCGAAGAGGCTGGGGACATTCTTCGATTAATGATGCAGGATTATTTGCCTCTATTACCGCAGCGAAACATACTTTATTTGCTCATCATGATCCGTCACATTCAGATGCATTTCTTGAAGAAATGCTTGCTTCTTTCAAATCAAGTTCAGATATATCCGCATCATTAGCAACGGAAGGGTTTGAAATAGATTTGAGTTGAATAAAAAAGCCGTCTCGCTAAGGCGAGACGGCAATACAAATCCCGATTTTTAGTTGATCACGATCTCTTTCTTTTCATCTTCTTTTCCTGCGACGATCGGCAAGCTTATTTGCAACACACCATCTGTGTATTTAGCTGCAATAGCTGCTGTGTCGATACTTTCATTGAGTGTAAAAGTTCTTACAAATCCACCACGGCTGTATTCTCTCAATACCCAGTTTGGTTTTTGAAAACCATCCGGTGGAGTGTAAGAAACAGTAAGCTCGTTTCCTTTTACGTCAATATGAAAATTTTCTTTGATGCGACCAGGTGCAAACACCAGCATTTCATAACTGCTGTCAGTTTTGTGAATGTTTACAGCGGCACGCTGCATTGTTCGGATAAATCCCGCCCTGACTGGATTTCCGTAATTGTTGCCTTTTGCGGCACATGACTGATTGTAGTACATGTTTTTACTTTTTTAGTTAAATAAATAGATAACATGAACCTTGCATAAAAATGATGCCGACACAATTAAGCTGCAATTGTGGCACAAAACGGTGTTATTTATTTTAAATAAGGGGCTGACAGAATTGTAAGCCAGAAAGGAATGGATTGTTCAATCCTTTTTGTTGAATAAGCACTTTGAATTTTTTTCCCATTGACATCAGCAATGTATGAAGCATCATTATTTTTTTTCTTACTTCAAAATTATTTTTTTCCTTTTCTTCTAGTTTTCTCAAATGTTCAGTCAGCCCAAGTCCTAAAAGAAATTGTGATTGATTTGTAAATCCGCAATTGTTTAATCCATGTTTTGCTCCCCAAAATTTTAATGCTGAAAAGTTTACATGTGCGGTTATATCCTGCAGACCGATATTACTATAAGGAAGATCATTTACTGTGTGTTTATTATAACAAACTATTGTTCCAAGCCGGTGATAGGATTGATATAATTCAGATGATGGATAGCCATAATCTATCGTAAGCACAAAACCTTTTTCTAAAGAAGAAGAAATTCTTTTTATCCATTCAATTGCTTCCAGGTTGATCTCAGCACAAAAATCATTTGGTAATTCAATGGCTAATGCTGTAAAATATTCTTTCAGATCTTCATGAGCAGGTTGCAGCACTTCAATAAAGCCGTTATCATAGTCCACTAAAATTTCTTTAAGCTGATTTTCTTTCATAATTACTTTATGAACAGAGAAATTATCAAGAACCTCATTTGCTAAAACACAGCCAGTAAATGATGGAATTTCTTCAATTGAATCGTACCAGGCAATCTTATCATTTATCAAATCCTGACCAATGACCTTCTTTTCTTTCTGGCGCATTGCTTCACTTTTTTCAATGATGCAATACTTCAGTTTTTTATAAAAATCTTTATTCTGCTTGAGTTGGCCTAGTATATCGTTGCATAATGATCCCATTCCTGCACCATATTCCACAACAGTAAAATCTTTCATCCCTGTCAATAGCCACATCTCTTCTAATTGTTTGGCTATTACATTTCCAAAAATATTTGTCAGGTAAGGGCTGGTATAATAATCCCCGTGTTTTCCAATTTTATCAGGCGCAGAAGTATAATAACCTAACCCAGGGTAGTACAAAGCCATTTCCATGAAATCATGAAAGGATATCGGTCCTTGTTCGCGGATCTTATTCTTTATTATTCCTCGGAGAGTGGTTTCCATCAGGACCGGGATTTAGGTATTATATTAATTCTTCCGATGAATTATTGGTAAACAATATTACCGAATCCATCATTGCTTCAATGGAATGATCAACCAATTGGTGAAATGCCATTATTTGATTAGGCTGCATATCAACATCCCCATCGGGAGTTTTAACTCTTATTATTCCTTCCAGCAGGTGGACAGTGAAGATGCCATCCACTAAATTATTTTTTAAAATTGCCCTGGCATGTAAACAGGTCAATACTGTTGTTACCCTTCCGGTTTTAAAAACTGTAATGCCGTTCCGATCATTTTTCTGCCAGGCTTCTTCGCTTTTCAATTGGCGAATAAATTCAGGGATATTGACAAAAACATACGGCGCATCGAGAACACGATCACCTTCGGGCCGATTCAACGTTGCTTCATTTCTTTTATTTTCCATAATAGTTTTAAAGTTATGTACGCAATAACCATACAATAATTTTAAAACTAAGCCCTGGACTTGTCTATAACTTTAATGTTGGGATATTTGTTTAACTAATATACCCACAATTAGTATAAAAGGTGGAACATTGTTTTAAAATATGGAAGTGGAATTACATTTTTTTGAGTAGGATCTTTTGTTGATTAAACTCGATCGCTTTGTCCAGAAAGTTCAATATCAAAGGCCATTTTGAAGCTGGTTCAAATGAATGGAGATAATATTTATTAATATCAATGATCAGTTTATTGTCGTTCTGTTTTGCTACAGATTTAAAAGCCCCTGCTTCATTTTCGACTATCATATTAAGTTTTTCGATTCCATCGGCTGAATATCCCGATGGAATTGTGAACTCAATGCGATAATTAAAGCTGCGTGGAAAAGGCATGTAAACATCCTTTGTTCTTTGTCGCTGATCTTTATCAATTGAGATCTGTGAGGCTATAAATTTTCCAATGTCAACTATATAATTATTACCAGCTTTTTTAGACCAACCTTCCATTACGAATTCTTCTTCGAAATCAAAAGGAGATCCTTCTGACAATCCAAAATTTGTGATCTTGAACCGTTTAAGCTCTTTTGCTTTTATATCATATACCCTTTGTATCTCATTTTCAAAATCTTCCTTATGCTTTACCCTTGCTTTTTCCAACAAAATTCTTATTTCATCAGCTTCTTTTTTTCTTTCTTTGCTCTTATCGATATGTTGTGTAATAAGATCATCAGTCCGTCCAACTGCAGGCGAAGTTTGTAGCGCTAATTCCTCATAGATCATTAATGAAGCTTGTTCATCTTTTTTCAGATTTCCGTTCGTACTTACTTTTCGATTTACATTCATTAATAAAAGATCAGAGGCATCAGGAGTTACTAAAATAGTTTCTGATTGGGTATTGGTCTTATGGTCGGTGGATGGGAGTGTAATTGTACTGCTCTCTTTCATTTCTATAAATAATAATTTTCCTCCTAATAAACTCTTGGAATCAAAAGGGTAAACCTTTGCTTTTTCGCCCTGCAAATAATAAGGAATGGTGTTTTGAAAACAGAGTGCATCACCAAACGTGAAATATTGTGGATTCGGACCAGTTGTTCTCACCAAAACAGAAAGATCTGCTACGCTAAACAAATTATCACGATGATAGCTATTCCTGCCGGATACAATAAGCAGTTCCAGGTCTCTTTTAAATTCAAGCAGCGATATAAAGGCAAACTGTGAAATACGATATAATTGGCTTTCCAGGTCTTGTTCCCGGTAAGCAACATTAAAATTTGTTTTGGGAGAAAAGGAATAAGAATAAGATATCCAATTCATATA
>Ga0207641_10005273_pt1 | contig 11040 bp, 5 predicted proteins | sample KBSSwiS62_FD_184306 | JGI IMG/M metagenome (GOLD analysis project Ga0207641, IMG submission 184306) | Switchgrass rhizosphere microbial communities from Kellogg Biological Station, Michigan, USA - KBS Switchgrass S6-2 (SPAdes) (version 2) | ecosystem: Host-associated > Plants > Roots >... | reverse complement strand
GAAAATCGCATCCACAGTTCACGACACGTTTCATGCGCTTATGCTTTCCGAACTCGATCACCGGGGAAAGACGACTCGGGAGTTGTTCGAGAGAATCAATTTGCGATTGGCACAGTCAGTCACCGCTAGGAATGCCCTTGGCAGGAGCGAGAACGAGGACGCGCAGGAGATAGCGACAATGCTTTACGGCGAGGTACGCCCCTATGGCTATTTTCGATTCGTGAATTTTGGACATCCGCCGCCGCTGGTCTTCTCGGCCGAATACCGCAAATTCATGGAGATCGATAAAAGCCGTATGGTGCAATTTTTGCCGCTGGGAGTGCAGGTCTCCGAAGATCATCCGGATCGTAACAGGTACCTCTCCCTAGAGTCGCGGCAGGGAGCGACCTCCTCGGATGTGGCCGAGATAACACTGATGAGTCCGGGTGACATTCTCTTCCTTTACAGCGACGGCGTTTTTGATGGCGCCGACAAGGAGGAGCGACAGCGGTTGGAAAAGGTCATGCGCGAACAAAACCTGCTGCCGGCAAAAGACATATGCAATGCATTGCTCGAATACGCGGCTAAACGAGATGATCGTTTGCGCCAAATTGGCGAGGAATATCGTGTTGACGATAAAACCGTTTTTATCATCAAGCGAAGTTGACGAACGCTGCGGCAAACGCGTGGTGGGCAGTGTCCTGGCGGGTGATCAGGTCCATTTCGTACAGATGGACCCGATAGTTGAACGCAAAAGCTCATTTACAACGGAACTAGCAATGCAATCGAAGGCATGGGAAATGTCGCGTGGCGAGACTGCTCGGCGGGTAGTTTCGACTGCAGTTTCTAACGAGTCCTCGAACGAAGGGCCGGGGAAACCGAAACATGCCGTTTACGGGCAGCGCCGCGGGCTACCAGGTTCGAACGCGGAGTTCGCGGCTTCATGGACCTTGTTTGGGCGGTCCATTCTGCCATGCGTAGCAGGGGCGATCGTACAGCAGCGCCCGCCGGGGCGGAATTCTCCGGCAGCGAGGTGAGGTCAATGACCGCGATTCCGTCGCCGTTCTGGCCGGTAATGGCGACGAGGACATTATCCCTGCCGTCGCTGACAAGGGCGTCGTAGTTTGGACTGAGCGCGAAAGGCAGAGCCACTCGCGTGCGCATCGTTCCCATCCGGCCGTCGATCACGTCGATCGCGTTGCTGAGCGGCGAAAACAGCAGGTTGCCGTCGGCGCTAAGCTTTTCCCCGTAGACGAAGAACTGATTCCAGACGTCGTGATCGATGTAAACCAAAAAGGATTCGGGATTGAGGTTGGTGTCCATCAGGTAATCCGCAGAGGACATCCAGGTCTGATTGCTCGATAGTGCCAGTTCGTAGTCGAAGCCAAATTGCAGGGTGGGGTTGAAATTGAATGTGTCCGTAGCTGTGTCGATCGAAAAAGTAACGCCAGCCATGTTGCCGAAGACGCGCGCGTTGTCTTTCGTGAGTATCAGGCGCATGAGCGCGTCCTCGGTTAAGGCCCCATCCTGCAGCTCGTGATAGTCGGTCACCGCACCCGTCCCGGTGTTGAGTTTGTGGATGGCCCAAGTGCCCGTAAATTCGGCGGCAAAGCTCGCGTAGTAAACGATGCCCGAATCGGTGATGGCCAGCCCGCACGGTTCCTCGCCCACGTCCGCCGATGTGGTGGGCAAAGAGAAAGAGCTCACCGCGGCTGGGGTAGCGGGATTGAGCGTGTAGATGCGAGCCGAGCCGGCGTCAGACACCGCGAGTCTCGTTCCGTTGGGCGAAAGCGCGATACCCCACAGGCGTTGCGCGCCAGCAGGCATGGCAATCGGCGGGAGCCATTTCGCCTGGGTCAGAGAAAATACCTGGATCTGCTTCTCGTCCGTGAAGTAGTAGACGTCCCGGCCAGGGTCGTAGATGCCTTGCACCAGCACGGCTCCGGCAAGTGGGTATTGCTGTGTGGGAGCGAGGTAGCGAATCGCATTCGCGAGCACCGCAGTTCCGGCGCTGTTTGAAAGCGTAAGGTTCGCCGTTGAACCCGCTATGCCGGGCGGGATGGTGTAGGTGACCGACTCCAAAGGAAACGGGTAGTAGGGCGTCGCCTGCGAATAGGGCTGAGGCAGGTAGCTGGTGATCGTAGCAGGTTGCCCGCCGACTGTGAGCTGGAGTCCTGTCGCTTGACCGCCGGGCGTCGGCGGCCCGAATCCGTAGCCGTAGATCGTGCCGCTGCCTCCGTCAGAGACAGCCGTCTCCGGCCGTACCTGAACCATCGAAGGGCCGTAGCTGTAATTCCGGGGGAAGAGCCAGTAGGCCCCGTCGGACAAGCTCACGGAAACGTCTGACGGGCCAGGCACACCAGGCGGCGTCGTAACAGTGATCCCCAAAGATCCTGACGAAGCGACCTTGGCAGCGTTGCTGCCGAAGGATACATTCTGAATGTTGTTAACCTGAAAGCCCGTGAGCACCACTTGGGTTCCACCCTCTACAGGTCCAAAGGAAGGCTGCGCGACGTTGTTGTAGGCAAACCCGAATAGTGGGGTCGCAGGAAGCTGGGACTCGAGCGCCGATCCGTCGAGCAGAGCCACGCCGTGGCCTATGGCGCAAGCCAAAAGACCGGTTTCGTCCACGGCCATGGGCAGGGGACCCATGGCTCCCGGCTGGTCGTAAAGGCCGAAGGAGGGAATCCATCCGGTTTGTGTATGCGTCCGCCAGTTGTAGGCCAGGCCATACTGGCCGCCGCCCTCGGGAATTACAAACATCGTGTTCCCGTCCAGGCTCAGGAGGAAGCGATAGAAACCGGTTGCGGTTCCCACGCTGAACTGGTCGATCTGCTGCAAGGTGCTGGCGTCGTAGACGGTTACGCTCGATCCCGCAGCAACCAGGATTTTCTTTCCGTCAGGCACCAGAATCTGCCCGGTCCCGATCCCGGAAGGATTGGTTTCTACCACCGCTTGGTTTCCGGTGGTGGGGTCATAGGCGCAAAGCGCCCCGGTGCTCACGCCAGATCCCAGCAGGACCTTCGAGCGGTCCGCCGTCAGCCGGAAACCGATAATGTGGTCTTGTGAAGCGCAGCCTGACGGAGCACCCGCGCTGCCCGGGAGCAAGAGCGCGTTGGATACCGGATTCCAGATCGCCAGATAGGAAAACCCGTCTACTGCGGGTATCCCTCCCTCCCCTCCGAGCAAGGCGAGCCTCCCGTCGCCCATGACTTGCACTTCATACGTTGCGAATCCGGTCGGCCCGATCTGGAGCGCAGGAATGCGCGCTTTTACCGCCATGGCAACGGGATCGATTTCGTAGAGATCTCCGACCTGCGTGCCCATATAAATTGTCGACTGATCCGGACTGATGTCGCCGCCAAAGGCGCCGGGGACCGGTATCCGGGCAATTATCGTCTCCGTCCGCGCGTCGATGACTACAACCTGATTCAAATAAGTGTCGCTCACGAAGAAGCGGTGGGTTTTCGAATGGTAGAGAATCAGGACCTGAGGAAAAAAATTGAAAAAGGTGGCGTCCCACTGAGTGTCGGTCTGAATGTAGCGGATCCGGGCCGCGGCCGGGAGAGGCCCCTGCGACGTGCTGATCTGCAAGCCGATCTGGCCGGAATGCCGGAGGCTGCCGGCAGTGCCTGTGACGGCGAGCGTGGAGCTGGCGGCCGTCGCCGTGAGCGACGCTGCGATCACCACCGATTGTTGGCTTCCTGGGCTCAGTGTGAACTCGGACGGGTTTGCGGTAACCCCGGCGGGCATGCCGGAAATCGTCAAGTTGACCTGCGAGCTGAACCCGTTTTGTGCGGTCACGCCTACGGTCACGCTGGTTGAGGTGCCCTGTACGACGGAAGCGCTCGAGGGAACGGAAATGGAGAAATCGATAGAGGGGGGTCGGGTTCCACCGCCTCCAGAAGACCCTCCTCCACAACCCCCCAAACTAACCAGCAGGAGCAGCCAAGCGCGCCCCGCTCGCCAGAGGGAGGCTGGAGCGCCCCAGAGTGTTCGCTCGGTCAAAATAGTTGTCATTCGGGTACAGTTGAACTTAAAGTATGCCGCGAGAGTATGCACTTGGAACTCCCTGGCGGTCAATTGCCTTTGTCCCGGTTGAGAACCGAACTATGAACTTGCGCTGCGCCTCGAGAGCGAGAAACTACTTTACGCATATCCGTTTCGGCCCTTGCCTTCCCGGGCGCTTCTGCTTGGTGGCGGTCGCCGCTTGTTTTGCAGCGCTTCCCTTGCTGGCCCAGAGATTCAAGAACCCCACCCTGATCTCTACGGGTACGAATCCCGCCGCCGTCAGCACGGCGGACTTCAACGGGGACGGAAAGCCGGACCTGGTCTATCTCGACGGAAGTTCGTCGTCGACGCTGCATATCCTGCGAGGAAAGGGAGACGGAACCTTTGTCTCCGCTCAGGACACGGAGCTTCCCTTAGGCATTGGCGGGAAAATCACAGTCGCCGACGTCAATAAGGATGGGAAACCGGACCTGGTGCTGGGTGGCAAAGCACCGCAGGGCCAGGTGTGCATGCTGCTTGGGAACGGGGACGGGACCTTCGGGTCACCCCTGGTTTCGCAGTTTCCCGCGGGGGGCAATTTGTATGCAACCATGGGCTCGCAGATTGGCGTCGCAGATTTTAACGGTGACGGAGCTGTGGATCTCGCCGCGGGCGACATCCTGAACAACGTGGTGTACGTCCTCCTTGGCAACAACACCGGATCCTTCACCTTGAAAGCCACGCTTTTCAACGGGGGTGGTCCTTCGAACGTCTTCACGGGCGATTTCAACGGCGACGGCCACGTCGACGTTCTCGCCCAGGGTATGCTCGCGGCGAACGCGACCGTGTATCTCGGGAAAGGAGACGGCACGTTCCAGGCGGGAGTCAGTTACGCGGGTCCACAGCACATTGGTTCGATGCTGCTGCGCGATATGGACGGAGACGGCCATGCGGATCTGGTGGTCACCGACCAGAACCAGGGCGTCGACATTCTGAGGGGTAACCAGGACGGCACTTTCGCTTCGACCTCCTCAGGCGGCACGGCCTTCGGCGTACCGGGCGCGACGCTGCTGGCCATAGCTGACCTCAATTCAGACGGCACACTGGACTTGGCCATGGCCACCGCCAACGGGGTCAGCATTCTCCTGGGGCAGGTCGGCTTAAGCTACTCCGCCCCGGTGGCCTTTTCCGGAAGCCCCAGTCCCTGGGGCGCGGTGATGGCCGATTTCAACGGCGACGGCCACCAAGATTTTGCGGAGCTCGCTCCGGGCGGGATTGCGATCGCGTTCGGAGCTCCCGGCGGAGCCCTCCAAAGCGGCGATCTTTACGACCTTGGCGAACCGCTGAACGCGGTTGTGGTGTCTGACTTTACGGGCGATCACGTCCTCGACATTGCAGTGAACGCATCGGAAGCAACGCCGCGCCTGCTCAAGGGACTGGGCGGGGGCAAGTTCTCGATCGTTCCCGGGACAGGTCAGGGCACCGGCACGAACTCCTCGGCCACCCTCTTTACCGGGGACTTCAACGGGGACGGCAAAGCCGATCTGTTGCAAACCGGCTCGATCGGTGGCCCCTCGCTCTTCTACGGCCGCGGGGATGGAACGTTTCTGCCGCCTGTTTCCGTCAGTACGCTCGCGCAAAACTCCTACGGCGACGTGGTGGTCGCCGACTTCAATCGTGACGGGGCAAGCGATCTTGCAGCCCTCGACTACGAGTCCCTGGACATTCTGCTCGGGCAACACAACAACACCTTCATCCAGAAGAGCAACCCCTTTTTCACGCTGGCTTTTTCGAACGGCGCGGCCGCCGGAGATTTCAACAACGACGGAAAACCCGACTTGGTTGTGACCCAGGTTCAGGCTAACCCGCTGCAGATTCTCCTCGGCAAGGGCGACGGTAGTTTCGACTACGGACGGCAGCTGACCGCCGAGAGCCTGCCGCAAGCGCTGGCGGTTGCCGATCTCGATGGGGACGGAAAAAACGACATCATTGCATGTCTCGGGTTTTTCCAACACCTGCAAATCTTTTACGGAAACGGTGACGGGACGTTTTCGGGACCTAACACTCTGCTTGTCGAACGACAGTATACCGAAATGGCCGTCGCCGATCTCGACGGGGATGGCAAACCCGATATCGTTCTTTCTGATGGCAGCGTCCTAACGGTGATTCGCAATGCCGGAAGCCGGACGTTCGGCGCCGAAGAGCATTATCTTGCCGGGGCCATTGCAAACTTCGTGCTGAAGGATGTCAGCGGCGACGGTCTGCCGGACATCGTGGTGGCCAATGGCAATGGCGCCGTCGGCTCTGCTCCCAGCACGGTGACCGTGATGATCAACGAAGGCAGCGCCAACACCATTTCGGGCCAGCTCCAGGTGACTCCCGAACCGACGACCTACGGATCACCCTTTAGCGTGTCGCTCTCGATGATGACGCAAGGCAGCAGTACAGCGACGCCATCCGGCAGTGTAGCGATCTCGATTGACGAGGCCGGAGTAGCGTCCCTTCCCGTAAACACCCTGAACCTGACCTATACCGATGCCAACAATCCGCCGCTTCCAGTTGGAGTGCATACGATCGTCGCGGCCTATAGCGGAGACCAAAACTACCTGCCCGGGACCTTTGTCGCCCAACTCCGGATCGTGCCGGTCGTCTATCCGACCAACACGGCGCTGACCGCATCGCTTACACACGTCGTGGCCAGCCAGACGGTTCGATTTACGGCAACGGTCTCGTCGCCGGGCCAGAACGTAAATGCTCCCAACACTATCAACGGGATTGTGGAATTCCGCGACGGGACGACCAACCTCGGCGGCGCGACGCTGAATGCCGCGCGCACGGCAACCTTCGATACCGCGTTGCTCGCGGCGGGCACCCACAGCATCACCGCTTCCTATCTGGGATACACGGCAAGCTTTGCGCAGACCGGCAGTTTTGCGCCAAGCACCTCCGCGCCCGTGACCATCGTGGTCACCGCCAGCCCGACCACGACCAGCCTGACTGCTGCGCCGGAGTCCGTGCCAGCCGGAGCGCTGGTATCACTGACGGCCAAAGTCACTTCGTCGTCTGGCACTCCGACCGGCGCGGTGACCTTCCTCGACGGGGCTTCGCCGCTCGCGGTGCAGCCACTCGATGCGACCGGCACTGCCGTATTCAGCTCCGCGCTCGCAAGCACGGGCAGCCATGCGGTTACGGCCTCCTACCAGGCGAATGCCACCTTTGCCGGCAGCACCTCGCCGCCCGTCACTGTCACGGCCGTAGCCCAGGCGGCACCTTCGAGCGTTCAGCTGAGCGTCATGCCAGGTTCACAGTCCTCTCACCAGGTCATCTTGACCGCATATGTGACGGGACGCACTCTCGCAACCGGCCAAGTCGTCTTTATGGACGGCGCAACAACGCTCGGAAAGGCGGCCCTCAATTCGAAGAGCGCGGCGGTATCTACATTCCCGCTCGACGCCCCGGGCCTGCATTACCTGACTGCGTACTACCCCGGCAATTCCCAGCTGGGGCCAGCCGTGTCGCCAGCGGTCATCGAACGCGCGCCGCTCAGCGTGCCTGATTTTTCGGTGAGTCTTTCCGCCACCGGAGTAACCATCCATCCGGACCAATCCGTTCAGGTGGCTGCCACGGTCATTCCCATGAATGGATTCCGCAGCCAGGTTTCGCTCCGCTGCGCGGCGGCCAACCCATACATCTCCTGCCGTGTGGGCCGCGCGTCACAGCCGGACGGGCTCGGCACCTTTCTCATGAGTATCGGCACCAATCCGGTGCGGGCGAGCCTTGTCGGAGCGCCGGCGTCGAGCCCGGATGTGCGAAGCCTTGTCGTCGGCCTCGCGACGCTGATGCTTCTGGCCTGCCTGGTATTGAAGCCCCTGCGTTGGCGGTTCGCGTTCTCCTTTGGCTGTCTTCTCTGTGTCGTACTTGCCATCGGATGTGGATCTCGGGAGGCCCCCGTCGAGAAAACCTTTCTGCCCGCCGGAACCTATGTCCTCACCGTTGAGGCGAGCTCGGCGGGCGCAGGATCCTCATCCCCTGTTGTTCACACAGTCGAGATCAAGGTGAACGTGGAACCTCAATGAACCCGCTCGACGGGCCCTGCTGGCGGCAGTACGGTCGTCGGCTTGCGGCGTGTCCGCTTTGCCGACAGCAGTTCCGACAAAGCTACAAAGATTGACAACCTAGCTCTTCAATACGTGGAGTGCTGTCAATTCGCGGCTCCAGTCTTGCAGCCTGCTTGTGCAGGAATCGGCTGATCTTTTTCCAAGGCATTAGCCGGATCTGGTTACACGAAGAAATTGTGACCCATCGACAACTTATTGTGGAAGGGGATGTCGTGCAGCAAGATCGAGGTTCAACTCTAGGACGTTGACCCGAGGTTCGCCCAAGAATCCTAGCTGCCGGCCCTGGGTGTGAGCCCGAACGAGCGCTCGAACCTCGGCCTCGGATACTCGCCGCTCATGAGCAACTCGAGGAATCTGGAATTCCGCTGCGGCCGGCGAAATATCGGGATCTAAACCCGAGCCAGAGGAGGTGACCAAATCTACCGGTACCTCTTGATTCGACTTTCCAGCATGGAGCTTCTCCACGTCTCCGTGCACGCGATCGATGAGCACCTTATTTGTGGGGCCATAATTGGATCCGCTGCTGGAAGTTGCGTCGTATCCCGTGCCTGCGTTGGAGGGGCGTGAACGGAAATAGCCTGGCGCGTTGAAATTCTGTCCGATAATCCGCGAACCGACAACTTTTCCGTCTACTTTGATCAACTGTCCGTCGGCTTTATCTCGGAAAAGCGCTTGTGCGAGCCCGGTGACCGCCAGGGGATATAGCACCCCGAACAATACCGTAGTGACAAGCGTGAATAAAATCGCGGTGATTAAATTCCTTTTCATAGTGCCTCACGCCAAGCCGACATAAGTTAGGAAGACATCGATCAACTTGATTCCGATGAACGGCGCGATGATTCCACCGACTCCGTAGATCAGAAGGTTGCGCTGCAGGAGAGCCGTGGCGCCGAGCGGCCGGTAACGCACGCCTCGCAATGCCAACGGGATCAGGACAATGATGATCAAAGCGTTGAAAATGACCGCAGAAAGGATTGCAGACTCCGGCGTCCGCAAGTGCATTACGTTGAGCACATTGAGTACAGGAAAAGCCCCAGCAAACATTGCAGGAATGATGGCGAAGTATTTGGCCACATCATTCGCTACCGAGAACGTAGTCAGCGCACCGCGAGTGATCAACAACTGTTTGCCGATTTCCACGATTTCGATCAGCTTCGTCGGGTTTGAATCGAGGTCCACCATATTGCCGGCTTCTTTCGCGGCCTGAGTCCCGGTGTTCATTGCAACGCCGACATCGGCTTGAGCGAGGGCGGGCGCGTCGTTGGTGCCATCGCCAGTCATGGCCACGAGTTTGCCTTTCGCTTGTTCGCGCCTGATTAGCGCCATCTTGTCTTCGGGTTTGGCTTCCGCCAGAAAATCGTCGACTCCGGCTTGCCGCGCAATTGCCGCGGCGGTCAAGGGATTGTCGCCCGTAATCATCATCGTCCGAATTCCCATGGCGCGAAGATGATCAAAGCGTTCCTTCATCCCACCTTTGACTATGTCGGTGAGGGCGATTGCACCCAACACGCGGCGGTTTTCCGCTACCAACAGCGGGGTTCCGCCTGAATTCGAGATTTCCTGAATCTTCCTGTTCAGGTCAGAAGGGATGCCATTGCCACTGGGGCTAATAAATCGCGCGACGGCTTCGGGAGCGCCCTTGCGAATCTCCCTGCCATCGATGTCGACTCCAGACATTCTCGTCTGTGCGGAAAATGGAATGAAGTTCGTTCCGTGCGACGACAAATCACGCCCGCGGAGTTGGTAGCGCTCCTTTGCAAGCACGACGATGGAGCGCCCTTCTGGAGTTTCATCGGCCAGCGAAGAAAGTTGAGCGGCGTCCGCAAGATAATTCTCGTCAATGCCCGGTGCGGGAAAGAACTGCGCTGCAGCACGGTTGCCCAAAGTGATCGTCCCGGTCTTGTCGAGCAGCAAAACGTCCACGTCGCCCGAAGCCTCCACCGCTCGTCCGGACATGGCAATGACGTTGCGCTGAATTAGCCGATCCATGCCTGCGATGCCGATCGCTGAGAGCAGCCCGCCAATCGTTGTCGGAATCAGACAGACCAGAAGAGATACAAGGACAAAAAGATTCTGCGGAGCGCCGGAGTAGACCGCAAACGGCTGAAGCGTCACCACAGCAAGTAGGAAAATGATGGTAAGGCCTGCCAATAGAATATTGAGCGCGATTTCATTGGGAGTTTTCTGCCGTGCTGCGCCTTCGACCAGTTTGATCATTCGGTCGAGAAATGTTTCCCCTGGGTTTGATGTGATGCGAACCTTGATTTCGTCGGAGAGCACACGAGTGCCACCCGTAACTGCCGAACGGTCTCCGCCACATTCCCGAATGACTGGCGCGGATTCGCCAGTAATCGCGGATTCGTCGACCGATGCGACGCCAAAAATAACCTCGCCATCGCCCGGAATGAATTCCCCCGCCGCGACTAGCACCACGTCTCCGGAGCGAAGCCTGGAGCTCGGAACAATTTCCGTGTGACCGTCAGAGCACAAGCGTTGCGCTTGCGTTTCGGCGCGGGCCTTGCGCAAAGTATCCGCTTGGGCCTTTCCCCGCCCCTCGGCCATTGCTTCCGCAAAATTTGCAAACAGCACCGTAAACCAGAGCCACAGGGTGATTTGCAGACCAAAACCCAGGCCGCCAGAGTGGCGCGTCGCGTTCCAGATGAGTTGGATAGTCGTCAGTGCTGCGCCGACTTCCACCACAAACATTACCGGGTTCTTCGCCATGGTGCACGGATCCAACTTGCGAACTGAATCCATCACCGCGCGCGAAAGAATTGCTGTGTCCGCCAGCGATTTTTTCCTGATTTGAGCGACCGAGTCCATAGGCACCTCAGAAAACCTTTCCTGCGTTCATAAGCAGATGTTCCAGAATCGGCCCAAGACTCAGTGCAGGAAAGAATGTCAGTGCGCCGACGATCACGATGGTTGATACGAGCAATCCGCTAAAAAGCGC
>Ga0207641_10005271_pt1 | contig 11044 bp, 8 predicted proteins | sample KBSSwiS62_FD_184306 | JGI IMG/M metagenome (GOLD analysis project Ga0207641, IMG submission 184306) | Switchgrass rhizosphere microbial communities from Kellogg Biological Station, Michigan, USA - KBS Switchgrass S6-2 (SPAdes) (version 2) | ecosystem: Host-associated > Plants > Roots >... | reverse complement strand
AAGGAGATTTCCGTGCGGCTCAAGGACGCCCCCGAGTTTTCCACCTCAACAACCACGGAGCCCGTGCCCGCGTTGAATGGACTAGTCCCGGGTGCCGACTATCAGCAGGTCGTCGTTCCCATGAGCCAGTTGCTCGGCTCGAGTCCGAATTTCAAGATCGACCACCTGAACGAGATCATCCTTTCCGGCGACACGGCTGCGCCGGCCACGCTCTTGATCGATGGCCTCCAGGCCCTCGTGCACAACGACAGCCCGGCTCCCACGGCCCCTGCGCCCGCCGCCCAATGAAACGAGTTGCCCTGATCCTGTTGCTGCTGGGCCGGATGGTTGCGCCTGCGTGGGGCGCCGATACGACCGTGGACGATTTGTTCAAGCAAGGGAGAGCCGCCGTCACGGCGGGTAAGTTCGACGACGCGAATCATCTCTTCGAGCAGGTCATCACGGGACATCCCGAGGCGAGTAATCGCTGGTCCGAGGCCCAACTCAACATCACCCAAGCGCTGGCCAAGAAGGGCGACCTCGCCGAGGCGGCCAAGTCCGCGCATATCTGCCTCGACTCCGCGCCGAACCTGCAGGCTTACGACAATGCCGTCATGCTCACGGCCAATATCCTCAGCGCCCTGGACAAGAACGTCGACCGCGCCAACCAGTTTCTTACTTTTGCGCAGGCAGGGCCCGGTGGTGGCACGGCCAACCCCATGGATGCCGTCGGCTATCCCTCGCTGCCGGAACGCGAGAGCGCCTTCGCCACCATGCGCCAGCAGGCGGGCGACGATGCGAGTGCCTCGCGACTTCGTGCCATGACCTATCTCTTCACCGGAAAACCCAAGGATGCCCTTGCGCAATACGCCGATGCTTTTCGCCGCAGCGCGAGCAATCCCGACCTGACGCGTTCAGGTTCGGACCTCGTCCTGGTCGGCGTGCGTGCCGTTCAAGGGCATCGCGCGGGACTTGATCAGGCTGTTTCATTCATGGTCTATGGGGCCAGCGGTCCCGACGGAAAGCCGGGTACCCCGGACGATTTGACCGATCCCTTCGCGAAGCTTCTCCCGGCATCGCCTCCGGTCGGTGAGGGGGGACTCGCCCAATTGAGTCCGGAGGACCTGGCCACATTGCGTCAGGTGCGGGACGCCGCCCAGCTTTATGCGGGAGATCCTCTGCTGGTTTCCGAAACGCGTCGCGCCGCGCTGACGGCCCTGATGCGGGCCACCTGCGCACTTGATGGCTGGGGCGCCCCGGGCCAGAAAGACTGGTATCTTCAGCTCGCGCTTCGTCCCCGCTCCGATGAACAGATACTTTTGACCGGCGCGGAACTGGCGGCGAAAGGACGCGAGCTCAATTTCGGGCCTGTTCAGGCCCTGTGGATCGAGGTGGACGCGGCTGTGGTCGCCCGGAATCTCGCCCCGTCCAAGGGAAGAGACGAGGTGCGCAAGCAATTCGGGATCCTCTGCGATTCGTTCAACAAGATCCCATTTCCCAAGACGGTCCCCAAACCTTTGAAGGCCCCTGCGAAATTTTGACGTAGAGGGGGCGGTAAGTCCTGTTCACCTGCCAGGATCGATGGCAAGTGCCTCAACGCCAGCCTTGTTCTTCGCTCGACAGGCAACTAACGTCAGGTAGACGTGCCTTTTGCATGAGAGATGTAGAACATTATCCGGAACTTGATTTCCTTGGCTTGGGCGCAACGGTCCGCAAATTCGAACCGGACCAGAAGTTACTGGATCGCTATGTCTTGCGCCGGATGCTGGGCTCGGGCGATCTCGGCGTGGCCTGGCTGGCTTACGAGGAACCCCTGGCCCGGGAAGTCGTGCTCCGTTTCCTGCCGGAAATCGTGCGGCGCGATGCGGAGTCATTCGAGGAGATCAAGCAGGAGACCCGCCACGGGCTCGATTTGATCCATCCCCATATCGTGCGCGTTTACGATTATGTCGGCGACGACACGTTTGCGGCGATCGTCATGGAGTACGTCGACGGGCACACGCTCTCGGTCTGGCGCCAACACCAGCCGACCGGTGTCTTTGAGGTCCAGCAAATCCGTGAATGGACCATGCAGATCCTGGACGCCCTCGATTATGCGCATCTCGAGATGAAGTTTCTGCACCGGGACCTGAAGCCGGACAATCTGTTGGTCAGCGAGGCGCGTGAATTGAAAATCGCCGGATTCGGGACTTCCCGCACCATTGTCAACTCGATCATCCGGTTGAGCGGAAAGGGCGGCACCCCCGAGATGGTGAACCACATGAGCCCGCAACTGGCGTTGGGGGGAGAGCCGACGGTGCGGGACGATATCTATGCCTTCGGCGCGACTATTTACGAGTTGCTGACCGGCAAGCCGCCCTTCCTGGCCGACGCTGGGGAGGTGCTCGCCCAGATGTGGCAGGTGGTCCCGCCGCCCATGGCGAAACGGCGGAAGGAACTTGGCATCAAAGGCGCACGTATTCCGGAAGAATGGGAGAAGGCGATTGCCGCCTGCCTCGCCAAGGACCCCTCTGCGCGACCGCAGGGAATTGCCGAAACGGCGGAACGGCTTGGTTTCAAGGTCGCTCCCATTCCGGTCATCGAGACGAAAGCCCCGGCAGAAGCAATCGAGGAGCCTCGCCCCGCTCCGATTCCAGAGCCGCCGGCATCCATTCCGGATGAGCCAGCGCCGGTAATCCCTGAACCTGCACCGGTTGCTTCCGCACCTGAGTTAAAGCCCGCGCCGGTGGAGGCTCCTGTCGTGGCTGCGCCTGCCCCTGCACCTGTTTCGACTCCTGCGCCGGCAACGTCTGCTTCCACCAGGAAGTCCTCTTCGTCCGCGCGGTCGTCCTCCAAGCCCGCTGCCGCTCCGGCGCAGTCGACGCCACACGCACCGGCCCAAACCTCGGCACCAACGGCCGCACCGTTGCCGGCACCAGTGCATTTGGCTGGCCCCAAACCTTCGCGCAAGAAACTGCCGAGCAAGGATTGGATGATTGTCATCGGGTTTCTCGTGTTGTTTGTCCTAGATATCCTCGGTTACTACATTTTCTTTAATAAGCCGTCCGTCGACAAAACCCAGCAGGACAGTCTCGTCCAGGAAGTGGTGGATGCGAAGATGGCTGCCGCCGAGGCCCAAAAGCAGAAAGCCGACGAAGCCGCGGCCCGGGGTCGAGCCGACGAGGAAAAAGCCGCCCTGGCGAAAGCCAAGCAGGACGCGGAAGCGCGCGCGGCCGCAGCGGAACAGGTGGCCCAGCAAGCCAAGGCTGACGCCGAAAAAGCCAGGCAATCGGAGCTGGCCGCCTTGCAAAAGGTCGCAGCGGCCCTGGGGCCGGTGGCGGGCCAGGCCTGGACCAACAGCCTTGGGGTCAAGTTTGTCCCGGCGGGCACGGAGGGAATTTTATTCAGTGTCTGGGACGTGCGAGTGAAAGATTATGCGGCTTTCGTCACCGCGACGGGGCATGAGTGGGGCAAACCCAATTTCTCCCAGACAGAGAACGATCCGGCAGTCCGGGTGAGCTGGAATGACGCGCAGGCTTTTTGCGAATGGTTGACGAAACGCGAGCAGGAGGAGGGAAGGTTGGGAACCAACCAGAAATACCGGCTTCCGACCGACAAGGAATGGAGCAAGGCCGCGGGGTTGAACGAAACCAACTGGGCCACGCCCAAGGGCAACGATGGCGGCATCAAGGATGTCTATCCGTGGGGCACGGAATGGCCGCCACCAACAGGCGCCGGCAACTATGCCGAATCGTTGACCAGCGACGGCTTTCCCAAGACATCACCGGTCGGTACCTTCGCACCGAACGCCTTTGGTTTGTTTGATATGGGAGGAAATGTCTGGCAGTGGTGCGATGACAAGTACGACAACGTCCACGACTGGCGGGTATTGCGGGGGGCGTCCTGGGTGGACCGGTCGCCCCAGAGTCTGCTTTCGTCGAGCCGCAGCGGCGTGGGGCCCACCTCACAGGATGACGGCAGCGGCTTTCGTGTCGTTGTCGTGGCCTCGCCTTAAGCTTCAGACGTTTTTCGAACTACCTTTCAATGCCGATGCAAGACTCCTCTTCAGACCGTTCAGCCACATTTGCCTGGCCTGATAATCGCCGGGGGGCGGTTTCACTGACATACGATGACGCCACCCCCGGTCACCATCGGGAGGTGGCTCCGTTCCTGCAAAGTCACGGCGTGCGGGGGACTTTTTATGTGCCGATCGGCAACAACTTCCTGAACGAAATCGAGGCCTGGCGGCAAGTTGCGGCCGACGGGCATGAACTCGGCAATCACACGCTTTTTCATCCCTGCTACGGTGCCAGGAACGAAGACCTTCCCTGGCTTGATGCAGGCTATAATCTGCGCGATTACACGCCGAAGCGCTGGCAGGACGAAGTGAAGCTTGCGAACTGGATCCTCCGGCAGGTCGATGGCCGGAGCCAGCGGACTTTCGGCAATACCTGCCACCAGCGCTGGCTGGGCCAGGGCGACTCGCGCATCTGTCTGGATACGCTCATGCCGGAATATTTTATCGCGGCGAGGGGAGGTCATACCGGGCGGGCCGTGGCACCTGCGACTTTCGATTTTTTTAACCTGGGCACGAAGAGCGCGACCAAGGCGCTCTTTGCCGATTTGCGCGAAGAATTGCTGCAAGTCCGGGAGGCGGGAACCTGGATGATTTATACTTTTCACGGGATCGGGCCAGCGGACAGCGGTCATTTTACCGAGGAAAAGGAGCACCGGATGCTGGTCGAGTGGCTTGCCGCCGAAAGCGGTCTTTGGGTGGCTCCGGTGATCGAGATTGCCAGCTGGTTGAAGTCAAATCCGTCGGTTCCGGTTTGACTGTCCACGACAAATAGAAGTGTGTTGGAAGCTTCCTTCCCTACGCTTCTCCATGGGAATTCTTCTATGAATAACATGCTTCGTTTTTTGTCCTTCCGGTTCGTCCTGCTGATGGGATTGGCCGGGTTGCTTTGGATCTTTGCTTTGTCCGATAGCCGGGCGGATGCCACCAAACCACCGGCCACAGGGGAGCTTTATAACTTCGAGGGAACCCTCAACCTGAGCGAACTCAAGCTCGACAAGGGAGTGACGGCCGGTGTCACCGATTCGAACGGGGTGAAGATGATCAAACTGGATTTCGCGGAATTTCAGGGTTATCCCGGAGTCAACTTTCCCATTCCCGCGGGCGGATGGGACCTCTCCGGCTATACGGGTATCCAGGTCGACCTGAAGAATCCCGGGCCGGACGAGATCTCGGTCAATATGCGCGTCGACAACGAGGGCGATTGGAAGCTCTCTCCCTGGAGTGTTGATGTGATCGCTGTCCCGCCGGGTGGAACCAAAACCTTGAAGGTCGTCTTTGGCCAGACCTACAAATCGGCCGGCTTCAAGCTGGACCCGGCGCATATCACGGCGATCAAGGTCTTTCCTCAGGGCATGAGCAAGCCCACGACCCTTTTGATCAATAAATTGATGGCATTCAAGGACAGTGGCGCGGCTGCACCCGCTGCGCCCGCAGCCCCGGCAACTCCGGCGGTGGCGCAAACCTATCTCACCACCACCACCTCGCCGACGAACCATGCGGTTCCATACGGGCAGGAATGGGAACTCGTCAAGGACTGGACATTTGGCAACAAGCGCGCCGATGCCACGATCCATAACAAGGACGAGCTCGATAAGGACTTTTATTACCGGTACATCTACGAGAACGCCAAACTCGACATCCTGCCAACCTACTGGACTTACCACCGGGATTATCCGGAAGGCGATCCCAAGTCGCTCCATGTTTTCGGGGACAACACGCTGACCCTGAAGGCCCGCATCCCGGAGGGCGGAGGCCTGCATCCGCGCGGCATTGAGTCGGGCATGCTGCGGGGCAAGATGCCCTTTGTCCCGGGGATGTACGTGGAAATGCGGTGCAAGGTGACCAAGGGGGTCGGGGCCTGGCCGGCCTTCTGGCTGGGGACGGGCGTGCAGTACGACAATGGTACTTTTTCCAAGCTGCCATGGCCTCCGGAGATCGACATCTTCGAGTTTTTCGGTTTCAAGAACCGGCCCACGCCGAAGACTTTTTCCTCCAACATCCAGACCAACAAGAAGCCGGAACTTTACGGACCTCCGCATGACATCTTCTCGGTCTTTCAGAAAAGCGATTATACGCCGGGCATGGATTTCTCCGAAGATTTCCACGTCTTCGCATTGGACTGGCAGGAGAATCGGCCGATCTGGCTGCTGGATGGGCACCCGATCAAGCAGACTTACTATGAATGGCACGCCCCGCCGGCGCACATTCTGGTCACCAACCAACTTGGCATCGAGTTTGCGAAACCGGACATGAAGGAAATGGTGGCGGATGAAGCGAACTGGGATTATGTGATCGATTATATCCGGGTCTGGAAACATCCCGGGGTTGTGGTGCCGAGCACGGAACCGCCGGCGACAGCGCCAGTTCCCGCGCCTGCCAAGTAAGGATAATTTTGTACGTTTATGCACGTATGAATTGGGCTGTTGCTAGGGCATGGTGATGGATTGAGTTAGAGCGCGGGTCTATTGCCCTGTATCTGAAGGATACATTCAAGAATTGAGAGGTAATGTTGGGCTCTGGATGCAAGCCGGTGCTTTAATTGGCTTATGCGGCTTTTCACGCGATCTCGATGTATGGGATTGCAATTTTCTAAATAATGCACAAATATGCACATTAGATGAAATCCACTGTGGACCTCGTCGCATGGCAACGCCGCCTGATGAAGTCTGGTTTCCTGGTGGGGGCCCTCCTTTTTCATCTGATCCTGTTCCTGATGTTCGCGACCTGGGTTGTCTTCAATGCCCCGGAAGAGCGGAGGGAGGCCAGCACGTTTCTCCCTGTTTCCATTCGTCCGCCACCACCGCCCGCGCCTCCGCCGCCCTCCGGTGGCGAGGCCGTTAATCATTTTGAGCCGACCGCCCAGAATGCGCCTCCGCCGGCCATGCCGACGGCGATTACCACCTCGGCGCCGACTTTTTTTCAGGTCAAGTCCGTGAGCGTGACGATTCCTAATCTGCCGTCCTCGGTGACGCCGCCGGTCGGTACGGGCATGACGGGGCATGAAGCGCCCGGGACTGAGGCGGGGGCGGGAAATCCCTTCGGTTCCTTGAATGCGACCGGGGCGGGCCAAATGCAGGGATACCTGTTTGATTTAAAGCAAACTCCGGATCACAAGGGGACGCAGATGGATCCCGGGAAATATCACAACACGATCAAGCAATTCATCGCGGGCCGATGGGACTCCGGGTTGTTTCGGAATTACTACAAGAGTCCCAAGCCGCTCAACACCTCCTCCATTTTTATTCCGACGATCAAGGCGGTGGATGGGCCGAAGGCTTTCGGGGTGGAGAGTGAGGTCCAGCCCAATATGTATGTGATCTGGTACAAGGTCACGGCGTCGCCGGCGCAGAATGGCACCTTTCATTTCGTGGGGCTGGCGGATGATATCCTGCTGGTGCGCGTGAACGGGAAGACGGTGCTGGATGCCTCGGACCGTCCGGTTGACGACGAGCTCAGGAAGAAACAGCAGACGTACGACACGGTGAATTTCAAGCCGACATGGGAAGGGGACGCCAAGCTCTGGGTCGGGCTGCCTTTCCAGGCGAGAAGCGGAGACGCCCTTGATATCGATGTGATTATCGGTGAGGAGCCGGGGGGCGCCTCCAATTACTTCCTCTACCTCCAAAGAGACGAGAGCACCTATCAGAAGCAGGCCAACAACACGCCGCTGTTGCCGGTCTTTCAGGTGGACAACCAATGCCTGCATCCCGCGGGCGAGGCGCAGACCTATCCACCTTTCTCCACCTGCCTTGAGTCCTGGCAGGCGACGAGCAAACTCTGAATGCCGTGAGAGATAACCCCTTTCCTTTGCACTTTTATGTACTACAATAACTACATGCTCAAGAAGACCTCGGCCCTGGCCGCCCTTCTGTTCCTGCCGGTTGTTCTTTCCCCGGCGGATGACACGGCTCCTGCCACGACGAATGCGGCCTCATCGATTACGCCGGGGGCAAAAATCCTGGCCCCCACCAACGACGGCGGCATCGGTTCCGACGGTGCCCCGAAGGACGTCAACAGCTACCAGGTGCGGATCGGGGAGCTCTACGCGCCGGGTGGTGAATCCTACATCCTGCCGATTCGCATTCCGCCGCTGCCTGACGGGCAACAATTCGCGACGGTCCACATCCGCACGCAACTGCTGGCCGTCAACAACGAGTCCAACGGACTCGCGAATGCGGACCTTTACGGCCTGGGCGTGCGCGATACGGAAAAGGTGCTGCCCACCGACTATTATCAAGGCGCCAAGGCCGATCCCAAAGCCACGCTGATCCAGGCCAATTTTTTAACGCCGAACTCCAAGGTGCGCGCCGACCCGAACACAGGCCCGTTCGTGGAAACCAGCGCCGATGGCGATGTCGCCCTGGCCAAATATTTGAATGATCTCTGTGCAAAGCCGGGCAACGCGGGAAAATTCATCTTCCTGCGCATCAGCTACGATCTCGACCCGATTCCCGATGGAAACAATGCCTATATGCTGCTCACGAGTGGCGCGGGCGGGGATAACGAACCGCCGATCATTACCTACACGCTGGGCCCCAAACACTAGTTCTTCGGTGGTGTCGTAACGCTTGGGTGAGGGCAAGTTAATCGTCCACGATGCTTGCCAGCCTGTTCGATTGCTGCAATAATATGCACAGTCATGTCGTCCGTTAACCAGCAGCAGATCGCAAACCGGCTCAACATGTCGAGGACAACGGTTTCCCGTTGCTTCACCAACCACCCGGGTATCAACCCCACCACGCGGTCACGGGTCTTCGCCCTGGCGGCCAAACTCGGATACCAGTACCTGCAGCCGCGCAATCCGCCGAAGAAGGCGGTCAAGACCCGCGCGGTCGGGGTGCTTATTTGCAGTGACGTGGAGGAATACAGCCGGCCCGACTACGAGAGTCCGGGTGTCGAGATCCTCCCCGGTATTTCCGAATTCGCCCAGCTCCACAACTGGCAGATCGAGGTCAATTTTGTTTCGCCGTGGGAGTCGAGCATTTCCGATCCGAGCTACGCCAAGATCGCCGCATTGAAACGCCGGCTCTGGAGCGGACTGCTCCTGATCTATCCGTTTCAGCCCGGTGTCCTGGAGGAACTGGCGGCGCGCTTCTCCTGCGTTTCTCTGGTCGAGCAATATGGCCGGGTCTCCCTCGATTGCGTCGACGCGGACCAATTCAAGGGCATCTCGGTGCTCATCGATCGCCTGCGTCATCGGGGCCACACGCGCATCGGTTTCTTTTCGCGCCGATACGCCGTCGAACCGGCCTGGTCGTTTCGCCGCTTCAGCGCCTACGTGGAAAAGCTCACCCGGCTGGGCTTGCCCTATATCCCGGAAGACATCATTCACCTCGATATCAGCACGCCGCAAACCATCGAGGAGGGCTATCGCCTGGCCACCAATCGGATCAAGGATGGCGTCACGGCCTGGATTTGTGCCGCTGACCATCAGGCCTACGATCTCATCATCGCGCTGAAGGAGCGGGGAATCGATGTGCCTGGGCAGGTCTCGGTCACCGGCTTCGATGGTATCCTGCGTCCGCCCGGGGCGCCCATGCTCGAGACGGTCCGGATTCCCTATTACGAAATTGGCTACGCGGGCAGCCGCCGCCTTTTTGACCGGATCCACAAACGCTTCGAATCCTCGCAACAGATTTTGCTGGAATGCCGCTTGCAGGAGGGAGAGACCATCGGACCCGTGCGCACAAAGTAGCAGTATCAGAGGAAGTGTGCATAGATGTGCAACTTTTTGCTTGACCAAAAAGGCGTTGCGAGCAACCATGACGCCATGACTTCCATCTCCCGCCTTTTCGGAAATTGCCTCCTCGCGTCAGGTCTTGTGGTCATCGCCTTTCCGGCCTCCGCCCAAACCACCAATGCCCCGGCAGCCAAGGCTCCCGCCGCCCCAGCAGCTGCGGCCCCGACCCTCGATTTTGGTGATTCCAGTTCCTCGGTGATCACCACCAAGGCCTGGCAGGCGCTCGAAGCCAAGAACTACGACGAAGTTGCCGGTTATACGGCCAAGTGCATTGAATTGTATAAAGCCAAGGCCATTGAAATGCAGGGGACATTGAAGGCCTCCGCACCCAAGGACAAGGCCGCCGAATACTGGGCGCTCAACGATGTCGGGACCTGCTTCTTCATCCAGGGCAAGGCGCTCGACAACAAAGGCGACAAGAAGGGGGCGCTCGAGTCCTACAAGTTTCTTGTCGATAATCTCGGCTATGCCCAATGTTGGGACACCAAGGGCTGGTTCTGGAGTCCGGCGGACGCGGCGCGCAAACGCCTGGCCGAATTGCAGTTTGACGCCCAGTAACCCAGGCGGCTGTCGCGCCATCTACGCAAACTCCACCGACGCCGATTGAATGCAACTTTCCCCCGGCAGTTGGTCGATCCTGGCGCTCGCGGTTCTTTCCTCGATCGCTTTATATTTCTACCCCATCAAGCATCACGTCGGTACGTCCTACTGGACGTTCTCGCTCGACCTCGACTTGATGTATGAGCCCGCGATCAAGGGATGGAACGATTCCCATCCCGATCCGGCGGACCAAGTCACCACTTACGTTATCGGGACCGATCCGCTCTCCCGCCGGTTGCAGTCCGGCTTTCTTTCCGGCACGCCCGTTCCAGACCTGACGGATGTCGAGTCGAGCATGGCCGCGAATTTCTTCTCGGGTCCTCTCGATGCAGTTGGATTTACCGACCTGACCGACCTTGTGCACAAGGAAGGCCTGGACCAAAAACTCAATCCCGCATCCTTCAGTCCCTGGACCAATCGCGGACGGATTTTCGGTCTTCCGCACGACGTGCATCCTGTGCTGCTGGCTTATCGGGCCGATATCGTTGAGGCCGCGGGTATCGACGTCAGCAAGATCGAGACGTGGGACGATTTCGTCCGGGTGATGAGCCCGCTGATGAAGGGACCGGAGGGCCAGCGCTATTTGTTGAATGTCTGGGAGACCAATCCGCGCACGATGGAAATCCTGCTCCTGCAGGCAGGCGGCGGATTCTTCGACCGGGACCTCA
>Ga0207641_10005270_pt1 | contig 11047 bp, 10 predicted proteins | sample KBSSwiS62_FD_184306 | JGI IMG/M metagenome (GOLD analysis project Ga0207641, IMG submission 184306) | Switchgrass rhizosphere microbial communities from Kellogg Biological Station, Michigan, USA - KBS Switchgrass S6-2 (SPAdes) (version 2) | ecosystem: Host-associated > Plants > Roots >... | reverse complement strand
CCAGACCTCGCTCACGCTGGCCGGCCTCGTCGTCGGGACGGCCTCGATCATCCTCGTCGTGACGCTCGGGCTGACGGGCCGGGGCTACGTCCTGCGCCAGATCGAGGGCGTCGGCTCCCACCTGGTGTGGGCGAACTACCGCGGGACGATCACCTCCGGCGTGTCGCGCATCTCGGACGACTTCATGACCGAGACGGACGTGAAGGCGATCGGCGCGCGCGGAGACCTCTTCTCCGGCGCCACGGCGATCCTGACGCTGCGCGGCACCATCACCGTGCAGTCGCAGGCCAAGACGCTGACCGTCCTGGGCGTCATGGCGAACTACGGGCAGGTGCGCAAGAACATGCGCATCCTGCGCGGCCGGTTCTTCGACGAGGACGATCTGCGCGAGCGCGCGCGCGTGTGCATCGTCAACCGCGACCTGTACGACCAGCTCTTCGCCAACGACGACTCGCCGGACAAGACGATCCGCACGCTCGGCACGACCTTCCAGGTCGTCGGCGAGTTCGACGAGCCCGTGGACACGCTCGGCCGCGGCGAGGTGGTCCCGGAGACGATTCTGATTCCGCTCTCCGTGGCCTGGTACTTCACGCCGACCCACCAGGTGAAGACGCTTTTCGCCGAGGCGCGGGAGTTCTCGGAGCTGCCGGCCGCGGTGACGACCGTCAAGGAGATCCTGCGCGACCGCCACCGCCCGGGCTCGGTCTACGAGGTCGAGAGCATGACCTCGGTCGTGCGCCTGGCGCGGGCGATCTCGGTCGCCCTGATCGTCGTCTTCATCCTCGCGGCGGCCGTGTCGGTCGTCGTCGGCGGCGTCGGGATCATGAACATCCTGCTCGCATCGGTCGAGCAGCGCACGCGCGAGATCGGCGTGCGCATGTCGGTGGGGGCCCGGCGCCGGGACATCCTGGGGCAGTTTCTCTTCGAGGCGCTCGCGCTCGGCGCCGTGGGCGCGACGATCGGCGTGCTGATCGGCCTCGGCCTTCCCATGATCGCCCGGCTCTTCGTGCGCGGCGTCGACATCCAGGTTTCGCTCTGGTCGGCCGCGATCGCATTCGTCTTTTCGTGCGGGGTGGCGGTGGTGTTCGGCGCCGTGCCGGCCTACCGCGCGTCGAGTTTGAATCCTTCGGAGGCACTCCACCATGAATGACCGTCGTCGTCTCTCGGACCGTCTCGCGCCGTACCTTTTGTCCCTCGCCGCGGGCTGGACGGGCGCCTTACCGCTCGCAGCGCAGGCCCCTCCGGCCGATGCGCTGACGTTGCGGCACGCCGTGGAGCTCGCCCTCGAGCAGGCCCCGCAGCTCGCGGCGACGCGGGCATCGCGGGACGAGGCGCTGGCTCAGGCGAACATCTCGCGGGACGCCCTGCATCCCTCGGTCTGGGTCTCGACGACTCCGGGCTACTCGTCGGGCCTGCCCGTGTCGGTGGCCGGGAGCGTGCCGGCATACGCCTCGATCGAGGTCCGCCAGACGATCTATGACCCGTGGCGCAAGACCGAGGCCCTCCAGGCGCAGGCGAGCGCAGCCGACTTCGAGGGCACCCTCGAGACCGGGTGCGCGACGACGGTCCGGACGGCCGCGACGGCGTACGCGAAGGCCTGGACCGACGAGCGGCGGGCGGATGCCGCGACCCGGGGGCTCGCAGCGGCCGAGGCGGCGCGCGACCGGGCCATTGCGCTCTTCGGCGAAGGGCGCATGACCGGAATCGACGTCGACCGCGCGAAGCTCGCCGCCGCCCGGGCCAAGCAGAAGCTGCTGAACGCCGAATCCGACCGCGACCTCGATGGCATCGATCTGAAGCGCCTGATCGGATGGCCCGCGAGCGCGCCCCTGAAGCTCTCGAGCGAGAGCGACGCGACGCTGGCGGACGTGGATTCGGCCGAGAACCTGACCGCGGCGCGCGCGGCGGACCCGCAGCTGAAGGCTCTCGGTCGCCAGATCGAGCTGCTCGGCCGCTCGGCGCAGATCTCCTCCAAACGCTGGCCCGTGATCGCGGCGTCCGCGCAGTATCAGCGCCTGCCGGAGTACTACTCCAAGTACTACAACAGCTTCAACGAGAACAACTTCTCGGTGGGCGTGTCGATCCGCGTTCCGATCTGGGCCGGCGGCCTGCTCGACGACACGGAGGCCAAGGCGAGGGCGAGCGTCACCCGCGCCGAGGCGGATCTCCGCGTGCGCGAATCGGACCTGGAGATGGCCGTGCGGCGAGCGGAAGCGGCCGTCGCGAGGTCGGAGGCGGAGGCGGGCCTCGCGCGGCGCTCTCGCGGCATCGCCGAGCAGGAAGTCGCGGCTGCGGAGCTGCTTCTGACGGAGGGACGCGCGGAGGCGGGCGAGCTCGACGCGCGCCGCCTGGCCCTGGCCGATGCCGACGAGGAGGCCGCGACGACGAGCCTCCAGGCGCTCGAGGACCGCATGAAGCTGCTCGCCTTGCGGGGCGATCTGTCGAAGACGATTCTGGGCGGCGAGCCCGTCTGTTCCGTGGTGGCGGAGCGGTAGGATCGGCTACGAGCCGGCGACGACCGCCGCGCTTCCGACTGCGACCGTTGCCGGCTCCTCGACCCCAATCAGCTCGATGTCGGGCGTGGCTTCGTTGTCGAGTGGCACGCCTCCGCGCTCCTGGCGCACCTGTCGTGCAAAGAGGGAGACCCTCCGGTCGAAGAGAAACTGCCACAGCAGCCTCGACCAGGACGGATGGCTCCCGAGCGACTCGTACGCTTCGGGGGCGGCGCGCTTCAAGGCGGGCAGGCGGTTCCAGGGAACCGACGGAAAGTCGTGGTGCTCGTTGTGGTACCCGACGTTCAGGGCGAGCCGGTTCAACCAGCCGTAATAGCTGTTGGTCTCCTGGCCCTGGAAGAGCATGTAGTGCTCCTGGATCCAGCGTGCGCCGAGGGGATGGAGTCCCACGCTGAAGAAGAACGAGATGAAGAGATAGGCGAACGCCTTCGGACCGAGGACGAACCACACGGCCACGTCGAAGCCGATCTGGACCACGAGGTTGAGCACGACCCAGCGGTCGATCGGCCGGATCTCGCGCAGGCGCGGCGGCCGCAGGCTCTGCACGAGCGGGAAGAGCAGGAGCCAGATTGCCTTGCGCCAGGGCGAGGTCCCGACCAGGCGTGCTTCCCAGCGGTTCGGAATGTCGGCGTCCAGCTCGTAGACGCCCTGGAATGCGTGGTGCTTCAGGTGGTAGCGCTGGAAGAACACGGAGCTCGGCAGGCCGTGCGGCAGGTTCGCGATGATGCCCGCCAGCGTGTTCGCGCCCGGCGTCTTGAAGATCAGGTTGTGCGTGGCCTCGTGGATGACGACCCAGAGCGCGTGGTTCGTGAACGCGCCGACGAGCGCCGCGGTGGGCACGATCAGCCACCAGGAACTGTCGCGCAGCGCGACCGCCAGGCCGATCTGGAGGGCGACGGCGGCCAGCATGATCAGGAAGGTGGCCGGGGTCTTGCCGATGTACTGCCGGACCTCGGGATGCTCGCGCAGGATGCTGCGGGTGCGGCTGCGATGCGGCTCGGGCAGGTTCGAAACGGAGAAGCCGAGGGCCGGCTCGGGGGCCATTGGGGGGGGCGACATTCACCGAACTCTTTCACAAAACCGGCTGCCGACGCCAATCCGAGGAGGTTTCGGCCTCCCAAGACTTTACGCGCCGGTTTCACCGAGTTCATGACGACTCCACGGCCGATTGCTCTGGTTAGCCCTGGAGGACACGCATGAACCAGAGTCCCGAGATGAGCTGGACCTGCCCCGATTGCCAGAGGCGCAACACGTCGAGCATCCCGGTCGACGCCGAAGCCGGAAAGATCGTGGACGTCAGCTGCAGAGCCTGCGAGACGGAGCACGAAGCCTCCGTCTTCTTCGCTCTGACGCAAGGCGGAGCGCCCCTGACGGTCGGCGTGGTCTGGGTCTAGACCCGAGGGTTTCGAGGACGGGGGAGCTAGGCGGCCGACTCTCCCGATGACGCCCGGGTCGCCGCAGCGGGGCCGCCGAACCGGCTCACCAGCGCCATGACGACGAGGGCCACGAAAAACGCGGGGGTTCCCACCGCAGCCGCCGCGAGGAACCAGTACCCCTTGCCGAAGAGCGAGAGGACCGCCACCAGGTAGATGAAGTCGCGCCGCGCCACCGCATCCAGGATCCCGGTGAGCCGCGACCGCCGCGTGGGCGAAACCGTCGTCAGCAGGGGTCCGGCGGCGGCCTGCCGGGGCCGCATCGCGTAGGTGTAGACGAACCCCGCGCCCAGGATCGTTCCGGTGACGGCGAGCGCGCCGAGCAGCAGCGGCCAGGATTCTCCGTTCGCGGCGCTCCAGGCGATCGCGAACGCGGAGAAGACCGCGATGTGCACGACGTTGTCGCCCCAGAAGTCGAGCGTGCCGCCGCGGCGGGACTCCTGGAACTTCAATCGCGCGAGCTCGCCGTCGCAGCCGTCCAGGATCGAGTGCAGGAGGAACAGCATTCCTCCCGCGATCTGCCGGCCGAGCGCGGGGGAGGCGAACGACCACGCCGCCGCCAGGCCGAGCGTGGCCGTCAGCAGCGTCATGACGTTGGGTGTGATGCGCGTCGCGGCGATCCGCCGGGTCACGGCGAGCGAGATTTTCCGGCTGATGAGGCGGGTGAGGAGGCCGTCTTCCTTCTTGACGAGGCCCTGGAGCAGGAGGGTTTCTGCGGCCGGAATCTGCGCCGCGTCGGTCATCGCGAGCGACGGCGCCACGCCTTCGACGGGCAGCCCCGCGGGCAGCACGGCGCCCCACGCGGCCAGGACGGAGGAAGTGGTCGAAGCATGCGCGAGCGCCCGGGCCAGCGGCACCGGCTCGTCGGTCTGGACGACGGCGCCCTCACCGATTGCGTGGAGCCGTCCGGGCTGCACGGGAGCCTCGCGAAGGCTCGCGAGCCATTGCGGGCCGGCGACGACGCGGTTCGGGAGCAGCACGATCCGTCCCGGCGGCAGCGCCGCCTCGGCCGCCTCGCGCGGGAATACCAGCGCGCCGGTTCCTTCGAGGACCGGGCGGATCGCGTCGTTCTCGCCGGCCAGCACGTAGATGCGATCGAAGCCGGCGCGGCGCGCGGCCAGGACTGTGCGGCGCGCGAGCGGCAGTCCGAGCAGGACCGTCCCGGGCGTCGGCGCGCCCGGCGGCGTGGTCCCGCAATCGGCCAGGATGAGGGTCGAGGCGGCTTTTTCGAGCGCCGTCACACGGCCACCTGCGCGAGCCGGCGCAGCCGCGTTGCCAGGTGGGCGCCGATGTGGTCCGCCGCTTCCTCGCGGAACAACGCGAAGCTCGGCCACGCATTCAGGTCGATCACATAGATCCCGCCGTCGGGCGTGACGATCGCGTCGCCACCCCAGACGTCGAGCTCGAGGGCCCGCGCCGCGCGGTACGCGAGGTCTCCGAGCGCGCGCGTGTCGAAGGGATGTCCTGCGGCCGGGTGCTCCTTCGGGTAGAACCACCGGAACCACGCAGCGGCCGCCGTCGCGGCGTCGCTGACGCCATAGAACTTCACGAGGTCGCCCTCCACGTGCCTCTGGACGACGGCGCTCGGCAGCCCGCGGCTCCGGAGCCGGTCGAGGGCGGCCTCGACCGACGCCCGGTCGGTCGCGAAGATCACGTCGCCCTCCCGCGTCTTGTGCTCGGTCGCCTGCTTGACCCAGCACGCCGCGAAGAGCCCGTCGTCCTTCGATGCCTTCGGAAGCGGATGCCGGCAGTCCAGCAGCTGACTCTCGGGCATCGGGATGCCCCGGCCTTCGAGCAGTGCGATGGTCCGTTCCCGGTGCGTGTTGACGATCGAGATCGGGCTGTTGACGACGGAAACCCCGCGGCTCTCCCACACGCGCAGGCTCTCGAGGGCCGCCTGGCCCTCGCACATCGCGAAGGCGAGCGAGGGCAGCGCGCCGACGTGCGCGGCAACCGCCTCGGGCTCGAGGTAGGCGACGGAAAATCCCGCCTGCGCCAGTCGCTGGCCCGCGGCTTCCAGGATGGCGGCGTCGTCGGCCCTGCGGCCGGGCGAGTGCTCGACCTCCCGGAACACGCCGCGGCAGGTCGGTGCGTCGGCGGATGCGCGTTTCACAGGACGAGCTCCGGCAGCTGGGCCAGCCGTGCGATCACGAGGTCGTCCGGGCAGCAGGGATCTCCGGCGCCGCCGGGATTCCCGGGGCGCAGCCAGACGTGGCGCATTCCCATCGCCCGCGCGCCGGCCATGTCCCGCCGGAACGAATCGCCGATGAAGACCGACTCTGCCGGCGAAGCCTCGAGAGCGTCCAGCGCGGCCTGAAAGATCTTCGGGTCCGGCTTCTTGCAGCCGAGGACCGTCGAGTCGACGGCGACTCCGATCGAAGGAGACAGGCCCGCCTCGTCGAGGACGGCCTGGAGGTTGCCGTAGAAGTTGGACACGATCCCGATCCGGTAGCGCTCGCGCAGGCGCGACAGCAGCGCGGCGCTCGCGCCGAGCTGCTGCATGGCGTCGTCGAAGAAGCGTCCCCCGATCCTGCGCAGCAGCGCCGGTTCGCGCCGCAGCCGGACGGCGAGCCCGTCGGCGACCCGCTCGACGGTGTCGCGAAGCCCGGCGTCGCGGGGAATCGTGCCTTCGAGCGTGTCCGTCGCGCCATAGAAGGCGGGATCGAACTCCGTCTCCGGCACGTCGAGGCCTTCTTCCCGGGACAAACGGTAGAAGCGCTCCTTCCAGGGCACGCCCTCCGCGTCGAGCGTTCCGCCGAAGTCGAAGAGCAGGGCGCGCGTCATCGGGACTGCTCGGAAGGGGCGAGGGCGGGCGGGCCGGCGACCGTCTCGCGCGACGCGAGGGCGGCCGGCCGGTGTCCGAGCAAGGCCAGGCCGGGCAGAACCCACATCAGTTCGCGCGCGCGGCGCACGAGCCCGTAGGCCACGCCCGTCGAGGCCGGCAATCCCAGCAGGACGAAGACGCCTGTACGGACGCCTTCCGCCGTGCCCGCGCGGCCCGGGACGAAGAGGAACATGTTGTTCAGCAGCATCGCGAGGGACTCGACGGCGCAGGCCGTTTCCCACCCGCGGCCCGGGGCGAGCAGGCGCAGGACGACGTACGTCTCCACCAGGCCGCCGCACCAGCCGAGCAGGCACCACGCCGCCGCCGAAAAGAAGTGCGGGCGCCGGTCCACGTAGAAGCGCTTGATCCGATCGTCGAGCTGGAGGGCTCCCTCCTGGTGACGCTCGAGCCGCCGCGCGAGCAGCTTGAAGCGGGAGAGGAAGGCGACGATCGGCGCGAAGGTCCCCTTCCGGAACGCCCACGTCACGACGACGACGAGGGCGCAGAGCACGACCACGCTCGTCAACGCCGTCCACCGCACCGCGGCGGGCAGGTCGAAGTAGATGACCGCGACGAAGAGGCCGGAAGCGACGAAGATGGCCTGCGAAAGCATGTGCGCGTGCTTGAAGATCGCCACCGAGGCGATCGCGCTCGAGGTGCCGAGGCGTTCGCGCAGCATGCTGGCGCGCACGGGCTCTCCCGCGACGCTGCCGGGCGCGAGGTAGTTCAGCGTGTTGCCGGCCAGGTAGATCCGGAGGAGGGACGGAAGGCTCGATAACGGGGGCCGCGGATCCATCACGGCCCGCCACCCCAGGACGAACGCGATCTCGGCCAGCAGGTAGAAGGCGGTCAGACCGACGAACCACCAGCCGATCGACGCGAGATTCGCCTCGACCGCCGCCCAGCCGGTTTTCCAGACGAGGAAGACGCCGAGGGCGATGCCGGCCACCAGCAGGATGGCTCGAGTAGCGTGTTTGGCGCGGGGTGCGCGGTCCCCTTGGGAAGGCATCACAGAATGCTTCAGTTTATCAGTCCGTTAAGGTTCAGGGGCGGTGCCGGAAAGGCCGAAAACGCCCGCGGGGCGGGCCTCCGGAATCGATAAGCTCGGCCCGCAAAGGCGATGCTCGACCTCGAAGCTCTCTTCGGCCAGATCGACATTTACCTCTTCGATCAGATCCTGCGCGGCCGCATCGCGCCGGGGATGCGCATCCTCGACGCGGGATGCGGCGGCGGGCGCAACCTGGTCTTTCTCCTGCAGCAGGGTTACGACGTCAGCGCCGTGGATCCCGATCCCGTCGCGATCCGGAGCGTGCGCGCGCTGGCGGCGCGGCTCGCGCCGCGGCTGCCCGAGTCGAACTTCCGCGCGGAGCCGGTCGAGGCGACCAGCTTTCCGGACCATGCGGCCGACGTCGTCGTGAGCAGCGCCGTCCTGCACTTCGCGAGGGACGACGCCCGCTTCTCCGCGATGCTCGCGGGCACGTGGCGCCTGCTCCGCCCCGGCGGCCTGTTTTTCTGCCGCCTCGCTTCGTCGATCGGAATGGAAGGGCGATTCGTCCCCCTCGGAAGGGGCCGCTACACGTTGCCCGACGGCAGCGAGCGCTACCTCGTGGACGAGGCGCGCGTGGTTGCGCTGACCGCCGAGCTTGGCGGAACGCTCGTCGATCCGTTGAAAACCACGGTGGTGCAGGGCCAGCGGTGCATGACCACCTGGGTCGTGCGGCGACCGGGCTGAGTCGCGCCGCCCGAGTGGGGCCGCGACGTATGATCCGTCGCCACGGGATGGGTAAAGCGTGACCGAAATCGTGATCCTGGGCGGCGGGCCGGCGGGCCTCGGCGTTGCGTTTTATGCGCAGAGGGCGGGCCTGCCGTTCACCCTGCTCGAAGGCTCGACGGAGCTCGGCGGCATGTGCCGCACGCTCTGCTGCGGCGAGCATCGCTACGACAGCGGCGCGCACCGCTTCCACGACCGGGACCCGGAGATCACGCGCGACCTCATCGATCTGATGGGCGACGACCTCGTGCGCGTCGACGCGCCGAGCGCGATCCGGGACCGCGGACGCTACATCGATTTTCCGCCGACACCGTTGAACGTGATGTTCGCCTATGGCTTTCGCGAGGCGGGCCGGATCGGCCGTGACCTGCTGCGCTCGGGCCTGCGGCGCCGGCAGGAAGCGTCGAGCTTCGAGGATTTCGCGGTCGGCCGCTTCGGCGAGACGCTCGCGCGCCGGATCCTGCTGAACTACTCCGAGAAGCTGTGGGGCCTTCCGTCCGACCAGCTGTCGCCCGACATCGCGACGCGCCGGCTCCAGGGCATGACGCTGCGCTCCCTGCTCTACGAGCTCGTCTTCCCGGGCGCCAAGACCGAGCACGTGGACGGCAGCTTCCTCTATCCGCGCGGAGGCTATGGGCGGATCCCCCAAGCGCTCACCGGGACGCTGCCGCCCGAGTCGATCCGCACCGGCTTTTCCGTCGCGGCGCTGACCTGCGAGGGAGGAGTGGTGACGAAGATCCATGGCCAGGGGGGCCAGACGATCGAAACACGGGACCAGCTCGTGTCCACGCTGCCGCTGCCGCTGCTGGTCCGGCTCCTCGGCGATGCCGTGTCCGAAGAAGCGCGCGCAGCCGCGGCGCGCCTGCGTTTCCGGCACGTGCGCCTGCTGTTCCTGCGCCTCGCGAAGCCGCGCGTCTCGGCCAATGCCTCGATCTACGTTCCCGATCCGGCCTTCTGCATCAGCCGGATCTTCGAGCCGAAGAACCGCTCCCTGTCGATGGCGCCGGAGAACGAGACCGCGCTCGTCGTGGAGGCGCCGTACTTTGCAGGCGACACGGTGGAGCGACTCCAGGCCGGGGCGTTTGTGGAGAAAGTGGTCGGCGAGCTGGCCGCCCTCGATCTGCTGGACCCGCGCACCGTCCTCGAGACGCGCGAGCACTTCATCCCCAATGCCTATCCGGTCTACGCGAAGGACTACGCCGGCGACGCGCGTCTCGTCCGCGAGGCCCTCGCGCGCTTCGTCAACCTGGAGACGCTCGGCCGGGCCGGTCGCTTCGTCTACAGCCACCTGCACGACCAGCTGCGGTTCGGCAAGGACTACGTCGGCGCGCTGACGGCATCGCGGAGGGCGCACTCCGCGTGAGCTCGTCCGGCGGGCCGAACGCGCTGCCGCGTGCGACGTTCATGGAGCTGGCGGGTCGCGCGATCGCCGCGGCGGTCCGGCGCCGCGGCGATCCCGGCGACCGGGCCTGGGCCGAATCGCTCCTGTCGCCCGGAGAGTTCGTGCTGTGGATCCGCCAGTCGGAGTACGACCAGAGCCACGCCGTCCAGGTGGCACGGCGGGTCGAGCGCCGGCTGGCCCGGACCGCTCACGCGGGCGAGGGACTCTGGCCCGGAGTGGCTCTGATGCACGACGTCGGCAAGTCCGAATCCAACCTGTCGCTGCCCGAACGCGTGGTGGCAACCCTGGCGAGCAAAGTGTTCGGCGTCGCGACTGCGCGGGTCTGGGCCGCTTCCGCGTCCGGATGGAAGCGGCGCCTGGGCCTCTACCTGATCCATGGAGAGCTCGGCGCGGCGATGATCCGGGCGGCCGGCGGGCGCGAGGAGGCGGCGGTGTGGAGCGAGGTCCACCAGGGTTATGCAACCAGCGTCGCGTCGGGAATCCTCCCGCCCGTCGTCGTCCGGGCGCTCATCGAATCCGACGTGGCGTGAGTCTTCGTTGAACGCAAACCGCGCGATCCTTTGGGCGGCGGTCGCGTCGGCCGCGCTGCTTCTCGCCCTTCAGCTCTTCGTTCAGCCGGTCGTCGGACTCGCCGACAACCGCGACTACGAGCGCGTCATCGGCTACGCCGGCTTTGAGCACACGACCGACGTTCCGGCCGAGCGCTACTTTTCCTTCGTGCGCACGAAGTACGCCGTCGTTTCCCCCGGGTGGTTCCGCGCCGGCTACCACTCCTCGGAGACGCTGCTGGCCTTTGCCGCGAGATACCTCCACCGCGCGTTCTCGGCGCAGCCGCTCTTCGACATCCGCCTGCTCGCCGGGATCCACGTCGCGCTGTTCCTCCTTGCCCTGGCCGGTCTGATCCGGGCCTGCCGGGATCTGGCCTGGCCCGCGCAGCTGCTCGTCGCCGGGCTTCTCGTGCTCGCGTTCACCGACGTGGCTTACGTTGCGCCGTTCAATTCCTTCTACAGCCAGACGGCCTCGCTCCTCTTTCTCCTGCTGACGGCCGCGATCGCGGCAGAGGCGGTGCGGCGCGGGCGGCTCGGAGGACCCTGGCTCTTCGCT
>Ga0207641_10005267_pt1 | contig 11053 bp, 10 predicted proteins | sample KBSSwiS62_FD_184306 | JGI IMG/M metagenome (GOLD analysis project Ga0207641, IMG submission 184306) | Switchgrass rhizosphere microbial communities from Kellogg Biological Station, Michigan, USA - KBS Switchgrass S6-2 (SPAdes) (version 2) | ecosystem: Host-associated > Plants > Roots >... | reverse complement strand
TGGAGCCTCAGCTCGGTAACCGCTCTTTCCATCAACGGCGCGCTCTCGATCACCGACCTCTACGCGACGGGGAATGCGTTGAGCCTGGGGTTTCCCCCGGGCAGCCCCCTCAACTGCACGATGACGATTCCGATCGAACACCAAGGGACTGAAGCGGCTGTGGTCGAGGTGACCAACTTGTCCGGAACCATCACCGCCACGTGGCCGACCGATACGGGCCCCCAAACCCAGGCCCTCCTCCCCGGAGACCCGACCACGCTCTACGGTCTGGCTCCGTAGGCGAATAGGAGCCCGCCGGGAGTCGAACCCGCGACCTTCGGCTTGAAAGGACGAGGGTCGTTCGCATTAGGGGCTGCATCGCGACAGCGATGCGACCGAGATGCGACCATTTATGCCTCCGTCCCGGCCGCAGTCATCGTCGCGGGATTCCTCTACGGACGCTTTGGACTTTGGGCGACGATCCTCTGGGGAGTGGTAATCCTCGCCGGTCTCACTCTCTACGGACGCAAGCGCCTGAGCCAGTCGGACGACGAATAACTCGTCGCTTCACCCTTGTGGCCATTCTTAGCTAGAATGTGGCCACTATGGAGAAGGCCACGGTAGGGATCCGCGAACTCAAGGACAAAGCCAGCTCGATCATCGACCGAGTCGAGGAGGGCGAGGCGATCACGGTGACGAAGCATGGCCGTCCTGTGGCAAGAATCGTCTCCACCGCCACCCCGCCCCATCTCGCCGCGTTAGTAGCCGACGGCACCGTACGCTCAAGCGAAGGCCCCCGCCACCTGCCGAAGCCTGCCAGGGCCAAGGGCACCGGCAAAAGCGCCGCGGACTACGTATCCGAGGGTCGGCGCTGAGCCTCTACCTCGATACCAGCGCCCTGGTCAAGCTGCTGGTCGACGAGCCTGGAACCGAGGAGGCGCAAGCTGCCTATCGCGACGCCGACGGTGTCCGAACCACGGCCATCGCCCACGTCGAGGCCACTGCCGCCCTTACTCGAATGCGAAAAGGTGGGCGCCTGACCCCCACTCAGCTACGTCGAGGGCTTGAGGATCTTGAGAACCTCTGGCGCGGGATCTACGTTCACTCCGTCGGTGACACTCTGCTCACCCAGGCCGCCGAGAGCGCCCGCGTTCATTCGTTACGCGCATACGACGCCGTCCACCTCGCCAGTGCCCTGTCCTTCGCCACCGGCGAAGAACTCCAGTTCGCTTGTTGGGACAAGGAGTTGCGGGAGGCGGCCGACAAGCACAGCTTTTCGCTGATCCCGCTGCAGCTCTGAGCAACCCGATCATCCCGCCCCGGCAAGCCAACCTCCATCAAAATTGAAAGGACGGCGCCCGGACGACAAACGGAATTGCCGCGCCGATGTGACCCGGATGCGACCGCCAACATGAGGCTGGCGCCGGCGAGCCGGACTTCTCGAATGTCCGCATCAGAAGCCCCCGCCTGCGTAGGTATCCATAGCGTGCGCGCTCTTGCTCAAAGCGCACGGGCAAAGGAACGCCGAGCCATTTGAGAATCAACCAAGTAGGATCACACCGTATCGCTGATTAGTTGGTCTCTTCGCTTCACTCAAATTGACCTCTTTCCCAATATTTACGCGCCTTCAGGTCGATAACTACGGCCTGTTCCCGGGGACTAAAAGGAAACCGGGCATTGACATCGACCTTCAAAGCGGTCTAACGCTCGTCCTCGGCGCGAACGGTCTCGGGAAGACGACTCTCGTCTCTCTCATCTATCGCCTCTGCGTCGGGACTTATGACATTGGAGCGCTTACTGCCTCAGGGGAACTAGGCGGAAAAAAGATTCAAGCCCGGAAGCAACCGCTTTCGAAACGGCGTTGGTTTGCCGAGCGAGTGAATGACGGGGCAGTCAATGCCACGGCGACCTTGAATTTCGAACTCGGCAGCACTTCGTTCAGCGTGACGAGAGCCTTGGACGACTTAGATCTTTTGGAGCTTAGAATCGACCAAGAGTTAGCTCCCGCTGAGGAGGCTCAGTATCAACGAATCATCGAGGAATCAGCGGGGGTCAACGTCTTTGGCGAGTGGATCCTTCTCCTTCGTCATTTAGCTTTCTATTTCGAGGATCGAAGAGCTCTGGTCTGGGATCCCTCCGCTCAGCGACAGCTATTGCGGTTGCTCTTTCTCTCACCTCGTGCCTCGAAGGAATGGGTTGAGGCGGAACGGGACGTTCTGCAACGAGACAGCGCGGCAAGGAACACGCAGGCTGTCCTCTCCCGCCTAGAGCAGACGCTCGCCGCCGGAGAGGAGGCGGCATCCAGCGATGGAGAGATTCGCGAGGAGCTTGCAGCCCTTCAAGAACTGCAAGCAGTTGATCAACCAAAGCTGGATGACCTCAACGGAAGAGTCAGCGAACTTGATGAGCGACGCAATGCTGCCCGCCTGGATGCATTAACGGCTGAGGGCCGGCACGAATCGGCTTATAGGGACCTTGAGCGCCTCCAGATTCAAACGATAGCTGCGGCATTTCCTACTAGCGGAGACACGGCTCGGTATCTAATGGCGCAGCTCGTTTCCGACGGGATCTGCCTGGCCTGCGGACACCGCTCACCGAAAACCTCGGCCAACCTCAAGAAACGGCTAGAGGACAAGCGCTGTGTTGTGTGCAACTCAAGCCTAGAGCCGTCCGCGCCCGCTCCCAGCCAGCGAACGATCAATAAGGCGCAAAAGACCCTAGACGCAGCCGCCGAGAATTTCGCGGCCATGAAAGGCAGCCGAGATGCCCTTGAAGCAGAGTTTGAGGAGCTCGTCGGGCAGATTCAGAAACTCAATAGGTCTGTAGCCGAACGAAGCGCTCGAATTGATTCTTTGGCTAAAAGATTGCCCCCAGGGGATAGCGAGCTCCACGAGCAACGAAGCGAGATTTCAGTACTTCGAGGCCGAGTCGAGGTGATGAAGGCGGAACTCGATGACCGGCGTGACGCCTATTCGCAACTCATTAAAAGAACCAGTCGCGAAATTGTCTCCCACAAAGACCACATTCAAAAAAACTTTTTGGACTTTGCTGAAGGCTTTCTCTTAGAGAAATGTGAATTGAAGTGGGCTCCACACAAAGATACGATAGGTGAGGCCGGCCCGGCAATTCAGTTTCCAGCCTTTGTCCTGGTGATGGGCGGCACCGACTTTTCGTCCCCCCAGCGCCGACGAGGACCTGACCAAGTATCTGAGAGTCAGCGCGAGTTCATCGACCTGGCTTTCCGAATGGCACTAATCCGCGTTGCTGGAACTGGCGGAAGTGGCTCAATCGTGATCGATGCCCCAGAGTCTTCACTGGATGCGGTTTTCGTAAGCAGGGCCGCCGAAGTCCTTACTCGGTTCGCCTCCGAGGGAGAGAACCGCCTGGTCATCACCTCCAATCTAGTGGAGGGCGACCTCATCCCAGAGCTGATGCGCCGAGCGAAAATACATACGCCGTCAAACGACCGGGTGGTTGATCTTTTAAAAATTGCGGAGCCAACTACCGCAACCCGCACGTTGAGCCGACAATATTCAGAAGTTCGGGATCGTTTATTTAGTAAAGCCCGCCGCGGGTCGAAAAAATAGCAATGATCGTGAGTGACGAAGAGGCCGCCAAGATCCTACGGCGTCAACTGCGAATTATGGCCATCCTCGCTGGAGCAGAAAGCGTCGGCTTGTCTCCTGTCTCAAGTAGGCAGCTCCACGTATTTGGTTACTTCACCGACGCGCTTGCTCCAGTTTGGGGACTGAGAATCTTGGATGTAAGGCTCCTAAAGCTCCAAGAGGGGCCGACGTCATCTGAGCTTCAACACGATGTTGATCGCCTTGTTGGTAGGGGTGTGGTTGCCGTGAGCGATGTGAGCCACTCAGTTGACTCGGATGGCCTCTGGCGGCTCGATGCGAATTATGCACTCAATAGTGCGTTTGGCGCCCCGATCCTTGACCAAGCACGACTGTTCAACGAGTTCGCCGACGAAATTGCATATACCCGTGAGGTGGTCTATGCGCTCTCGGGCCTTGGTCAGGCCGGCCTCGCACACGCGCCATCCTTTGACGCTAGCTACGGCGATGAGTTGGTCGATTCCGGGGACATGGTTAATCTCGAAGCCGGCGACCGGGGGGATAACCTAACTGCGCAAGTCGCCGATCGATTTGAGGAGGTCGTACCCCCCGGCATCACCATCACTGACGCGGAGAAAGTGCACCTTTACATCAGGGAGCTCTATTCGCGTTTTCATAATGATGCCTGACGCAAATGGCGGACAGATTGAGGGATGGCCAGACGGCGAGCTGCGCGCTACCGTAGGCGCATACCTTGGAGTCGGAGCCGATGCGGATCTTCCAGATGACCTGCGGTTCCTCATCGGGGTCGGCCGCACCGTTAGGGCACGCCAGCGTGAAGCGGGCATGGAGGGTGAGCAAACCCCCTCCCTATTTCTTCTTTGCGCAAAGCCAACTGGGATACCTCCCGCCGAGCTCGCGAAGCGCCCGATGCTTGACAATGGACAGTCAGAGCTAGGGGGTAGCTTTTGGTTCGTGAGTCCTGCTGTCGTAAATGCACAGCAATTGGCGGTCGATAACTGGTCTGACGAGGCGATCTTCAGCAAAGTCACGGAGGAGCTGGACCTAGGGTCCGCACCAGCCGTTTACTTCGACACCCGAACCAGTCCGCCCTCACTGCGGCACTATCCGAACGGCCTCGGAACACCGGACGATGTTTCGATCTCTCGCATGGGAGGAGAACGACTTGACATCGACCGAGTGTTGGAGATTGTCAATGAGGCGCATCTGGCCCATCTCGCCACGCCCCACGGCGGAGCGAAGCTCTGGAAGAGTGCAAAAAAGTATTGGGCCTCGAAAGAAGCCGAGAAGAAAGTTCAATACACCCTTCGCCTTGCGCTACATCACGAGCTGCCAACTGCAACGATTCGCTTGGAGCAGCCCGGAATGGTTGGGCGCCTAGACTTGGAGATAGAGGAGCCTCTATTTGCCGAGGGTACATTTGTGCGACATGCAATCTTGGAGCTCAAGATATTGCGGAGCTTTGGAAGTTCCGGTCGCAAGGTGTCGGACCAAGAGAATCGGCTAGCGGTTAAAGATGGCGTTAGTCAGGCTGCCTCCTATAAAGCCATTCGTGGGGCCAAAGCAGCGGCGCTGTGCTGCTTTGACATGCGTAAGACCTTTACGGATCAAGGCTGCTTTCGCGGTTTCAATGCAGAAGCGAAAAGAAAAGAGGTACGGCTTCGCGCATGGCACATCTATGCGTCAGCCGCCGAGCTTCGATCTGCTGAGCCTGCTAAAGCCGTCGCTGCTGCGCTCAGGATTCCCTAGTGAGGATAACTAGGGACTCAAAAAGGTTTGCGACCTTACGCTGTTGCGCCGAACTAGAAAGCTGACGCAGCTTCTCAATTGTGACGCCGGACCAGCCGGCGCCGTCAGTTAACTCTTTTAGGACCTTCGCCGTGGGAACAGCAATCCCAGCATAGCTGCTGTCCCCGACTACGATCCAGGCTTTTCCACCTCTGGAGAGCGCTTTATGAGTACGTTCGAGAACCATGAGAAGGTCGGCGAAGTATGCGCCAACCATCTCTGGGATCCATGGGCTCCAGAGGTCTGGTCTTACGTCCTCAAGTAAGTCGAGGGTATTTGTTAGTGACCGAGACTCGTCCGGGGCCGGAGCGAACTTTCGCTGAAGCTGGACATGAGATGAAAGCGTTGATCGCCGAAGCGTTTGATTGTCCGAACTAGCGCTAAGGTAGCCCAACATCCATAACTCAAGGTTGTATACGTCCGTGTAGTCAAAGGAGTTTGGATATGGTGGCGAGAAAACCGCTACGTCAAATTGCCCTTTTGGTTGCACTCGCCGTGCGTCGCCGACCATGATCTTGGCCTCCGCGAATGGCCGAGCAAAGCGGTGGACATCTGAAATGGCCGCTCGGGCCCGAAGCGTGAATAGCCTCATTACCTGTGAAGCCGAACGTCGGGTTTGTTGCCAATTCTTGCGGTATCGCCGTCCCTTTCCGCTAACGACAACATTGCTGACCTCGGCAAGAAGGCCCCCTACCAATACACGAAAAAGTCTTTGGTGCAATGGGTTCTCAAGCTGGTCAATTGCCGCCAAGAGCGAAGCTAATTGAGTGGCGACGGCAGTGTCAAAAAGCCATCTCTCTCCAACGCCAGGCTCCAAGAACGTTTTGGGCACATTGCCGAAATATGCCTCGATGTTTCCAGGCTCCCGAGCCACCTTCGTAACGAGACCTAAGTCTCGGGCCAACAAGTCAACATTGTAAGTAGCAACCTTGGCTTGAATTACGTCGGCTAGAAATGGGTTGATCTCTACCGTGGTCGAGGGAATGCCAAGGAATTGGGCTGACAGGGCGGTAGTTCCGGAACCCCCGAACTGGTCGAGACAGCGTTTTACCTCGCCGCCGTGCTCGTTGATGGAGCGGAATATCAACTCCGGGGAAAACGCCTCCTTGAATCTGTGCCAAGCCTGAAATGCAAGAGGGTCGGCGCCACTATTAGTGCCTAGAAACGGAACTTCTCGCCCTTCAGTCCAGCGCTCAAAAAGGGCCGAGGTGCTTTCCGTAACCCGCGCTCGCTCTTGAATTGCGGATTGACTTAGCGCCTTCCCGTCGGCACGACCGCCATTTTCCTTGGCTGTCCCTCCTCCGGACGATTTGTCGTTATTTGAACTAAGTGAGGACGGCATCGAGGCTGCAGTTTGGTGCATTCGCCAATGTCCCGCCGCGCGGCGGGACATTGAGCTTTATTTCCCCGTTGGAGCTCGGGCAAGACTTCCTGAGTTTTCTGGCTGGCACTCCCAAACACAGGGAGCCGCTCGCCCTCAAAAGGCGCGCTCTCTTCGCTAGCCAACAACTTGGCGAACGATCTGCGAACTCTGCCCGGTGGCGTGAACATAGCGCGCCAGCATCGTCTCTACCCGATGTCCGACCATCTCGGCTAGGTCGGCATCGTTGATCCCAGCCGCACGAAGCTGCGTTACGTAGCTGTGTCGGCACTCGTGGGGTCGCATATCTGAGCCAGAGGCTGTTTGGGCAGGCTTCCATATATCCCGGTAGAAGCCCCTCTCGCGCCAAACTCTCCCCCTTGGCGTCAAAAAAAGTAGCTCGCAAACGCGACTCTCGGCGTGATCGAGCGCGATCTCTCCAACCCGACCCGGGCGACGCTCAAGGGAATCGCGTCGGCCCTCGGCGTCTCAATGGCCGAGCTGGCTAAGCGGGCCGAAAAGCACGAATAGCCCTCCCCGGCCGTATGGCCGGGGAGACAGAAATGAGACACAGAGGCGCCAGAACGCCCCCGAATCGCAAGGAAGCCGGGGGAACGCACTCCGAAGACGCGACCAAAGGTTTCCGCTCTGGAGAGCGAAAACCCGGTACTGCGAGGAAAGCAGAGGAATGCGCCCGACGGGAGTCGAACCCGCGACCTTCGGCTTGAAAGACCGACGCTCTTTGGCCCCCCGTAAGGAACCGTTGACCACTGAGCTACGGGCGCTCACCGCGAAGACTACCCGCGCAACCGTCTTTGAGCATTGCTCCCCGCGTTAGGGTCGGGCTATGGATCTAGGCATTCATGGGCGCGTCGCCCTGGTTATGGGCGCCAGCCAGGGGCTCGGGCGCGGAATCGCGGACGCGCTGGCTCGCGAGGGCGCCACTGTCGCCATCGTCAGCCGCTCGCTCGAGCGGCTCGAAGGAACCGCGGCTGAGATCGGCCCGGCCGCCACGCCGTTCGTCGCCGACGCCTCCGACCCCAAGCGGCTCACCGCGCTGCCCGGTGAGGTTGCCGACGCCCTCGGCCCGATCGACATCCTCGTCGCCAACACCGGCGGCCCGCCCTTCGGCGGCGCCCTCGCCCACGACCTCGCCACCTGGGAAGAGGCCTACCGCTCGCTCGTCCTCGCCCCCCGCATCCTCGCCGAGGCCGTCGTCCCCGGCATGCGCGAGCGCCGCTGGGGCCGCATCGTCAACGTCGGTTCCAACACGACCCGGGAGCCCAACCCCTTCCTCAACCTCTCCAACGCCCACCGCATGGCCGCGGTCGGCTTCCTGAAGACGCTGGCGGGCGAGGTCGCGGCCGACGGCGTCACCGTCAACACCGTCGCCACCGGCCGCTTCGCGACCGAGCGCCTCACCCAGCACGGCGGCACGCTCGAGGACGCCGAAGCGGCCGCCGGCACCGAAGTCCCCGCCGCCCGCCTCGGCGCCGCGGAGGAGTACGGCGACCTCGTCGCCTTCCTCTGCTCCGATCGCGCCGCCTACATCACCGGCGCCGTCATCCCGATCGACGGCGGCCTCCTGCGCTCGGCCTTCTAGCCGGCGCTCGGGCCCAGCTCGCCGGAGCGGATCTTCGCCGCCATCGCCTCCGACTCGTCGCGGTAGCCGGTCCCATCCTCGAACTCGATCACCGGGTACTTGCGCTGGCCGGAGAGCCGCTTGATCTCCTCGCGCTTGCCCCGCCGCAGCGGTCCCTTCACCAGCTCGTACTCGACCCCCGTCTCATCAAGCGCCTTCTGCACCTTCCAGCACGGGTGGCCGTCGGTCTTCACGAACATCAAAGAGCACCTGTGGAACTTCACCGCCATCTCACTCTCCCTTCAGCTCGCGCATCGCGGGATAAATGATCACGTCCCGCAGCGTCTTCGACCCGGTCATGATCATCAGCAGGCGGTCGATCCCCAGCCCGCAGCCGCTCGCCGGCGGCATCCCGTATTCGAGCGCTTTGACGAACTCTTCGTCGTGGGGGTGCGGATCCTCCTCCGCCCCCGACTCCTGGCGTTCGCGCTGGCCGATGAAGCGCTGGCGCTGCTCGACCGGGTCGTTGATGTCAGTCCCGCCGCCGACGATCTCCATCCCGGCGACGATGCCGTCGAAGGCCTCGCAGACCTTGGGGTCGTCGGGATGCACCTTGACCAGCGGCCAGATGTCGATCGGCAGCACCGTGATGTAGGTGGGCTGGATCAGCTTCGGCTCGACCAGCTTGCCCTGCAGGGTGTCGACGAGGCCGGCCCAGTCGTCGTTCTCCTCGGCGTCGTCGCCGGCCACCTCGGCCAGCTCGTCGCGGCTCGCCTTGTAGATGTCGATCCCGGCCTCGCGCAGGATCTCGTCGCGCAGCACCACCCGCGGCCAGGGCGCGGCGAAGTCGATCTCGACGCCGTCGCGCATCACCTTGGTCGTCCCCATCACCTCCTGAACCACGCTCGAGACCAGGGTCTCGATGAAGTTCATGACGCCGGTGTAGTCGGCGCCGCCGACGAACATCTCCAGCATCGTGAACTCGGGGTTGTGCTGGGGCGACATCCCCTCGTTGCGGAAGAACTTGCCGAACTCGTAGACGTCCTCGAAGCCGCCGACGATCGCCCGCTTCAAATAGAGCTCGGTCGCGGTACGCAGGAAGAGGTCGCGGTCCAGCGCGTTGTGGTGGGTGACGAAGGGGCGCGCCGCGGCGCCGCCGGTCAGCCGCTGCAGGACCGGCGTTTCCAGCTCGACCCAGCCGCGCTCGTGCATGTGGCCGCGGATCGCGTAGGTGAGGTCGGAGCGCTTCTTGAAGATCTCCCGCGAATCCGCGTTCGCCATCAGGTCGAGTTCGCGCTGGCGGTAGCGCAGCTCCGGGTCGGAGATGCCGTGGAAGAGGTCGGGCGGGTCGAGCAGCGCCTTCGCCAGCAGCGCGCACCCGCGCACGCTGATCGCCAGCTCGCCCCGTTTGGTCACGTAGACCGGCCCCTCGATCCCGACCAGGTCGCCGATGTCGAGCTCTTCGATCCGCTCGAAGGCCTCCTCGCCGAGCGCGTCGCGGCGCGCGTAGCCCTGGATCGACCCGGTGATGTCGCGGACGTCGAGGAAGACGACCTTGCCGTGGCCGCGCTTGCCGGTGACCCGGCCCATCACCCGGTAACTGAACTGGTCGTGCTCCCCCTCCCCCAGCTCGGCCGGATCGTGGGCGGCGAGGATCTCCTCGGCGTGAGTCCTGCCTTCGAAGGAGTGCGGGTAGGGATCGACGCCGGCCGCGCGCAGCCGCTCGACCTTGCCGCGGCGCTGCGCCTCGCTGGCCGCGCCGGAACGGTCGCCGGCGTCGGGGACCGTCTCCCCGGCCTGCGGCGGAGCCTCACTCATCGCTTGTCGCCGGCCTCACGGGGCGAAGCCGACGGTGACGCGCTCGTCCCCTTCATAGTCCTGAAGGGTAGTCGCGTCGCGCAGCATCTCGCGCATCGTCGCGCCGTGATGGGTGTCGTGCTCCATCGCCAGCTTCCAGCCCGATGGCGTTTCCGCGATCAGGCCGCGGATCACGCCGAGGCCGTCCTCGCCGCAGTCGCCGGTGACCGCGATCCGTGGCTCCTTCTGGATCTCGGGTGAGCGCTCGAAGATGGTCGAGTCGGTGACGTAGGGAAGGTTGGCGATGACCAGGTCGACGCCTTCGATGCCCTCGGGGATGCCGGTGGCGACACTGACCTCGAGCGGGATCCCGAGCCGATCGGCGTTCTCGCGCGCGGCTTCGACCGCTTCCGGCGAGAGGTCGGAGGCGGTGACCTTGAGGTCGGGACGCTCGGCCAGCAGAGCCAGGGCGATTGCCCCGGAGCCGGTGCCGACCTCGTGGACGCGGGCGCCCTCGGGCAGGTCGACGGCGACCTCGACCAGCAGCTCGGTCTCGCGGCGCGGCCAGAGCACGCGCTCGTCAACGGCGACTTCGAGCGTGCGGAAGGGGGCGCGGCCGAGGATGTAGGCCATCGGCTCGCGGTCGACGCGCCGCGCCACCCGCTCCTCGATCGCCGCCAGGACCTCGGCCGGGATCTCGCCGGCGCTTTCGACCGATAGCTCCTCCGGCTTCACGCCCATCGCGTCGGCGACGAGCAGTTCCGCGTCAGCGCGCGCGTTCTCAACTCCCGCCGCGGACAGACGCTCCGCGGCCGCGTCGAGCACGGCACTGAGCGTGCGCGCCGACGGGCCCTCCTGGTTCTGTATGTCCACGGCCGCCATTTACCCGCCAAGCCTCCCTAGATTGAATGCTCCAAAGTTCTTGCGCAAGATTAACATCGTTGGCCCCGCCCCGCCTATATA
>Ga0207641_10005265_pt1 | contig 11059 bp, 7 predicted proteins | sample KBSSwiS62_FD_184306 | JGI IMG/M metagenome (GOLD analysis project Ga0207641, IMG submission 184306) | Switchgrass rhizosphere microbial communities from Kellogg Biological Station, Michigan, USA - KBS Switchgrass S6-2 (SPAdes) (version 2) | ecosystem: Host-associated > Plants > Roots >... | reverse complement strand
CCAGGCCCGAGCGGACCGCGTCGAGGTTGTTCAGGTCCCGCTCGACGCTGTGCCGCACGTGGTCAGCCACGCTGCGCTTCTCCCGGGCCGTCGCCTCCACGATGCGGTACGGCGTCACCCTCTGGATGAAGTGGTCCCGCAGGTCCTTGAGGAAGTCGGCGTACTGGCGATAGCCGAGCGCCTGGATCGTCCGCACGATCGTGGCGGGATCGACGCGGTACCGGCGCGCGAGCGCGCGCGAGGAAAGAAAAAAGGTCTCGTCGGGATTCTCGAGCGCGGCCTGGATGATGCGTCGACGGCGCGGGTTCAGGCGCGATTGCGCCTCCGCCAGTCGCTGTTCGATCGCGGTGCGTGTCGACATGCGGGTCCCTCCACCCAGACCCCGGCAGGCGCGGTCGCCCGCCCGAGGAGCCCGGGTAGAATCTCACGACACCGAGACGGTCTTCCCCCGCAGCGTGAATCGTTCGACGGTCTCCGTCTTTGCGGCCACGTAGTCCCGATCGATTTCGAACCCCAGGCCGACCCCGCGCGGCACCTCCACCGTTCCGTCCGCGCCCACCTCCACCTCGGGAGCGATGATGTCGCGGGCGAAGTAGCGGCGGCTGGCCGAGATGTCGCCCGGCAGCGTGAAGCCCGGCAGGCTCGCCAGGGCGATGTTGTGCGCGCGCCCGATCCCCGACTCCAGCATTCCGCCGCACCACACCGGCACGCCGCGCGAACGGCACAGGTCGTGGATCGCGAGCGCCTGCGAGTAGCCGCCGACCCGGCCCACCTTCAGGTTGACGATGTCGCAACATCCGCGATCCAGGGCCTGCCGCGCCGCGCGGGCCGAGCCGATGCTCTCGTCGAGGCAGATGGGAGTCGTCAATCCCCGGCGCAGCTCGGCGTGATCCAGCAGGTCGTCGTGCTCGAGCGGCTGTTCGATCATCAGCAGCGCAAAGGCGTCGAGCTGTTTCAGGTGCGGCCGATCCGCCAGGGTGTAGGCCGCGTTGGCATCCACGGACAGCAGGATGTCGGGATGGTGACGCCGCACCTCCCGGACGACCGCCACGTCCCATCCCGGCTTGATCTTCAGCTTGATCCTCCGATAGCCGAGACGAACGAACTTCTCGATGCGCTCGAGCAGCCCGGAAACCTCGGCCTGGATCCCGAGGCTCACGCCGGCCTGCACCCGGACCTGGACGCCTCCGAGAAGGCTCGCGATCGATTCACCCCTCGCCCTCGCGATCAGGTCGACGTAAGCGAGCTCCAGGCCGGCGCGGGCCATCGGGTGGCCCCGGAAGGGCGCGAGCCGCTCCGCGAAATCGGAAAGGCCCGAGAGCGGCGCCTCCAGGACCGCGGGCGCGAAGTAGTCGCGCACGACGTGCATGGCCGTTCCGACCGTCTCGTAGCTGTACAAGGGCTCCTCGCCGGCGACGATCTCTCCCCACCCCTCGAGCCCCTCCGCCTCCATCTTCACGAGAACGATCAGACGCGACCGCACCCGGCCAAAGCTCGTCTCGAACGGCTCGACGAGATCCAGGCGGAGAAGCCGGAGCTCGATCGCCTCGATCCGAAGGGGCGCGCTCGTCCGCAGCGCCGCGTACGGCGGGCTCACTCCGGCCGTCCGATCGGAGCGCGGCGCCGTCGCCCGCGCGCTCTTCCGCCTTCGACCTCGAACAACATTTGTTGCCGCAAAGTACCAGAGCGCCGCGCGAAGCGTCAAGGAGGCACCGCCATGGGCCAATCCCAACGGGGCCGAAAGCTTCACTGCACCATGTGTTGCACAATGGCGGCCCGCGCGCCGGTATAGGCTTTGCGCCAACGTGGCGCTCGCGGCCGGTTCCCGTCTTGGACCTTACGAGATCCTCGGCCAGATCGGCGCCGGGGGAATGGGCGAGGTCTACCGCGCGAAGGACCCGCGCCTCGGGCGCGAGGTCGCGATCAAGGTCCTGCCCGCATCCTTTTCGCAGGACGCAGATCGCCTGCGCCGCTTCGAGCAGGAAGCGAAGGCCGCGGGGGTGCTCAACCATCCGAACATCACCGCGGTCTACGACATCGGAACGAACCCAGGCGACGATGCGCCCTACGTCGTCCAGGAACTGCTCGAGGGCGAGACGCTGCGCTCGGTGCTCGCCGGCGGCCGGGTTTCACCCCGCAAGACCATCGACTACGCGATGCAGATCTCGCACGGCCTCGCCGCCGCGCACGAGAAGGGCATCATCCACCGCGACCTGAAGCCCGAGAACCTCTTCGTCACGAAGGACGGACGCGTCAAGATCCTCGACTTCGGCCTTGCCAAGCTCACGCAGGTCGGCGAGGGATCCGGCCCGCAGACCAACCTGCCCACGGCCACCGCCGGAACCGAGCCCGGCGTCGTCATGGGCACGCTCGGCTACATGTCCCCGGAGCAGGTCCGCGGCCGGCCGGCCGACGCGCGCTCGGACATCTTCTCCTTCGGGGCGATCCTGTACGAGATGCTCTCGGGCCGGCGCGCCTTCCACGGCGACTCCGCGGCGGACACGATGTCGGCGATCTTGAAGGAGGATCCGCCGGATCTCTCCGTCACCAACCAGAGCATATCTCCGGGCCTCGAACGGATCGTTCGCCACTGCCTCGAGAAGAATCCGGAGCAGCGATTCCACTCGGCACACGATCTCGCCTTTGACCTCGAGGCGCTCTCGGGCACGTCGGCGCAGACGACCGTGCAAGCGGTCACGTCGGCTCGCGGCCGCCGGTCGGCGCTGCTCGCCCTCGCAGGCGCGGCCGCCGTTGCCGCGGCCTTTGCCGCCGGGCACTTCCTCTGGAAAGAGAAAGCCGTTTCCCATCCGAGTTTTCAGCGGATCACGTTCCGGCGCGGCAACATCGGCAACGCGCGCTTTGCTCCGGACGGCAAGAGCGTCGTCTACGGCGCCTCCTGGGAAGGAAAGCCCATCGAGATCTACACGGTGCGCCCGGGCAGCCCCGAAACGACGTCACTCGGATACAGGAATGCCGCCCTCTCCGGCGTGTCGTCGTCGGGTGAGCTTGCCCTTTCGCTGCGCGAAAGCTTTCTCTCGGGAAGCACGGGCATCGGCACGCTCGCGAAGGCGCCGCTCGGCGGCGGCGTGCCGCGCGAAATCCTGAAGTTCGTCGAATGGGCGGACTGGGCGCCCGACGGCAAAGAGCTGGCGATCGTCCGCTTCGAGGATTCGAACAATCGCCTCGAGTACCCGATCGGCAAGGTCCTCTACAAAGCGCCCCGAGGGTTATTTTCGCCCCGCTTCTCCCCGCGCGGCGATCGCATCGCCTTCTTCGAGCGCGGCAACGGGGCGACGCTCTGGGTGACGGACCTCGCCGGAAAAGCCGTCAAACGCGCCGAAGGCCTGCGCGGAATCTCGCTCGCGTGGGCGCCCGCGGGCGACGACATCTGGGTGGAAGACCGGAGCGGCCAGGGAGACGATCGTATCGTCGCGATCTCGCCGTCGGGAGAGAAGCGCGTTCTCGCGCGGGCGCCGGGCCGCCTCATTCCCTACGACATCGCAGCCGATGGCCGCGCGCTCATCGAGCGAGCCGTCGCCCGGAGCAGCGTCATGGTTCAGGCGCCCGGCGAATCCAAGCAGCGCGATCTCTCGTGGTTCGACGGCACGATCGTGCTCGGCCTCTCGGCGGACGGAAAGACGGCGCTGCTCCTGGAGACCGGCGACGCCGCAGCGTCGCTGACGCCCTTCTACCTGCGCAAGACCGACGGCTCCCCGGCCGTCAAGCTCGGTGAAGGCGACGCGCGCGACCTTTCGCCGGACGCACGATGGGTCCTCGTGCGCACGGACGACGCGACTGGCCTCATCCTGGTCCCCACGGGCCCGGGCGAGGCCGTGAAGCTGCAGACACCGGGCTTCGAGCGGATCTCGGACGCCGTCTTTCTCGATGACGGGCGGCACGTCCTGCTCTTCGCGCGGGAGCCCGGCAAGGGCCAGGAGGGGGCCTCGTACCTGCTCGAGGTCCCCGCGGGAAAGCCCCAAAAGATCGCGAAAAGCTACGGTCAGGTCGGCAAGCCGGTCTCTCCGGACGGCAAGTGGATCGTCAGCCTCGGCGCCGGATGGAAAGACGGTCTCGTCCTGACTCCCGTCGGGGGCGGTGAAACGAAGACCATTCCCGACACCAATACGGTCGATCCGATCCGCTGGAGCGCCGACGGAAAGGCCATTCTCTGCGTCGAGATCGGGAGCCTTCCCATTCGCGTGGTCCGCGTGGACGTCGCCACCGGGCGCCGCGATCTCTGGAAGGAACTCGGCCCGGCGGATATCTCCGGCGTGATCGAAAAGACCGGCATCTTCATCACGCCCGACGAGAAAGCCTACGTCTACGGCTACAACAGTTCGATCACTTCCGACCTCTTCATCGCGTCGGGACTCCGATGACGCTCGCGAGCGGATCGAAGCTCGGCCCCTACGAGATCCTCGGCCAGATCGGCGCCGGGGGTATGGGCGAGGTCTATCGCGCGAAAGATCCGCGCCTCGGGCGGGAGGTCGCGATCAAGGTGCTGCCGCCGTCCTTCTCGCAGGACGCGGACCGGCTGCGCCGCTTCGAACAGGAGGCGAAGGCCGCCGGGGTCCTCAACCACCCGAACATCACGGCGGTCTACGACATCGGAACGAACGCAGGCGACGACGCGCCCTACGTCGTCCAGGAGCTGCTCGAGGGCGAGACGCTGCGCGGGGCGCTCGCCTCGGGAAAGCTGCCGCAGCGCCGTGTGATCGACTATGCCCTGCAGATCGCGCACGGCCTCTCCGCCGCGCACGACAAGGGCATCGTCCACCGGGACCTGAAGCCCGAGAACCTCTTCGTCACGAACGAGGGCCGGGTCAAGATCCTCGACTTCGGCCTCGCCAAGCTCACGCAGGTCAACGAGGGCACGGGACCGCAGACCAACCTGCCGACGGCCGCGGGCACCGAGCCCGGCATGGTCATGGGCACGATCGGCTACATGTCGCCCGAGCAGATCAAGGGCAAGCCCGCCGACGCGCGCTCGGACATCTTTTCGTTCGGCGCCATCTTCTACGAGATGATCTCGGGCAAGAGGGCGTTCCACGCCGATTCGGCGGGCGAGACGATGGCCGCGATCCTCAAGGAGGATCCCCCCGATCTTTCCGTCACGAACCAGAACGTCTCGCCCGGCATCGAGCGCATCGTGCGCCACTGCCTCGAGAAGAACCCCGAGCAGCGGTTTCACTCGGCGCACGACCTCGCGTTCGACATCGAGGCGTTGTCGGGAACCACCGGGCAGGCGGCCGTCGTGGCTTCCACGCCGAGACGTCTGCGTCTGGCGCCCGCGCTTCTGCTCGGTGCGGGCGTTCTGGCCGGCGCCGCGGCGGCGTATCTCCTCCTGCGGGGCGGACGGGCGGCGACACCCGCGGCCGGCCCCGGCGCGACATTCCGCCGGCTCACGAACCTTTCGGGCGCCGAGACCTCCCCGACTCTCTCCCCCGACGGCCAGACCATCGCCTTCGTGCACCGCTCGGGCGGCCCCGCGCACGTGTGGACGCAGCGCGTCACGGGCCACAAGCCGATCGACCTGACGCCGGACTGTGATCGCATCAGTTACTCGCCGGCGTTCTCGCCCGACGGAAGTCTCATCGCCTATGGCTCCCGGTGCGGCGAGGGCGGCCTCTTCATCATGGGAGCGAGCGGCGAGAACGTCCGCCGCGTCGCGTCCTTCGGGGCCGACCCCGCCTGGTCTGCGGATGGACGCGAAGTCGTCTTCTCGACGGAGGCCGTCGCGAACCCCTATGGCCGCATGGGCACGAGCGAGCTGTGGCGCGTCGCGCTCGGCGGGGCGGAGCCGCAGAAGATCTACGCGCAGGATGCCATTCAGCCGAGCGTCTCGCCGCACGGATTGCGCATCGCCTTCTGGGCGCTGCCCACGGGCGGCAGCCAGCGCGACATCTGGACGATTCCCTACAAGGGGCTCGAGGCCGGCGAAAAGGCCGTGCCGGTGACGAACGATCCCGCGGTGGACTGGAACCCGGTCTGGTCGCCGGACGGCAGGCAGCTCTACTTCCTGAGCAACCGGGACGGCGCAATGAACCTCTGGAGCGTGCCGATCGACGAGCCGAGCGGCAAGGTGCTCGGGCCGGCCCGGTCCGAGCGATTGCCCGCGCGCGAGGTGGGCGGCTTCGCCCTTTCGCGGGACGGGCGGGTCGTCGTCTACGTCGACCGCGAGACGACCTACGCCATCGACCGGCTGACCTTCGACGCCGAGGCGCGCCTGATCGGCAAGCCCGACGAAATCTACGAGAGCTCCCAGGAAATGTCGGACTCCGACCTCTCGCCGGACGGAACGCTGTTCGCCTTCGATTCGCGCGGCGGCACGCAGGACGACATCTTCGTCCTCGGATCCGACGGCAAGGGGCTGCGGCAGCTCACGGACGACGTCTACCGCGACCGGCACCCGGCGTTTTCTCCCGACGGCAAGCGGCTCGCGTTCCACTCCGACCGCAGCGGACGGTACGACATCTGGACGATCGCGACCGACGGCAGCGGATTGGCGCAGATGACGAAATCGACCGGCGACACCATCATCGAACCCCTCTGGTCACCGGACGGGAAGCACGTGGCAACCAACAGTGGCAAGGCGTCCTTCGTCGCCACGCTCGACGAAAAAGGCGTTGCCGCGAAAATGCAGAAGATTCCCGAGCCGGGAGCCTCGACGTTCTTCCTGCCGCTGGCCTGGTCCGTCGACGGCCAGCACCTTCTGGGAGCGGTCTCGCGCCTGCCGGATCGCCAGACGAACGGCCTTCTCTTCTATTCTCCCGAGACGAACACCCTCTCCGAACCCTTCCGCGGCATCAAGACGGCCGGAAACGCGCGCCGGGGCAGCTTCCTCGGCAACCGCGCGGTCCACCTGGACAACGACGGCATCCACGTCGCCGACCTCGCCGCCGGGACCGAACGGCTCGTGCTCCCGAACACCGACGTCGGGCGCTACAACTACGTCGTATGCCGCGGCGCGACGACCTGTTACGTGGTCCGGGCGAGCGACAATGCCGACATCTGGCTGCGCTCCGAGGGAGCGCCCGCACACTGACCCCGCGACACCGAAAGGAATTCTCCACATGGCGCTCGAACGCGCGCTCAAGACCAAGGACATCGTCCTCTTCAACGTCGCCGCGATCGTCGGCATGCGCTGGATCGCGCTTGCGGCGGCCAACGGACCCTCCTCGCTCTTCCTCTGGGTCCTCGCCGCCATCGTCTTCTTCATCCCCCAGGGCTTTGCGGTGACGGCGCTCTCGTCGGCGATCCCGGAAGAGGGGGGCCTCTACGTCTGGACATCGAAGGCGTTCGGCCAGCGCCAGGGGTTCCTGGCCGGCTGGCTCTACTGGGCTTCGAACATCACCTACTTCCCGACGCTCACGCTCTCGACGGTCGTGTTCGCGCTCTACATCTTCGGCACGCGCTTCGCCGCGCTCGAGCAGAGCGCGACGTATGCCGCGGGCGCTTCCCTCGCTCTGCTGGTCATCGCGCTCGGGCTCAACATCGTCGGGATGAAGACGGGCAAGTGGGTGCAAAACATCGGCGGGCTGGCCCAGTGGCTGCCCTCGCTCGCGCTGCTCGCGATCGGCCTGATCGCCCTGTTCACGACCGGCTCCGCGACGCCCATGCCGGTTTCGTCGCTCATCCCCGACTTCGCGGCGCTGCCGACGGTTCTCTTCTTCGCCAACCTCTGCTTCGGGTATGCGGGACTCGAGCTCGCGCCGACGATGGCAGGCGAGGTCGTCGAACCGCGCAAGACCTTCCCGCGCGCGATCTCGATCTCCGGGCTGTCGATCGCAGCCTGCTACCTGCTCGGCACGGTCTCGATTCTCTGGGCGCTGCCGAAGAGCGAGATCTCGATCCTCTCGGGTGTCAACCAGGCGATCACGAAAGCGGGGGCGGCGCACGGGCTGCCGTGGCTCGGCGCCCCCATGGCGCTCCTGATGACGCTCGCCGGTCTGGGCGGGATCGGCGCGTGGTTGATCGCGACGGCGCGCCTGCTCTTCTGCGGCGGCCTCGACCGGTACCTCCCGCCGATCTTCGCGAAGACCCATCCCAAGTGGAAGACCCCCTGGTTCGCGATGGTCTTCCAGGCTGCGTTCTCGGCGATTTTCATCATCGCGGCGACACAGGGCGCGACGGTCAAGGAGGCGTACCTGAAGCTCGTCAACGCCACGCTCATCGTCTACTTCATGCCGTACATGTACATGTTCGCCTCGGCCATCAAGCTGCGCGCCGAGATCGCGCGCCAGCCCGGCGCCGTTCCCGTGCCGGGAGGCAGCGCCGGCAGCGTTTTCTGGAACGGGCTCGGCTTCGTCACGACGGTCGTCGCGATCGTGCTCGCCCTCATCCCGCCGGCCGACACCACCGACAAGACCTCGTTCTTCGTCCAGGTCTTCGTGGGCTCGTTCGGCTTCCTCGCCGCCGGCTTCGTCCTCTATGCCCTCGCCGAGCGCCGCCGGCGGAACACCGAAGCCGCCGCCTGACCGGGCGATAGAATCCGGCCGTCGTGGCGAAATGAGCACGCTCCTGCTGCTCGGACTGCTTCTCGGATCGCCGTCCGCGGCGCCCTGGCCGACGAAGGCGTGGCCCGAAGCGACGCCGGAGTCGCAGGGTCTCGACCGCGCCGCGCTCGATGCCTTCGACGCCGAGCTCGCGGCCGGCAAGCACGGGTACGTCGACGCGATGCTCGTCATCCGGCGCGGGCGCGTCCTGTACGAGAAGACGTACGACCGTTCCGGCGACTACGACAAGCTCTTCGTCGGCAAGGGCGCGCCCGGGATCTACAACTACTACGACCCGGGCTGGCACCCGTACTACAAGCGGACGAAGCTGCACACGATGCAGTCGGTGTCCAAGAGCGTCACATCGGCCTTGATCGGGATCGCGATCGGGCGCCGGGAGCTTCCGGGGGTCGACGCGAAGATGATGCCGTACCTCTCCGCCTTCCAGATCCCGCCGGACCCGCGCCGCGACCGGATGAGTCTTCGGGACGTGCTGACGATGACGACGGGAATTCGCTGGGACGAAGAGTCCACGGAATACACCGACCCTGCGAACAACTGCGCCGTGATGGAAGGCAAAGAGGACTGGGTCCGCTACGTCCTCGAGCAGCCCATGGCCGAAGATCCCGGCAAGGTCTTCGTCTACAACAGCGGTGCGACGATGCTGCTCTCCGAGCTCATCCGCAAGACGACGGGGAAAGAGGCCGACGACTACGCGAAGGAGCATCTCTTCGCGCCGCTCGGCATCGAGTACTTCTGGAAGCGCACGCCCAGGGGCCTCGCCGACACGGAGGGCGGGCTCTACCTCGAACCGCGGGACCTCGCGAAAATCGGATACCTCTATCTGAAGGACGGGATGTGGGACGGCGAACGCATCCTGCCGGAGGGTTGGGTGAAGGCCTCCACGGCAGCCAGCGCGCACACGCCCGATGGGTACGGCTATGGCTACCAGTGGTGGGTCATGCCGCGGAAGGGAGCCGGGACCTACGACGCTTACGCCGCGTGGGGCTACGGCGGGCAGCTGCTGATCGTCGTGCCCGAGCTCGAGCTGATCAGCGTCTTCACCGGCTGGAACATCTACGACCAGCCGTCGCTCGACCCGACTTTCGCGCTGGGGCGGGTGCTTGCGGCCCTGAAGAAGTGACGCTCGTTCTCGTCGTTGCCGGGCTTGCCGTCGTCGTTTACCTCGGCGACCGGCTGCTGCTGTGGGTGGAGTGGAAGGGCTGGATCGACTATCGCCGGACGCACCCGGGGCGGTTCAACCCGGGACAGGTGGGGCCGGCGTTTCTCGCGATCCAGGGGCTGCTCGAGCCGGAGAAGCGGCACGCGGCCGAGGAGCAGACGGCGGTGAAGACGGAGCGGGACGACGAAGGTGGACCGGGAGAAGCCCCCTCACCCCTGCCCTCTCCCGCCGGGAGAGGGAGTCCGTAGAGCCTCGCCTTCCAAACTACTTCCCTCTCCCCCGGAGGGGGGAGAGGGCCAGGGTGAGGGGGGCGTTTCCGGCTACTTGACCGCCACCGCCAGCGTGTCGTGATGCAGCGCGATCAGCGTCCGTAAGTACGGACCGATCCCCTTTGAACCGTCGAACCCCGCGGCCTTGGCCGCCTCCTCCTGTTTGCCGGCCGGGATGTCCGCGCTCTCGGCGTAGTGCTTCAAGTCGCGGTACCCGCCGATCGTGAACAGGTCCCAGGGCGCGCCCCAATCGCGCACGAAGATGAGGTTCTGGGGCAATCCCAGGCGCTTCGAGTAATCATTTTCCATTTCCCGCTGCCGGTACAGATCGCCGCGCTTGCCCGCGAGGGCTTCGAACATCTCGACGTGGAAGAAGCCGGCCGGACCGAGCTGGCCGCGCACCTCCGCGAGCGGCGGCCCGAAGACGAATACGTCCTCCTGCCAGGCAATGTCGTCCGAAAGCCTCGCCAGGTCGGGCGCCGCCGCCGCGCGGGCCTTCTCGCGCCGAGCAATCCGGTCGGGGGCGTAGTACTCGCCGAAGCTGCCCATCGGGAAGAGCAGGAGCAGGTCCCAGCGGTCGCCCTGGCTGTGCCGCATGGCGATCGGCGGCTCGTCGCCGCCGTCACGGGTGCCGGGCCAGCCCGCCTTGTAGAGGTCCACCACTTCGAGCAGCTTGCCCGGGGCCGCCTGGATGAGGGTCGTCCGGTAGAGATAACCGGTGGCCGGCGACGCCGGGGGACTCCCCCAAAGGGCAAAAGCCAGCACGAGGCTCGCGATGATCATTTCTTCCTCCTGCGGCCTCCATTCTGACCCGTTCGGTCGTCCGGCCGAAGGGCGTTTTATGCCTGTCTGTGCTAACATTTTGAATTACACGCATGAAATTCAGCACTGTCATTGCACAGAGCTTCTCGACGGCCGAGGTCGCCCGTCTGACTGGCCTCACGGCCAGGCAGCTCGATCACTGGGACCGCAAGGGATTCCTGCGTCCCTCGCTCGAAAAGGCCAGTGGCTACGGCTCGACGCGGCGCTACTCGTTCGCCGACGTCGTGCGGTTGCGGGTCGCCGCGCGCCTGCGCGCGAGCGGCGTCGGCCTGGCGCGAATCCGGCGCTGC
>Ga0207641_10005264_pt1 | contig 11059 bp, 6 predicted proteins | sample KBSSwiS62_FD_184306 | JGI IMG/M metagenome (GOLD analysis project Ga0207641, IMG submission 184306) | Switchgrass rhizosphere microbial communities from Kellogg Biological Station, Michigan, USA - KBS Switchgrass S6-2 (SPAdes) (version 2) | ecosystem: Host-associated > Plants > Roots >... | reverse complement strand
TTGCCCGCGGCCTTGGAGCGATCGCGGTCGGGCAGGGGCGGACACATTTGGTTATTCTTCAAGGAAGCCGTGCCTGCTACTTTGGCGCGCAAGTTGGGGGCGCATATTCTGACGGAAACCATGGAACTCCGTCCCGACATCGGCCCGGATTCGTACGACCGTTTCTTTCCCAATCAAGACACCCTTCCGCCGGGCGGCTTCGGCAACCTAATCGCCTTGCCACTGCAGAAGCGGCCGCGCGAATCAGGCAATAGCGTTTTCCTGAATGACAGGATGACACCGTATTTCGACCAATGGGAGTTCTTGTCCTCGATTCGCAAAATTAGCCGCGGTGAAGTTGAAGAAGTGGTCCATCTCGCTGAAGCGAAAGGAAAAGTAATTGGCGTCCGTTTAGTGCCAGAGAGCGATGAAGAGGAAGCGGCACCCTGGATAACTCCACCCTCGCGGCGCAGGAAAGACACTGTAATCGCCGGTCTCGTTCCGAAAACCTTGGAACTCACGTTAGCCAATCAGATATATGTCGGCAAAGAAGTACTGCCTCCTGCCCTCCGGAACCGCTTGATCAGGCTGGCGGCGTTCCAAAATCCCGAATTCTACAGGGCGCAGGCCATGCGCCTTTCGATCTACAACAAGCCTCGAATTATCGCCTGCGCTGAAGATCACCCGAAGCACATTGGATTGCCGCGCGGCTGCCTGGGTGACTTGCTTCAATCCTTGTCGGATCTGAACATCAAAACAGTGGTACGGGACAAGCGCAACCCTGGCCAACTGCTCAAGGCGACGTTTCAGGGTGAACTGCGCCCCGAGCAAATCGTCGCGGCCCAGGCCATGCTTGCTCAGGACACGGGAGTGTTGGCAGCCACCACCGCGTTTGGCAAGACAGTGGTGGCCGCGTGGCTGATTGCCCAACGCGGCGTCAATACGATCATATTGGTGCATCGACGGCAATTGCAACAGCAATGGATCGAGCGACTTTCTATCTTCTTGGGAATGCCGCTCGGCACTATCGGCCGGATCGGCGGCGGCCGCAACAAGCCCACCGGCCTGCTGGATGTGGCGGTGATCCAGAGCCTAGTCCGAAACGGTGTAGTCGATGATCTGGTCGGTAACTATGGGCACCTCATTGTAGACGAATGCCATCATCTATCTGCCCAAAGCTTTGAGTTGGTTGCACGTCAGGCCAAGGCGAAGTTCGTCACCGGTTTGTCCGCGACGGTCACACGAAAGGATGGCCATCATCCAATCATCTTTATGCAGTGTGGCCCCGTACGTTATCGGGTTAATGCCAAGCAGCGGGCGGCGGCTCATCCCTTTACGCATACAGTCATGGTTCGTCCGACTGCCTTTCGCCCACTGCGGCCGGCCAATCCCAATGTGCGGCAACAATTCCGCGAACTCTACGAGGAGCTGATTGCCGATGAGGAGCGCAATCAGCTTATCTGCCATGACCTGATCCATGCCATTCGGGAGGGACGTTCGCCGTTGGTGCTGACCGAGCGGAATGAACATCTGGACTCTCTGGCCAGCCAATTAGCGCGCGAGGTGCAGCACTTAGTGGTGCTCCAAGGAGGGATGCGCAAAGAGGAACTTGAAGCAGTCTCCGCCCGCTTGGCTGCCATTCCCGCGGGGGAGGCTCGCGTGATCTTGGCCACGGGCCGCTATGTGGGCGAGGGTTTTGATGACGCTCGGCTCGACACCTTATTTCTGACGCTGCCCGTGTCGTGGCATGGAACCATCGCGCAATACGTGGGCAGACTGCATCGCCTTTATGATGGCAAGCGCGAAGTGCGCGTCTACGACTACGCTGACCTTAATGTGCCGATGTTCGCGCGGATGTTTGATCGCCGCGGTCGCGGCTACGAAGCAATTGGCTACAAGATGCAGCTTCCGGGGAGCGCCGTGCCAGGCTGGCCTGCGGACGTGCCACTTCCCATCGATCCCGAGTGGAAGAGCCAATACGCCGCCAGCGTACGCCGCTTGGTGCGCGATGGCGTAGATTCTCCTCTGGCAAATCTATTTGTCGACGTAGCCGTAACGCCACTTCCGAATGCCGAGGGCGCCAATCGCGCGCGAAGCGCAAGCGAGGCTTTTTTATATCGCAGACTCGAAACTTTGGCGGCAACAAACGGAAAGTTTCGTTTGAATGCAGAGTTGCCGATTTCATTCGATGGCTGGGGTCACATGGAGGTTGATCTGCTTTGTGCGCCGTCCCGAATCGCCATCGAACTGGACGGTGGCCAGCACCTGGGCGACACGGACGCCTATCGACGAGATCGTCGTAAAGACGCCTTGCTTCAGGAGAACGGCTATCTGATTCTTCGGTTTCTCGCCGACGACGTTGGCAAGCACCTCGATCGAGTTCTGGATGGCATCTTGCGGGCATTAGCACATCAAGACGCCAGAATCTGAACTTAAGCGCTCCAACGTGATTGCCTTCAAGGCCAAGTTTGGAAGCTCGTTAGGAGTGATTAGCAGACGGTTGGACTGAAGCCGTTGGTGCCACCCATGAGGCTCTTCTCTTATTGCCGGCTTTTGCCGCCTCGGCAAATAGCTACGCCATTCTGGGCAATGGGATGGTTGGTAGGGGCGGTGGGGATCGAATCCACCAGCAATATGGAAACAAAGGAGTTTTGCGGAGCACCCTGGCCTTCTAAGTAACTGAAAGGAATGGATGGGAATTCTTAGTGCCCCCTTATTGCCCCTAGAAAACAAGCGATGAAATCTCATCCAGCGTTGTGTTGATCTTCCTGGAGTTCCCTTTCCTCTTCGAGCGACCGACGGATCGTGCAGGATCGTGTAATCCGCTATGTTAACGGAGAAACTTTGATTGCCACATGTACGGATAGCGCATTTTTCACCCAAGCGAGTTGCCTTTGCCCATCAGGTCGCGATCCAGTTCAGTCGTTAGTACGTCCAATTCCTTGGAGGGAATTGCTCAGCATTACGCCATGCTTCGGATCGTGATTGCCAACGTGGTGCTCGACCCAAGCCTCCCTCTTGCCGCCTGATCGGATCAGCGGCCTATGGTCAACTAAGACTGCGGATGGAAGGGTGGCGACAGAGGCGGCTTGGCTCAATGGGAACAATGTGGAAAAAGAAGAAACAAAGAAGAAGAAAGAAAAAATGAAAATAAACTTGACACTGACCGGCTTTCTCATCGCACGCAATTATACTTTGGCGAAACAGACCGCGCTGCCTGCTGCGTTCGGGCAAAATCCTCAGAAGCGAGTCGAGATACAATGACATCCTCCAACGTCTCACGTCTTCACGAATATCTGCAGGCCGTAGCTTCGATGGGTCCTTATGAAACCGTCGCCGATTTCTATACTGCGGATGTGATTATACAAGAGTTTCCGAATCGTATTGCGCCCCATGGACGCGTTCGCCGCCTCAGCGACGCTCGAGCAGCCTACGAACAGGGCCGCCAGGTTCTTATGTCGCAAACTTATCGAGTCCAACGCATTCTAGAGGCGGGAAACGAACTAGCTGTTGAATTGGAGTGGACTGGAATTCTTGCCGTTCCCCTGATGAACTTACCAGCAAAGAGTGAAATGAAAGCCTTCGTAGCGATGTTCCTCACCTTCCGCGACGGCAAAATCGCTGCCCAACGAAATTACGACTGCTATCCGCCGTTTGACCCCCAGACAACTCCTAATTAACAGCTACAGTGTATATGGGTACTATACGGAACCTTTCCGATTTTCCGAGTGGTCTCAATGGGTCGACGCAACACTCAAGTCGAACCCGACTTGCATTGAAAACAAAGGCTAAATCGCTCGCTAGGGTTAGATCAGTTGGAACACTACCCTGGCCAGGTTTTGACCGAGAGCAGCCAAATAGATCGCTTCTCCCGGGGAAACATTGTCGAATCAACGCATTAGATGGTGTTGCGTCGACCGTCTGAGCCGGCACGACTTATCGGGGAGTGTGAGGAACGCGATTGCGACAGAAGAATTCCGTACTTTACTTGAGGATCAAATATAAGTCACGGCCAATCCGCCGAGCCTAATCGCACAACGAACGTTTACAAGCCAGGGGAGCCGAGGGCCGAGGGAAGCAATCTCGATCACTTCCAATTACTGATCGCGTAAGCCGGCACCAGACCACTTTCGTGAGAGACCTTATTTATAAGTGGCTATGTAGGGCGCACAGCTTCAACTGCATCACGCTAACTTCCCCCCGCCCCGGGAACCGCCTCCATGCATCCACTATTTGGACGAACAGAAGCGGCCGCGAGAAATAATTGGCGGAGCGGATCGTCCGGCGCGAGCAGCGTCTCAATCGCTACTCGTCAGCGAATCCTTCTAAGTTGGATTGCAACCACGCCTCAAACGTCTGCATCGACGGATATAGCCGGCGGCACTGCGCAATCTCCGCTCGCCGGGTAGGCACGTGAACGCGCAAGAACTCAAACATGTCGGCTAGGTCGCGTGCGCCCGGAAATCCCAGAGCAGCATATGCGTCCCGAGGGATGTGGTTGTAAGTCACCTTTCGTCGCAACACACGTGACATAATCTGGGCAAACTGCCCGGCGCTCATCTGGTCGCCAACAATTTCCACCGTTGCTCCCAGGAACTCGGCGCGGTTTTCAATAATCGCTGTAACCACACCACCTGTATCGTCAACCGCCAGAGATGCGAGCGGCGCTTCAGCCAGAGGGAAGCCAAATCCGTAGGTCCCGTCGGCCTGCTTCCGCGGCGAAAAGTAATTAATAAAATTCTCAAAGTAGAAGGCAACATGAACAAACGTGAAAGGCACTCCGCGCAGGCGAGCGTGCTCCTCCATGCGGGCCTTGGATTCGAAATGCGATAAAGTTATAGCTCCGGAGCTTATCTTCGCAGCACTCGGAAGAGTGCTGAGCACCAGGTGCGAGACTTCCGCGTCGGACGCGGCGTCAATGAGGTTTACACCCTGCTGATATTCCCGCTGAAAAGCTTCCCAATAATTGGTGACGCCGAAAACGCCCGTGCAGCCTCTCAGTGCCAGCTTGAGGCTGGCTGGATCATCCAAATCGGCTTTTACCATATCCGCGCCCAGTTGCTTAAACGCTTTCGCCGCTTCCGAATCAGGACGCCGCGTGAGGCAACGCACCTCAAACTTGGCAAGCTTCAAAAGGTGACGAGCCACAGCGCCGCCTTGCAGGCCCGTCGCCCCCGTAACCAAGATTCTGTCAGCCATAGATAATTCCTTGAGAGTCAAGCGAAGCCATGGCCGTGTTCGTGGCTTGTCTCAGGACCTTACGGCTACTTCCCAGCTTGCCCCGCAATCTTGAATTCGAAGACCCTCAACAAACCGCTCTCTTGCTCGACGCACCGAGGACGCGAGCAATAGGTGAGGCGGAAAGAAATGACGCGCGCAGCGGTTCGTCCCTTGCGAAGGAGTCCGCAATTTTGAGGATGCAGACTTCTGCGCGCTCACGACTCGCTTCCGCCGGTTTGTCGTCCCTTGTGTGCAGGCACAATTGCCAGGCTGTAGCGTGGACTTGCCAGGCCGCCACGAGAATTTCAAATTGCTCCACAATCGCGAGGGCTCGCCGAACATGTTCCCGCGCGCCCATCCAGTCCTGCTCAGCCATCGCTACCCGCGTCTTCATCTCCCAGGCAAGCGCCTGCAGATGAGGATCGGCGGTGGAAAGGGCGGACTCCAGAAACAGGTCTGCTTCACGGCGGGCGTTCAAAATATTTCCAGATAGCAGCCAGACGTTGCTCAATCCAAGCTGCGCCGTCATTCGCCAGATCCAGTGCAGAAAAAATTTGGGCGTCAGGTCCGGATTGCGCACCTGGCTGAAGTGTTCGACTGCATGGTCGTATTCCTGGCGATCGAGCTCAACGAATGCCGTAGCAACCCTCGAGTATCCAGCAGCGATTCTGGCTATGGTGTCCGGCTGACCCGTAGGATATTCGGCTTTGGCTCGTAAGATCGTATCGCAAATCCGCCGGGTTCCATCGAAATCCAGGACCAACGTCCGAAGCCATGCCTCGCGGAAATTGAAAAGCCAGGGGTCGTTGCCGTTTTTTTCCGCCATGTCTATTCCGGCACGCACAATTCGCAATACTTCCCCAAGTTGACCGACCCGCATGAGACACACGGTCTTTCCGCTGAGTGCGAAAAAGTGCGTCATCAGGCTGGTGGCCTGATCCATTTTGGAGAGGCCTGCTTCAAAGATCTCGAAAGCCTCCCGATAATTACCTTGCATCACCTGAACGTGCGCATAAATCATTTTGTGAAATGGAGGTGTGTCCGAATCGCCCAGATTGCGGAGCGTCGCGTGGGCGGACGCGCAGAGGTCCGCGTCTTCTTTGCGCCAGGCATCGTAGAGCAGGCGGCAACTGGCTGCCAGCATTTGCGTGCGTGCCAAAAGAACCGGATCGTCGGCACTTACGCTCACTTGCACGGCCTGATCCATCGCGGCCAGGCCCTGGTCGGGATCAATGAAGCCGAATGGCCGCATAAGGGAAGTCAGTGCGCTCACCTGAGCTGCTTTGAGTTCAGTCTGCGCTGCTCGTGATGCTGCGGCTTGGTAAGCGTTTGTAGACTCTGCCATCGCGCCAAGCGCGTAATAAGCGTCGCCCATGAACTCAAGAATTCGAGTCGCTGGTACATCTCCGAGGCTCGGGCTCAGTTTGGCTACGAGTCCGAGCGCTTGTCGCAGCAACTCGATCGAATCCCGGTAAGCGAATCGCCTTGCGGCGTTCTCCGCAGCAAGTATCAAGTAGGAGATTGCCTGGTCATACTCGCGGCCACCCTCGAAGTGTAAGGCAAGTTCCGCTGCCAATTCTGGTTTGCTCGGAGTGCAGAGTTCCTTGAGACGCAGCCCCAAAAGGCGGTGCAGCTTCGACCGGTTCACGTCGGAAAGCTGTCGATAGAGGACTTCGCGATAGAGTGAGTGCCGGAATTCATAATGCGCAGAAAACTCGCCGTTCGCCAGTTCGTGAATTCCAGAGGCCTTAATGAATTGGTGTTTCTCAGCGAGTCCCTCGCATACATCTTCTATGCGGCTGGATTCGATTTCCATCGCGCCGGTGACCGCCCAGACCGAGAAGCGATCTCCCGCAACGCTGGCGCTTCTTAGAACGCTTTGCTCGGACGTACTCAACTGTTCAAACTGCACCTGGATCAGCTGCTGTAGCGTTTCCGGCACGGCCGGGGCGATTTTTTCGAGTGGGACCGTTAGGGCCCATTTGCCTTCAAGCTGCGCCATTACACCTTTCTTCAGCATGCTCCGGACAATTCCGACCATGAACAGCGCATTGCCACCGGAGTGCCGGTGGACCAGCTTCGCAAGACCCGCAGCAGCGAAGGTGCGCTCGGCGAATTCCACGGTCAGGTACTCAGCCACGTCCGATTCTTCCAGACGCTCGAGAGCAATCTCGCGACAGAGCTGATGAACGAGCAAGTCCTGCTTGAGGGTCTTCAGGGGGCTCTGCGAGATAATGACGTCCGTTGGCCGATAGGTGCCGAGGAGGAGCAGCTTCGCCGGTCCACGACGTCGCGCCGCCGCGGAAATGAGATCAAGAGTGGAATGGTCAACCCAATGGAGATCCTCGAAAATCAGAATTAATGGGCTTTCTGCCGTCAGGGCGTCCAACGTGTCACAAATTTCACGGACCATGCGCTCGCGCGTGGCTCCGAAGATCTCCTTTTGCAGAGCCTCTCGCTGTTCCGCTTTGATGAGAGAGGGAAACTGGCTCAGCCAAGTCGGAGCGCGCTTGGCTAGCGTTTGCGCGACTCGACTACCGTCCGAATCGCGGACCAACTGTCCGAGCGCCTCCAGCATTGGGTAGTAGGCTTCTTTTCCTCCGAAGCCCTCGACGCAGTGTCCACGAGCAATTCTCAAATTTGGTTGGAAGGAGGCCTGCTGCTGAAAAGCGTCGACGAGAGTCGTTTTTCCGATGCCTGCCTCTCCGGTGACAAAGACGAGTTGTCGCTGGCCACGCAAGGCGCCGGCGAGACAGGCGCCAAGCTCAGCAACCGCGGTCTTCCGACCGACGATTCCCTTGGAGCTGAAGCTTGGGGAAGAGGCCGCACTCTCGTCGCTCACAGGAGCGATAAACTGGTATCCCCGTCTGGGAAAGGTCTCAATATATGCCGGCTTTTCGGGGTCGTCGCCAAGAGCCTTGCGGATTCCGCGAATATATTGCTTGATGACTTCTGGATTCACGTAAGTCTCGGGCCAGATGGCCTCAAGAATCTCGTCCTGCGTGACGAGACGTTCCGCGTGTTCCACGAGATAACGGAGTACGTCAAAAGCCTTGGGAGTGAGAGGTACGCGCTCTTCCGCATGCCAAAGGCAGTGGTTCACGGTGTCGAGCCGGAACGGCTGGAAAACCTTCATTGCCGGACCATAGCCTTTCGCTAGGTGGGGTAGCAGGTGCCCATTAGAGTCCCTTAAGTCTATGCCTCTTCCCTTCATTTGTGCAGGTTCTGAGCTGATCGAACTGCCTATATCGCTCTAAAGCAGAGCCCTTCACCAAAGTTATACGCAAACTACACCGAAACCTCCCTCCTTGGATTCGCACCTCGCGTACTCTGCCGCCCGTAGCCGGACAGGTCAATCAAATCAAAACCGGCTCTCAAAAGGAAAGGATTAGATTCACATGAAAAAGATGTTGGCTTTGTTTGCGGTACTTTGTTCTGCCACTGCGGCATTTGCCCATTACCACGAAGACGACGCGGTTGTGCGTTGGAGAAGCATCGTCGGCGTGATTACTGCCCTTAACGTTGACAACCCAGTTGGCGCTATTCACAGCGGAACGTTCGCCTGGCAAGCCCGCAGCGGCCGCGCGAGCGTGAACCTCTCGAGCGGCGCAGCTTCGTTCGAAGTCGAAGGGCTTACTATCAACGGGTCAGCTTTCAGCGGCACGCCGGGCCCGATTGATGCAGTGACCGGCACGTTGGTTTGCAATGCCGGCGACCGGACACAAACCGTTCTCGATACCGCGGCTGTGCCTCTCAACGTACATGGTGACGCGCGGTTTTCTGGCCATATCGAAGGGGTCCCAGCTTCCTGTGGTAACCCGATCTTTCTCGTCCGTATCGCGACCCCAGCAACTGGCGCCGTTGGCCGCTGGATTGCCACTGGAGCCGAGCGCTTTGTCGGCGACGACGGCAGGTAAACTCAGAGGTGGTATTCACAGAGGCGAGGCCCAGTGGCCTCGCCTTTTTTGTCTGCAGCACACACCGCCGCACGGGCAGCCTAACCGGAATTTCACCGAAAGCGTTACCGGCAAGTTACGCCTTCACTTCTTTGTTCGCCTACTCTCACTGTTATGCGAGGAGCATTCGTAGTCCAACTAGGACCGGAAACAAGGCCGACGGAGGGTCAGTCCGAAGGCTGGGTTGAGGAAGTTGATTCCTGCACGGCGCTGCGACGAGCTGCTGAAGCCTCTGGGAGCGCGTTTTGACCTGGTCCTGGCTTCGGCCAACAAGGACCGCGCAGGTAACAAAAGTGAGCAGGTCACATGTAGGAAGAAGGGCTCCTACAAGGAAGAAACAAAGCTGAGGAGGTGGCCGGTGAAATTCGGAACCGTCGTCGTGTGCAGCAAATGTAAGCAGCCAATTGTCTCGGGACAAGGCTACGGTTACATCTGCTTCAAAATTCCCGGCAAGGAGGGCTGCCACTTCTTCCATCGTCGGGTACCCGGCGGAGACTGCTGGGAAGCTTATTTGAGGGAGCGGAGGCCATGACGGCCGAATCAGAAAACCAAATGAAGTCGCGCATGACTGAGTCCGATGCCATTCTGCGTGCGCGCGAGGGTGATTCCTTAGGCTTCGAATATCTCTACAACAGTCACCGCAAGCACGTGTACAGCGTTTGCTTGCGCATTCTCAAAAACTCCGCCGACGCTGAAGATTTGACACAACAGACATTTCTACAGGTATTTCGAAAACTCGGCACATTCCGCGGCGAATCCGGATTCTCGACTTGGCTTCACCGGGTGACGATCAACGTAGTGCTGATGCATCTGCGCAGAAAAAAACCTACTGAGGCCCGCACGGAAGACCTGGACAGCGTCGCCACAAACACTGAGGCATCCCATGAGCTGGCCGCAGATGATGCATCGCTGCTCGGCGCGATCGACCGGCTGACCCTCAGGCGCGCGCTGCACAAGCTGCCGGTCGGTTATCGAAAATACTTTTTGCTCCACGATGTCATTGGATACAAACACATCGAAATTGCGAAGATTTTGCAATGCTCGACAGGGTGTTCCAAATCGCAGTTGCACAGGGCCCGCAGGCGGCTGCGGGATTTGCTACAAGGTGAATCGTGGCGGGGCCAGCCCGACATTGTCTCTGCCTGAAATCGCAAATTGTCCAGAATGCTTTGGTTGTGCCGGCGGAATAGTTCTTGGGCGTTTACAAGTACGCTCGCGCCTCGGCTATCCGCTATTGGCGAACAAAATTACAAGGCAAATTTGCATTTGGATCGCTGCGAGAGTAATGCTCGGCACACGCCTATTGTCGTCACAGGAGAAGATCCACGACCAACCCGGCCGGGACACTGACCACGATCAATGGCCGAAAATCTGAATCAGGGGTATCAGGCCAATGATCGCAAGCGCTGCAACGCAACGGATGCAATTGGAAGTGAACCAGGAGTATCAAACCAGGGTATAAGAGTAGGTTTCCCCGATACGTCCAGCGGTTGTAGTCCACAGTGGATAGGCCAATAGGAGCAGAAAAGACCCCGAGATTTCCTCGGAAGAAAACCACTGCGAAAAACAGATCCCACAAAACTGCAATGAGCAATATCCATAGTGCGCACAGAGCCAGGCTTTGGGCGAGGTTATTTCCAATGCCGGAAAGAGGAGGTAGAAAAGTGGCCCCCACGTCCAGACAATGTCTAACTCCGTCACTAAGTGATGAGCAGCCGCGTAGTTTAACGCGAAGAACCGTGTATTTTCGACAGTTTTATCCGCGGGGGCAATGCAGGCTCGCGCCGCACTCTTGAAAGAAGACGGACGCGTTCAAAGGATTGCATCCGTAAGGCGCTCGAAATCGTGCGGGGCTTTGAAGTGGGTGGCCACGATCTTTGAAGGCCGCGGAGTTCGTCGACAAA
>Ga0207641_10005263_pt1 | contig 11060 bp, 7 predicted proteins | sample KBSSwiS62_FD_184306 | JGI IMG/M metagenome (GOLD analysis project Ga0207641, IMG submission 184306) | Switchgrass rhizosphere microbial communities from Kellogg Biological Station, Michigan, USA - KBS Switchgrass S6-2 (SPAdes) (version 2) | ecosystem: Host-associated > Plants > Roots >... | reverse complement strand
GAGCCGATAGGACCGGCCCTCTTCCATCGCGTGGTAGGGCATCGGGTCAGAGAGGTAGAGGTTCTCGCGATAGTGGCGCGAAACCGTCGCCGGCGAGGGCTGGCCCGAATAGAGGTGGATCACACGTGCCTCGGGGGTGCCGAGCGGCAGCGGGCGGAACACCAGGCTGGCGTAGTCGCCCGCCACCGCCTCGCGCAGCGCATCCAGAAAGCCGCGCCAGGGCGGCTCCTGCACGAGCCCTTCCATCAGCGGGACCGCCAGCCTTCCGACCAGCCCCGCGGTACCCTCTCCACGCGCCATTTCTCATCCCCATTTGGGAATTTTGCTGCTGCGATCCCTAGCCCACAACTCCGCTCGGGACAACGCGGCGCGCGCAGCATCACTGGTGCGTTGCGCGCCCGGCGCAGAGGATACCGAAAAGCATGACAGCCCAGCCCGCCGCCTTCCTGCGCACGACGTTGCCGCTCGGCATCGACAAGGTGGGCGAGTACGATTCGGGGCGCTACCATTCGATCTGGCTGCCCGACCACATGGTCAGCTTCTGGCCCGATTCGATCTGGACCCCAGAGTTCACCGACCTCGCGATCCATTCGCCCAGCCCGCACCGCCACCTCGACGGAATGGCAGTATCGGCCGCCGCTGCGGTCCTGACACACAACACGCCCCTCGCGACCACCGTGGTGGACACCGTGCGCCGCCATCCTTCGCTGCTGGCGCAATCGGCACTGACGATCAGCCACCTGTCGAAAGGCCGCTTCATCCTCGGTCTCGGCTCTGGCGAGTTGGAGAATACCGTCCCCTATGGCTTTGACTTCGCCAAGCCGATCGGCCGGCTGGAGGAATCGATCAAGATCATGAAACTGCTTTGGCTCTCGGACGGTCCGGTCGATTTCGAGGGCGAGTTCTACCACCTCCAGCATGCCCGGATGGACACCGAGCTCTACGAAGGCAAGGCGCCGCCGATCTGGCTGGGCGCTGCCGGGCCGCGCATGCTGGGCATCACCGGGCGCGAGGCGGACGGCTGGTGGCCGGCGGGCTCCTTTACGCCCGAGGACTATGCCGCCAAGCTCAAGGTGATCCTAGACGCGGGCGAGGCGGCGGGCCGTGACATGAGCCACTTCACGCCCGCGCTCACCCAGATCTGCCTGATCGGCGAACCCGACGAGATCGACGCGATGCTCGACACGCCGATGGTCAAGTCGATCATCCTGATGCTCACCGCCAAGGATCTCGCGGGCTTCGGCTATACGCATCCGATGGGTGTCGGCTGGCGCGGCATCATGGACTTCGACCCAGTTAAGCTCAGCCGCGAGGCCATGCTGAAGTTCTGCGCCGAGATGGACCCGCAGGCGATACGCGACATCTTCCCGGTCGGCACACCCAAGGAGGTTGCAGGCAAGATTAAGGGTTTCATCGACGCCGGCTGCCAAGTCTACAAGCTGATGGAGTACGGCGCGATGGGCGGCGCCCGCTTCTCCGCCACCTCGGCCGCTAAAGTGCGCGAGACTGAAGACCTGATCCAGGCCATGGTGGAGGCCTGAGGCGATGGCGACCTCTCTCGCACTCGATCTCGACGCGCAACATCTGCTGCAGCAGGCGCAAACCGCGACCGGCCTGTTTGACTGGGCCGACGACGGCTTTCCGGAGCGATTCGCGATGGCGGTGGCGCACATCAACTCGATCCCGATGGACGCCGCCGGCCGCATCGCCGCGGCGGCCAACATCCACTGGCTGCTCACCGATCGGCTGAAGTTCTTTCAGGACCGCAAGGACTTTCCGGTCGCCGGCGAGGTGATCGAACGGCCGATGTTCGCCAGCGGAGAACCGCGCTCGGGCACCACGCTGATGCACGCGCTGCTCTCGGTCGATCCCGATGCGCGGGCGCTCCGTTTCTGGGAGGTGATGCACCCCTCGCCTCCGCCGGGCGTGGTGATGGGGGAGGACCCGCGCCGCGCGCTGGCCGACGAGGAATGGCACGAGATCAACACCAAGATGTGGAAGTGGCTCCATTGCCATCCTTACAACGACATGCTGGGCGACGGCCTGCCCGAGGACGAGCGCACCTGGGCGTTCGACTTCCGGGTGATGACGCCCACCGCCTGGTGGCGCGTCCCGATGCAGAACCTGTCGATGGGGCTGCCGACCGACCCAGCTGCGCAATACCGCATCCACAAGGCGATGCTGCAGGGATTGCAGTACCGGCGCAAGCCCAAGTACTGGGTGCTCAAGGGCTTTCACACTGCGCGGCTGGAGGCCTTCTTCGAGACCTACCCGGACGCCACGCTGGTGTGGCTGCACCGCGATCCGGTGATGGTCGCCGCCAGCTCTACGATGATGATGAGCGACATCATGGAAGGGATCGTCGGCAAGATCGATCTGGTGAAGGAAGCCCGGATGCACCTGGAACGGGTGCGCTGGTCGATCGGCAACACCATTGCGAACCCGCTGGTGGACGACCCTCGTATCCTCCACGTCCGCTATGCAGACTTCGTGAAGGACCCTGTGGGTACCGTGCGCGTATACTATGCTTTCGCCGGCCGCCCGTTCGGCGACCGCCAGGAGCGCGCCATGCGGGATTACCTCGCCAACCACCGGGGCGACCGCCACGGCAAATTCCACTACTCGAGCCAGATCCTGGTCGATGCCGGCTACGACATCGACGAATTGAACGCCGAATTCGCACCCTTCCGGGAGCGCTTCGGCGTGCCGATCGAAGTGCGCGGATGAAGTAATGCACCCGCGCGTCAGCCTGCACCAGGTGGCGATGATCGCCCAGCCGACCGCGGCGTTCCTTGATCTATGTTGCAGCATCGGCATGCAGCATTGCACCCTCGCCATCCTCGCGCTCGACCGCCCCGGCGAGTTCGCCGCCGCATGCGAAGTGGTGGCGCAAGGGGCGGTGAAAGTCGGCTGCATCAACCATCTCTTCGCGTCCCGGCTCGACCTACAGCACCACATCGGTGCCACCACCGAAGGCCTGCTGCGCGCGATCGACATGGCGGCGCAGCTCCGTGCACCGTCGATCTACATGCTGACCGGCGGGCGCGGCGCGCTGTCGTGGGAGCAGGCGGCCGCGCGCTTCGCCGAACTGGTCGCCCCGGCGCGCGACGCTGCGCAGGCCGCCGGCGTGGCACTGCTGGTCGAGAACGCCAGCGCCCTCAACGCCGACATCCATATCGCCCACACCCTGCGCGATGCGACCCGTCTCGCCCGCATTGCCCGCATAGGCGTCTGCGTCGAGCTGCACGCCTGCTGGATGGAAGGCGCCCTGCGCGACAACCTGGCCGCGGCTATGCCGCTGGCCAGGCTGGTCCAAGTAAGCGACTACGTGCTGGGTGACCGCACAACTCCGTGCCGCGCAGTGCCCGGCGATGGCGCCATCCCGCTCGACGCGATCCTGCGCGACGTGCTGGACCTTGGCTACACCGGCCTGTTCGATCTCGAACTCGTCGGCCCGCGCATTGATGCGGAAGGCGCGGCGCTCGCCTGCACCCGCGCCGCGCGCAACCTTTCGGATCTTCTCGACGAGCTGGGAGCCTGACGATGGCCTATGGCGACGGCGTCGATGATGTGAGCCTGCGGGCAGGTTGGGACGCCTTCTGCGATAACCTGAAGGCGGCCGGCGCGCTCGCGTTCAAGGATGCAAACCCCACCAACCCGCTGCAGCGCGCCGATGCTTTCCGGTTCCTGACGCAGAACCTCAAGCAGGCGTTCGACCTCGCGCTGGAAACCAAGGACCCGGCCTTCCCGCAGATCCACGCCTTCACCACGCCGACGATGAAGCTGGGCGGCGACGTCGCCGACTTCACCTATCGCCAAGCCTGGATCGATGGCGCCCACGCCTATCGCCTGACCGGCCGCAAGGGCACCGCGCGCTGGCTCAACTTGACAGTGCAGGGTCCGCGACCCGAGCTCATCCCCGGCACCGACTGGCCAAGCCTGCACGAACCCTTCGGCGACATTCCCGAGGCCAACATCCTGGGCAGCCAGATCGAGGTAGGACCGGACGGAATTTTCGAACTGATCATCGGCGGTGACCCGCGCAAGCGCAACTGGCTGCCGACGACGACCGGCAGCCGCAAGCTATTCGTCCGCGAGGCATTCGATGCCTGGGGTGAGACGCCCACGACGCTTACGATCGAGCGCATCGGCATGGAGGTGCCCCGCCCGCTGCCCGACCCGGCGCGCATGGTCGAGGCGTTCGACTGGGCCGGCGCTTTCGTCACCGGGCTGATGCGCGATTGGCCCGAGCATTCGTGGACGACTAGCCGCGGCGTTTGCGATCCCGAGCAGCGCAACACGTTCCCCGGCGCCAGCGCCAACGACGCGTTCGACGCCAAGCGCGGGCGGATGGCCGCGCACATGATCTGGCGCCTCGCGCCCGACGAGGCGCTGATCGTCGAGATGGACGCCCACGACGGCTTCTGGATTTTCGGCATGGGCGGAGCCTTTGTGGGCTCGATGGACTTTCTCCACCGGCCGGTCAGCTATACCCCCGCGCGCACCCGGGTGGACGCTGACGGGGCGGTACGGCTGGTGCTGGCGCATGACGATCCGGGCGTGCACAACTGGTTCGACACGCAGGGGTTCAGCGACGGCAACCTCACTTACCGCAACCTGCTGAGCCAGAATCCGGCCACCTTCCGCACTAAGTTGGTCAAGCGCCGCGACCTCGACGCGAGCTTGCCAGAAGACACGGCGCGAGTGACCCCGGCGCGCCGCGCGGCGATGCTGCTGGAGCGCTACCGCGCGATCAAGCTGAGGTACGGCATCTGATCCGCGCAGCGCTTCGACGTCGAGCGCGATGCCGGGCTCCATGCGAAAGATCGCGTGGGGCACGGCGCCGAGGTCTTCGTCGGGCAGGCCGATCGCGATCACTTCCGCCACACCATGCGCTGCCAGTGCCCGCCGTGTCGCCGCAGCGACAGGTCGTGACCGGCGCTGAAGTGATCACCGTCGGCAGCGAGAATCACGACACTGGCTGCGTCGTCGGCGGCGCGCCAGTTCCCGAACAGTAGCATCACCGCGCAAACCCGGATGGCCGGCTTCATCGGCTGCACACCGCGATCACCTACTGCGCAGGCTGACGCAGGCGCGCCGGGGAGCGAAGATGAGCGGACTAGAGAGCCTCCTGATCAAGGCAAGGGGCGCGGCGAAGCGCGGCGAGACCGACAAGGCCCGCGTAATGCTGCAGCAGGTGCTAAGCCGCTTTCCCGGCAACGCTCGCGCTCTCAACGCGCTGAAGGCGCTCGATGGGCCACAGACGAAGCGGGCTAGCACGCCTGCCCAGCTCGAATTCGACCGCATGGTGGCCGCCTTCCGCGCGGGGCGGATGGGTGAGGCGGCGACGGTCGGTCAGGCGCTTTCCAAGACGCATCCCGGGGCTCACGGCGTCCACAACATGCTGGGCGCTGCATTGCTTGAGCTCGGCAACGAGAGAGGTGCCGAGCATGCCTTTCGTCGCGCTATAGGTGCCGAACCCGCCGCCAACGCAAGCTACAACAACCTCGCCATCGCCCTGCGGCGGCAAGGCAGGCTGGACGAGGCGGAAGATGTCTATCGCGAGATCCTGACGCGGGCGCCCGGCTATGCCGACGCGGCCTACAACCTTGCCAATCTCCTGGAAACGCAAGGTCGGGATGAAGAGGCGCGGGAGTGGTTCGCCAAGGCGCTGGCGGCAAAGCCCGGCTACGTCGACGCGCATTACAACCTTGGCAACCTGCTTGCCAAGCTGGGCTTGCGCGAAGACGCTGCGGAGTGCTTCGCGCAAGCCGCCCAGTTGCGGCCCGCGCATAGCGACGCGCACAACAACCGCGGCGCGCAGCTGCTCGCACTCTACAGGGTAGACGAAGCCCTTGCTGCCTACGACGACGCACTCCGCGCCGATCCCGAGAATGCCAAGGCGCTGGTCAACCGCGGCAAGGCGCTGGTGATGACCGGAGCCCTGCCCGAGGCAGTCGCCTCATTCCGGGCGGCGGTCACGTTCGATCCGCTGGACAAATCGGCGCGGCTGCAGGCGCTGTTCGAGGAAGCGCACCTGTGCGACTGGTCGCATCGCGACGAATATGCGCTGACCGATGGCCCGGAAGCCGCGGCGGTGCAGCCCTTCGCGTCGCTGCCCTTCGTCGACAACCCGGCGCATCAATATCGCCGCTCACTCGCTTGCGCCGCCCAACTTTACCCGCCGGAAGCTGCCGTTTGCCCAGAACCACCACCCGCACCTGACGACCGAATTCGCGTCGGCTACTTCTCCGCCGACTTCCACGACCATGCGACGGTGCACCTGATGGCGGGCTTCTTCCGCTGCCATGATCGGTCGCGCTTCGACGTGCGGCTCTACAGCTACGGCCCGAGGCGCGAGACCGATGCTGCACGGCGCGCGCTGATCGGTCAGGCTGACGCCTTCACCGAAGTGCGCGACATGCGCGATGCAGAGGTGGTGGCGCTGGCCCGCGGCGATCATCTCGACATCGCGGTCGACCTCAAGGGCTACACTCTGGGCACTCGCACCCGCCTGTTCGGTCACCGCCTGGCACCGGTGCAGGTGAGCTGGATGGGCTATCCCGGCACCATGGGACATAGCTCGATCGACTATTTCCTGGGCGACCACGTGACCTTGCCGCCGGGCAGCGAAGTGTTCTTCACGGAGAAGCTGATCCGTCTGGCGCACTGCTACCAGGCTAATGATGACGCGCGCGCGATCGTGCCCGACTTGCGTAGCCGCGGCGATCACGGCCTGCCGGAGCAGGGGTTCGTCTTCGCCAGCTTCAACCAGTGCTACAAGGTGTCGCCGGCCGAGTGGGACCATTGGATGGACCTGCTGCGGCGGGTCGAGGGCAGCGTGCTCTGGCTGCTTCGCACCAACCCGTGGGCAGAGACGAACCTCAGCCGAGAGGCCGCGAAACGCGGAATCGATCCGGCGCGCCTCGTTTTCGCGCCGACGCTGCCACACGCCGAGCATCTGGGGCGTCTGCGCCATGCCGACCTGTTCCTCGATACATTCGCGGTCAACGCACACACCACCGCAAGCGACGCGCTCGGGGCCGGGCTACCGCTGGTGACTCTCGCCGGCCGCCAGTTCGCTGCGCGCGTCGCGGCAAGCCTGCTTCATGCAGTGGGGCTGCCCGACCTGATCACCGAGAACCAGGCCGACTACGCCGCTCTCGCGCTGGCACTCGCGAAGGACCGTTCGCGGCTGGCGGACTTGCGAGCGCGCCTCGCCGCCAATCGCCAGACGCATCCGCTGTTCGACACAGAAGGCTACACTCGTCGCGTAGAGCGTGCACTCACCGAGATGCACCGCCGTCGGGTAGCAGCGCTTGCTCCCGACCACTTCACAGTGGCTTGACGCAGACAGGCACGAAAAAGGCGGCCCGGATCACCGGACCGCCTTCTCGCTCAGGGACACGAAACTTCAGGACTGCAGCTGAAACTCACGCGGCGAGAGCAAGTTCCGGCTTGCTCAACAAAGCCAGCAGCGAAATCCGGTTGAAGAACCACATTTTTTCCAGCGTCAGCCCACTGTACTTCCGCAGCGTATTGGCAAAGGTGTAGGGCGAGTACCAGACGTTGTGGTCTGGGTGTACGCCCTCCAGGAACGTCCCCGTCTCCGCATCGTAATCGAAGTGGCGCGTGCGGCACTGATATGCGTCAGGTACCGAAATCAGGTAGAGCTTGGCATCCACATCCTCGAGTTGGGCAAGGAAACCGGCGACGTCCGCTACGTGCTCCATGACCTCAGGCACCAACACCAAGTCGTAGCTCTCGGTCACTTGCGCGAAATCGGTGTAAAGCTCGCCCGAAACGTGCGGTCGCAGCCCCGCCAGCGCCTCACCGTGAGGGTCGAGCCCGTCGAGGCGGGTGCACTGCGGCTCCAGCGCAACGTGAAGCGATGTACGCGGATCGGTAATCGGCCAGTCCGCGCAGCCCACGTGCAGCACTCGCTGCCCTGCGCAAAGGCTGCGCAGCACTTCGGTACGGTTGAGATCGGCCAGCTCAGTGCTCACCGGCACGCGCTGCAGGAAGTAAGGCGCATGAATTCGCTCGAGCGGCAAATCTTTCACCGCGGGGTTGGAAGCGGCGGGCGGCGGCGAAGCCGTTTGCATCGGCGCCGGCACCGCTTCGGGCTGTGTTCCGCTACCCACTATCGAAGCGACATCCGCCTGGTGCAGTCGATCGTAGCTGCGCAGCGTCGTCCCCCAGAGCTGGTGGGCATAGACCGGGTCGGTGCCCTCGTATGTGACGCCCGTGAAATGCCGGGGAATGAAGTAGTGGCTGGGGTAGATGCGCAACTGCGTGTAGCGATGCTGCCGATAGCTCTCGGTCAGCCGCAAGGGGCCCACGGTCTTCCACGCCATGTCGCCGATCACCGAAGTCGCCGCGGCGATGTCCTCGACGATGTGGCGCACGAACGGGTTGTCGGGCGCGCTTCCAAAATAACCCGCCGCGATCAGTCCCGGCCGAGCGACTTCACTTTCCCAGCAGGAGAACGCCTCGCAGTCGAGCATACCCTCCTCGAGGGGACGCACGCAAATCGAATCGGCGTCGAATACCACGCCGCCGTGTTCAAGCAGGATTTCCCAGCGCATCATGTCGGCAACGCCGTTCCATTCACGCGTCCGCATTTGCGCGATGTGATGCGTGTTGACCCACCCGCGCCCTTCGAGCTCAGCATTACCCCAGAGCCGCAGATCCCAGTCCGGATGGGCGGCGCGCCACGTCTCGATACAGTTGTCGGGCCGGCGGCTTTCGTCGCCGACCCAAATGAAGTGGAAAATCTTTGGGATCATTCCTGTGGTTCCCCAGCAGCCACGCTTTGCACCGGTTGACGAGGTCTAAACCCGCAGGGTGAACCGAATGCGAAGGCGCTCTAAGCAACTGCCACAGGGCAATCGGGAAGGAGCCGGAAGGCGAAGAAAAGCCCTCCCCGATGGGGAACCGGGGAGGGCAGGAAAGCCGCCGGGTGTGGCGTTCGCTAAAATCGAGCGGGACACCCAGCAGTAGTCAATCGCGCGGAATTACCCAGCGGATCGTTCCCTCGTAGGCGCCGGGAGCGGTGTCGCCCGTGGCGTCGCGTGCAGGATCGAAGCGCGCACGGCGCATCACGTTGCGACAGGTGGCGGCATCAAGGCCCTCGAAGCCACTCGATGTGACGATGCTGCAGCCGGTCACGCGGCCATTGGCGTCGATCGCAAGGCGGAAGCGGACCATGCCCATGTGCCCGGCACGCAAATCAGCGGCGGGGTAGTCATCGGTGGTGACCCAGCGCGCCATGTCGCCACGGGCCGCCGCGCCCTTAGGAGCGAAGCGAGCCGGCGGATCGCTCGGCTGCACCGGCGGCACGAAAGGATTTTCGCCGGCGTCGCTGCTGCCGGTCGGTGCGGTCGGACCGAGGGGCGGCGTGACGAGGCGATCGTCCTGCGGGGGCGGCACGATCGGATCGAGCGGCCGGACAACCGTCGTGTGAGGGACTGAAGGCTGCGTTTGCTGCGGCTGAGGCTTGTCGGGCGGGACCGGCTTCGTGGGAAACTGACTTACCGGCAGGTGCCGTTTCGGCGGCGGTGGCATCAGGGTTACGGCAAAGCCGCTCACGATCGCGAGGGCAAGGCCCACTTGCATGAGCGCCACAGCGCCGCCCGCGAGGGCCCTTTGGCGCGAATCGGAACTCCCATCGACATAGGACATTGGCTTCCTCTCTCCGTCATGGCCCGGTCGATCATCAGTTGCCGCCTGAGCTTGGTTGACGAAGAGCAGATTATCACAATCGAATTACTTGGGAATGGGTTTTTACTAAGCAATACAAGCATGTATAAAGCGGCGCTATAATAACGATGCTTAGCTTCTATCGAACTGCAGCCAGTGCCTTCTGTCGGCGACGATGGACTGAACTTCCAAGTCCGATCGCCTCCCGGTACTTGGCGACGGTACGGCGTGCCAGTTCGTAGCCTCGCTCCTTGAGCCGATCGACGAGCGCGTCATCGGAAAGGATAGCCTTGGCATCTTCGGCGTCGATTAATTGACGGATCGCCGCTTTCACCGCTTCCGCCGACGCCCCGCCCTCGCCGTCGGCAGAGGCGACGCCGGATCGGAAGAAGTACTTCAACTCATGCGTGCCGCGGCCACACTGCAAGTACTTGTTGGACGTGACCCGGCTGACGGTCGACTCGTGCATGCCGATCGCCTCAGCCACGGTGCGCAGCGTCAGCGGCTTGAGGTGAGCCACGCCGCGACGAAAGTAACCGTCCTGCTGCCGTACGACTTCGACGGCGACCTTGAGGATCGTCTTCTGCCGCTGATCGAGCGCCTTAATCAGCCAGTTGGCGTCGGCCAGCTTCTCGGACAACCATGCGCGCGAGGTGCGGTCGTCGCACGATCCCTTGAGCTCAACATAATAGCCGCGATTGACCACCAGGCGCGGCAGCGTCGCGGGATTGAGCGCCACGTCCCACCCGGCTACCCCATACTTGTCGGGAGCACCTGGCGTGACGAGAATGTCTGGCACCACCGCCACCCCGGGCTCGCCGCCGAACCGCAGCCCGGGTTTGGGATCGTAGCCGCGCAGCTCAGTGAGCATGTCGGCGAAGTCCTCATCGTCCACCGCGCACATGCGCTTGAGCCGCGCCAGATCGCCGCGCGCGAGCAGGTCGAGGTTGTCGATCAACTTGGCCATGCACGGATCGTAGCGGTCCGCCTCGCGTGCCTGCAGCGCCAGGCACTCCGCGAGCGAGCGAGCCCCGACGCCGGTCGGATCGAGCGCATGGACGACGCCAAGCCCCTGCTCGATTTCGTCACCAGGCAGCCCCAGTTCGGTAGCCAGTTCCTCGACCGTGGCCGGCAGGTATCCGGCTTCGTCGAGCTGGCCGATGATGTAAAAGGCGATCGCCGCGACCCGGCTGTCGGGGGCCACAGTGCCGACTTGCGCCTCGAGGTGCTCGACCAGGGTCAAGCCGGCGCTGGCGCGTTCCTCGATGCCGAGGCCCTCCTCGCTTGCAGCCCCGCGCAGCTCGCTTCCCCAGGCGGCATCGGCATTTACCGCTGTCGTCACGTCACCGGTGTCGCGA
>Ga0207641_10005261_pt1 | contig 11061 bp, 15 predicted proteins | sample KBSSwiS62_FD_184306 | JGI IMG/M metagenome (GOLD analysis project Ga0207641, IMG submission 184306) | Switchgrass rhizosphere microbial communities from Kellogg Biological Station, Michigan, USA - KBS Switchgrass S6-2 (SPAdes) (version 2) | ecosystem: Host-associated > Plants > Roots >... | reverse complement strand
AGTGGTCCGGCTGCAACCTGTTCCTGGTGCGAAACGACAGGGCGCTGGGCGCGATCCGCCTGTGGAGCACGCTGGAGGCCGACCGGAAGCGGCCGTGGCGGATCATCGGCCGGCTCGGGCCTGCGATCCTGGCGCGCTATGCGCTGGGCCGGCTCAGCCTGGCGGAGGCGTTGCGGAGGCTGGGCGCGCTCAGCGGCGCCGCGGCCGCAGCGGTGGAAAGCCCCTTTGGGCTGGCCGCCGTCGATGTGGACAAGCCGGCGGACCTGGACCTCGTGCGCCGCCTGGCGGAGCCTTAGCCCGCCCCAGCAGCCCAGCGGGCGGTGAGCGCGACGTTGGCCTGCACGTCCTCGGGGAAGTCGGTTTCGCCCCAGGACAGGCCCTCGATGGACTGGACGTGCACGGCGGTGGTGGTCTGGGCGATATGGTCGATCACGCTGAGGTACCAGCGGCGCAGCCCCTCGGGCTTGCGCATGGCCTCGTCGATGGCGGTGGAGAAGCGCTGGGCGCCGGCCGCGGAGAAGCGAAGGAAGCCGATGGATTCGGCGTCGTAAGCCTCGATGGTCTTGCCGATGGCGCGTAGCCGGGCGCCGTCGGTAAGCACCTTCATGTCGTCGGAGTCGTAGGCGGGCTTGCGGTCGATGGCCACCGTGATCTCGTGCGACGGCGCCGCGATCAGGCGGCGGGCGACGTCCGCTTCGAACAGGGTGTCGCCGTTCAGGAGCAAGACGGGCTGGTCGAACTCGCGGCGGGCCAGCCAGCAGGACGCGAGGTTGTCGGCGAGGGCGTAGAAGGGGTTGAACAGCGTGCGGACCTTCAGGCCCGTCAGGCCCAGCCGCGCCACTTCGGCGTCCACCAGGTTTGCGCCGAAGCCGGTGACGACCACGGCCTCGCCGACGCCGGCCTGCTCCAGCGCACGAAGCTGCCAGCCGAGCAGGGTGCGACCGGAAAGTTCGATCAGGCATTTGGGGCGCCGATCGGTCAGCGGCGAAAGCCGCCGCCCCTGGCCGGCGCTGAGAATGACGGCGCGCTTAGGGGTCTGCACGGCCTACCTCGTGTTCAAGCGGGCGTGGACGCCGTTGGCGTCCTGAGATCGGACCGAGCCGGTGACGAGGCGGCCGGTCCGGGTGTCGTAGACGATCGACGGGGCGGAGAACCGGCCGCGCGCGCCGTCCACCTTCACGCCGCCAGAGAGTGTGAGGCGAGCGGTCGCCTCGTCGTAAACGCCCCGGGGCGCGAGGACGCGCAGAGCGTCCGGGCCGCCCTCGTCACGCACCAGGACAGGCGTCTGGAGATCGACACGCTGGGTGGCGCCGGGCTGGCGGGAGGCGCGGTCGGCGGTGACGACGAAAGCGCGGCCTTTATCGTCGCGTCCGATCACCCGTGGGCTGACGACTTCCAGCGGCGGCGTGGCCACATCATGCGGCGCGCGCAGGGCCGTGGCGATGGTCCAGCCGACCACCACCAGGGCGAGCGCGCCGGCGAAGGCGGGGAGGACCAGGCGCAGGATCGGCGCGAGATTCCGCCGCCGGGGCCTGGCCGGCGGCTTTGCGGCGTGCTTGTCGGAAACGGCGTCAGGCGCGGACATGGGCGCGGTTGCTACTCCGGGCGCTGGCCGGTGTCACGCGGGCGCGATCCCACCAAAGCGCGAACATGGACAGCGCGAACAGGAAACGGCTCTCATCCCGCCGTCCGGAAAGGTGGTCGTCGATGACGCTCTCCACCGCCGCGGGCTCAAGCACGCCCGCGTCGCGGGCTCCACCCTCTCGCCACAGCGACTGGACGTAGCGGCCAAAGTCGCCCGCGAACCATTCGGCGAGAGGCATCTGGAAGCCTTGCTTGGGACGATCCAGCACGCCTGGGGGAAGCCAGGGCTCGACCGCCCTGCGCAGGAGGTGCTTGCCGACCCCGCGATGAAGCTTGAGGTCAAGAGGCGCCGAGAGGGCGAAGTCGACCATGGGGTGGGCCAGGAAGGGGACGCGCACCTCCAGCGAGTGGGCCATGCTGGCGCGGTCCACCTTGGTCAGGATGCCGCCCGGGAGCTGCAAGGTGAGGTCGGCGAGCATGAACTGCTCCAGCGGCTGGGCGAGGCGCTCGGCGGCCGGGAAGTATTCATCGCGCAGTTGCTCGGGCGTCGGCGCCGCGGCGGCGGCGGCGAACTCCGGCGTGTAGAGGCGGCCGCGCCGCATCTCGCTGCTGATCTGGGTCTTGGCGAAGAAGCGCGCGTAGCCGTCCGGCAACAGGGCCGTCCGGCGGAATTTCTGCGCCCGCTGGCGGAGGCTGTTCAGGCGGCGCGAGGGGGTGGGCGGCAGCGCCTCGATGAGCTCGGCGAGGCGGCCGACGCCGCTTAGCCAAGGGCGCAGGCGCTGCATCCGTTGCTCGTTCCGGTGCCGCCGGTAGCCGGCGAAGATCTCGTCGCCGCCGTCGCCGCCCAGCACGACCTTCACGTGCTCGGCCGCGAGCTGCGACACGTACCAGGTGGGCACGGCGGCCGGGTCGGCGAAGGGCTCGTCAAAGGCCACCGCAAGCCTGGGCAGGATGTCCGCCGCGGCCTGGAGGTCGACGGTGCGGACGATGTGCTCGCATCCCAGATGCCGGGCGACGCGGGCCGCGTAGGGCGTTTCGTCGAAGCGCGGCGTGGGAAAGCCGATGGTGAAGGCCTTCACCGGCTGGTCCGACAGACGCGCCATGGCGGCGGCCACCGCCGAGGAATCCACGCCGCCCGAGAGGAAGACGCCGAGCGGGACGTCGGACAGCATGTGGCGCTCGACCACCGCCAGCCAGCGGGCGCGGAGGTCCTCGACCCACTCGGCCTCGGTGCGCGCCGGCGCGGGCGCGAAGGAAGGTCGCCAGAAGGTCTCGTGCACGGCCTCGCCGTCGGCGCCCAGCCGCAACAGGGCGCCGGGGGCAAGCTGGCCGATGCGGCGATAGATCGACCGCGGCGGCCGGACGTGGCCGTAGGCGAAGTAGTCGTGGGCGGCGCGTGGATCGAGCTCGAACTCGAGGCCGGGCACCGGAAGCAGCGCCTTGATCTCAGAGGCGAAGGCGAGGCCGCCGGCCTGCTCGGTGACGTAGAGCGGCTTTATCCCCAGCGGATCGCGGGCCAGCGTCAGGCGCCGCTCGCGCCGGTCCCAGACGGCGATGGCGAACATGCCTTCCAACCTGGCGAAACAGGCCTCGCCCCAGTGCTCATAGACGCGAAGCACCGTCTCGGTGTCGGAATGGGTGCGGAAGCCTGCGCCGGCGCCAAGCTGCGCGCGAAGGTCGAGGTGGTTGTAGATTTCGCCGTTCAGGATGACGGCGAAGCGGCCGTCGTCGCTGAACATCGGCTGGTGGCCGCCTTGCAGGTCGAGGATGGCGAGCCGGCGCATGCCAAAGCCGAAGTCGCCGTCGGTGAAGACGCCGGAATCGTCCGGGCCGCGATGTAGGATGACGTCGCACTGGGCGGTGAGCGTCGCCTCGTCGACAGGCCGGCCCTGGCGCCGGTACCAGCCCGCGATCCCGCACATGGCCTAGCCCGCTTCGGCGAACACGGGATCGAAAGGCGCCGGCAATGCGCCGTCCTCGAGGAACTGAGCTATGGCGCGGGCGCCCCGCTGGGACGCGGGCTCGTCGAGTTCTGGGAAGGCGGCTTGGCCGGCGTCCGCCTGCGCCGAGCGGAACTGCCGAGCCCAGAGATCGGCGGTGTCCAACGCCTGAACGGCCTCTGACGCCGTCTTCACCACCGGTCCCAGGCGCCAGGAGGCGAAGTCGGGATCGCCGGCCCAAGGCAGGTCGCGGGGATTGAGGAAGATGCACGGCCGGGGCTGCAGGATGAACTCCATTACCTGGCTGGATACGTCGCCCAGATAGGCGTCGGCCGCCAGAAGATAGGTCATGTCGATGCTTCGCCGGCTGCCAAGATCAATCAGCATGTGGCCAAGATTCATATACTTGCGGAAGGGGCCATAGCGATTTTCGGGCGGATCGAACAGGCGCACATGAGGCGCGAAGATCAGGTTCCAGCGGTCCTGGGCGGCGAAGGCGTCCAGCACCTCGAAGCCGGCGACGGGCCAGGAGGATTTGTTGCGCCAGTGGTGCGGATTGTAGATCACCGTCGGCCGTCCGTTGGCGAACAGGCGGGGCGGCGTGGCGGCCAGCCGGCTCACGAGGTCGCGCTTGGCGTAGCCGATCACCTGGGCGCGGCGCGGATCGATCTGGCCGCTCTCGACGATGCGAGCGATCCGCCGCGCGCTCGGCGCCAGCAGCAGGTCGAACCGGCTCAGGCGCGAGTCGAGGACGCGGTCGTGCCCGCTGCTGCCATGAAAGGTGTGGATGAACTTGGGCCGCCGCGCGCCGAGGCGCTGGAGGGCCAGGCTGGTGCGCTCGGCCACCACCACGGCGTCGAAGCGGTCGATGGCGCGGGCGTTGGCGGCAAGCCGCATGAGCTTCCCAAGCCGCGGTCCGGCGATCTCGCCCCCCGGCGGCCGACGCATGACCTCGAAGCTCAGCCGGTGGGCCGGGTAGGCGCGCGCGAGGTCCTGGGCGAGCGTCATCTGCTCGGTAGATCGGGTCAGGACCACCACCTCCCAGTCCGCCCTGAAGGTGGAGAGCGCACAGGCGATCGGCAGGCTGTGCAGGAGGTGGTGGTCCTGGGCGTTGTAGAGGAAGACGATGCGCACGGCGCTATCCTAGATGGTGTCGCGCAGGCGCACATGCCGATTCATCCAGAATACGGCAAGCGCTGACCGCCGTGCGATCAAGCTTGACAACTAGTGTTCACTATATGTGCTTATGGAGGTCGGGTTGTGTCTCAGTTTGAAATCCATGCCCGTTGACAAGCATGGCGCCCAGCCGGTCGAGCCCCTATCATCAGGCGCATGGCGCTTCCTGACGGAACAACCCTGGCGGACTTAGTCCGCGACCGCACTCTCGACGATCCAGATGACTTCGTCGCGAGGGCCTTTTTGAACCTGCATGAGGTGCGGAAGGAGCACGGGGACGTGGTCCTGTGCATCGGACGAGCGGGGAATGGGAGGCGACCGAATTACCGCGTTGATGTCACGGAGAAGCGTTGTCTCTTTGGAGACGAAACAACTCGCCTGCTTGTTGTCGCCTGCTTCCGGGGCGACAACCACAAACCGTATACCCCCGAGGGTGAGGAGGCCGACATTCTCAAGGATGCAGGCTGGAGTACGGGAATGATGACCTACGATGAAGTGCGCGCCCTTATCGGACAGATTAGAGGTCTGAGGCCCACCCATGCCTAAGGCCCTCGCGGAGAGAAGCCCCGCCGACGTAATCGGCGCCGCCGTCATGGTCGGCCGCATCGCCGTGGGCGATGAGCCAGATACGGCCGACGAGATTAAAGGTTCACCACCGCGAGGGCGGTAAGAAGGGTGGAGCTTCGCGGGCTGCAAGCCAGACAGCGGAGCAAAGGTCGGAGATCGCGAAGAAGGCAGCTGCCAAGCGGCGGACTTCAAAAACGCCGTAGAGTAACTTCAAAAAAACTGTTGCATCGAAATTGGGATTCACTGTAGCGCTGCTGCAGGATCGCAGGAGCATGCAATGAGCACTGCCAAAAACGTGGTGGGGAAGTTCGGGGGCACCGCCGCCCTGGCCGAGATAATCGGCAAGGGCCAGAGCACGATTTCCTATTGGACCAAGACCGGCACTATCCCGGCAAAGTGGCAGCCCATCCTGCTGCAGGCCGCAGCAAATCGGTCGATCGACCTCACGCCCGGCGACTTCGTGGAGGCCGCGCCGGTCCCCGCCGAAGACGAGGTCGAGACTCAGGGCGCTGGTCGGCTGCCTAAGGCGACGCACTGGGGTGAACTGCCCCTCGGGGGCGCTTCAATCCCCTGCTACGTTCTGGAGGACAGCACCCGCGTATTCAGTCTCAAGGGCGTCGTCGTTGGGCTCATCGGGACCGAGGGCGGCCAACTAGCTGAGTATCTCAAGGTCCGGGCGCTGCGGGACTTCCTGCCCGAAGATTTGAAGCCTGCAGAAGATGGTTCGGTGCCTGCGTTGATCCGCTTCGATACGGGTGCCGAAGGCTTCACGAAGCACGCTATCGGCTTTCCTGTTGAGCGGTTCATGGACCTCTGTGGCGCCTATTCCGAGGCGCTGCAGAAGCACGCATTAGCCGAAGACGGCTTTGAGCTGACAGCCCGCCAAATTCAGATCGCCAATCAGGCGAATGCCTTCCTGCGAGCATGCGCGAAGACCGGCATTATCGCGCTGGTAGATGAGGCTACCGGGTATCAATACGAGCGGGCGCAAGACGCGCTCCGGCTCAAATATCGACTGTTTCTCGAAGACGAGATGAGGAAATGGGAGAAGACGTTTCCTGACCAACTTTGGGTCGAGTTTGGACGTCTGACCAAGTGGACAGGTCCGGTTCACTCTAGGCCCAAATATTGGGGCAAGCTGATTATGGAGCTGGTCTACGGCTACCTGGATCCAGACGTTGCCAAGTGGCTAAAGGAGAACAACCCGAAGCCCACGCACGGCCAAAACTATCACCAGTGGATGAGCAGCCAATACGGGCTGAAGCGCCTCATCGAGCATATCTGGATGCTGGTGGGCATGGCCGCCGCCTGCGACAGCATGGCGGAGCTAAGGCAGCGCATGGCGGAGCGGTATGGCCGCCAGCCCGTGCAGCTCACCCTCTACCTCGATCCCCCTCGGCGGTAGACAATTTTGAAGCCTGCAGAAGTGCTGTATTCCAAGCAGATCGTGTTCACGCTCGTTCAGCGCGGCGGCGAGGCGCGTGCGTTCCACGTCGCCAACGTCACCGCCAAGACGCTGCGCCCCGTCGTGGGTGAGCGCGCCTGACCTATCGGCGGTTTGGTGAAGGCGCGAACGGGTAAGCAAAACGTCTGTATCGACTCCGCAAGGCCAAGCTGTGAAGCTTGGCCAATGGACGAGAGAACAGACCCCAGCGCCGCCTTCGCCCTTCGGCTCGCGGCCGACACCGTTACTGCCCTTGTGATTTCGGGCGTGCTGTCCAAGGAGGCGGCCAGCATGCTTGTAGAATCCTCACTAGAGGCGGTGCTCGCTTCGCACCCTGAGTACGAGCCATCTCTTCGAGAAATTGCTGCGGTAGTCGCGACGCAAACAGGACTGGCGAAGGTGGAGTTCGACCGGTTGATGCGGAAGGAGGGCTAGCGTCTCGCGGTGACATGGACGATCTCGCAATAGATGAATTCAAGCGATCCCTGGACGAAACGGGCGAACAGCAAGTTCGCCGCATCCTCGCGCGCGGCGCTTTCAATCCTCAGCGAACGCGAGTGGCCGAAGCTTGGCTTGAGGAGCTGAACGACACGCGCGAGAGCCGCTCAATGCGCGAAAGCTTGGCCATCGCCAAAAGCGCGAAGAATGCGGCATGGGCGGCTGCGATAGCGGCGATAATCGCCATTCCCATCGCAATCGTCTCCATCGTCATTTCGCTTCTCGCTTCTTAGGTTTTTCCGGCGGCTTATGCGGCTTCGGCGGCATCTTCAGCGCGTTGGCGATCCCGCGCTTGAAGCGATCTTCCCCGATGCTCTGGAGGATGAGCGCAGCTAGTTCGCGGTAGGTCTCCTCGCCGTCGCGATCCCACGCGGCGATCAGACCCAGCGCCATCGTCGCCTTTCCCTTTGGGCTGCTTGGGCCGCAGATGGCTCGTGACGACAACGCGTCGCCATGACAGCAAACAAGACAGGCGCCGTGTCAGGCTCGACAGCTTGAGGCTTACCGAAGTCGAACTCGCCTGACTGCGAGTGTCTGGCCGGGACCCAGACTAAGTGGTCGGAGTGGCAGGATTCGAACCTGCGACCCCCGCGTCCCGAACACGGTGCTCTACCAGACTGAGCTACACTCCGACTTGGGAGCGGGCCTTATAGGGGACCATCCAAAGCGCCGCAAGGAGGCCTTCGGGAGCTGTTTTTCGCCCCGTTGCATCCGCTCGGCCTTCGCGCTATCTCGCACCCCTCGCGAGGGCCAAGGGCCTTCCCGCGCCGTTCCTGCTGGGGAATGGTGTAATGGTAACACTGCGGTTTTTGGTACCGTCATTCTAGGTTCGAGTCCTAGTTCCCCAGCCACGGCCTTGCGCCACCTTTCCTCCTCCGACTGACGGGGCTTCGCGCTCCGTCGATCAGGCCGCGACGCCCAGGGCGTCGCCGAGCAGTCCCGCGAGAACGAGACAGGCCGTGCGGGCCGCGGGCGCGTCCAGGCGCGCGAGCGCCGAGAGCGCGCAGCCGATCTCGGCCGCGCAGGGCCGGCCTGCCGGATCGGAGAAACCGCGGGCGCAGGCGGCCCGGGCGGCGGCGGCCTCCTTGGGCCAATCGATTTCCAGTTCGTCCAGACAGGCGAGGAAGCGGCCCTGAGGACTGACGGCGAAGGCGCGGGCCTGGTCGCGTGCGGCGCGGGCGTCGCGACCGATCGCTTCGGCGTCGCGGCGGCGGTGCGGTTCAACGGCGAACCCCGACCAGCTCACGCCGCGGCTTCGGGCGGCCTCGGCCTCCGCGGCTGCAAGGCGCGCGGCTTCGACGCCGTGCTCACGCTGCAAGAAGGGCTGGAGGCATATCTCCGAGACGTCGGTGAGGGTGAGCCGGGGCATGAAACCTCCCTGCCTAACGGAGGTATATAATATACCAGATTTGGCCGTCCAAGCACGCAAGAAGACAGCCGGCCGGCTCCGGCGTCAGGCGACCTGGCGTTCGTCCGCCCTGCGGATGATGCGGCGCGCCTGCTTGGGCGGGATGATGGCGGTGGGCTCGGCGGCCCAGCGGAGGCGGACGTCCTCGATGGGCGGACCCACCTGGCTCTCCAGCATGTAGCGTCCGGAGCGGGAGCCGCGCAGCAGGCGCTTGAAGAGCACCCGTCCATCCTCGGTCTCGACGATGCAGTAGTAGCCGATCATGTCGGGGGTGGGGGGATTGCGCTGATCCTCGAAGTAGATCAGCGACCCGTCCTCGGCGATGGCGCGCATCGAGTGGCCGACGACTTCGAGCGCCACCGCATCCGCCGTGCCGCCTGGGGGCACCGGGGCCATGTCCCAGCCCGCCTGACCATCGGTCTGCATCACGACGCCGTCCGCGTCGGCGCCGACACGACCGATGATGCGCACGAGCGGCTCGGCCGAGGGCTGCATCGGTCCCGTCTCGTCATAGAGCCACTCGGCGCGCACGCCGAAGGCGTCGGCGTACTCCTTGGCCTTGCGGAAGGAGAAGGGCGCGTTGCCGTTCTCGTTGGACTTGTAGGTGTTCTCGTTCCAGCCGAACCGCGCCGCCGCATCGCTGGCGCGGCCATAGCCCGCAGCGATCCGCGCCTGCCGCAACCGATCGTGGCGTTCACCCATGGGTCGAAAGATATCACGCGGCGGGGTAGGAAAGCTACCAAATCTGTTGACAGGCGTACGGTATAAAAGATACCGTTTGCGACATGAGATCCAGACATTCCACCGCCACCCCGGACCGCTCAACCTCGACGAGAGAACATATCAAGAACAATTCGATTTGTCCCGTCATCGTCATGGATATCCACACAGGCTGGACCGAGGCGCGCGTGGCGCGCCTCAAACAGCTGTGGACGGACGGCCTTTCAGCCAGCGGCGTGGCGCGCGCGCTGGGCGGAGTGAGCCGCAGCGCAGTGCTGGGCAAGCTGCTGCGGCTGGGCCTGCTGAAGACGCGAAAGCCCGCCTCGACGCCCCGCGGCCTGGACCTGGAAGGGGGGCCGGACGAGGCCAAGCTTGCCGCGGCCTTCCGGCTTCATCGCAGCCGCCCGCGCCGGGAACCGCCGCCGACGCCTTGGCGGGCCGACGCCTTTCAGCCCCTGACCGGAAGCGCGCCGCGCCCCTGGCTGAGCCGCGGACCGGGCGAGTGCGCCTTTCCGGTGGGCGGCGAGGGAGAGGGGACGCTCTCGTGCTGCGCCCGGACGCGCGGCGCACGCGCCTACTGCCCCCACCATCACGCCATCGTCTTCCGCGCTTCGCCCGCCCAGGCGACGGCGCCGAGCCCGAATTCATCCAGGAGCGCTGCATGATCATAAAGCGAAGGAGCCGCGGGCGTCCGCGCCAGGAGGGCGCGCGTCATCCGGGCGGGCAACTCGTGCGCAAGGCCGAGCCTAACGCAAAGGTGATGGAGATCCGCAGGGCTCTGGCCGGGCCCTCGGCGTGCGCGCGCCTGGAGGCCGCGGAAAGCCCCATGAGCCTGGCCCTCGCCAGGGGTTGGATCAGCCCCGAACAACATCGTGCGGGCGAGGTCTATGCGGCCTTGTGGCGGCGCTCGCATCCGCAGCGACGGTCGGCGGTGAGCGGCATGGCGGCCGAGGAGCGGCCGGAGCCGTCGGACCGCGACCCTCGCGCGATCCGGGAGATGACGGACGCGGAGATCGCACAGGCCTTCGAGGCGGCGTTGATGGCCGGGCCGGAGGGTCCAGCGAGCGAGGCCAGCCAGGCTGAGGCGCGCAGCCGCTACAACGCCATGAGCCGCGCCATGACGGCGGGTGAGCAGAACGAGGTCTTCCTCTGCTTCTGTCTTTCGTCGTGGCCGCAATGGGTCCTGCAACGCTGCGCCGGCCATTTCGACACGGACTGGGAGCGCAAGCGCCGGATGCTGATCGGCGGCCTGGAGCGGCTCGTCGGCATGAACCGACCCCGGCGCGTCGAACTCATTCCTCAGGGCGCTAAAAATTGATCGCCCGCCTATCATGCTTTAAAGAAACCGAGACCTTCTTGGGTCGTTTCGGCAGTGTTCCCCAAGCAGCAAAGCGGGCGGCCATGACCGAAGACCACTGCGAAGCCGCGCTTCGGCAGATTCAACGCGTGGTGACGATCGCCTCATCGGATGATCCTCCGATCACGGTGGGCGAAGCGCTTGAGCAAATCGTGGAAACCCTGGACCTCGCCGGGTTCGGTCCCGTCGCGGCCGAGCAGATCCGAGCGCATCTCAGCCAAATGGGGATGCAGTAGCGCGAGGCGTTGCGTGCGGTGGCAAATCGCTTTGCGGCCAAGGCGGCAGTCGTGCACGACTATCTTTATGCGTCGAGCGGCCTGTCAGGCCGCTTCAGCCGCGCACGCGCCGACGGGCTCTTCCGCCAGGC
>Ga0207641_10005248_pt1 | contig 11075 bp, 10 predicted proteins | sample KBSSwiS62_FD_184306 | JGI IMG/M metagenome (GOLD analysis project Ga0207641, IMG submission 184306) | Switchgrass rhizosphere microbial communities from Kellogg Biological Station, Michigan, USA - KBS Switchgrass S6-2 (SPAdes) (version 2) | ecosystem: Host-associated > Plants > Roots >... | reverse complement strand
GATCCGCCGCTACTGGCGCGGGCCGACCTGGGTTAACTCGGCCTGGATGGTCTGGCTGGGGATGCGCCGGCTCGGCTACGACGAGGAGGCCGAGCGGCTCGCTGAGGGCGTCATCGACGCCGTCGCCCGCGAAGGGCTGCGCGAGTACTACGACCCGCGCAGCGGCAAGGGTCTCGGCGCCGTGGACTTCGCCTGGTCAGCGCTGGTGGCCGAGCTGGCGGCGCCCGACGAGGGCGCGAGGGCGAGCTATTTGTAGCGGTAGGTGATGCGACCTCTGTCGAGGTCATACGGGGAAAGCTCGATCTTGACGCGGTCGCCGGGGAGGATCCTGATGTAGTGGCGGCGCATCTTCCCTGAGATATGGCCGAGGACGTCGTGGCCGTTGTCCAGTTTGACCCGGAACATCGTGTTGGGGAGAGCCTCGGTGATCTCCCCCTCCATTTCGATCTTTTCCTCAGCCATGCGGCGTCGAGCGTACCTGACGAGCGTGTTCGAGGGCACCCGCGCGGTCGCGCACCTCGCCCGCGTACTGCGCCGCCTCCAGCTCAGACAGCAGCTCTCCCAGCTGCGGGCCCTGCTCGAGCCCCAGCTCGCCCGCCAGCTCGTCGCCGCGCAGCAGCGGTGGCGGCGGGCCGTCGCGGCGCCAGTCGAGGGCGGCGGCGACCATCTCGCGGGCGAGCGCGAGGTGGGCCTCGACCATCTCCGGCCGGGCCAGCGGGCCGGCGCCGCGGGCCGAGAGCCGGTCGGCGACCGTGAGCAGGGTGACGTCGACACCGACCGGCTCGGTTGCGCGCAGGTACTCATGGACGCGACGCGGCGGCAGCGGCGCCTCCGGGATCAGGAAGCCGAGCCGCAGGTGGTGCAGCGTCAGCCCCCGCAGGTGCTGGGTGAGGCGGCGGCTGGCCCGCAGCCTGGCGCAGATCTCGCCGACGATCTCCGCCCCGACCCGGTCGTGGCCACGGAAGCCGACGAAGCCGTCGCGTTCGGCCCGGGTCTCCGGCTTGCCGATGTCGTGCAGGAGCGCCCCGAAGCGCAGTGCCGTGCCGCGGCTGACCTCGTCGGCGAGCGGCTCGGCGAGGAGCTCCGCCACCTCGCCGGCGCGGTCGCCGGCAAAGCGGTCGAGGTTCGCCTCGACCTCCAGCGTGTGCTCGAGCACCGCGAGCGTATGGTCATGGACATCGAGGTGGTGGTTGGGGCCCTGTTCGACCCCGCGCAGAGTCTCCAGCTCCGGCAGCACCACCGCCGTCAGCCCGAGCTCGTCGAGCAGGGCCAGGCCGCGCAGTGGATCGGGGCCGCCGAGCAGCTGGCGCAGCTCGGTCAGCTGCCGCTCGCCGGCCGGGTCGGCGGCGTGGGCGGCGCCGGCACGGGCCAGGGCGACGGTGCCGGGGTCGATCTCGAGGCCGAGGCCGGCGGCGAGGCGCGGCGCCCGCAGCAGCCGCAGCGGATCCTCCCTGAAGCTGTCCTCCCCGACCGCGCGCAGGATGCCGCGCTCGAGGTCGGCGAGCCCCCCGAAAGGATCGATCGGCTCGCCGCCGGCGAGCGGCACGGCGACGGCGCCGACGGTGAAGTCGCGGGCGGCCAGGTCGAGCTCGATCCCATCGCCGCGGAGGACGGTCGCGTCGACCTGCCAGCCGCGCTCGCGCGAGACCACGCGCCAGGTCCCGAACTCGGCCGAGAGCTCGAAGGCATGCTCGCCGAGCTCGGCCGCGACCGCCCGCGCCGCGGCACCCGGATCGCCGGCAACGGCCAGGTCGAGGTCGCTGACCTCGCGCCCCAGAGCGGCGTCGCGCACGGCGCCGCCGACGATCCAGACTCCCTCCTCCTCGCTCAGCGCCCGCGCGACAGCGACGACCAGAGGGGAGGCGAAGAGCTTGGCGACGTTCTCACTCATGGCGACGCGGCACCCGGGTCAGGCCGCGCGCCGCGGCACCCGGGCCGAGATCCCGCAGGTGACCTCGTAGTTGATCGTGTCCAGGCGCTGAGCGACCTCCTCGGCAAGGATCGCTTCCTCGCCCTGGGCCCCGATCAGCACCGCCTCGTCGCCGGGCGCGACCTCGGTCTCGGGGCCGAGGTCGATCGTGATGTTGTCCATCGAGACGGTGCCGACCAGGGGATGGCGGCGGCCGCCGACGAGGACCTCGGCGTTGTTACCGAGGCCGCGGCGGACGCCGTCGCCGTAGCCGAGCGGCACCACCCCGACCCAGGTCTCCACCGCCGCCTTCCAGCGCTGCCCGTAGCCGGCGCTGGCCCCGGGCGCGAAGCGCTTGACGTCGGCGACGTAGGAGCGCAGCGAGAGCGCCGGTGCCAGGCCGCGCTCGGCCGGATCCCCCTGGAAGGGATCGAGGCCGTAGACCGCGACCCCGCAGCGGGCCATGTCGAAGTGCGAGCGCGGCTCGCGAAAGACCGCGGCGCTGTTGGCGGCGTGGGCGATCGCCGCCGGGAACTCGGCCTTGACCGCCGCCGCGACCGCCTCGAAGCGGCCGAGCTGCTCCTCGAAGAAGGCGGAGTCGGGTTCGTCGGCGGTGGCGAAGTGGGTCCAGACACCGGCCAGCTGCAGGCTCGGGTCGGCGTCGGCGGCGCGGGCGAGCGCCAGCACCTGGTCGGGGTCGGGGTTGCCGAGCCGGCCCATGCCGCTGTCGAACTTGACGTGGACCCGGGCCGGCCGTCCCTGGGCGCGGGCGCGGTCGGCGAGCAGCCGCAGGAAGCCCTCGCGCCAGACCGCCACCTCGGAGCCGGCGGAGAGGACGATGTCGACCTCGGCCGCGGTCAGGGCGCCCATCGTCAGCAGGGGGATGTGCTGGAGGCGACGGCCGACCTGTTCGGCCTCGACCGCGGTCGCCACCGCCAGCCGCGTCGCCCCGCCGGCCAGGGCGGCGTTGGCGCAGGCGTCGGCGCCGTGCCCGTAGCCGTCCGCCTTGACCACCGCGCAGAGCTCGGCGCCATCGCGCAGCTCGGACTTGAGCCGGGTGCAGTTTGCCCTGATCGCCTCGAAATCGATCCGGGCGACCGCGCGCTCCATCGGCTACTCGTCGTCGACCAGCGCGGCGAGGGCGTCGGCGCGCGTGACCATGCCCGCAAGGCGCCCCTCGGCGTCGACCACTGGAAGATGGTTGTGGTGCTTGTCGGCGATCTTCTTGGCGACCCGGTCGACCGCTTCGTAATCATGGGAGACCACCGGATCGGCGGTCATCAGCTCCGAGACCTTGGTCGCGAAGGCCTTGTCGAGCCGCTTCTCGAAGCCCTTCATCGAGCCGACGAAGACGACCCCGCCCATGATGTTGAGGTAGTGCGGCAGGTGCAGGTCGGACTCCTCATCGCCGAGGATCAGGTCGGACTCGCTGACGATCCCGACCACGCGCCGGTCCGCGTCGACCACGGCGACGGCGCCCATGTCGGTCTGGGCCAGCAGGTCGATCGCGGCGCGGGCGTCGTCCTCGGGCCCGACGCTGGGCACGTCGCTGTTCATGATGTCCGCCGCCGTCTTCATCCCGGCGAGATTATTCGACCGGCTCGGCGGCGCGCAGGCCCGCCGGGATCGAGTCGATCACGTCGCCGGCGATCACCGACTCGGCGGCGCCGACGCGCTCGGCGGCGGCGCGGCCGGCGCGGGCGTGGGCGACGACCGCCGCGCAGGCGGCCGCGAACGGCTCCAGGCCGCGGGCGAGCAACGCCGCCGTCATCCCCGAGAGGACGTCGCCGCTGCCGGCCGTGGCCAGCCCGGGGGCGGAGATCGCGTTGACCGCAACCCGCTCGCCGTCGCTGACGATCGTGTCGTCGCCCTTGAGCACAACCACCGCATTCGCGCGCGTGGCCGCCTCGCGGGCACAGGCGAGGCGGTGGGACGCGATCTCCTCCGCGTCGCAACCGAGCAGACGCCCCAGCTCGCCGGCGTGCGGGGTCAGCACGGTGGCGCCTTCGCGGGCGGCGACCGGGCCGAGTTGCTCGGCGAAGGCGTTGAGGCCGTCGGCGTCGATCACCAGCGGCGCCTCGATCCCGCCCACCACCTCCCGCGCCAGCTCGATCGAGCCCGGGTCGCGCCCCATGCCGGGGCCGAGCACGCCGGCGGCGGCACGCTCGAAGGCGCGCAGCACCGCCTTCGCCGAGGCCGGAACCAGGCAGCCGTCGCCGCCGGGGCAGCCGACCGACATCACCTCCGGCTCACCCGCTTCGAAGACGGCCTCGAGATCGGCGGGGACGGCGACGGTGGCATAGCCGGCGCCGGCCCGGATCGCCGCCAGCGAGGACATCCGCACCGCCCCGGTCAGCCCGCGCGAGCCGCCGGCGATCGTCACCTGGCCGGAGCTGAACTTGTTCGAGCGCGGCCCCCGCCGCGGCAGCAGAGCCAGCACCGCCGGCTCGATCGTGCCGCCGCGGGGCGCCGCCGGCGCACCCGGGGGGACCCCGATCGGCACCACCCGCAGCTCGCCCGTGTGCCACTTGCCGGGCGCGATCCGCTGCCCCAGCTTGGCCGCGTGGAAGCTGACGGTGAGGTCGGCCTCGACCGCCGCCCCCGCGATCTCGCCGCTGGAGGCGTCGACCCCGGAGGCGATATCGCAGGCGACCACCGGCGCCCCACAGCGGTTGATCGCGTCGATCGCCGCCGCGGCCGGCCCGCGCGGCGCGCCGGCGAACCCGGTCCCGAAGATCGCGTCGACGACCGCGCCGGATCCGTCCAGCCAGGCGTTCAGATCGCCGGGTGGGTCCCCGGTCCAGAGATTCACGCTCTCGACCTCGAACCCCATCCGGCTCAGACGACGGGCGGCAATCTCGCCGTCGCCGCCGTTGTTGCCTTTGCCGCGGACGACACGCACCGGGCCCTGCGGCGAGAGCTCCGCCACCGCCTCGGCCAGCGCCGTCCCGGCGACCTCCATCAGTTGCGCCGAGGGCATGCCCTGCTCCTCGATCGCCCAGCGGTCGACCGCCCGAATCCCCTCGGCGTCGTACAGCGGGCTCAGCCAGGCGTCCACCCGAGGGAGCCTAGCCAGGTCTTCAGCGGGCGACTACTTGCCGATGCCGGCGATCAGCTTCGCCGTCGCCTGTTCGCCCGAGGCGCCCGAGCCGATCGCCAGGTAGTCGATCTTGCCCAGGTAGGGCTTGGCTTCGTCAAAGTCTTCCTTTTCGTCAGCCGGGATCAGCGCCGAAGCGAGCTTCAGCGCCGCCGGGCCGTCGGCGAAGCCGCTGATCGGGGTGTCACCCAGGCTGCTCACCGCTTCCTTGTAGGTGGCGCTGTCGGCCAGCGTCTGGCCCGAGCCGCTCGCCAGGGCGCGCGTCGCCGCCGGCAGGCCGTAGGCGATCGCGATCCGCTCCCCCTGCGCGGCGATGACCAGCGGCTTGGAGCCGAGATCGTCACTGTGGATCGAGAAGCCACTGGCCTTGCCGGAGATCGCGGTGACGCCCGGCGTGCCGGTGGCCCGCAGCAGCAGCCCGATGTTGGCGACCGTGCTGGTCGCTTCGCCGGCGCCCTCGGTTTCGAGAACCGCGGCGCCGGCGAGGCTGCTTTCGCTGTTGCCTTCGGCGAAGACGCCGAGATCGCCGACCGAGGCGGCGATCTTTTCGACGTCGATGCCGGCTTCCTTGAGAGTGCTCTTGAACTTGCCGGCGGGGACCTCACCGGGGATGCCGTTGGCGTCGATCTGGTCTATCGCTTCCCCGAAACGATCGCCGAAATCGGCCGAGACGAAAGCGGCGACCGAGTCGGCGGGCAGTGAGCCGAGCAGCTCCGAGGCGTCGCCCGTAGGCGGCTTCTGGCCGTTGAGGTCGCTGCTGAAGTCGATCTCCACCTGTTCGGAGCCGGGGACCAGGCTGGCCACCGCGGTCGCTTCGTCCGGGTCGATGCCGGCGCTGTCGAGGAACTGGCGCGCTTCCGGGTCGATCGTGCCGCCGGACTGGTCGATCAGGCCGCCGACGTCGACGAAGACGTCGGCAAAGCTGCCGCCGGGGGCGGCGTCGACGGTGCTCGAGTAGCTCTCTTCGTCGGCCAGCGATTCACCGTCGGAGGCGTCGACCATCTGCTTGAAGGTCGCGGTGTCTTCGGCGAAGACGAGGAAGTCCCCGACCACGCCGATCGTGGTGCCGTCGTCGGCCTGGACCTCGTAGTCGACCCCTTCGTAGGAGCCCGCTTCCGGCGCTTCGTCACTTTCCTCGGCCTGCTTGTCGACGAAATCCTGGGTGGCCGCGGCATCGGTCGTCTGGATCGCGACGCCGTAGCCTTCGAAGTCATCGCCGTCGTATTCCTGGAAGAAGAGACCGCCCTTTTCGCCGAGCCAGGGTTCGACTTCCTTGGCGTAGTCGAATTCCCCCTCGGAGTCGCTGGCCGATTTTTCGATTTCGGAGACGATCAGGCCGCCGAGATCGTCGATCCCGCCGATGCTCCGGGCCAGGGAGTCGATGTTCGACTTCAACTCCCCTTCCGGCCGCAAGGTCGCCTCGATGAAGAGTGGCGACTTCGGCGGCGCCAGCGTGGCCGGATCGGAGGAGCCGGAATCGTCACTGCCACCACAGCCGGCAAAGGCAAGGGCTGCGGTCGCGACGGCGGCGAGGAGGACGAGGCGGGGCTTCACGGGACGGCGCATCCTAGCGACGCGATTGCACGAGATCACTCGACCGTGACGGTCTTGGCCAGATTGCGGGGTTGATCGACGTTGAGGCCGCGGGCGCGGGCGATGTCGTAGGCCAGCAGCTGTAGCGGCAGGATCGCCACGATCGGCTGCAGGATCCAGTCGGTGGCGGCGATCTCGACCGATTCGTCGGCGACTTCGGCGGCCCGCTCACCGCCGGCGGTGGTGATCGCGATCGTCCGGGCGCCACGGGCGCGGACCTCTTCGACGTTGGAGAGGACCTTCTCCAGGACCGGGCTCTCGGTGGCGATGCAGACCACCGGCGTCGACTCGTCGAGCAGGGCGATCGGGCCGTGCTTCATCTCCCCGGCGGCGTAGGCGTCGGTGGGGATGTAGGAGATCTCCTTCAGCTTCAGCGCCCCCTCGAGGCAGACCGGCAGGCCGATGTGGCGTCCAAGGTAAAGGAAGAAGTTCCGCTCGCTGTGGGCGGCGGCGACGGCGCGGATCGGCTCCTCGACGGCGGCCAGGGTCTCCTCGATCTTCGAGGGCAGCGCCTTCAGCCCCGCCACCAGCTCGGCGATCCGAGCGGCCGGCAGTGCCTCGCGCAGCTCCGCGATCCGCAGCCCCAGCAGGTACATCGCTGCCACCTGGGCGAGGAAGGTCTTGGTCGCGGCGACGCCGATCTCCAGCCCGGCGCGGGTGTAGAGGACGGCGTCGGCGTCGCGGGTCGCCTGACTGCCCATGATGTTGGTCACGGCCAGCACCGTCGCCCCCGCTTCGCGGGCCAGTCGCATCGCCGCCAGCGTGTCGGCGGTCTCGCCGGACTGGGTGATGCCGACGACTAGGTCGCCGGGACCGACCACCGGGTTGCGGTAGCGGTACTCGGAGGCGATGTCCATCTCGACCGGCACCCGCGCCCACTCCTCGATCGCGTAGCGCCCGATCAGACCGGCGTGGTAGGAGGTCCCGCAGGCGACGATGACCACGCGCCGCAGCCCGCGCAGGAAGTCGTCGTCGAGGATGACGTCGGAGAGGTCGACGCCGTCGTCCCCCGGCAGCCGGTCGGCGATCGTCTCGGCGACCGCGTCGGCCTGTTCGTGGATCTCCTTCAGCATGAAGGTCTCGAAGCCGCCCTTCTCGGCGGCGTCGGCGTCCCAGGTGACCTCTTCGACGGCGCGCTCGATCGGGTTGCCGGCGGTGTCGGTGATCCGCACCTCGGCGGCTTCGATTTCGACGATCTCGCCGTTTTCGATCGGCACCGCGGTGCGGGTGTGGGCGAGGAAGGCGGGGATCGCGGAGGCGAGGAAGGTCTCCCCCTCGCCGATGCCGGCGACCAGCGGGCACTCCTTGCGGGCGCCGACCAGGCGATCCGGCTCGTCGGCGTGCATGGCGACGAAGGCGTAGTGGCCGCGCAGCTCGGCGTAGGCGGCACGGACCGCGGCCGCGAGGTCGCCGTCGTAGTGGGCGGCGATCAGGTGGGCGACCACCTCGGCGTCGGTCTCGGAGGTGAACACCTCGCCCTCGGCCTGCAGCCGCTTGCGCAGGCCGGCGTGGTTCTCGACGATCCCGTTGAGGACGATGTGGACCTTGCCGGAGCTGTCGTCGTGCGGGTGGGCGTTCTCCTCGGTGACGCGACCGTGGGTCGCCCAGCGGGTGTGGGAGATGCCGGTGTGGGAGACGGGCAGGGCGCCGGCGCCGTTGGCGGCGCGCGCGTCGACCGCGGCGCGCAGGTTGGCGAGGTTGCCGACGGCGTGGACGCTGTCGACCTCGCTGTCCTCGATCACGGAGAGACCGGCCGAGTCATAGCCGCGGTATTCGAGCTTTTCCAGCCCCGCCAGGAGAATCTCCTCGCAGGGGCGACCGCCCACGTATCCGACTATTCCGCACATGAAGGCGAGTAAGGGTAGTCGGCGGCGGTACTCAGGCCAGCTCTTGGCGGACCAGCGCGACAAGGCGATTGCAGACCGCCTCGGCCTCATCGGCGCTCGGCGCCTCGACCATCACCCGCACCAGTGGCTCGGTCCCGGACGGCCGCAGCAGCACCCGGCCGCGGCCGGCCAGGGCCTCTCCCTCACGCTCGACCGCCTCCCAGACCGCGGCCGCGCCGGCGATCGCCTCGCGATCGGCGACCTCGACGTTGACCAGCGTCTGCGGCAGCTTCTCCATCGGCACGGCGGCCGCGAGCGGCGCGCCCGCCAGCTCTCGCATCGTCATCAGCGCCGCGGCGATGCCGTCGCCGGTGGCGACGAAGTCGGAGGAGATGATGTGCCCCGACTGCTCGCCGCCCAGGGTCCAGCCGCGCCGGCTCATCTCGTCGAGCACGTAGCGATCGCCGACCTGGGTGGTGGCGACCTCGATCCCGGCCTCCTCCATCGCCCGGTGGAAGCCGAAATTGGTCATCACGGTGACGACCACACCACCGTCGAGCTCGCCGCGGGCGGCGAGGCCACGGGCCGCCAGGGCGATCAGCTCGTCACCGTCGTGAACGCGCCCGTCGCCGTCGACCGCGAGCATGCGGTCGGCGTCGCCATCGAAGGCGAAGCCGATTTCGGCGTCGGAGCTGGCGACCCGCTCGGCCAGGGGCCCAAGGTGGGTCGAGCCGCAGCCGGCGTTGATGTTGCGGCCGTCGGGCTCGACGCCGATCAACTCCACCTCGGCCCCGAGCCGCTCGAAGATCGCCGGGCCGGCGCGGTGGGCGGCGCCGTTGGCGCAGTCGAGGACGACGCGGCGGCCGGAGAGATCGAGCGGGAAGGCCGCCTCGAGCTCCCGCAGGTAATCGTCGAGGCCACCGTTGAGCTCACGCACGTGGCCCGGCTCGGCGGCGGCCGGAGCCTCCTCGAGCAGCGACTCGATCCGCGCCTCGAGCTCGTCGCCGAGCTTCGTCCCCTGAGCGGAGAAGAACTTGATGCCGTTGTCGCGATACGGGTTATGGGAGGCGGAGACGACGGCGGCGAGATCGAGCCCGAGCCGCTTGACGAGGATCGCCGCCGCGGGCGTCGGCAGAACCCCGCCCAGCAACGCGTCGCCCCCGGCCGCGGCCACGCCGGCGGCCAGCGCCGCCTCCAGCATCGGGCCCGACTCGCGGGTGTCGCGGACGATCAGGACCTGCGGGCGCTGGGCTTCCAGCGAGGCGGTGGTGGCCCGGCCGAGCGCCGTCGCCAACTCCGCGGTGAGGAACGTGCCAGCCTCTCCTCGGACCCCGTCGGTTCCGAAGAGCTTGCGCTCGGCGCTCACCAAACCCCCGTCAGCGCTTGCTGAACTGAGGCTTCTTACGAGCCTTCTTGAAGCCCGCCTTGCGACGCTCCTTGACCCGCGCGTCGCGAGTGAGGAAACCGCGGCGCTTGAGCTCGCCGCGCAGCTCGGGGTCGATCTCGGTCAGCGCCCGGGCGATCCCGTGACGGACAGCGCCGGCCTGGCCGCTGATGCCGCCACCGTGGACACGGACGCGGACGTCGACGTTGCCCTCGTAGCCGGAGACGGTCAGCGGCTGCACCGCCATCGTCTGGTGCAGAGGGCGGGGGAAGAACTCCTTCAGGTCGCGCTTGTTGATTTCGACCTTGCCGTCGCCGGGAAGCAGGATGACGCGGGCGATCGAGCACTTGCGTTTGCCGGTGGCGAGGAAGCGGGATCCCGCCTCCATCTTCGCCGGCTCGCGGCTGGCGGGCTCGGCCTCGGAATCATCGGCGCCGACCAGCGCCGCTTCGCGCTTGGCCTTCTCCTCCTCCTCGGCTTCGAGTCGCGCTTTCTCCTCGGCGCTCAGCGGTTTCTCGGGCTCGACCGCGATCGGCTCCAAGTCGGCACCGGGAATGACGTCTTTCTTCTTCTCCTCGGCCGCGGGCTCCTCGGGAGCCTCCTCGGCTACAGGCTCCTCACCCGGAGTCTCCTCGACGGCCTCAGCATCAGTTTCCTCGGCAACAGGCTCAGCGGGAACCTCCTCAGCGGCGGGCTCCTCAGCAGCCTCGGGCTCCGTGGCCGAGGTGTCCTGGCTCTCGGGGGTCTCCTGCGCTGCGTCGTCCGGCTCCTGCGAAGTCTCGTTGTTCTGCTCGTCCGTCATCTATCTCTCGGTCTTCATCGGTTTCGGCTCCTGCGCCGCGTGTGGGTGCTCGGGACCGGCGTAGACCTTCAGCTTGGTCAACTGCTGACGGGCGAGGCGGTTGCGCGGCAGCATCCCCTTGACGGCCTTGCGGATCACTTCCTCCGGGCGACGATCGAGCATCTCGGCCAGGCTGCGCGACTTGATCCCGCCGGGATAGCCGCTGTGGCGCCAGTAGGTCTTCTGCTCCATCTTCTTGCCGGTGACGCGGATCTTCTCCGCGTTGACGACGACGATGAAGTCACCGGTATCGATGTGCGGCGTGTACTCCGGCTTGCGCTTGCCGCGCAGAGCGTCGGCGATCTGCGTCGCCAGGCGGCCCAGGGTCTGCCCCTCGGCATCGACGACGTACCAGTCTCGCTGGCGGTCGCTGGGCTTGGCTACGTAGGTCTTAACGGTGGTGTTCATCATCAAAAAGACCTACG